>Ga0307376_10001808_pt1 | contig 22086 bp, 20 predicted proteins | sample TR2MG_FD_202536 | JGI IMG/M metagenome (GOLD analysis project Ga0307376, IMG submission 202536) | Soil microbial communities from Risofladan, Vaasa, Finland - TR-2 | ecosystem: Environmental > Terrestrial > Soil > Coastal area > Acid sulfate soil | place: Finland: Risofladan, Vaasa | collected...
AGCCGCTATTTGAGTTACCACGACCGGATGATTCGCATACCGTCCCATGCCGGGGAAATACTACTAAAACTGCGTCAGTGGGCACCCCAGTTTGAGCTGTCGCACGGTAGGCCGCCCACCTTAGAGGAAAGCGCAGAATACTGTACTACATCCCCTAAGCGGTTGCGGGAGTACCTGGAACGTAGTGAGGACTGCCTTAGCTTGGATAAAGTTGCGACTGGTCTGGATTCTGACCATACCCTGCTTGAAATTATTACTGATGGGGAACACCCGATGGAAAAGCTTGACAACCTTTTCTGCAGTGATACGGTGGATAGGTTATTGATGTCCTTAAGCCCTGTAGATCGCACCATCGTTGAACGTGTTTTTGCTTTTGATGGCGGCGAAGCACAGACCTACATAAAAATCTCAAAGGACTTGGGTATGTCCAGAGAACGTGTAAGGCAAAGATACCATAAAGCCTTAAGAAAACTTCATGTGCTTGCACAAATAGGTAGCTGTGGGCCGCTGTAATGGAATGTTCTAATTGTGGTGCTTCAGGTAGGGGCGTCGTGAAAACCATAGGCACTCGTAGGTCGCACGAAGTAGCGACGACACGGGTTTGGAAATGTACGGTGTGCTCCACACTTTCATATTCAGTAGAAATTTCTGTGGATAAACTCCACGTCCACTGCGACAAGCACTACCACATTAAAAAAGATGTGGTGCAACGTCTGATCTCTGCGCTTTATTCATGAGCAATGTTGAATTAGTCTGGGCAACTCCAGACGCTGAAAAACTGATCGTGCGCATGGCACGTGTTAGTAATCCCAGTAATGAAGACAATTGGGAAACCGGACCAGGACTGCTTAAATACCTTGTTAAGCACAAGCACTGGTCGCCATTTGAGATGGCAAACATGTGCGTTCAAATCGATACTGAACGTGACATTGCTGCGCAGATACTGCGGCATCGGTCTTTTTCGTTCCAGGAATTTTCTACCCGATACAGCAAGACACAGCCAGCCGAAGTACCTTATTTTCGGCGACAGGATTTTAAAAATCGACAGAACAGCATCAGTGATCTGCACCCACAGCATCAAGAAAATTTCCAAGCGGGTGCTGGTCGCATCATTGCTGATGCCTTTTTGTTTTATGACGCCCTATTGGAACGGGGCGTTGCCAAGGAGACGGCTAGACGCATCCTGCCACTCTGTACTCCTACTACCCTTTACATGCAGGGGACTTTAAGGTCTTGGGTGCATTACATCCAGTTGCGGGCTGATAACGATACACAGCTTGAACACCGGCAAATTGCTTTTAAATGTGCAACCGTGTTTAAGCAGTGCTTTCCAACGGTGTACCAGGCCGTTTTTCCTACACTGAACCTATGAAAGTTATCTTTTTGAACTGGTTCGAGCGTATGGCTCTTCACATACTGGTGCGTAGTCCGCGCATTGGTATGCTCGCCATTAAAGAAATGGATGGTCCGTTGCTTTTTATCGCTAATGATCCTCTTGATGGAATGCCCATTGGCGATAGTAATCCTGTGACAAACCAGTTAGAACGTATATACCGCAATTCGTCTAACGGACCAGGGTATGAGCAAGACTCTGGGGTTACCTGAACAGTGGTTCGTAATATGCACGCCTGGCGGCGGCTTGTGCGTAGAGACTACTAACGAACAAAAAGCACGTACCATTGCAGACGTGCTTCACTGTTCCATCCATTCGGAAATGCGGGCTTCGCGGGCTTCGTTCCAGTAATCCCGTTCTTTGTACCATTTCTGCCAGTCATGGCCTGACTTATGGCTATTGCAGGAGAAACAGCAGCCTACTAAATTGCGTTGTTCTGTTATGCCTCCTTTCCACTTTGGGACTACATGGTCTAGCGTTGCGTTCTTGCCCAACGGTTCAGCGCAGTAAGCACAGCAGTAGTTCCATTGCTGCAAAATTTGATCGCGAAAGCGCACCTTGGCTTTTTTACGGGAAACCAGCTCGGTCCCGTCGATCTGGTGGTCCACTACCACCGCGCCATAAACTGCAACAACCTATTTGACTTGCAGCTGTCTACATGGTAACGCCGTGAAAATTACGGTGTTGACCAGATTCGGCCTTCTTCTATTCGACGACGGCGTAGTCCTTCCTCAAAATGCGATCCAGGGTTTCTATAAAGTAATAAAGCATCAGGGACTTGGTCCCATTCGTGGTTCTTTAATACGCGGCTGATTGTGCTAAATCCTGGTAAACCGTAAAAATACGCCCCAAGGTTGAAGGCAAAGCTGATCAAAGCTGATTTTTGGTTGGAACTCATGCTTTTCCAAAACGGTATGTCAACTTCAAGAATGTCTGCGGTGCGTTGTATCTCTAAGTTCAGCATTTCTTCCGCCCTTTGCTGGCTGATTTTTTCGCCGAGCTTTACGCTTCGTCCTTCAGGATACCGGGTGTTTCCGTAGCCAATCGTTGGTACGCCAGCAGGACACAAATATGAAGTTAAATGACAACCTTCAAATTCTTTGATAAGCTCCACCGCCGCGCCGTAACTTTTGTCGTTTACAGCCGAAATCCATGTTCCGTACCAGGGCTGGTCACGGTTAAGAATGTCTGGCTGTACTTTTAAAATTGCGGCTTCAAGCTCTACTAGCGCAGCACTCTGATGTGGCAGTTTCCGGTAGTAACGGAATAGGTCATTCAGGTGAACCGGGGTGTTTGGGCTCATGCCATGGTGCGCGAAGGTGCAGGTCGTTGATGCGTTGCGGCGGTGGCATAGCTTCCGGTTGAGTTGCGTGCCAGTCCTTTTCAGCTTGGTCTAATTTTTTGGGCAGCGTTGCGTAAAATTTACGCCGCTGGACAGCCTTGTTGACCTTGCTCCACATGGAACGTGTGTCAAACAGGACGATCCAGCGCCCGTCAGGCGGTATCAGCCCTTTTTTCCGGGCTTAACGCTGCGGAGTGCAGTGAACAAAAATTGGATGATGCTGTTGTCCTTTAGCTTGCTCATGCCGATCAGCTCAGATGCAGCAGCGATAACGATCCAAAGAGCGGGGTGGCTAAGGATTTCCTCGAAGTTCATGGTGTTCAGGACTTTGTCTAATACTAGCCTTGTGGGCTTTTGTACTCCAGAACGGTGATGCGGTTTCCGTGGTCGTTAAGACGTTCGTAGATTTCGCGGCGGTCAGCAGTGGCCTGTACTTTTTCCGCCTTCATGTCCTGATGTAAATCTTCAAGTTTCGTTGCAATGGATTCGACGCCTGCTGTGAGGCGAATAACCGCTTCACGACTTTCGCTGGTACGTCTAGTGAATCCAGAGATGTTCATCCCTGCAATGCCAAGAGACGCGCCTAGGATTGCGGCGTAAATTTCAATCACGAATCCTAGCCTTGTTACTTCAAGTCTAAAGGATCTGGCCTACCAGATAAAATCGCCACTGCACGTTTGTAAAATTGGCAGTCGGTCTTGTTGGCCTTTTCTAAAGCCTCCTTGACACGCTGCCAGTTTTCAAACGTGTGACGATCCATTGCGCTATCGGTCAGGACGGTTCATCGTCGCGAGGGTTGATTGCAAAAAGACAGAAGCCGATCAGGTATAGAAACCCGAGGCCAACTAAGGCTGTGATGGCCATGTGATGTTATGTGGGAAGTCGTCGCCAGACGTTATGTCACGCAAAGCTTGACGGTAGACTTTCCAGTCGGTTTTTTGACTGGTCGTCAAAGGGCTGTCTGCCAATACGGTCCAGTCACATTCAGCAAGCTTTTCGTTTCGCTCTTGGCGCACATCATTGGATTTAGCAGTGGTTCGTTCCGCAATCTGGTCAGCAGTTGCGTTACTTTCGATCCACTGCTCTTCCCACGTACCAGCATTATTACGCGCTGAACGCTCATAGTTTTTGGTGTAGTCATCAGCAGGAGGGTCAACCTGCGTCACAGGAACACAGTTAAATGCTGCTGCTGTTTCGTCTGAAATCGTTTGGGCAAAACTTGTTCCTGGATTGGCACGCCGCAAGTCTGTAAGCGTGTACGGATACCGCTCCAGATTGCCTTCGTTGTCAAGCTTGGCGTAGAACATCAGGATGCCTCCAGTTCGGTGATTTGGTCTGCGATTACATCACGGATGATAATCGCTTTGAGTTGCTCAGTTTTATGAGACTCGACCATATCGGCTAAAAGATCACGGAACTCAATCATGGCAGAATTATCTGCGTGTTCAGCGTTGATTTTTTCAATGGCTCGGATGTAGTTGTCGATGTTGATCTGGTAATCCAGGATCTCATTGTTGCGGGGCTCAAGAGCGGATTGAAGCGTTTGGAGTTTGTTCATAGAACAATAATACATTAAGCAGGACTAAATGCAACAGTATTACCAGTACTGGTCGGCAAAGTAGAAGGATCCGCATACTTAGTACCAAAACCTGAAGACCAAGGATAAACACTAATGTAAGGAGAGCCGAAATGCGCTACAGCTATATCTGCCCCATCAGGACTAAATGCAACACCGTTGCCTCTGCCGGTCGGTACAGTAGCAGGATTTGCATACTTAGTGCCGAAACCTGAAGACCAAGCATAAGCCGTAATGTAGGGAGAAACTTCATGCGCTACAGCTATATCTGCCCCGTCAGGACTAAATTTAACACTTTCACATTCATAAGGCGGCAAAATAGAAGGATTCGCATACTTAGTACCGAAACCTGAAGACCAAGGGTAAGCACTAATGTAAGGAGAGCCGTTACCAGTTAGGAGCGTTAAAGCTATAGCTGCCCCGTCAGGACTAAAGGCAACATCTAGACAATTTCTAGGCGGCAAAGTAGAAGGGTTTGCATACTTAGTGCCAAAACCTGAAGACCAAGGGTAAACATTAATGTAAGGCAAGTTGCCGTGCGCTACAGCTATATCTGACCCATCAGGACTAAATGCAACACCTCTTGCATTGCTACCCGGTATAGTAGAAGGATTTGCATACTTAGTGCCAAAACCTGAAGACCAAGGGTAAACACTAATGTAAGGAATAGTGTCATGTATTACAGCTATGTCTGCTCCGTCAGGACTAAATTTAACGTCTAGACCGAAACCAGGCGGCAAAGTAGCAGGATTTGAATACTTAGTGCCGAAGCCTGAAGACCAAGGATAAACACTAATGTAAGGAGAGCCGAAATGCGCTACAGCTATATCTGCCCCATCAGGACTAAATGCAACACTATAACCACTACCGGTCGGCAAAGTAGCAGGATTTGAATACTTAGTGCCGAAGCCTGAAGACCAAGGATAAACACTAATGTAAGGAGAGGAGTTATGCGCTACAGCTATATCACTCCCAGCGCCCGCCGCCGAGACTGATGCAGCTTGAATTAGTTGCTTACCTAACATCAGACTGCGCTCCCTACATATGCTCCGTAAAGCGTAGTCGAAACCTTCCAGAACACCAACACATCATTTGCCGTCAATGTTGGTGCAGCGTTGCCGCTACCTGTAACCCAAGTGATCGTTGGCCATGTCACCGTATAACTTGCACCCGCTAGCAAGTGCAAGACAACCGCCTGACCTGTCTCAAACGATTCCGTAAATGTAGTGTTCGCCCCAAGCGTTTTGGTTTGGATCGATCCGTTCACTGGATCAATTGCCGTACCTGCCAACGCTGAAACTTTTTCCTTGATCTCCGCTAACGTCGTCTGGCCTGTAACCCCAAGCGTTCCAGGGACAGCAAGGTCATTTGTCCACTCAACACCCGTTCCAGCAGAGTCAGTGTGCAGAATCTGGTACGCAGCACCGTCAGCAAGCTTGCTGACTGCAATTTCAGCGGTGGCACTAACATCAGCGTCAACGACAACGCCTGACCCGATTGCTGTAACGCCAGCATTACTGATCGTCACATCACCAGACATTGCAACGCTTGTTGCGACGTTGCTGCCATTGCCAACAATAATGTTTCCACCCGTCAAGGCAGCAAGTTTTGTGTAAGCAATGCTTCCGCCAAGCATCGCATTCGTAACCGTTCCAGTGTCCCCAGTCGTGACAACGCTGCCGGTCACATCTGGAAATGTAATTGTTCGATCAGCCGTTGGATCGGTAACCGTTAACGTCGTCTCAAAGTCGTTTGCTGTAGCGCCCTCAAGGATCAGCGTTCCACCAGTGCTAATCGTGACATCTCCTGTGAACGTTGGGCTAGCTGCACCAAGCTTCTCAGTGTCAAGCTCTTCAATCGCAGCCTGAACGTTGGTGCTGCTTAAATCACCGGCAGGCGTAAATGCAACGTTGCTGGCTTGTTGTGCAACAACCGTGCTCGAAACATCAATTTCAGTCCACGCCCCGCCGTTTGACAAAATAAAGTCAGGTGGAGCAAGTGCAACGTTTGGTGCGTTGCCTGATGTAATCGTTCCAGACTCTGAAACAACCAAGTAATAGTTTTTATTGGCATTAGCCGCTGGTGGTAACGCTGAACCAACAACAAGGCCAACAGCTGTTCCTTCAGACGTGACAGAGTCCACCAAGCCGGTGCCGCCACCTGCTGATGCGTCAAACGTTCCAGCAAGGATAATTTCACCAACGCTGATGCCGATTGGCTGCCAAACGTTGCCGTCCCAAAGGAACAGGTCACGACTTAGTGAATTGAAGTGATACTGACCAATAAACTCACCGCTGGCAGGAGTAGTGCTTGCAATCGTTGCAGTGGCCTTGTCAGCAATCTTTGCGCCTGTGATTGCATCATTAGCAATTCGGTCGCTAGCAAAAGTTCCGCTTGTGATCTTTGCAGTATCAAGGCTAGGAATGTCTGCTGCATCTAAAGCAGCACTAGACGTGATGTGCCCCTGAGCGTCAAAAGTGACCTTGGTTGCAGTTGCTCCTGTTAAGGCGTTGGTGTGGTTCAGCGCACCAGCAGCACCCATCGTTAAGCCGGTGCCAGGCTTGATTGCGCCTACCGCACCAGAAGTAGCGGTTGGCAAGTCCGCTGCTGTAATGTCTCGGCCAGCTGTAATTAAACCTTTCGAGTCGTATTGAACGGCCTGGTATGTACTGCTATTTGCTGTGACATCATTGTTTACCTCTAGCGTGTCTCCGTCCATGCGGAGACCTTCGCCATTGACGATCACACCGCCTTTTGTACTTGTAGTAGGAGTTGGGATGTCAGTACCAACAAGAGCCCTGTAGCCAACCGTTCCAGATGCACCAGTAGGGCCACCTAAGAACTGAGCACCAGCAGTCGTGTTATCAAGAGACGTTGTGATCGTTACTGTGTCGCCGCTAGTAGAAGCGGTGATGTTGACGATGCCAGCCGTGCTGCCATTAACAACGTTGATAGAGCCAGCACCCTTAACGGATTGCCACGCCGAACCGTCCCAGATATAGATTTTGTTGTCATCTGTATCTAGTGCAATTTGACCCGTAAATGCGCCAGATCCTGGCAACGTCGTAACTAGGTCAACAGTTGATTCATTCCCTAGCTTTGCTGCTGTAATCGCGTCATCAGCAATCTTTGCGGTGCTAACGCCAGCATCTGCAATCGACGCACCAGCAATCCCACCAGCACCAAAAAGAATCTTTGCGCCAGGAATCGTGGCGTCAGCAATCAGTGTGGTGGCATTTCCCACCAAGTCCGTGACTGTGATTCTTTTGGTTTCACTGGCGCTGCTGTCAACAATTGCCAGTTCATCAGCGGTAGCAAGATTGGCACCTGCCAAGGCTGCTAGCTGAGAGATTTTTAGGTCAGCCATTGGCGGTCAATTCCCCTTGGATTACTGGTCAGTCTCTAACAGCAGTTTAGCTGCCGCATCCTGATCTAAGAGTATGTCATCTGCATCCTCCTGTAAGACAGCATTCACTGGCTCAACTTCCATCCTGATCTCAATAGGACCAGTCGTAATGAAATCAGCCGTTATCTCAACCACAGACGATGTCGTGAACTGCACAGCACAGGCCGTTAAGACACCAGTAAATTCGTACCAGATCTTATCGTCAGAACGATCGGGTACGCCGCTTGGGTTATAGGTGTCCGTTTTTAGGTAAAAACGCCCCTTGAACTGACTGCCCACCTTGGTGCGTAACGAAAGCTCAAGCAAGTAATGTGGCAACTCGTTCGCAGTGTCGCCTGTGTATTCCCAGAAACCAGACATCCGGCCAGAACCAGACATCAAGCTATTGACTCGGCTCCTGAACTCATCAGAAAGCGTTGTCGTGTCTACGGTCTCCCTTTCAGTATTCAGTTCAAAGCCATTGCATTGAGCCAACAAACGGAAGGCTGCGTTTTGGACAAAGACCTTGATTGGGATGTCATTACCAGGCGCAGCAAGAGCAACTGCATTTGCCGATCCACCATTAACAGCATGGGCAAAAGTGTCATAAAGACGAATGCCGCCTAAATCGTCAACATAAATAAACTTCTTGACACCGCTTGCTGAATACCCAGAAATAAAATCAAGGGCGCTACCGTCAGTGCTAAGAATTTCAATTTGATCACCAGTTAATAGCTGGCCGTGTTCAAAGTCAAAACTAAATCTTTTGGCTGAAGCGTTTACATCACTGGTATTAATAACAGAGTTCAGCTCGCTGTCGCCAAACTGACGCTCTAGCTCTACCTGTCCAAACGTACCAAGATAAACAGTCATGAGATCGTTGCGGTAGCCAGTGCGCCCGTACCAACAAACGAAATACTGACGCTTACAATTTCGCCAGTGCTAGCACCAATTGTCGCGCTTGTTATGTATGCGGTTAGTTTAATATCGTTGTTATCCGCTCCATCAACCCAACGAAATGTCAGCTCAACAGTATCGCTGGAGCTAATCCCGGCAGTGCCTGTTTTTATTAACTTGTTCAGCAAGTTTGCAGTGTTAATAGCATTGCTGTCGTCTTTGTAGTACAACAAATTTGCACTGCCTGAATAACCAAGAATGCCAGGGCTATAGCTACGAATGTTCTCGCTTAAAGTTGTTGTTTCTAACGTCTCTAAATCAGATTGCAGCGAAAAACTTGAGACCTTGGCAAGGGTCACACCTGCCAGCTGCATTACGCCATCTCTGCCGGTGTAAACCTTTGCCATCAGAAGACACCCACTAAGGCCACTGTAACAGTGCTAACCCCAGGTCGCACACTGGAAACCTGTGGAGCAGCTTCATACCGCCATTCGTTAGAGCCTGAAGCGTCTAGAGCGTCACTGTTGCCGCTCCAACCGGCCAATGCTTCTGATGGCAAATCAAAGACTGAAAACGTGCCCTTAGTCTCGTCAAAGTGATCAATAAACAGTTCCGTGTTTGCATCGCTCACGTTTGAGTAACTAAGACTCAACTTCATGTTGGTTCGTTGGCTGCCGTATAGGATCCGAACCTCAGCGCCGGATTGAGACTTAAACGCCTTGATCGGGTAGTCACCCGTTTCAAACTGACGACTTGTTGGGGTAAGAGAAGGAAATGCCATTGTTAGCCCTCAGTGGTAAACGCGCTGTCAGTCAATACATCTTGGGCCATCAGGCTGTTGAAAGTGCTAGTTGTCGGAAACTCAGTTGCCACAACGTCAACCATTCCATCCTCTGCCAGTGTCAGCTGTTCAACCATATACACATTAGACGAAATGGATGTCTCTGAAATCGTAAACAACGAGTCATAAAGCGTAGGCTCAACCGCTTTGCCACCCGCAACCGTCATCGTGGCAGGAGTTACCTCGTCATCATCTGACCTAAAGAACACGATTGAATACGTTCCATCAGTGATTGCAGTGGCTGAAACGATTGTGCCGTCTGCGCTAATCGTTCCATTCCTTGCTGACTGGTACGGGCTGGCTTCTGTGACAACACGAATAAAATTGCCTGGAGCCAACGAAATGCCAAACGGACTGGTGCGGAACTTGACGGTATGCGTTACCCGGCGGCGAAGACTTAAGAAGAACTTCGCCACTAAGAAAGCGTGGTCACGACTTGTGCAGAACTGCGTCAGGTCGAACGCCTCAATCGGATACTGATCGCTTCCTGACTCCGCAAAGCGAACGACAAGCGTTCTCTCTTCTGGCAATTGATTCCTTTGCTCTTGGCGATAACGCACCACAGCCTGAAAGTCCTTGCGCTCTTCCGAACTCAAGTATTCAAGGCTGAACGAATCTTCAATAATATTGCCGGAAGTAAATAGCTGCTGAATGACGATTGGCTGCTGAGTAATGTTGCCGTTTAAATCTGTAGGTAGCGCAGGAACCAAGCTAAATTTGCCGTCACTGATGACAAAGTTGCAAAGGAAAAACGGCGCTGTGTCAGAAATGAATTGCCGAAGGTTTGTTGGTGCGTCAATCGCTCCATCAAAAAACAGCTTGTTTGCTGTCAGGAACTGTGAAGTAGCGGGAAAATCTTCTGTCCTGATCAACTCAGCAGATACAACACCTCCCGCACCAGCAGTTTTATCGGTCAGCAAGTAGTAGACAAGATCAGTGAATTTGTTGCTTGGGCCTATTGGTGAAGGCGCATCTGCTTGAAACGTTTTAACTGAAATGCCATCAGCCAGCCAAACGCGAAGCTGATCAACACTCGCAAAACTACGAGAAGACTTTAACGCTAAACCGCAAAGCGTTAAATTGTCATAACCTGGGACGTTATTGTTTGCAACACTTTCATTTACATATGTAATTTCGTGTTCTGGTGATGAATCGTTTGACTTGTTTAGAGAATCGCCATAAAGGCTAATATCATTAACTTGACTGTTCTCTTCAAAAACCCTTTCGCCAGTAAATCCAGGCGGAACCTGCACTGTTGTAAGAGATAAAACTTTCAACAATACGCCAATGGTTAACCCTGGCGTACTAAACGGATTACTTGCGCTAACTACAGCGTTGTTTTCGATTAATGCTCCATTGACCCAAGTTCCGTAGCTGAGTAAAGGCTCAACTGCATAACTAACGTCCCAAGCTTGCGTTTGTCCTGGGAAAAACTGCAAGTTATTAGCTGGTCTAGGCGTGACAACGCCTGTTGCCTTTATAGTAGCCAAGGCTCCTGAACTGCTTACTGCCGTAAATGTTGCCACTTGAGTGTGGCCAAGAGGGTAAAGCTGTTGATTACCTAACAGTTCAAATTCCCACGCTGATTCTCGACCCTTTGGTTGAACGGCAGCAGTTGTAGAAAGAACAATTAACCGAACACCGCAAGTTGTTAATCCATAGGGAGCTGCTCTTGGATTGCCTGCCGAGACAGGGATCCCGACATTGAAGACCTGATTGGTATTAAATCCTCCTGTGCTGCTTACAACGTTAATACTGCTAAAACTCCAAGCCCTATACCCAGGAAAATAAGGATGTTCAGCTGGGTAAGTATCGTTTACAACACCATTAAATTGAATTGTTATTGAACGACCATCTCCAAGATTTGCAGTGCGCGTCGCCGTGCCAGTCTTGCCATAGTAACTAGCTTGACCGAATAGTTCATAATGGGTTGCGCCTCTCCTGCCTTGCGTCCCGCCAGTGGGAAGCCAGTCGTACCAGCCAACACTTGCGGCCTGCACACTACTGTCCTCTTCATCAGGAAGATAAGTCTCTACTTCGATAGAAGAAGGCACCGTGTAGTCTGTGCTCTCATTCCTAACAATAGGATTCGTCGCCATCTCTGGGTTGTATGTAATAGCGCCAACGGTTACATACTCTCCTGTGGCACTAATCTCAAAAGGACCATAAGCTGTTTCGTATCTGCCGCCTACAGTCTGATTTGTTTTTGCGTTTAAGCGTATAAATTGAGCATCATCAGGGCTATGACGTGCAACATCAGCTCCGCTTTTTGGAACGAATTTATATTCATACTGTCTTTGTTCTGGATGACCAAAGCGAATGTAATTATATTGGTCTTGTGGGGTTTCTCCCGTGACACAAAACTGCTCTCCTAATGGAGCCCATTCGTACTCTGTTCCATTCTCATCCGTTCCAGCGGGACGCAGCCATATTGTCCAGACAGATGTGCGCTTAAGATAAAGCGACATTGTGCCAACTTCAAAGCTGATCTTGTCGCGTTCAGCTGAAATCAATTCCGCTGGTGATGGGATTGTTGCAAAATTTGCAAGGCCATTGGCGCGATTCCACACTTGAGATCTAATACCAATCTCAGTAACTCCACAAGCTCGCGTATTTCTTACGACTCCAAAACTAGCCTTAAGTAACGGGTAAAAACCTGCGCCCGCATTCATATTTAAAGCGTTTCTAGTATTAGTCAGCCCATTGTCATCGTTATAGATTCCTCGCAAAATCATCCGTTCGCTGACTAATCCAATTGACGCGCCAAGCCCCGTACCAAAAATCTCAACACAACGAAGCTGTATCTCCTGACGGCTGCCTTCTGTCCAGATAGGTAAAGCTCTTGCTTCAACAACCCAAACAGTGCGCCCAATTACTATCGTTTCACCTACCTGGAGAGCATCATCTGCGCTTCTGCGTGATGCTGTAATAGCGGAATTAATGTCGTCAACGCTAACTGCATTTGTGCCAATGTGGTAAATATTTGCGGGTAGTTGACCAGGCGCAATTGTAAAAGTTGCTATGTCACCAACAGCAGCAATTCGCACCTCTGTTGGCGTGGAGCCACTGTCAGAAACTGGAACACCGTTCAAATGAGTAAGGCCCATCCGACGGCCATAATTGCGACCAACGCCTTTCTGGCCTTGAGCCCTAATTTGAACGTCTTGGTCTGAGCCAGTAACTATTCCGTAATCACCCGCAATCTTTATTCTTTCAGCTAAAAGTCGATTTCCAGGGTCGTCCTGTTGATCTTCAAGTCTTGGAATTGAAATGACACGCCAGTTCACTCGATAGTTTGTGGCGTTTGGAATTGCCGAATGAACGCCAAACTGAGTGGTAGATGATGGACTATGTGCTCCAGAAAAACCAGTATCTGCCAAGCCTTGGTCTGTTGGACACAGGAAAATATCGTCATTAGCCTCTATGTCTCCTGAGGCCAGCGTTCCTCTAGAACCGTAAGCAAGGTTTGCGGCTTTGATTCGCGAAAAGCTATTACTGTTCCTTTTCCAGTAAAAAGCAAACGCATGATCATAAGATGCGTCTAATGCACTATTGCCAAGGAAGATTCCGTTTAGTTCGGGCTTGGCAATTCCCTCGCCTAATCCTTGTTCGCCAAGAACGAACAATAACTTGACCGATTGCTGTGATCCAAGCGAAAAAGCACGTGACCACACCAAACTAGGTGAAGCAACAATTCCGCCAGTCGCTCCAGTGTATTGGCCAAAAATAATAGGGATTGGACTTGCATAGTCCGCTAGATCGGCTTGTGTGTCAAAGCCAGTTGTGGGGCTGAAACGCTCTTGCCCAGAACGGCCACCAAGACGCCGACGACTGACTCTGTTATCTGGACCCTCGTTTGCGCTTATAGCTTTTGGTTTTGGTGCTAGCACTACCGAAGCGGCAGTAGAAAGTGCGCCAACAACAAGGCTCACAACAAGTGGCACCCATACTACCTCAGCATTTTGTATATCTGGAATGTGCTCATACGCAGCCGGTCTAACCTGACCTCTTTTTGCTGCTAAGTATGAAAAACGCCTGTAATCTTCTTCGTTCCAGCCAAGAACATCTATTAACTGTTTTTCGTACGGAAGCAGTGGGATTTCATAAAGCTGTATGCCGGTGCCCAGGTCACGATGCCTAGCTGTCTGTTGATGTAAAGAATCCCGGTTTGCCATGTGACTGCGAAAATCCAAGTGTCTTCCTTCAACAGGAGCACATCCCCATCATACGTCGGCTGTGCCACTCGGTAGCCCCACCGCAAAAGATCACGGCAGACCTTTGTCTTGCTTGAGCTGTACCAATCAGGATTAAATGGTGGTGCGTCTATACCGCACCGCTCCAGAACCTTGAAGACAAGGTGGATGCAGTCAATCTCACCGTTGCTGCCGTCAGCCCCTAACCGGTAGCGAAGCCCAATTAGATCAACGCAATCGGACATTACTTGAAACTGGAATGTTGCCAATCAGGTTTTGCGTCAAGCGGCGCAGTGGAACGTCAGACCCTACAGCGTCCAAAATCGTGTTCACCTCAAGGTTCAAAGTTGCATCGTCCCAGCTGCCGCCTGCTACTTGACCGACGTACTGGTGCATCAACGTTCCAGTCGTTCGGTCGTCTGGGTCAAGGTTCATAACAAGAGCAGTTGCTAGCCAACGGTCAGTAACTGCCTCTAAAGCCCATGCCCTGCTGAGTTCGTTATTGGGAAAAACAAGCGATGCAGACGTGTTATCGCCTGTCCTGTTGACACTTACGCCAGAGAAGCCAAACGGTAAAAAGCTCCAATTAAAGCTGTCATAAGTTGCAGACTCGCCAATATGAAAATTCTGGAACCTGTAAACCACTGTTTGGGCTGGATTCGCAAGTTTTAAATAATTGCCAACTGCAAGTGTCGTCACATTCCAATCCTCCTACGGGTTGCGGGTGACTGTTGAAGTCTGGTCAATGTTAATTGCTGACCACGTTGTGCGCCCTCTAATGCTGCTCGCTTCATTCCGGTTTGGAACTGGTCTGCGGTCACGTAATCCACTGAGTTGATCCGCTCCACGGTATAGCGCACATCGATTGGAGCGGCAACAGCAACACCGCCTTCCGCTCCAGCTGAACCGCCGCCTTCTGCCGGGATGACAGAAGATCCGCGTGAACCTCTGGAATAACGTCCCATGCTTTCACGCATCTTGGATTCTGGGATGATGTACTCAGGTTCGCCACCTTCTCCGACTACAGCACTGGTTGGCCCGGTGACATAAGCACCTTCAGCGGCAAACAGGGGACTGCCACCTGACAAAGCTTGCAAACCCAGCTTTACGCCAAAGCTAAGCAACTGCTTGCCTATGTCTTTAAGAACTCCTGACGCAATCTCCTGAAGAGACTCGCCAAGATCTTTTGTTCCGTTTATTAATCCTTCAATTCCCACCCCAACTGCGTCAACTATTCCCGTCTGGATAGTGTTTCCAATTCCTTTATACAGAGCGTCAAGTTTAGCAGCGTCTTCGTTTCGTTTTTTGGCTGCAGCATCTTCTGCTGCAGTAGCTCCTAAAAGTCCTTTTTGCTTGGCTACAACGCCCGGTTGGTCATCTTTTATCTTAAGTAATCTATCTATTAATTCTTGAATTTTAGGATTATTTGCAAGTTCATTTAGTGCCGTAAGCTCTACTAAAAGCGTGTCTACAGTACCTGTAAGAGCCTTACTAACTGCGTCTATGTTGACCAGTTCTTCAGCTATAGCGGGGTTTATACCGCTGCGTATTAAATCGTTTATAGCTACTTTTTTTGCTAACTGTTCCTTATAACTATTGGTTATGCTATCTTGAGTTGTTAAAATAGGGTTTACTTTGTCTAACATGTCTTGAATAAGTTTGTCACTATTTTCTTCTAGGAAGTTTTGTTCCCGTAGTTGAGCAATTCGAGTCTTACCTGCTTCTATTGCCTTTATAAGCTCGGACTCGGCTTCTGAAGCAGGGCCGCTTGTATCGGTCAAACTTGGTAACGCCCCAAGTCCTTGTACCTGCGGGGTAGCGGGTATACCCTGGAGCTGCTGCTGAAGAAAACCTATGCCATTTCTTAATTCCGTAACTTCAGCAGTTATTTGGGCTATAGCAGCTTTGGCTTGTATTTGAAGCTCTGGAAACAGATTAGCAAAAGGCCCGCTTATCAGTGCTTCCTGCCCCGCTATCTGTGAAAGTAAACCGCCTTCTTGACTTTTCTTTTCTGCGATTAAACGTTTTAAAGTAAAATCGTACCCAATTTTAAAAGACTCCTCGCGCTGTTTTGCCAAGCGGTCATTTATGTCAGCAATTTTACGTGTGCTGTCTTCGTTCAGTCTGGCAATACTACGCGCACTGTCTTGCTTAAACCGTTCCAGCTTTAATTGCGATTCAAAAGTATCTAGCTGAATTTTTTCTTCTGTTAGCTTTTTATTTTCATCGGCTTCCCTGATTCCGTTTTTGTATCTTTCTACTGCTAGTGTAACTTCAGCGGCGAGACCGTCGCCCGAAGTGGGGTCTAGGCCAGTTTGCAGCTGCCCTAAAGCTGCAGATCTGTCAAGCTGTGCGCTTCTTCCGCTTTGTACAAGCTTAAGCTCTTGCTCTCTAAAGCTAAGTAATGCTCTAGCACCTCTTAGCTGAATATCTTGTACTGCTCTAATTGACTTAATTTGAGCGTCTTCAACTTGACGCTCAAAACCAATACGCATATCGCGGTATGTTTTGGCGGTGCTTGCGTTTAAGTCGTTAATTTTCTTTACATTAGCTTCTTGCGCGGTTAAAATACTATTTTCAATTTGTAGCCGTGTCTTTCTTTGTTTTTCAATTTCTATAGATCTCACTAGGCTAATTTGCTGTTCGATGCGTGCTGTTTCTTCTTGGGTTCTTCCACCGCCTAGTTCTTCTTGCTTGTTCAGCACAGCCTCAACAGACGCTCTTTTTTGTGCCTCAAGATCAATAAGTTGCTTCGTTACTTTTAAATCATTGGACCTAAATTTATTAGATTTTTCTAAAGCACTATTATATTTTTCCTGCTCTTTTAGTGTCCGAGACAGTGCTTCAGATTCTTTTACTAAAGCACTTTGCCTTTTTTCGTATTCCGCTGTACCTTTAATACTTTGTTGAAAAAGAAAATCACCAAGTTTTCTTACCCCCGGTATCAACCCAACTATGGCGGTGACGGCTGTTACTATGGCATTAAACGCAAAGAGAATAGCTTGAACACCGCGCAAAAGAGCTGTTACTGCTTGAATAAACGGTGCAGCAATAATGCTAAATGCAGCTGCCGCTGCCGCTGAAACACCTTGCCAAGCCTTCTGTAACTCGTTAGTCGAGCCAGCGGCTAGTTTAACTGCTTGTCCATCTATATCACCGGTCTGTGTAAATAGCGTTTCGTTTATTCTTCTTTGTGCGCCCTCAGCATCGTTGTAGCGGTTTAAAGCGCGTACCTGGGCGTCTAACTCAGCGGTAACACTAATACCTGAATCACGTAGAGCATCCATGTTAGATGCTGCTATTCCTATCAAATTACCTATTGACGCTGCCTTAGCTACTAAAGTATCAAAAGCAGTACCTAGTGCCGTACCAACAAGGGAAAGACCGAAACCAAATTGCCCTCCTAAAGCTCCGCCTAAAGCGCCACCGGCAGCACCACCTGCGGAAGCTCCGATTCCTTGACCAAATAATAAGGGAAATGCACCGCCAATGATGGCGTTACTTTGCATGTCTTTTCTTTTCTTAGCTTGAGCTTCGGCTTTTTTAGCTGCGGGACTACCTAAAATGTTTTCCGCACCACCAACCGGGCTGGTCTGGCCTGTAAGGGTTAAAGCCTGGCTCCTTGCTTTGCGTTTATCGGCTGAAGCTTTTAAACGCCTGTCGAAGTCATCTAAACCTTCTTTGTTGTTTCTCTTAATGCGTTCAAGCAACTCATCTTGTTTTTTGCCTTCTATTTCTGCCGCTTTTAAAACAGCGTCTATTTTTTCATTGCGTAAATTTCTAATAAAACTTCTTTCAATGTTGAACAGTTCGTCTTGGTATTTTTTTAGTGCCGCAAATTCTTCTTGGTTAGCTTTGCTTTTTAGTGCAGCTTCCTTTGCAATGTTTTCTGCGCGTCTGGTACGGTCTTCTTTTTGGCGGCGGGCGGGGCTTCTGTTGTCAATACTGGAGCTAATCGTCTCTCCGCGTGCCTCTGCGACTAAAGCTTTGACTTCGTTAGCGCCACGAACCAGGGCTTCCTGAGCGTCTACCTGCTTGTTTTTTTCTTGTGCGGTTTTTTTATTTAAATCAAACAGCGCCTGTTGAAATTTTAATTCGTCGTCCTGTACGGCCTTAAGCCTTGCAACACGGCCCCCTACTTCAGAGCTTTGACCTACTAAAGATTGGTCTGTCCCAAACGTTGTTTTGGCCCCTAAAGGAGAAAATAAAGCTGTCGAAGAAGATAAAGCTGTGCTAGAAGCCGCACCTGGCCCTATACCACCTGTGTACTGTGTTTCACCTCTATAGGCACCGCGCAGATAGGCGCCTGACATTGTGGTGGCACGGCCCCGTTGCGTGGGGGCAGCCGCTGCGGCGTTATAAGCTTTTAATGCCGCTGTTGCTTGAGTGCGAGCACTTATTTCCTGGTCAATAAGGTTATTAGTTATTTTCTGTGCTTGATTAGACGCACCAAGTGCTGTTACAAACTCTCTGATATTTTTTGCATAATTACCTGTTGCTTTTCCAGCATCATTAAGTTCAATTTGTACTTGGTCTAAATTTCTTTTGGCTGTAGATAAGGCGGCAGAGTATTCGTTTACGCTTTGTACGGCAACTCTGTCAAATAAAGCCTTTTTATTATTTTTGTCTATTAACGTTGCTAGGTTTTGTAACCTGTTCTGTAGGTCTTTTAAACGCGCTGCGCCCTTTATACCGATTTCAATTTCAGCTCTGTACGCCACGATCCACAGCTGGTACGTCGCTTTCTATTCTAGGCGCAGAATGGGTTACCTTCGGCGGCGGGCTTTTTCCATTTGTTTTTCTTGGTCCTCGTTAAGGATCTGGAAATAGGCGCTCCAACCTACTAATTCTTCCGGTGTCATCGCGGTGCGGACTTCGGTCAAGCTCATGCCAAGCTCTTTGGCAACGCCAAACTGCAGCATGAGCCAGTTGTCTTTACGAAGTTCCGCGACTAGGATTTTGGGTCCATTGGCTCTTCGTCTTCGTCGCTAAGGATGGCCAGCATCAAAGACTGCAGATCGCTGTCTTTGACTTCATTTTTTAAAATATCGATTTCACCGGCAGAAAAAAGCTTGGTGCCGCTTTCGTCCTGTGCTTTGCCAATTAGCAGCTGCAGTGCGAACGCTCCAGCGTCGTCAGACTTGGCTTGCTTCTGGGCGCGTTCGCGTTCAGCCATGGTTAGCGGGCTGATCCACATCTCAAATGTGGTGCCGTCAGATAGCTCAACTTTGCGCTTGCTTGGCTGGAGATTTGCTGCTTTACGCAACCGGTCAATGGCGCGAGTAGATCCAGCGGGCATGATTTGTACTTGACTATAAAGTAACTATAGCGTAGCGCAATAAAAAACCCCGGTAATACCGGGGCTATGTATCTACTTAAGTAGCACTTTATCAGGTCTGGCTGAAGTCGAAGCTTGGGGTACCGGATGGACGGAAGCTTACGCTTACAGACTGTGCGTCGTCAGGGGTGACGTTCATGCTGGCAGAAGTCAGCACTGCTTCAAACTCAATGGAACGGCTTGCGGCCTCGTTTACTGAACCGCTGCTGAACACTTGGTCGGTGTAAAGCTTGAACGCAGCACCAGTTTGGTTGCGCTGAAGCACGTCCTCGATCATGCGGTTGCTAAGGGAAGCGTCTTCGTCGGTCATGTAGACCGTTGCGCTGCCCGTACCATCGCCGAAACCGGAGATGTAGCTGCGGAATGGAACGTACTGACCAGGGGTTTGGCCGATGGTGGTTACATCGATTTCAGCACGGTTGATTTCAAAGCTCCAGTCACGGACCTGTCCGACTACTGCAAACTCGGCGTAGGCAACTTGGAAAGCGTTAGGGCTAACAGCTGTACCGTCGTCGGTGATGGTGACTGTCGCGCCACCCAGGGTTGCAGACACCTGCAGCACTCCGGTGCTGGCGGTGTAAGCAATAACGTAATAGGTGGTCGCAAGGCTGAGTCCTGCGGGAAGTGTGCCTGTGCCTGCGCCGTTAGTTTGAGTGTTGATCAAACTAAACTGCACGGGATCACCTACTTTCAAGTTCAAGTAGGTTGCAACAGTGATGGTGTCTGCGCCAGTATCGACGTTAGACTCGGCAAAACTGCTGGTTGTGCCAGCGGGCTTGTAGTAGAGGGCACCTGAAGTGCCGGACAGAACGGTGGTGGCCATTGGTACGCCAAAAATTAAGGGTCTCTGCGGGCACTGCCCGGCTACCTACAGGTTAGCGACTATTTAAGTCAGCACCGTTGCTACATAGCCTGTATCAATACGACCTACAAAATGCGGGGATTCATCAGTAGCTGAAAATGTAGGACCGTTTATCTCTCCTACTTTTACGAAGACACCTGTAGTAGTTTTGGATGTGTTATTAATGGTCTCTAATACGTTTACAGCAGTTGTTACTAACTCTTGATTGCGGGCCGGACCACGGCCTTTTTCTGTGAACAAACGGATTACTAGCGCACCACGGGCATTATCCACGCTAGAGGTCAGCGTTGGTTCGTTGGTTAGACCGAACGTGATGTTGACGCGGACGTACTCGGTGGTCGTATTTGGTGGTACAGCAGTGATGTTGTCGAAGTAAACCGGTACTGCTGGCACAAGGTTGTTAAATGCCGTCAGTAACGGGTTCTCCATTGATGCCCGGATCGCTTGGTAGTTCATCGCGGAAATTTTTTAAAGGCCCGATCCATTGCCACTTTAATTGTCCTATCGATGTTTCCACCCTTTAAGTAGGTGTCATACCAGTCCAATGGGGCGGTGCTAATGTTTCCTCCTGGACCTTCTGCAACATCGCCACGTATGTTGCTGCTGTTCCTTTCCCCAGGCTTTGTTTTGGAGGCTTTCTGCAATGGCGTTTTATAGTCTTTTGGGCGAGTAAACTCCCGTTCCGGCTGTTCGTAGTCAATAGCTACGCCGGCATAAGGAGCAACATTATAAATTTTGTATTTAACCTCAGGTTTAGTGAATAATTCCACCCCGCTAAGTAGGCGCCCTTGTACTGGTTGGGGGAGACCTTTTGCACGCGATGGTGAAGATTTGTTACCCATTGACGTTTCAATGACCCAAGAATTTGAAAATTCTCCGCTCCACAGTGGACCGGCCTCTTGTAACTCTGATACAACTTGTTCAGCAGCTTCTCTTATATCTGTAGAAAGTGCGCCGTTTGCCCACCTGTCGAGGATTTCTGGTAAATTTTTAAGGTTGTTAAGCATTACTGTGGCCTCACGATAAGGGTGTGGTACACCGGCTTGTCACCACGATAGGTCAAAATGTTGATGATCTTGGCTTCGCGGGTCTGACCTGCCTGCGGATACTGCACACGGTCCGCTTCTGTTGGGTAATAATCGCCAAGCTCTTCCGTACCAATCAAGATCTTTACGTCCGTGCTTTGGTACAAGCCCTCGGATTCGCGTGGGGTAAGGCGGCTGATGATGCCCTTTACCGTGACATTGGTGTCCGCTCCAGTCACAGCCCCTGTGGTGGGGTCGTAGGCGCGGGGTGTAGTGGTCTTTATGTACGTGATGTCCTGGCCCCAGTCGTTGAAGATCTGGGCCGGAATTGGTGAAAAGGTGTCGTCTATTTTTGACATTTCATCCTCTAACAACGCGCACTTGATAACCCCCAGAACCGCCCAAGGTGAAGGCTCCGAGGTAAGACTGTAACCAGGGGTAGACATCAAAAATGTTGTTCACAGCTCCAGTTGCCTGGCTATCTGTGTTGTACTTCACCTTTAGTTCGCCTAGCTCGACTTCTTCATATAAACCTTCGGTTCCGGTGTTACCGGTGACGGCATCGGTGTCGTTTGCTAAAGCGCGTGCCAGCTCGTAAGAGGCGTATTTGATGTCGGCTGGAATTGTGGAACACGTTAGTTCCACCCGGTCTACGTGGTAGTTGTTGCGCGGCCAGCTCAAAGCTTGGCCGTTACTGCAACGGTCTCCGTAGAAATTTAGAGTGTCGATCCAGCGGGTTGCGCTGATGATGGCGCGGTTCTTTTGGTCGTCCGTTTTGTCGTCCCAGGTGGTGGAACTTGGGACGGTCTCGAAATAGGCGTCTGCTTCCGCCAGCGTTACATAGCTGTTGGAACTTTCGCCCTTTAATGTGGCATCAATTGTTGCGGCCACAAGACTGCAGAAATACTTTCCTTGATTTTAGCCCAATAAAAAACCCCGCCGAAGCGGGGCAGTATCAGCTTTTGCTGGACGTATCAGGCGATTGCACTGGTGTCCAGTGGGCTGTTGACGATCAACTCGACCATTGGGACTAGGTCGATGTCGTAGGTGGCTGCCCAGTTGCCAGCAGTGGCCAGAGTGCCGTTGGTGGGGTTGTCACCAGCACTTGTCCACTTGGTGCCCATCACGTGATAGGCGGTGTGGTAGTCCACAGAAAGCACGTCTTGCTTCGAGAGCACGTTGCGGTCTGCTTCAATGCGCAGATCCTGCTGGACGCCTTCCAGAACTGAACCAC
>Ga0307376_10001814_pt1 | contig 22066 bp, 20 predicted proteins | sample TR2MG_FD_202536 | JGI IMG/M metagenome (GOLD analysis project Ga0307376, IMG submission 202536) | Soil microbial communities from Risofladan, Vaasa, Finland - TR-2 | ecosystem: Environmental > Terrestrial > Soil > Coastal area > Acid sulfate soil | place: Finland: Risofladan, Vaasa | collected...
ATCCTGCCTGCGCATCCTAAAAGAAAAGCCGCCCAGTGATCTCCGATTATCTTTTTAATTTTTACTGTTTCGGACCTGAAAACCTTCTTATTCGCCTTCATGAAATGATTTTATCCTATGCTGCAAAAACTGACAAGACCTTTAATGAAATCACCCGTGCGATAGATATCATCATAACCATGAAGAAGCATAGTTTCCTAGACAATAAAAAAGATGCCAACACATCGTTGGCAAAATGATCAACCCATTATTGGCAAGTTATTGGCAAGTCCGGGATGGAAGTATCTTGAAAGCTCTGGAACCCTTGATTTATCTAGGTTTTCTGGAGCCGACGACCGGATTTGAACCGGTAACCTGCTGATTACAAATCATAGGAAAGCCATGCGGCGACAAACGACAAGGTACGTTAAGCCGCGTAAATACCGGATTCCTTCGTGGAGCGATGCGGAACCGGAAGACGTTTTGCAGGAAATTTCGGATCGAGTTGCAGTAAGATGCAGTAGAACCCTATCACCTTTAGGCCAGCCCCTAAGCGGGAGCAAGGCGCCGCCGGCAGCTGTCTTTTCTCCAACCAGCCCTGGAAGCATCCCGCGTGCCTGGACAAACAAAAGAGCCTCACTCCACCGAAGGGATCCGGCTCCCATGCGGTCCACTCAGAAACTATTATAATAGGAGCTTCCACCGAAAGAGATTCCTCGAACCGTTAGCACTTACTGGCTGGTCCAACTTCCAAACAACCCGCATGTCCTTCACCCTCAATTGATTTAGCCCAGCCATCTGTCCCGGTCGGCCGCCGGCAGGATAACAATCACGTTTTCGCCCGCCCAGACCCTGACGGCTAGGGCGGACTCAATAGCCGGCACACTGCCGAACTCCTCCGTCTCAATGAGGATCCGGAACTTGGCGCTGTCAATGAGGTTCAGGAGGGCATCCTCCGCACCCGGAGATAGAATCAGTTGAGCTCTTGGCCAGCCGCCGGCGGCGGTATCTATCCAGTAAGTGTTAAACACCGTGGCCATGACAGCCACTGTAAAAGGGTCCGTGGTGGCACAACCCACGACCTGCGTATTACGAGTGCTTTAAATGCCACCGGGCGACGACGGCGACACACGAGAAACCGCGCCGCTGTTGGGATCGGTGGTTAGGGCTACAAGGGCGGTAAATGGTGCCGGGCGACATTTTGGGCGACATTTTGGGCGATGCCCGGTGCCTCGATTTCAACGCGATCGGGGTCAGCATCTACACCATCATTCATCTTCCGCCCCACCATCCCACCTCGTACCTTCGGCAACAGAAACCCCACACCGAAGCAGTGAGACTCCACAGAAAATCAGCCTTCCTGTTACGGGCAGGAGCATGATCCTCTTCAGTAACACCGGGTACGCACTTTGGCCGAGATCCTCGCCAGTCAGGATGTTACACACCTCCAACTTACTAAGCGCTCATGGCAAATATTTACTCTCGGTTGAAAGCCGTTATCAGTCCTAAATTGCCAACAGAAGGAGGAAATTGTTTACGTTTGGCGAAAGAATAAAAAGTTGGCCCGAGGGGCGATTGATCCAATTATAGACTTGGGACCTATTGGCCCTAACTGTCACGTTATGACACCATTAGCCTCTTCTCAGCTTAACAATGTAGCCATGCTTCATACACACTATACTGGTGTTCCAGATTTACCCTACAAGAAAATCGCTTTACCTGGAGGAAATTATGCCGACAACGCTAACCCTTTACGAAGATTATACCCGAGAAGAAGTCCACAATATCTTTGATCCGTTCGGACCGTATACACATCAGGCCGGTACGTGCGGGTTACAGGGAATAGTTAAGATCCCTCACCGTAATGATGATTTCGTTTTCTTCGTGACGTATGGACAGAGCCAATCTGGTCATGACTTTAATGAAAGCATAACACAAGATGGAATTTTAACATGGCAATCTCAGCCGAAGTAAACGCTTAACGATTCAGTTATATTGAGACTTATTAGTCATAACCATTTGCAGGATAGTATTTACCTTTTCCTGCGAACCCAAAAAGGCAAGAAGTACACTTACCTGGGAAAGTTGGCATATTTAAGTCATAACACCGAAACGGAACAACCGGTTTATTTTACATGGCAAATCCTTGACTGGAAATTATCACGGCAAAGGGCATCGGAAATCGGCCTAAATCTCGAAGAGACATCTTTTCTTCCACAAAGCCCAACTAATACATATGGGCTGACCGAAGTCGAGCCGCCAGTTCCATTGCAACGAGTAGCGAATACTCCTCCAAGGAATTTTAAGGGCAGGCGTACGAACTTTACAGAAAATGATTCCTTAAATAGAGAGCTTGGCAAGATAGGAGAATTAATAGTACTGGGCCATGAGAAAAATGTGCTACATTCCGCTGGCCGGCAAGATTTAGCTGATAGGATTATTCATGTTTCCGAAGTAGAAGGGGACGGTGCTGGTTACGACATTCTATCATATACCATGGAAGGGGATATTAAATTTATAGAAGTTAAAAGTACAACCGGTGGAGCCGGCACCCCATTTGTTGTTACCCTGAACGAACTTGTATTTTCCAAACAGCACTCGGACAACTATTATTTACACAGCTTATTCGAATTAGACAGGTCCACAAATACAACTCGGTTTTACAAACTAAAGGGTTGCATATCCGACCATTTTACCCTAGATCCCATCCAGTTTAGGGCTAGAAAGTGAACTATCGACCAACCCTTTGAAACCGTAAGGAATTTTATTTTCAGCAGGCTCCATTCCGAACCCGGCGGCGATTGGTTAGTTCATTTTCCCGCCGGCTGCGCTATTGTTCAAGTCTACATTAAACAGGGTGTCCATAGCGGACACTGTAGCATGGTCGGTAATGGTGCAGACCTGTTGACCAATGCAGTACTATTATGACTCTAAGACATTGTTATTTCCGCTGCCGAAAAAGCATTGGACATATCATAATACGATAATCTAAGAATCCAGAAGGCTCACATTGTTCATTAGATTAGTAAGTATTTTAAAGAGACTTCTGAGGGAGGATGTCACTAATGTTGCCCCTTCTTGTTTGGCATCCTGTCCAAATTCCTTAACTGCCCTGTAGCTGGAATATACAACGATAGGCGGTGGAGACCCAAAGGCACTATTAATCTCGCGGATTGTGACTATCCCGGCCATGGGATCACCACCCCTACCAAGATCAGTAATGACAAGATCATATTCTTCCTTCATCAAATAACCTAATGCCTGGGAGGTGTTAACTGCTAAATCAAATTCGAACCCTTGACGGCGAAACATATCCACCACCGCCTCATTGTTTGAGGGATAGTCGTCTACCCACAACACTTTCTTTCTAGAAATAATTTTGGTAGACTCAAGATGATTGTTTATGTTCTCTCCCTTGTTAAAATTTAGCATTAACTGGTATATCTTATCAAGCTTTTCCTCATACGTCTTCTTTGAATCCTCAGCACGCTGCTCTTTCTGACTATTGAACAATCCCAAATACTCCGAAACGGGGCTATCAGCAGGGTTGCCATTTTCGATATTATGTATGAAATCCTCCAGAGCTTCTTGAAAACTTGATGACCCAACAATAGAGTCATCGTACTGAATAACTCCATAGGGGCTGATATCAAACGGTATCCTTTGCCCCTTTTCTATAATCATCACAGTACCCCTTTTCAACGAGTGCCTTACGCCGAGTTCATACCATACATTGGGATTATTATCGGTAAGTACGGCTAAGACCAAATCTGCATTCAGAAGGTCTTTGATTATCCCCTTGATAATGCTTTCGGGGGCAGGCTTTGAACGACTACACGAATAGCCACATTTCTCTAGGGATGGTTTAATAAATTTATGAAAAAAGTCATCCCAGTACAAATTCGTATGCTTATCGGTTGTTGACGAGAAAGGCATTATTACAAAACAGTGCCCCAACGTTCTCAATCCTCCACTCTAACCAATCAAAATTAGATACACACTGGCGGTCCCCAAATCTATACTAGACACCTTCTAGCGTCAACCGGCGGACCAGCATTACCTTCGCTAATCCCAAAATGGTGCCCAAAACCAGTCGGACGCTATTGGTTTTATATCACATTATTATACTTTGGAGGCTTACCACCTGCCGTCAACCTCTTTACTGGCTACCTTCTGGACGTGTTCAACCTTTGAGGCCATCACATCCGGTAATGGTACCGGCTTTAGCACAATTCCAGGGGCAACTTTACCTGCAAGCTTATCGGACAACAATTGATAAAACTCTGTGGATGTCAGAACGAGTAGACGTTCCCTTGCATTGACAAGGGATAAAAAATATAAGTCAGCTATAGCTCCCTTAATTTTGCCCGAGGGGCTGTTACCACCAGAAGTGATACCACCCGACGATCGAATGGTGGCCACTATTTCGCCGCCTCTTGACACAGCGTTAAACTCATGTGTACCGCCGGTTGTCAGGGATAAATGCGACCTGGAAAACGATATACCATATTCTTCCTCAAGCTTCTTTCGGACGTACTCCTCAACATCAGTTTTTAGGTAATTAGTGTTTGTCATTATACTACTAACCGGCCTCTCTTACAAAGGTGTCCGTATTCCCCGCCTCATTCCAAGATGAATCCGAACTCAGGCGGCCCCACCCGTGACCAAACCTGCCCAGAGCCTATCCCTACTTTGATTCTCCTGCCCCTGACGACGCCAAACACAAAGGAATTTCGCGTGGGCCGCGGTAAATCCCTTCATGGCACGTCGAACCCTATTCGAGCCACTATACGATCGCCTGTCATAAAACAGCCAGCCTCCCGAGCGGCCCGTGGTTATTAACTTCGGCAATAATCTAGATACTCCTGTTAGGACCTATCTTTTTTAACGATCCCGTGGGCACCTGGGGCACTGTAAGAAAGCAAGAGATAATGCAGTTTTTCTAAGAGGAAAGTCCCCATTATTATCCGAGGAGGTCTGAAATTCTTTGGGCACATCTCGGCACAACCGAGAAAGCTATGTCGGGCTGCTTGGCAACCCGGGCGGTAACCGAAGTGGTTCGGTCATGTCATCGAGGTAGCACATTTGGTTTAGATTGTCTTTAATGTGTCTGCGGATCTGTGGTGGATCCGGGTCGCACCTTACAGTAACCAAACTCGTTACCTGCCCTCCCCATTCGGGTTAGGGGCCTTGACCTGGTACATTGCTCACGGCCTGGGATCCGTCTAAAGTAAGGACATTTCCGAGGTGGGGCGTCTGTGGGTTCATACCGGTGCGGCCCAGGCTCACTAGACCTCCCGTCCGACTATCCATTCGGCATAAGACTTTCCAGCTCTTTTTTCTCCAGCCCCGCCTCCCCTCTTGCATATGGAAACTAAGGAGCCCCACCCCCGCGAAGGAATGAGGCTCCTTGTGAAAGTCACCGCACCCTATTTTCCCCACTACGGATCCGGTCTAATGATCTGTGACCGCGAACTTCACACATGGAGACTTGGAGCCCAAGGCCTGGCGCCAGCAACGGTACCGACTCAGCCGGCGCTATGGGCGTGGGCATTATAGCCACCGTGGCAGTATCAGTCAGTCACAACCAACGACCTGCGCATTACGAGTGCTTGGAGTGGCTACCGGGCGACAACGGCGACACACGAAACCCGCGCGGCTGTTAGGCTAAACGGTCAGACCGAGATGGGCGGCGAAAGGTTGTGGGCGACGTTTTGGGCGGTGGCCGATACCGTCGCTTGCAATGTGCTTTTGGGGTCACCACCGCACCATAATTTGTCTTCTGCCTACCATCCCATTTCGGTACGCATTTGGGCAAAGCCTCGCCCAGCCCGGATTCCCCCACCCCCCCCGATTGTGGACCCGATGGTCCATGGAAAGTCTTCACACATCCCACGTAGCAGCCCTCGGCCAACGTGTTGGTAGAGCGTCATCGTATTAAGCCTCACCCTTTAGGGGGTAGAGCCATCGCTTAAGTTTTGGCCTTTCGTTGCCGGATGGACTTTGTCGAAAGCAAAGACAACAAATCATTAATTTTTGACAAGAGGAAAGCCTGATGTAATTCATCTCGCTTTTTCTCTAAACTGCTAGCTACTACATCACATGCATCCTTCGACATATTAAACTGATCTACAAGAATTTTTACCACAAGAGAAGGACTTAATTCACGAGCGCATACTTGCAGAATGAAATTCTTGAGAAATCTTAGTGCGCCCTGAGCCTCTTCCCGAGAAGAGAAATGACCAATCGAAACAAATTCTTCAAAAGGGATGAATTTGTAATTCTTGTAAAGAATGATATTGTCTATTATAAACTCTATTATGTCATTTAGCTGGGAGACACCCATTTTCCTTACAACTATGGCATCTTTCTGCGGCCTCGAAGCAGCTTTGCAAAACTCATAAAAAGCTTCTGCAGACATATCGTCGAAACCACCTTGACACAACCTCTCAATGACAACATCCTTATTATGAGGGGCACTAACAATAAACTGAACCACTTCATTAACAAGACTCTTGAAATTGTCAATATCGCCATCGCCCATTTTGGCCAATTCCCCTGAATCATTCTTAATAAAATCAAATATGTTTTTCCTTAGGTGATAGTCAAGCCCATTAAACCATCCGCCCAGCTTGCTAATGCTCTCCTCGTTGATCATTATTTCCACTCCTTTATAGGGCGACCAAAAGTCATATATGGATCATTTATTTCAGATGCGATATATTCATCCTGTCCCAATAGAGCCCCAGACAACCGATCAGTCCAATCGTACTTAAACTTATAGTTAGCAGCAAACCCAGACTGATTAAGTGCCAAGTTAACTCGGTTCTCAATGTCCTCCATCTTTTTATAAAGACCAAGGAGCATCAATTCTAACTTCTGGTTAGCAAGTAATTGTCGACTCGGCAGATCAACTTGTTCCTGTTCATCCTGACAGTTAACCGCATCTTGTCGATTTCTAACGGCGATTAAACCCGAAACGGCCTCTCGTATCGATGACAATTCACCTTCCGATAAATTACGGGCATTTTGAGTTGCTATTACAAGAAAAATGTTTGGTTCTCTTGCCAAGAGCAATAAAGTATTGTGAACGTCATCTTGCACAGCACCAGACTCATATCTGTTTATAGTTGCCTCGGCAAACCCAAGGGCTCTTGCAAACGCTCTTTGGGAAAGGCCATATAATTCTCTTATTGCCTTAATCTCTTCAGACAAAAGCAACTGTCTTCTTCTCCTGTATTCATTAAGTGCCTGCATAAAATGACTTTCTTCAATATCTAAATCGCTCAGCGGCGTCCCACAAATAACACAATGCGGAACCTCAACATTAATTTCTATCGACTCGCCCTTAATTTCATGAACGATATTGGTCGACTTAAGCACTGCCTCCCTTTCCTCATTACATTCAATACAGAAATATGTCTTATGTGGCATTATTAAAAACTCCTTTATATTAAATTACACCACTAGCCAATCGACATGAAATGACATAACAAACAAATCTTCTCCGGCGCTACGATTTCGGATCTTCAGCTTTATATAGATGATAAAGCCCTCGATCTTCTTCTTAAATATCCAAACGATGCCACCGTACTTGGGGTTGTCGTCAGGACATGGACCGTCAAATAGATCATCTTCTGTTAAATTCATTATTTCCTCCAGCATATGATGGGGGGCCAACCCCAAATTATCCAATGTTTTCCTGGTCTTTGGATTCTGCGTATTCGGATCAACCCATCTCTTTTGGATGAGTAATCGACTTCTAGTAAGAAATTCGGTGGCACACTCGTCCAAAGTGGTATCACCCTCCGTTACCGTTTTCTACTAGTATAACGGACGATGATGCCGTCGTCAAGCCTCAGTGATATCATATGACATCACTGAGCTACTCCGTGACATCACATAGGCTACCCCAAAAGGCTACCGTTCAGACATCCTTGGCCGCCGCAACCTAAGCGGTGATCGCCTCGGGAGCAAGCACCCATCTAAAATTGCCAACTTGAGGCCTGTAACATTTATGAATCCGAAACTTTAGGCCCAACGCCGGGCGCCGCTGGCAGTTATTTTCCAGTCCGGTCATCGCCTTCCACCCTGGTAACCGGTGCATACTATCGCACCCAAAGAGTCGTCATGAATTCGCGGTGTTGTTCTTCGCGTTGTATCAATTTCTCAAAGCTCGCTTGGTTCAGCGCCTCTGAAGGCCTTCAGCTTGGCCGCCTGTTCGGGATCCAAGCAGTCAGCGCATTAATGGAAATTGGCACCATCCCCGCTTTAATGGTTGTCCTAAAACTAGGACAAGACAAGCAAAAAGATGATGCGACTAAAGCACTTAAAGATATGCTTGTAAACCGGGATAAGGCAATCGCCACTACCGAAGTTGTAAATATTACTACCGAGTTAATTGGTATTATCAAAGGTGGGTTTAATTCGACTGCAAAGATATGTTCCGCTGCAATATTGCGCAGTATTGGTGAAGTATCTGCCATTTCCATAGCATTGGAGTACCTGGAACAGGCTAGAAAAGAACGCAAATTTGATAAGGATACGTACAACAAGATCGTTTCTAAACTTCGCGAGGCAACTTAGAAATCAAACGATCTTTCCATCACGCAGGCAGGAGACTTCCATAACATCAAAATGAGTTTTACGGAGTTATGTTGATAGTTTACCGGACGGAGCGGGATATTTTCGCAACGATAAGCAAAAATAATGAGCGGGAGGCGGAAAGAGATGGCAAGAGGATCAAAGCCAAAGAAGGTTGAGGGCCCGCGCGGTACGGTCTGGAAGATGACTGTCGATGCCGGCGTGGATCCGGCAACCGGGAACCGCAAGCAAAAGAAACTCACAGCGGCCAGCAAAGGCGAGCTTGAGAAGATGGCCGCCCAGGTGTTGGCGGACGTGAGCCGGGGGACTTACTTTGAACCCGACAAGATAACGGTGGGTGAATACCTGGATTACTGGCTAGAAACGTATGCACGGCCAAGCGTCTCTTCGACCTTTGACAGCTATTCAGATACCATCCGACTGCACATCAAGCCGGCCCTTGGGAATGTCCCTTTGGCGAAGCTGACGCCGGCACACCTGCAAGGTTATTATAGTAAAGCCCTAAAAAGTGGCCGCAAAGACAACAAAAAGACCGTAGGGCGTGGGCTGTCTCCTACCACGGTCCTTTACCATCACCGGGTTATTAGCGATGCCCTTTCCCACGCCGTTGGCTGGGAGATTGTACAAAGGAACGTGGCCCTTTCGGTCAAAGCTCCCCGGAAGGCCAAGACCGTGGTTAACCCGTTTACAGCGGAGGAAGCGCACAGCATAAACAAAGGGCTTACGGGAACCTATTTCTTCGCTCCGACCTATCTGACGACGTATACCGGTTTGCGTCTCGGGGAAGTCTTGGGGCTGCGGTGGGTAAATATCAACCTCAAGGACGGCTACCTGACAGTCAAGGAAGCTCTTCACCGGAAGAAGGACGGAGAGCCGCAAATGGGACCGCCCAAAAATGCGGGTTCAGTCCGGCGGATCGACCTACAACCGAACGTGCTGGCGGTGCTGAAAGCCCACAAGAAGGCGCAGGCAGCGGAAAAGCTGGCTGCCGGGGAAGTGTACCAGGACCGGGGTTTCGTCTTTGCCTGGCAGGACGGCCGCCCGTACGACCCGGATTCTTTTGGTGCCGGTTGGGGGGCTGCGGCAAGGAAACTGGGAGTGGTGAAGGCACACTTCCACCGTCTCCGGCACACGGCGGCAACCCTGATGCTGAGGGCCGGGGTGCCGGTTAAAGACGTGGCGGCCATGCTGGGACATTCGGCAACCGTTTGCGCGGACATCTACGGTCATGCCACCCCGGCTGGCGGCAAGGATGCTGCCCAGAAGTTGGCCGAAGCTCTGGGTGATATGGGCGGCTAAACTTCCGTGACCTATTCGTGACCTACTCACCAGTAAATGGGAAACGGCAAGAACTTCCAATCCCGGAAGCCTTGCCGTTACTGGGTTTTCTGGAGCCGACGGCCGGACTCGAACCGGCAACCTGCTGATTACAAATCATAGGAAAGCCATGCGGCGACATACGGCAAGGTACGTTAAGCCGCGTAAATACTGGGTTCTTTCGGGGAGCGATGCAGAACCGGAAGACGTTTTGCAGGAAATTTCGGATCGAGTTGCAGTAAGATGCAGTAGAACCCTATCACCTTTAGGCCAGCCCCGGGAGCCAGGCGCCGCCGGCAGCGGTGTTTTCTCCAACCAACCCAGGAAGCATCCCGCGTGCCTGGACAAACAAAAGAGCATCACTCCACCGAAGGGATCCGGCTCCCATGCGGTCCACTCAGAAGCTATTTTAATAGGAACCTCACCGGAAGAGATTCCTCGAACCGTTACCACTTACTGGCTGGTCCAACTTCCAAACAACCCGCATGTCCGTCACCCTCAATTGATTTAGCCCAGCCATTTATCCGTGTAATTTCTTTGCGTCCGGGCCACGTCCGTGCACAACTTTTTACCGGAGAGGCACGAAGCACTAATCCCCCTCCGGCTATGGACATGGTGGCCCAGAAAATTCTTTACAAATCCCACACAGCAATCCTCGGCCAAGCTAAAAGTACAAACCAAGGAACATGTTGATTTATGCCGAAGAAAATATAGCGACCGACCGATGAGTTTGTAAAGAACGGCTTGTGAGGTAATCTAAGGTACCGTCGAGGATCAGCCGCAAGCAGTACATATTCCGGATGGCTGTCAGGTCAGATTGTCTCGCAGGTCTCGACGATATCTAATTCAGAACCTAATGTCTATAATGGCAAGTTGAAATATGAGCAAGTTTTTAAAAAGGTTGGATATGGGCTGTCTTTAGTGTCCACTCAAGGATATTTCCGGCAAAGGGGAAGTATATATTGTCGTCAGAGGTGTTTGGTCAGGTACTTTATACTGGCCCAAGAAGATCTAAAGATCTTAACCCTTTCCGAGTTGACAGTAGCATATTAAGTATTATGTGTGAGACTTTTGCAGAGACTCACGTTGCAGAACCCGAAGCACAATTCGAAAGTTACGTTGTCGAAGATATAAGCAGTTTAATAATGAGTACTGGGAACACAGCTCCTCGCTTTATAGGGACAATAATAGACCCACAAGACAGAAAAAAAACCTGTCAAGGTGTGGGAGGACATTTAGGGGAGGGTATCACTGCCTTAATATTTTTAAATAATATTAGTATAGACAAGTCATTTTTTGCACATATAGGGATTAATTCAGGACCAATGATAAGATGTGTAGATTTTGTGGCTATCACTTGTCTAAGGGTTTTATACGATTACTATCAGCTTAACGCTCTAGAATGGGAGAATATCGACCTAGATTTTGCCTTTCCGATTGAGGCAAAAACCAGAAAGGACGGCATCGGTTTTCATACATGTAAATCTTTTTTAGAAAACGGAGCCTTTGGTCAAATCGTTAGTTATTGGTGGGCCTGTAGAGGACAAGGCTTACGTGGGCCAGTTGGTTATGGAATTGCGACGGCGTTTTCATATGAACGGGATAAGGTTATATCTCATTGTTTTTTAAGGCCTAAGAGTGAAAATGATAGAAATTTCTTGCTGAATTTACTAAATATGATAAGCGATGCAAAATTACTTAGGATGGCGTTAGGAGATAAAGATACTATTTCTGAAATACAATCCTACCTGGAGGGATTTTAATTGGGTAATCCATGGTATTATCTTAGTAGGGCCCAACGAGCATTATGGGGATGGGATTTGGAAAGTGCCAATTACAATATCCAAATAGCCAAAGGTTATTTTAATGAATTGAGGAATACGCGTGTTAAGTCGGTTTTAAATTATAAAGATAGGAATATTGAAATACCCAAGGAAAAAGAAGATCGCCAGATTAAGATATTAGAACAGCTAAACAGAAAGATAATTTCCGAAGAAAGGAGCGGTTTTAATGTAAAAACTAAAAGTAGCGAAACTCCTGAAGCGAAGGATAGCAATCGGATCGAAACAGCAGGATATAGCGAAGTGTCTTCAAGGGCAATAAGAGGTAATATTGAGGCATTAGATGATCTTGATGCCGGAATTAGAACATGCGATTTTATCGCGCATTGCATAGAAAACAAGTTTAATAAGATCAAAGGATATACTAACCTTGGGTCAATAATTAATGCTTACGACGAGGAAAACGATTTAAGATTGGTGGCGGTCATATCTATCCATAACTACAAGATAGCAATACGCGGTTATTCAATCAGGGAAGACGTAGAGTATTTTAATAACCTTTCAAAAAAACTAAAACAGGTTGAGGTGGATGGTAATATCTATAAAAGGCAGGTTGAGATCGGTGGCAATATCTATAAATGCAATATAAGCAATGATGCTAGTAAATTAATCCTTTCCTTGTATTACTATGAGCATATTATCAAAATAATGTGCATAAATAAGCCGTGGTTTTCCATCACGGCCAGCATTGATGCAGGTTTTGAGGATGGTGACACCCTGAGATATATTGCCGAAAATGGAATTAAACTCATACAGAATGCATTAATCTAAATTTATTCGAAATTCAAATAAAAGAAGAAACTTTAAGGAAGGATGTTTTAAACTAAAAAGTATTTGAAAAGATATAAAAATTTCCCTTCAAGTGAAATATTAGATTTGTGTAAAACATATGACATTTTCGGAAAGAATATTCACATACAAGGCAAATCTCATTACTGCTTTCACCTCAGGCGATACAATTAAAGATTTGAACTCCGCATTATTTCATATACTTAGTAAATATACTTATTGTTGTAATTTGTACTAAGCTAAGCGTGGACGTAGGTCTTGGCCAGGTACAACACCTTGACGCCGGCCAGGGCATAGGTATTTACGTTGTTTGCTTCTTCCCGCCGGCAGGACAACAGTCACGTTTACGCCAGCCCGGGCCCAGGCGGCCTCAATTACCGGCAAGTGGCCACATTTTTCCGTCTTAATCAGTACCCGGGACTTGGCGCGATTAATAAATGTTCAGCAGTGCCCCCCTCCACACCCGGAGATAGGACCAGTTCATTTCATGGCCCGCCGCCGTTGCCATGGCAGCCACCATGGCGGGGTCGCTGTAGCAATCGGCTGCGTATCCTCATCGCCCTTCCGATCTCCTGCCACTCCCTACCCCCATGGATTACACCCACCCCGCGCATAGAACCTCCGCCTGCTCCAACACCGTCTTGGTGGCACTCTCCTGCTTATCCGGTGGGTATCCGTATTTCCGGAGAATCCGCTTGACCAGCCTTCTTATGTTGGCCTTGACGTTTTCCCTGACGGTCCAGTCAATGGTCACGCTGTTCCTAACAGTCACGACCAGTTCCTGTGCAATCTTCCGCAGAGCCTGGTCGCCCAAGACCTTCACGGCGCTGTCGTTGACCTCCAGGGCATCGTAGAAGGCAAGCTCCTCGTCGGTAAGGTTCAGCCGGTCACCGCGTTTGTTGGATTCTCTCATGTCCTTTGCCACGTCGATCAGTTCGGTAATTACCTTGGCGGCATCGACGGAGCGGTTCTGGTAAGCGCGAACGGTCTTCTCCAGCATCTCGGCAAAAGACCGGCTCTGCACCAGGAAAGTCTTGGCCCGGCTCCTGATCTCGTCGTTGATGAGCTTTTGGAGTAACTCTATGTCCAGGTTCCGGTGCGGCAGCCCCTGTACTTCGGCCAGGAATTCGTCTGACATAATGGAGATGTCCGGTTTCTGGAGACCGGCGGCGGAGAAGATGTCAATTACCGTGTCCGAGGCAATGGCCTTTGAGACTATCTGACGAATTGCATGTTCTAGGTCCAGTTCGGCCCTGGGACTTCTGGCAGACAATGGTCTCCGTTGTTTGGATCCCGATGGTGCCGGAGGGCCGCACCTTAGAGTAACCAAACTCGACGCCTACCCGCCCAATGCGGGTTAAATTGCTTCCTGTTCCCGGCCCGCAGGTCATCCATGATAAAGGTCGCTATTATCCTGCTCGTCACAGACAAGATCCGTGAGGTAAAGTTCCATCGACAGTCCCCTGAAAACAACGAAGGTGCCGTACCGGAAGTTGCACGCACTACGGCACACGTGCGCCACACTACTGATCGAGGACGGGGAAGAGTTAAAGGTCGTCCAAGAACTCCTGCGGCACCAATCCATCTCGACCACGGCCAACATCTACGTCCATGTCTTGGACAAGATGAAGAAGAAAGCCGATGAGCGGTTTGACCGCATCCTGCCGGTGGAGGGGATCACCCCTCCAGTACCGCCGCCGGAGTCTCCTCCCCAGCAACCCCCAGAGCAGCCCCCAAAAGCCTAAAAATGGTATGGAATGGGTATGTTGCCCTTGGCCACTTTTGGGTTTACAATACTGATGAAACCTAATGAAAGGGGGCAACGAATTGAAGTTCCCCGTCGTAATTGTCCCAGGTGAAGACGGTTGGATCATCGCCAAGTGCCCCGTGCTCCCTGGGTGTATCAGTCAGGGAAAGACAAGAGAAGAGGCCATGGAAAACATCAAGGAAGCCATCGCTGGTTGCGTAGAAGTTCGTAAAGAGATGGGATGGTCTACGACAAAGAGGTGTTGGAAGTAGAGGTAGCCGTCTAATGCCTCCGCTTCCTGTTCCCCGTCTCCGGTTCCTGCCCTGGCCCTCGAACCGTCAAGCTCCAAGGTAACCGTGCTGGGCCCGCGTGACTAATGCGGGCCAGGTAAAACAGGGCCAGCCACCCAAGTCATGTCCGTTGGTATGGCAGGTAGCCGTGTACCTCTGGCGCCCCCCAGCGGAGCCCTAAAATACGATATTATTTCCGTAGTGGTGTCAAACTGGTGTCAACGGCAATTTTTAAGGCCCCCGGAAAACCCGGGAGCCCTTGATACTCCTGGTGAGCCATGCAGGACTCGAACCTGCGACACCCTGATTAAAAGTCAGGTGCTCTACCGACTGAGCTAATGGCCCATAAAAGGCTGGCTGGGGCGGCTGGATTCGAACCAACGACTGGCGGGTCCAAAGCCCGCTGCCTTACCGCTTGGCTACGCCCCAGGGAAAAGGTGGGGTGGAAGATGGGACTTGAACCCACGACCCCCAGATCCACAATCTGGTGCTCTAACCAACTGAGCTACATCCACCACGTTATTACTATTTCCCCGCAGGCCTTCTACCATTACTGAGCCCTTGCACTTTTATGTTAGCAAATTGAGCGGCAACTGTCAAGGGAACCGGGCGTTCTTCCGGCTTGCCAGGTCCCGGCACCCCCGCTATAATGAAACTGCCGCTTACTTAAGGGAGGGGTTTACTTCATGCAGCAGATCTGGGCACCCTGGCGCACGGTCTACATATCCGGCCCGGAACAAGGGGAATGCATTTTCTGTGACAAGGTGAACTCGGCCGAGGACGAAAAGAACTACGTCCTTTACCGGGGCAAAAAATGCTTCGTCATGCTCAACCTGTATCCTTATAACAACGGGCACCTGCTGGTCGCCCCCAACCGGCACGCCGGGGATATGGACGCCCTGAGCGACGAAGAGATGCTGGAAATGCTTCTGGTAACCAGAAAGATGGTCCGGGCCCTGCGCTCCTTCAACCCGGAGGGGTTCAACATCGGCGCCAATCTGGGCCGCACGGCCGGAGCAGGCATACCGGGCCACTTCCATATCCACATCGTCCCCCGTTGGAACGGTGACACGAATTTCATGCCGGTACTGGACGACGTCAGGGTCATTTCCGAATCCCTCGATACCACCTACCGCAAGTTGCAAGAGGCTCTGCAAAATAGCGGCGGTTAAGCCGGATTCCGGCAAGTCAAAGCTTGTAACTATTTTCTCAATTCGTTCAGGCAGTCCAATGCAGCGGGGTAACAAAAAGATTACTAAACCAAGAAATAACGTCGATTTTTACGGTATTTCGACGATAAGGTTAAATAGGCGTTAATTATGTGTTAATTGTGCAATATCACGAACGCACAATTTTTGTTTGTGAACTATTTTCGGGAAAGGCCAAGTTCTTCAAGGAACGAGGGGAGAGCACCGCATTTTTGGACCCGCCCCATGTAACAATAAGCCAACCATGACATATTATGTCTTGTATAAAGACTAAATAATTGTTAGAATGCCTTCATGTACGCACGGGCTAAAACCTGCAAAAACAAGGACGGATCCCTCCGGGTGTATGTCCAGATCGTAGAAGGGTTCCGCGACGAAAAGAAGTGCCGCCAGCGGGTCGTAGCCAACCTGGGCCGGCTTGACCGTCTTCAGGCCGGAAGTCTTGACAAGTTGATCGAAAGCCTGGCGAAGTTTTCAGCGAGCGATTGGACCAGGAACAGTTAGGTGGGGCGACGGCTAGGATGAGGAACGACATATGGTTTCACTGCCGGGATTGTCATCACAAATTTAAGGGTTCGGGTCACTGCCCGTTTTGCGGCAGCTGCAACACCGAAGAAGAATATTTTTGTGACTATTGGTACTGCGGGATTACCCGCATCGAGAACTGACTCTTATTACAGGTCCTACGGACCCTTGGAAGACTCCGGCGCCTGCGGCCGGGAACCAGGGGTTGTATTCTTCTGAAACGGTGAGGCGGTTGGTTTAACGTCAAACGGCCGGCAACCCCAAAGAGGGGAGCGGGCCGTTTCCTTATCGGGGCCCTCCCATGGCTGCCCGTCCCCTTCGGGCCGTACGGCTGGGTCAGTCCCGGGCCGGCTTGACCATGGACCTTCCTGCCCGGCGTACAAAAAGAAGCCGCCAGAAAGGTGGACGACCTCCTGGCGACCAGAAGCAGATGATACTCCCCCAGCGATTTTCGCCAGCCGGGATATCGACAACCTCAGAAAGTGGCCTCCCAGGAGGGATTCGAACCCCCGACCCACGGCTTAGAAGGCCGTTGCTCTATCCGACTGAGCTACTGGGAGAAAAGATGGAGCGGGTGATGGGAATCGAACCCACGTGACAGGCTTGGAAGGCCAGTGCTCTACCATTGAGCTACACCCGCACACATTCTATTATACCACAAATACAGGACCGGTCAAAACCTTTTTACCCGCCCCAACCTTCGGATTGGCCGGCCTGCCCGGGCGGGGCAAAGTTCCGGTTCGTCGTCAAGAAACGGGAAGCAGTTGCCGAATATTAGCAAGAGATTGGCTTCAACCACGGTTAGCCCAAGAGGCAACGGAGCGCGTGACCGGCTTCCCCGGGAAAGGTGGAGGAAAATGACCGGAAGAGACCCCGGCAAATGGTTTCGATCGAACGCCATAAGGTTACGCCAGGTTGCGGCCGTCCTGTTGTCGGCGGTCACCCTCATTTGTCTCCTGTCAGGCCCGGCGGCTGCGTCATCCTCCTCCCTGACTATAAACGTCTCGAGCCTTCCGGCGGGCACGGCCGGTCAGCCCTATAATACAACGAAGACAACCCTGAGCGCCAGCGGCGGCACCGGCTCCTACACCTGGCAGGTTGCGGGCCAGCCGTCCGGGCTCCGGATCAGCTATGCAAACGGTACGGCCACCCTCGGCGGCACCCCCACCACGGCCGGACTGTATTCGGTGATCCTGACGGTTTACGACAGCGCCCGGAATTGGGGCACCACCCGCCTCGGTTTGACCGTCAACCCTGCTCTGAAGGTGCCCACGGTTACCCTGCCGCTGCCGGCCGCAACGGTGGGGATACCGTACAGCACCAACGTCACCGGCGGTACTGGCGGCACCGGCGGTTATACCTGGCAGGCGACCGGCCTCCGGCCGGACTGGGTCTCACCTCGTCAAACGGTACCGGTACAGTCACCATCATCGGCACCCCGATCAGGGCCGGCACGTTTTCGGTAGCCCTGACGCTGTACGACAGCGCCAATGACAAGACCACCATCTACCTCAGCCTGACCGTCCATCCGGCCGTGACCATAAACCCCGTCACCCTGCCGGCTGCAACGGTGGGAACGCCGTACAGCGCCTCCTTCTCCGCCAGCGGTGGTACCGGCGGCTATACCTGGTGGACTTCAGGCCTGCCGCCCGGACTCGCCTTCACCTCGTCCAACGGGACGGCCACCATCAGCGGCACACCTACCAAGTACGGTTTGTTCTGGGCGACCGTTTCAGCGCACGACAGTGCGGATGACGGCGCGGGCTTCAACCAGTACCTGGTCGTCAGCTAACCCTCATCAAGCGACAGAGGCGCTACGCCCTCCACGCCTACCGGCAATTCCAACATCGGCACCGTCGGTCCCGACGGGGGAACGGTGGCCAACGCCGACAATTCGGTATCCGTGGAGGTTCCACCCAGGGCTTTCAGCACCCAGACCGTGTTGTCGATATCGCAATTCGCCACACCGTACCCGGCTCCCGCCGGCTTCACCACCGCCAGCCCCCAGTGGGCCATCACTGCCAGCGGGACGGGACCGGTGCAGCCGGTCACCATCTCCTTCCAGTATGACCCGACAGTGCTGGGCAACCTGGATCCGTCCCGGGTGGGCGTGTACCTGTACAACCCGGGGACGGGCGGCTGGCGCTGGCTGGCGGGCCAGGCCGGGGACAACACCGTCACGGTCAACACCTTGTCTCTGGGCGTGTTCGCCGTGCAGGCCAACACACAGGTCTTTCCGGACCTGGACCAGGCGCCCTGGGCCCAGACGGCTGTGGACAGCCTCTTGGGCTCCGGCATTGTCAGCGGCACGGGACCGGATCAGTTCGCCCCCCTGCAAAACGTCACGCGCACCCAGTTCGCCGTTATGCTGGCCAGGGCGACCGGCCTGTCCCCTGCGGCGGACGGCCGGACGCCTTTCCAGGACGTAGACCCCACCGCCTGGTACGCGCCTTGGGTGTCGGCGGCCTTCAACACCAATCTCATGAACGGGACCGGCGCCTCGACCTTCTCTCCCGACACCCCGGTAACAAGGGAAGAGATGGCGGTTATGCTGGCCCGGCTGCCGGGAAGTTCGTCCGGCACCGCCGACGCCAGCCAGTTCACCGATTCCGCGGTTATCGATTCCTGGGCCCTTAACGCGGTGGAGGAGGTGGTCGGCTCCGGCCTGATGTCCGGGTTTCCCGACGGCACTTTCCATCCGCTGGGACCGACTAACCGGGCCCAGGCCGCGGTCGTGCTGTACAACTATCGCGCCCTGGGGGGACAGACGTAGCGCGGAGAACTACAAAGACACCGGCCGTTCGCCGGTGTCTTTGTAGTTGTTGTCCGGTACCCCTCCGGGTGCCGCTTAAGGCCTACTGGCATCCTAATTTGTCAGGACGACCTCGGCACACCCGACCTTTCTGGCCACACCCGTGGCCACCGCGGCTTCCTGCACCGCTTCGGAGACCTTCGGGGCCACGTCCGGGCTGAAGACCGAAGGGATGATGTTGTCGGCCGAGAGTTCCTCTTCCTTGATGATGCCGGCCAGGGCCTGGGCCGCGGCCAGGGCCATCTCCCCGTTGATGGAGCGGGCGTGGCAATCCAGGGCACCCCGGAAAACTCCGGGAAACGCCAGGACGTTGTTGATCTGGTTAGGATAATCCGAACGCCCGGTGGCCAAAACCCCCGCTATGTCATAAATGCTCTCCGGATCGACTTCCGGCTCCGGGTTGGCCAGGGCGAACACCACCGGTTTGGCGGCCATGCGCTGGATATCCTCGCGGGCGAGAAGACCCGGCCCGGAAACCCCGATAAAAACCTCGGCCCCGGCCAGCACCTCTCTGAGTTTCCCATTTTTTTGCCGGGGGTTGGTATGCTCCGCCAGCCAGCGTTTGGAACTGTCCTTGGTATCGCGGTTCAGGGTGATGGCACCCTGCCGGTCACAGACGGTCAGATCGCGGACCCCGGCCTGGAGCAACATTTTGCTGATGGCCGCCCCGGCGGCCCCCGCCCCGCTCATGACCACCGAAACATCTCCCATCTCCCGGCCGGTAACCCGCAGGGCGTTGATCAGTCCGGCCAGAACCACTATGGCCGTACCGTGCTGGTCGTCGTGAAAGACAGGGATATCCAGAAGGTTCGCCAAAGTGGCTTCGATCTCGAAACACTTGGGAGCGGCGATATCCTCCAGGTTGATACCGCCAAAGCCCGGGGCGGCCGCCACCACCGCGGCAATGATTTCTTCCGGTTGGTGGACGTCCAGGCAAAGCGGGATCGCATCGATTCCCCCGAAATGCTTGAAGAGCATCGCTTTGCCCTCCATTACCGGCAAGGCGGCTTTGGCTCCCAGGTTCCCCAGGCCTAAAACCGCCGATCCCGTCCGTCACTATGGCAATGGTGTTACCTTTCATGGTCAGGTCGTAGGCGAAATCGGGGTTTTCGTAAATCGCCTGGGAGACCCGGGCTACGCCCGGGGTATACACCAGGGCCAGATCCTCGCGGCTTTGCAGTTGGCGTTTTGGTACCACCTCGATCTTGCCGCCCCGGTGGGCCAGCAGGACCCGGTCCGCCACCTGGCGGACACGAATGCCTGGGAGGGTTCCCAGCTTGGCCAGGAGCGGGTTGATCTGCTGACTGTCGTGCAGACCGATCATCAGATCACGGACCCGGTAGTCGGGAAAGTAGGCAACCAGGTCGATGGACCCGAGGTTGCCCCCGAATTCGGCCACCGTGGTCAGCACCCTGGCCAGGGTACCCGGGCGGTTGGCCAGTTCCATTTGCACCATCACATTGAGAGGCATTACCATGGCGAGAACACTCCTAAAACTGTGCTATACCCGGATCTTATGGCCCGCCCGGGCTTACGGACTGCAGGGAAGACACCGCGAGGGCGTCTTCCCTGTCCGGAAACGTAACAGATTATGTCGTCAGTGCTCTCTTCTTGAGTTCTTGGTCGGGCTTGTGGAAGAAGAATACCACCACTACCGAGGATGCCATCAGCAGGAATATCAGAAGGAACGCATTGGAAAAGCTGCCTGTGCTGTCGACGAAATAGCCGGTAAGGGCCGGGGCTACAAAGCCGGCAATGGCAAAGGCAAGATCCATGACCCCCAGCGCGGTGCCGGTCCTCTCGCGGGCAAGATCCGCGTTGATGGCGTAAAAACTGGCATTGGCCGCCATCCCGAAGCCCACCGCCAGGGAGATGAAAATAATCGCGGTGGTAAGGTCGCGTGTGTAAATGACCGGGAAGATGCAGAGCGCCGAGATCAACTGGGTGATCCAGATGGGGTGGGAACGGGCCACCCTCAGACTTCCGGTTCTTTTCAGAAGGGCGTCGGACACATAGCCCATGATGGCGAGCAGGATGGTCGCCAAACCCCACGGCAGCATGGAGAAATAGCCGACCGTGGCCAGCTTCATGCTGTAGGTTTTGCTCAGGTAGGACGGCAGCCAGGTCATGAAGAAGAACAGGTTGTAGCCGAACACGAAGAAGGCCCAGTCGTTGGCCAGCAGGGTGGGACTGGTCAAGACCACCTTCCAGATATCCCGGCCGCGTTCGTGTTGCTCCCGGCGGATCTCGTGCGGCGTCCGGTTCCGGTCATAGGCACCTTCCCGGATATGGGCTAGTTCCGCGTCGTTGACGCCCTTGGCGTGCTCCGGGAAGTCACGGAAAAAGAAGTACCACAGCGGCGCCCAGATAAGACCCAGCACGCCCAGAACGATGAACATGCCCTGCCAACCTATATGGATGGTCAGCTGGGAAACGATCGGCGCGCCGATCATCAGAGCGAAGGGCACAGCCATCAGGCCCCAACCCAAAGCAACCCCGCGCTCCTTGGAAGGCAGCCAGTCGCCCACCGCGCGTTGCATGGCCGGGAAATTGGGACCTTCGGACATACCCAGGACATAGCGGACGATCATGAGATAGGCGAAACCGGTAGCAAAGGCGGTTGCACCAATACTCACCGACCAGAGCAGGGCGGCCCAGAACCAGGTGAGCCGGGCTCCCTTGAAATCCACAATGATGCCGCCGAAGAAGACCATCACTGCATAACCAATACTGAAGGCGCCAAGAATCAAGCCGACTTCGCCGGGACTGAGTTTCAACAGGGTTTTTAGGGGTAAAATGGCAAAAGAAATAGAAGACCGGTCAATGTAATTGATCGCCGTAACCAGCGCAGCCAGAAAGATAACAACCCAACGATAGTTCGATCTCTGCATTATTTTACCTCCTCTTAATTATTGATACCAATAAGGGTAACTCACACCTCCCGCAATATTTTC
>Ga0307376_10001818_pt1 | contig 22058 bp, 28 predicted proteins | sample TR2MG_FD_202536 | JGI IMG/M metagenome (GOLD analysis project Ga0307376, IMG submission 202536) | Soil microbial communities from Risofladan, Vaasa, Finland - TR-2 | ecosystem: Environmental > Terrestrial > Soil > Coastal area > Acid sulfate soil | place: Finland: Risofladan, Vaasa | collected...
GTACGGCAACATAGGAGATAATATGCGGGAGTTCGGGCTGGATACGATATGAACGGCAGGATAGCGAAGAAGGTCAGGAAATACACTAAACGAAACTTTCTCGAATATGCCAACGAGGTCAGGAAATGGTCTTGGATAACCCGTTGGCGATTCTGCTGGTATATCCTGTTCAACAGGAAGGGGATTATAAGAGAATGAAGAATAGTCTTTATCTCATAGCAGCATTGGCGGGAGCAATGGCTATTCAGAATACCAGATTGCCTTCTCTTCAGTTCTGTCTCAGTAGCAGAGGCTACGACCAAATCCCGGGCAAACACAAAAAGCACAAGAGGGGTAAACCTAAGTAGGCACACGATTACATAGGAGATGATTTATGCTAGATAATTTGAGAAAAAGGGTGGCAGGCGCACTTCTTCCCAAAAACGGAGCTAAGGCAATCAGCACAGAATTCCTGACTCCCTACCAGATTTTCTCTATGCAGAGTGCAGGCATCCCAGTCTACACCGATATGACGGTGCGAAAAGCCACCCGTGAAGGCTATAAAATCAGTGTCTATGTTTACCGCGCAGTGAGAACAATCGTTCAGGCGGCTTCGGCCATCCCTTGGATTGTGCAAGATAACAAAGGCGAGCTGATTGAGAACCATGAGTTTACTAAGGCATGGTCAAAGCCCAACCCCGAATTCTCCGGGCAGGATAATATGGAGTTCATCATTGCCCACCAACTGCTGTGTGGGAATTCTCTGATTCAGCCGATTATTGTAGGTGGCAGACCTCGTGAATTCTGGGTTGTTATGCCCGACTTAGTAAAGCCTATCCCTTCAGATGTTAAAGGTGAATGGCTGAAAGGATGGGAGGTGACCAGCATAGATGGGAAACAAGTTACCGTACCAGCCTCACAGTTTGTCCACTTCATGATGATGGACCCGGGCAATCCCTACTGGGGGATAGGCCCTCTCATGGCGGCCGCCCGCACTATTGATACTGACAACGAAGCCCAGGATACCCAGAAAATATCAATGCAGAATCGGGGCGTAACTGACGGGGTATTCACGCATGAGACTCCACTGACACAGGAACAGTTTGAAGAAGCGCGCAGGCAGATTCGGGAGAACTTCCTGGCCAAGAGCAAGAGACGCGAACCCTGGGTCCTGGGAGCTGGGGCCAAGTGGAACCAGATGTCCCTGACCGCTATCGAGATGGATTTCATCGCTTCCCGTCTCCACAACAAGCGCGATATAGCCGGTGCATTTGGGATTAGCCCGATATTCCTCGGCGATCTGGAGCAATCCTCTTATAATAATATGATGGAAGCCCGCAAGGCTCTGTATGAGGATGTCGCAATCCCGCTGCTGGATGATGTGAAGTCCACGCTCAATCTCAAAATAGCTCCGATGTATGGGGATATCACCATTACATATGACACGTCTAGGATAGCTGCTCTTCGGGAAGATTTCAGCAAGAAAGTCGAACAGGCCAAGAGTCTCTGGTCAATGAGCGTACCATTTAATCAGATCAATGAGAGATTAGAGATGGGATTTACCGAGTTCCCCGGGTGGGATCGTGGCTACCTGCCATTGACCTTGCTGCCGACCGGCTCTTCACCTGCCGGGGAGGAAGAGCCCGAGAAGGGATTGAAGAACCTTTCGACGGAAGAGCAGAAGACGGCTCACTGGAAGCGGATAGACCGCAGACGCATTGCTTGGTGGGGAGTGGTAACCAAGAAGATCTTGCCGCTCTATGAAGATGAGATTAAAGCCATTGAGAAGGCTATCAAAGGCAAGAAACCGGCTCAACTGGAAAGTGCAGCCGGTGAAGCGATAGAAGGACGGCATGAAGAATGGGAGAAGATGCTGACTGCGATATCCGCTGCTCTTATCGAGGATTTCGGTAATGAAATAGCGGAAGACCTTGGTGGCGAACCGAAGTCAGATAAGCAGAGTGAACTCAAGTGGGCATTTGACCCGATGAGTGCTGCAGCCAGGGCATGGATAGCCAAGAACGGAGCTGCGAGTATCAAGACCATACTGGCTACCAACCTGGATGATGTAAAGCGGGTCATCGTGGCCGGGGTGGATGAGAACCTGAGTACCGTGCAGATATCCAGAAACTTGAGGCAGTTCTATACAGACCACTCGGCTAGTAAGGCAATGAGGGTAGCGAGAACTGAGGTAAGTCATGCAGCAGGTTTTGGACAGCGTGAAGCTGCCAGGCAATCAGGTGTGGTGAAAACTCACACCTGGATTACGAGCAGAGACGACCGTGTGCGTGATGCCCATATTCTTATGGATAATGAGACAGTAGACCTGGATAAAGCTTACTCAGACGGCTCGATGTATCCAGGTGAGCAAGACATTAACTGCCGGTGCGTAGAAGCATTTGGGACAGGGAGGTAATTATGTATCCACCGAGAAATCCTAAAGTTGCTATAAAAATGGGAGTGCCAATTTTGCCTCTCATTTTGTTTGGCATGATACCCGTTGTAATTCTAATTCTGAAACTCATTCGAGGCTGAACCGGGAGGTAACATGAATGGTTCTGAGAATGACTATATGTTCAACAGGATGGTGAGTGAAGCTATGGAAGAGGTGGCAAACAAAGGCTGGAAAGAAGCCAACCAGAATGCCGTCACCTTAGCAGCGTTCGGTATGCTGAATAAACTGGTTAGCAACAGATTCCATACCATTGCGAGACCGTTCTGGTGGGCAGCCGGAGCGATTGGTGCAGCTGCTATCGCTTACATAGTAGGCATCATCCTGGGAGCACACTAAAAGGGAGGGAATTATGGACACAAAGAGAAAGACCTTCGAGTTTGAACTCAAGGCCATTGATGAGGAGGAGGGAACTTTTACCGGCTACGCTTCTACCTTCAGTGACGTACCGGATAGCTATGGCGACATAGTTGATCCAGGAGCGTTCAAGAAGACCTTGAAAGCGCAGAAAGGCCGGATAGTATGCCTCTTCAATCACAGTATCATGGAGCCAATAGGTAAACCCACAGAACTGGTAGAGGACGAGAGAGGATTGCTGATCAAGGCAAAATTATCTCTTGGTGTTCAGAGGGCAAGAGAAACCCTCAGTCTAATGAAGGACGGTGTCATTACCCAAATGTCCATCGGTTATGAAACCATCAAACAGACATACGATGGGGGCATAAGACATTTGAAGGAACTCAGGCTCTATGATGTCTCTCCTGTGGTTTTTGCTGCGAACCCCGAAGCGGTTATTATAGGTGTGAAGGAGATGAAGCCATACCCGAACGAACACGCTTGCCGGTTGCGTGATCCTGATGATTTCCAAGAAGGCAGCTTCCGGAGAACCTCAAGGGTGTCAGATGGCAAGAAGTACTCAGTCATCATGGGTAGGCTCGAAGGTGAGGACACCCTAACCGAGCAGGCTTACAGATATGACAAAGAGGTGTGGGAAGAGGGTGAGGCTAAGACCCATTGTAAAGACCACGATGGAACATTTGAAGCTGCTACCGAGAAAGCTCTTGCTTTCGCTGACCAGGCCGAGAGGGTGCTTGCTGCCGTCATGGACTGGATTGACAGAACCAAGTCGCTTGCTGACTTGCGTCTGAAGGAAGGCAGAGTTCTATCTACCGCTAACAGGAAACGGCTTGCTAGTTTGCTGGAGGCACTGGAGAAAATGGCCTCAGACATAAAGGACTTACTTGAGGCCACTCAGCCTGAAGACGAGGACGAAAGCGGGGAAAAACTTGCCTTAATTGTTTCTAGTCTCAAGGTTGAGAATGAAGGCTTCGATACAAAAGAAGCCGAAAGGCGCATCGAAGCTATACTTGTCCAAATGAGGAAATAAAGACGGAGGTGAACTAACATGGATCCGAAAGAACTTGCCGCATTAGTTCAGAGTGCGGTAGAAGAGCTTCATAAGGCTGTAGAGCGCCAGGATGGAGAGATCAAGAAACTCGGCGAACCTACGGCCGAAACCAAGGCGATCATTGACAGGTGCAATGAACGCATTGATGAGTTGGAGGTCAAGCTCCAGCGTCAGACCATACCCACACCTGGTAGCCCAGAGGCACAGACTGAAGAGTCTAAGGCTCGCGGTGCTGCTTTCTTCAAGTTCGTGAGGCACGGCGACACGGCTCTAACGCCAGAGGAACGGAAGGCTCTGGTAGAGGACACCACTGGGCAGTATCTCATCACTCCAGAACTCGAAACCGAGATTGAGCGTACCCTTCCCAAGATAACTGTTATCCGCCCATTAGCCACCGTTCGGTCAATCGGCAAAGACCGGCTGAAGATTCGCAGCATCAGTGAGGTAACAGTGGGTTGGGGTAAACTCGAGGCGAAGGCTGAAATTCCTGAGAGCAGCCCACTCCCCGGTGCTCCTACTTACCAGTATGCCGAGGACCTCTACGGTCTGGCCAAAATTGGTGAGGATGAGCTGGCAGACAGCGACTTCAACCTTCAGGCACTTCTAGCCGATTCGTTCACTAGAGCTATTGCTGAGGCTGAAGATTTGGCATTCATCAAGGGTGCTGGCCACGATTCAGAGGAACCGGAAGGCATGACTGTAAATCCTACCATTCTTCTTGCCACTGCCAGTGTGACCACACATTCTACGGCATTGATAGAGGATTTCATGGCGATGATGTATGCCTGTCCCGCCCAGCACCGCAGGAATGGTGTCTGGATTGTGAACTCCGCTACCGAGCTGGCCATAAGGAAACTGAGGGCGCTAAGTGGTGCAGGCGTCTACGAGGGCCCATTCCTGTGGCAGCCGAGCATTATAGAGGGTAGGCCCAACACGTTCCTGGGCAGGCCAATCTACAACCAGGACGACCTGGCTACCCTCGCTCAGAATACTCTGGTAGTCGCCATCTTCGGTGACATCAAGGCCGGATACCGCATCATCGACCGGGCCGGCATCACTCTCCAGAGGCTAGTTGAGTTGTACGCTGAGTCTGGTCTGGTTGGCTTCAAGGTCCACAAGAGAGTAGGCGGCGGGGCAATAAAGCCGGCCAGCAAGGCCATCGTGCTTTTGTCCAACAAGGCCACATAAGCCAAGCACACCTAATAATAGCTAAAGCGAATAGAGTCGAAAAATAAATCGGGGGGGTGAAAATGATTCCCCCCCAAAGGAAGGAAAAACATGACAGCAAAGATGCACAGAATGCACTTACCCAAGGTGGGAGAGGGTGTCATCTACGTCCCTGGTGGTGTGCCTTTCGAGGCAGACACTGAGCAGCAGTATCCTCTAGGCTCATATATGAGGATAGGCAACAAGGAGTTTATCTATGCCAGGGCTGGAAATACCCTGAAGACTGACCGAGGAGCAAAAAACTACTCGACTCAGAAAGTCGGCTTTAAAGTCCTCGCCGTTAAGATTGTAGCAGGAGACCTGACAGTATCTATTGTCGTAGCCTCTGGTCTTGCCATAGCTAAGGATGAACTTGTAGGTGGTGAGATCGTAGTCTTCGGCCCCGACAATGCTTCCTTCACCCGTGGCATAATCGGTAACAACGTGATAGTTACTGGCGATGGGGGTACGCTGGTAGTCCAACTAGACTCTCCTGCTCCCAAGGACTTTGCAGTCACTGAGCACGCTGAGTGCATGGTAAGTCCATACTACGATGTCAGGGAAAGCAATAGTGCGTGGTTGGCGGTCATGGGTATACCCACAGTGGAGGCTATCGCTGGTCAGTATCTCTGGTTGCAGGTATCGGGCCCTAACTGGTGCAGTCCTGTAATGGGCGTTACGGGGCCTGGTGGTGCTGAGAACCTGCAAACTGCGGTATTTGGAGGGGATGGTGCTCTCCTTGCACGGGATGCGACGACAAACATTGATTCTCAACATGCTGGTGTCGTGATCTCTGATGGTGGTGCGACACAGGGGGCACCGTTCGTTATGCTCCAGATAGCGCACTAAGGAACAGGAAGGAGATGGCCCTGCTAGTGGGGTCCTCCTTTCAGGTTGGGGGGGAGTGGCTAATAGCTGCTCCCCCCGAGTCTATAAAGGATGGAATTATGAGGGTAAGAATCCTGAAACCTATTGTTTCAGCCTATGGGGGTCTTTCTCTAGGTGCAGTGCTTGACGTTCCTGATAACGTAGGGAGGGACTGGTGCAAGGCTGGAATAGCAATGCAGGACAAAAGTTTGGATGGGGCAAGTGAGACTAAGACGCCATCTATTAAGCAAAAACGAAAAACTAGGAGGTAAAACAATGAACCAAATGCTCAAGTATCATTCTGGCTTCGTCGTGAAGCACTGGAGAAGGGTCAACGGAATCTGGCAGATGCTCTGGGAAGAACCGTTCGGGTTGGATAGAAATATCCTTCACGATACCGGTGAAATAGCCATCCTCTCAGCCTTCTTCGCTACGGCCATGAACCTCTACGGAGCCCCGCCTGCGAACCTGTACTTGGGACTAGATAAGCGGGCGGCACTTGCTGAGGATGACACGCTTGCTACCCTGGATGAGCTGGTCAAATCAGGGTATGAGCGAAAGGCTGTCATCTCAGGCGGGACCGGACTGGAAGGCCAGGATTTCTATATCAACCAGCCTGCGGCTTACTACCGTGCAGATAGCAAAACTGTCACATGGACCGCAGGAGAGAATTGGGTTACTGCAGTCAAGAACATCTTTGTCTGCACTGATGTGACTGCCGTGGAAGATGCAGCTGGCGACCATCTTGTCTGCTCCCTAGCACTCAGCGCCGACAGATTGCTGCTCAACGGCGATAAGCTCGAAGGCTCGATGTTCATCGGCCTGTCGGAGTAGTTCGCTTGAAGTCATGTAAGGATGGAGCACAAGGAGGCAGATGCCTAGTGTGATGGAATTTGCTCTAGGCATCTACGTCTGTGAAGTGAAACAGAAGGGCTAGGAGAATTATGCCAGATACAGGTGCAACTTATCCAGGCACGGGGGCAAACGAAGACCGTGCAGATAGTCCTGCGTGGTCTAACCCCACCAACATCGAGCGGGAGTTGCTTGCTGCTACTTGGTCGGGTACGGATCAACCCAGTGATTGGTTGAGAGGCAGCGACTTTGGGTTTTCTGTGCCAACCGATGCTGTTATTGTAGGCATCAAGCTAGATATGAGTCGGACGAAGATATCGGGTGCCGTTAGTAATTCCCTACTATATCTGGTTGATGAGAATGGAACCAACATAGGGGGATCCAAGCATGCAACCAACCAAGAGTGGGTGGGTGCCCAAGAAGTAAGTTATGGTGGAGCGTCCGACCTGTGGGGGGCAACGCTCACACCAGCAATAGTTAATTCCTCGAACTTCGGGGCGAGACTGTCAGTAGTGTGTGCTGGTGCTTCCTCGTGCAGCGTCACCTGGTACAAGATTACAGTCTACTATGTAATAAAACCCACCACCACAATCCTACCTGCCTCCCTTATTACATCTACTACAGCACGAAAGAACGCTCAAGTAGCCAATGACGGCGGAGCAGTCTGTGAGGGAAGGTTCTCATGGGGCAAGATAGAGAAGGAAGATGACTTTGAGTGGGGGGAAGACGGCGACGATATTGATACATCAGGTGGAGGTATTACTTGGACTAAAGTTGCTGAAGGTACTTCCACGGCCAAGATTACAACCGACCAAAAGGTTTCAGGAACGAGGTCGCTGGAGCTTTACCGAGACGGCACTAATAACCCCAGTGCATTAACCACACAAGCAGCAGTAACAGGCGGGATTGCCTTCTATGCAAGACATGATGGTGCGGGGCGATGGACCCTCTCTTGGGGCGATGGCACTCATAGGATATATCCATTCGTTCATTCTAATTGGAACCTAGTCTATAACAATGCTGCTGGTAGTGTCGTAGATACAGGCAAGGCCTTAGTAGCGAATACGCAGTATCTCATTAAACTAAAAAACATTGATTGGGCTAATGGTACTTTCGACATGGATGTGGATGGTGTTCCTGTCGTAGTGGCTGGGGAGATGTGGGATAGTGCTGTTGATTCGGGTACAATCCGTTTGCGAAGTCTAGCTGGCACAGACGCTTATGTATTCATAGATGATGTCCGCATCCTTTCTAACAGAACAACGACAGATTGGGATGGCGGAAGCTACTCGACCAACGACCCCTTCTATTCCGACCTGAATTCTCTCGACCCTGCCACAAAGTACGTCTATGAGGCACAGTTAAAGAATATCGCTGGTGAAGGGCCGTGGAGTGCGGACATGACCTTCCTGACCTTAGTGGCGGGAGAGACTTATGATGAGACAGGTAGACTCCAGATTATCCTTGGCGTTCAGACCAAAAGTGATATTGCGACAAGAATCGAGACGGCAAAGACACAAGTTGTTCTCACTCCACAAGGAAGGGCGGACTTGGCGGCTTTTACCGAACTCGGCAAGCTTCAGGCTATTTTAGCTCCCCAGGGCAAATCAGACATAAAACTTCTACCCGAACTGGGGAGAGAGCAAGTCATAGCTGCTATCCAAGGCTCTGCCGATTCTACAACATTGTCCGAGGTAAGCAAAGAGCAGATTATCGCAGCAATATCTGGTAAAACAGATGCTTCGATATTGAACGAGCTTGCTAAGTTACAGACTGTCTTTGCCATTCAGGGGAGAAGTGATTCAGCAACTTTCAATGAATTAGACAAAGAACAAATTCTGCTCGTTACTCAGGGGAAGGTGGTCGGCTTTCGCTTCCTCGAGCTTGGGAAGGAACAGATTGCATTAGTAGTCACGGGGGAATCCGATGCAGCTATACTGAGCGAACTTGCTAAACTCCAAGTTCTCTTGGCTTTGCATGGTTCTCTTGACCAAGCCCTTTTCAGCGAACAGCTCTTGCAGATTATCTTAGCAACTCAGGGAAGAACAGACGTCTACATTCCCGTTGTTGTTATTCTCTATGACGAAACAGGTAGAGTTCAGATTATTCTCGCTACGGTTGGTTCTGAGATTATTCAAATAATCAGTCGCATAGCAAAACCATCAGCTGTTCACGACCTAGGCAAGACAAAACCCCATTACACTTTGGGTAAACCACAGGTTGACTACACCTTGGGTAAAACAAAGGTAGGTACTCATAATCTAGGAAGGAAGGTGGAGTAAAATGGCATTAAACGATACGGCTCTGGTAACTCTAGTTCAGGCTAAGAACTATTTGAGGGTTGATGCGGCAGCCAGTCTCCATATTGATGCTGAGTATGTCGGTGCGGGGGATGGCACAACTGTCGCTTTCCCCCTTGACTATGCACCACTCGATGGCACGTTGAAGGTCTATGTTAATTCTGTCCTCAAAACTGAGACCACGCATTATACTTACACGGGAACTACATTGACTTTCACCACCGCCGGTAAGCCTGGGGTTGGTGCTGGTATCACAGTCTCCTATGATTATGCTACCGAAGACGATACCTTTGAAAGTTACGATGATGATTTGTTGGAGCGACTTATTGCCGCTGCCACCAAGAAAGCAGAGGACTACACTGGTCGCGTCTTTATTCAGCGTGAGATAACCGAGACGCACCTAGGTGATAGCACTCAGATGCTCAAGCTCTATAAGCAGCCAGTAGTCGATGTGACTAGCGTAAGTGTTGGTGGTGTTGCCCTCACCTCTTGGAGTGAGCGGCTTTCGATTGGGCGAATATATCATCTCATTGTCTGGCCTCTGGATTATGAGATTGTGGTTGTATATCAGGCCGGATATGGCGCAGATAGGGACGCTGCACAGTTATTGGTGCCCGACGCTGTGGCCGCAGTTCTTCTAATCGTGGCTGACTTGTTTGAGAATCGGGGCGATAAGGTAGATAGTATCAACATAACTGGGCTTGGCTCTACGAGCTACAAGCTACCGAGTCGTGCTGCTGAATTACTTAACCCCATGAGGACGAATCTAGTATGAATGTGTATAAGGACTTCGTAAAGATACAGGAAAAGACCACGACAGCGAGTCCGCTTGGCGAGACGATAACTTGGAAGCCGATAGGCAGCAAGTATGCTCTGGTGATTCCTCTTGATGCTAAAGCTAGGGCTATCTATCAGCAGTTAAAGAGTGAAGTATCTCACAAGGTGATGTTCCCTGGTAGCGTTACCCTGAACCTGGGTTCTCATCGTATTCTGCATGGCAGTAAGACTTATGAGCCGGTTGAGCCGACACAATTGATTGAGAATTCAACAGTAGTTGCGGTGAAGGAAATCTAATGGCCGTTGAGATAACTTTCAAGTCGAATTTGCCCGCAGTGATGCAAAAGATAGATAAGGCAGCAAAGGATAGGATGGAAGAAGCTGTCCAAGCCGTGAGGAATCAAGCCTTAGAAACGCTGAGTGGGTCACGCTCCGGTCGAACTTACAAAGTTCCTGGTACGAGCAGAACTTATACTGCCTCTTCACCGGGTCAGCCGCCGGCTGTAGCCACTGCTGAGTTGAGGCAATCAGTCAAGGGCGTAGTAGAAAAAGAGGGAAGTCGAATTGTGGGTATGGTAGGGACGGATAAGATTCAAGGACTGGTGCTCGAATTTGGAACGCGCGACCGTAAAATATTGGCTCGACCCTGGTTAAGACCATCATTTGAGAAGAGTGCAGGTAAGGTGAAGGAAATCTTCATGAGGATATGGTTCTGATATGGATACTCAGAAATCATTAACCACGGCCATCTATAACCTTTTGACGGGGGATCCTACCCTCAAAAGCAGGATGGGCGGCACTGTCCGCTTATACCTTACCTGGGCAAAACCAGACGCTCCATTCCCCTATCTTGTCCATCGACTAGACATACGAAAAGAGCCTGGGACCTACGTCATCCAAAAAGCGAGCTACTATCTTGATATCTGGAGTGATAGCCCCAACGCGGATGAGGCTTTGGCAATCAGGAAGAGGCTTATTGAGCTGTTAGATGAGCTGGTCTTCAGTACAAGTGAAGTGGCTAGGGTTCATATAGAGATCGTGTCTGACGGATTTATCCCGGAGCCCGAGCAAGGTATCTGGCACTATGCAACGCTCTGGGATTGGATATTCCGGAGGGACGCTGAAGTAGCCTCAATCGAAGGGAGGTAACATGGTGAAAAGAATGGGTTTGAAAAGGAAAGAAAAGGAGGTGAGTACGATTGAAGAGGTCATAGAAAAGGAATCTAAGCCCATAGTAGTATTGGGCAAGGCTGAATACTACAAAGAATTATTTCAAGTTCGAGGAGGTAAATAACAATGGGCAACGAATCACAGAATGTTTTGGTAGGCTTGGCACGCCTGGCAATTCGACAACCGAACGATGCGCTCGCTGCATGGGTCAGCGACATCAAGTATGCCGGTAGCCATGCGATAAAACTGAGCAAGATGGGCTCAGGTAATGCTGGTAGCACTCACTTGCAGCTCACTCCGCCAGCAGGAATAACGGTCGATATCTTCGCCGTAAATGCAGCGGCTGGTGGCGCCAAGAAGTATAGTTTCTGGCACAAGTGTCAGAATGGTGTGACAGGTAACTATGCACAATTCGAGTTCAGGTTTGAAGACCCCGACTCTGAAGCCTGGCTTGAATACACAGTCGTGGCTCAGCAAAACAAAGCAGGTGATGGGGTTTGGGCAGAGTTGGACTTATCTTCTGATACTCCTTCAGGCGGTTATGGTGGCCATGGCGAACTCGGTGAGTCATTCTTCGAATGGGGCACATTGCTACCTCTTGATGGCCTTGCAGCGGCCATTGAGTCAGCGAAGGAAGCGGTCACCGATTGTGGTAACTGGATAATGACCAGAGTCCGCATAGAATTGTGGGAGCCCGAACCAGCAAGGTACATGCATATTGATTCCATCACGCTAGACGGTGTTACCTATGAGATAGAACCAGGTGCTGCAACAGCTCTAGGTCTTTCGCTCTCCGGTCCCTACGTTGATGTCGGATACACAGAAGATGGTGTGACATTCAACTATAGCGTTGACATCGCTGAGACTAGGGTCGAAGAAGAAACCTTCCCGGTAGGAGCAAAGATAACCAGCGAAACCATGGAGATTGTGTGCAATATGGCCGAGAGTTCCCTCGCCAACATCGATAAGGCGATAGCAGGAAGTGTGCTGAGTGGTAGCATCCTTACAATAGGGGACGGTGTTCTGAAGGAGATGTCCATCAAGTTGACCGGCGTAACTCCCTCAGGAACTGAACGCTCCTACGAATTTCCTCGGGTAATTGCTACGGGCTCAGTGGGCATGAGCTTCAGGAGGGCGGAAAAGACCATCGTCCCCTTGACTTTCCGGGCTCTAAAGCCTAGCAGTGGACCTGTCGGTACCTTCGTTGATAACGCGTAAGGAGGATAGAAATGGAAGTTAGGTCACTGACTGTTGATGATGTCTTTACGGTTGCTAGAATGCTGAGTAAGGCAACAAAAGGGGCCAGGAAAGAGATTGCCTCAGCAATCAAATCTGAGGAAAAACCTGACCCCACTGAGCTGGGCATGGTGCTTTTCCAGAGTATGTTTGTCGAGGCCGAAGAAGACCTGAAGGCATGGTTAGCAGACCTGATTGGCAAGACGAAGGATGAGTTTGTGTCCATGCCAGCATCAACTGTGATAGACATCATCGAGAAGCTGGCCGGGCAGGAAGACATTAAGGATTTTTTCGGAAGAGTCTCGCAGCTAGTAGGGAAGGTGGCATAGCGGGACTCTTCGATCTGGTTCAATCTCGATATGGTTGGACTGATGAGATAATTCATGGCCTCCTGTTCTCGCGTTTTGCGCAATTAGTCAACTTGTTGTCCGAGGCGAGGCGAGAGGAGGCAGAGGAGAAGTTTACTCGGGCTGCTTTCATAGGTTGGCAAATGGGTGCTGGTGGCAAGAAGACTTTTGGGCAATACTTGAAACACTTGTTACCAGATGAACCCGTTCAGTCTGTTAAATCTGTTAAATCTCAGAAGAGACAGGACGAAGTCCTATCGCTAATGAACATCAAGGCTAGGAAGAAATCATGAATATATTTGAATTATTTGGCAAAGTGGCCATCGACGGTCTGGACAAAACGAAGGAGCAATTGTCCGGGCTTGATGCCAATGTTCAGAAAGTCCAGAAGGGCATGAAGATCATGGGCGCAGCCTTCACCGCTGTGGGAGTTGCGGGTCTGGCCATGATTCAGTCAACCAAGAAAATAAATGCTGACCTTGGCGTGACGGCGCTTACTCTTGGCATTACTACCAAGGAAATGCGAGACCTAACCCTCGCAACGACCAACGTCACCTTCCCCATCAAGGAAGTTACGGCTACTTTTGATTTATTGGCCAGAGCTGGAATAAAAGATCAGGAAGTTTTGAAGGCTACGGCCACAGCTTTCGATACCCTTGGTGATGCCCTTAAGATGGGTGCTAGTGCTGTGACTGAGATAATGGTGCCAGCAATGAAAACGTTTAGATTATCAGCCGAGGAGATTGCTGGTAAGACTGATATGATGACCTATATGGTCAGAAATAGTACTATCTCCTTAGAAGATTTCAACACGATGGTAGGCTACACCTCACAGGACATGGTGGATGCTGGTCTCACAATAGACGATATGGCCGCAGCTATGATGTATATGTCCGACAACGGTGTAGAGCCAGGCAAGGTCATGCTTAGGGAATGGAACAAGGCGGTTACTCAATCGCAAGAAGAGGGCATCGCACTAACAGAAGCTCTTGGCATGACCAGCGAAGAGTTGGAAAGGTACAAGAGCGGACTCGCAGGTGCTACGGGTATGGCTCAGGAATATGCCGATGTAGCTAATAAGCAATACACCATAATGGACAAAATGAAGCAGAAGTGGAGCGAGCTAACCTTGAAAGCTAGTGGATTCCTTGAGCCTCTGGAGCCGATTCTAGCTGGTATGACAGCGATGGGCCCGATGATGATGTTTCTTGGTAGCTCTGCTGGGACCGCAGCCGTCAAATGGGGTCTTCATACAGGAGCGTTGATTGCACATAAAGTGGCTTTGTTAGCTTCAGCAGTAGCTACCAAAATAGTCACAGCAGCTCAGTGGTTATGGAATGCTGCTATGGCTGCAAACCCCATCGGACTCATCATCCTGGCTATTGCTGGTCTCATTGCTATGATCGTTCTTGTCGTCAAGAATTGGGATTGGGTCAAGGAGAAGGCCGTCGAGCTTTGGAGTAAGCTGAAAGAAGTATGGGACAATATCGTTGGCTTCTTTAGGGCTGGCTGGGACAGGATTGTTGGGTTCTTCAAAGAGAATTGGGAGAAAATCCTACTCATCCTCTTCCCAGTGGTGGGGCTAGCTGTCTTGATTGCTCGAAATTGGGACAAGATTGTGGACGCCGTTAAAGGCATTTGGAACAAAATAGTCGATGTCTTTAAGAACATCTGGAGTACGGCTGCGGAGTGGGGAAAAGATCTCGTCAGAGGTCTTTGGGAAGGCATAAAGAGCCTCGCTTCATGGGTGTGGGATAAAGTCACTGGTTGGGCGAAGGACTTGTGGGGGTCAATTACGAGCTTCTTCGGATTTGGTAGCCCGTCCAGGTTAGCTATTGAGGCTGGCATAGACATAGCGAAGGGCTTGGCAGAGGGTGTTGAAAGCGGAGTCCAGGATGCCCTCAGTGACATCCGTGCCTCAATGGAAGATATAGAGACTGAAATAACCTTGCGGCGTCCTGTAGGACTTCCTATAACGGCTCCAGCGGTTGTTTCACCAATGGGCGGAATAACAAACACCTTCAATATCTCGCAGCTTGTGGTTAGAGAGGAAGCGGATGTTGAAAGGATAGCAAGAGAACTTTATCACATGCAACAATCTAAGATAAGGTCTCGGGGTGGATAATGCATAGTTTTTCATTCGCTACCACTGATCTAAGTGCTTATGGTCTGATTGTCAACTCAGTCGACGTCAACAGGCTGAGACAAGAGCTGAGTCTTGTTCAATTGCAAGATAGAGCTTATAGCTTCCGTCCCAGTCGCCCGCCTCGCATCATCAGTTTGGGATGTACTGTTATTGGGGATACTCGTGCTGATTTGGACGACAACTTAGATGCCATCAAGAAGGTCTTATCTACGAAAGTGGTTGGGGTACTGGAGTTGGATAGCATTGTCGATCGCTACTTCAAAGCGATCTTGGAATCGATTGCCGGTGCATATCGAGGGTCGTCGCTGTTCGAAGCGACGATTGTTTTTGTTTGTCCTGACCCACTTGCTTATGATAATGACCCTACGGTGAGTCCGCATATAGAGGATTTTGCCGCCTTTGACGAGGTGGTAGGTGGAAATGCAATTGCTGTTCCCGTCTGGAAGATACTACCTTCGGCCGCTGTTGATGGTAAAGTTACGCTGAGAAACGATACACGGGGTGAGGAAATTGAGTGGACAGGTATCCTGAACGGATCGACCGACTACCTCGAAATCGACTCCGAGACTTGGGTTGTCAGGAAGAACGGAGTTACTGATATGTCGTCTGTTGCGGGAAAGTTTCCGCAGCTAACAGGCGGTGTGACGAACGCGATTGAGACTACAGGGTTCACGGGTGGCACTGTAACGATTACGTATACGAAGAGGTACCTATAGGAGATAGATGGCGACTGAAGAACAAACTGCTTATACTATTGGTACTTATCTCTTTGCTGGCACCAGGATAAGAGCTGGACAACGCCTGACTATCAGCAATAGAATTGTATCAAAACTTTCCCTTGTTCTTCAAAAGTTTGGTTCACCAACAGGGGATGTTACTTTTACGATCAGAAAGGTCTCAGATGACGGCATCCTCGCTAGTAAAGTATGGGGGGATGCTAGTGCTCTATCAACAGAGATAACTTGGGAAGAAGCAACCTTTGATAGTCCTGTTACTATAAATGAAGAAGTTCGTCTCCTGGTGGAGTTTAACAGCGGGGACGATTCAAATTTTATCCGTTATTACTACCAGGATACAAATATCAAAGCCGATGAATTAAGGACTTACTATATTGCTTCATATACAGATGACTCAGGCTCTGATGCTGCTTACATCTACACTTACGAATTGGCAGGGGAGACCTACGACGAGACGGGTAGACTTCAGATTATCCTGGCTATGCAAGGTGGTGATGCCTATCCTCCATTTTACAATGAGACGGGACGAATACAAATAATCCTCGGCGTTCAGGGAAAGACGGACTTAGCAACCTTTCTTGATGCTCATGAACAAATAATCCTCGGCGTCCAAGGGAAGAGTGCCCTGGCAACCTTTGTTGACGTTCATGAACAGATTATCTTTGCTGTGCAAGGCGGTGATGCCTGGCCTCCGCCTTACGATGAAAAAGGCAGGCTTCAAGTTGTTTTGGCAATCGTTGGCAGAACAGATACGTATATAGTTCCTCTCCCGTTCGCATACACTGTTGAAATTAGGGATGCAAGCGCCAACTTGATAGCAATGCTGGAGAACGCACACGGAATAGGTTACGTCCAAACTATCAACGCTCCGCATAGCCTGAAGTTTAGTTTGCCAAGTGATGATGGGAAGCTGCTCAACATCATTTTAGCAAATCAGCTATGGTTGCGTGATTGCAAGACAAACGAGGTCGTTCGCAAGTTTCAGTTGCAACGTAAGATGGATGTGAGACAATGATAAAAACGATGATCGAGGCTTTAGACTTTCTGTCCCAGCTGGGGAGAGAAAAGGTGATTGCCTACCTTGCTGAGTCAAAGACAATCAGCGTTATCGTCGATGACCTCTTGGCGTATCAGCTGCTAACTCCGGCTATTGGCAAAGGAACGATAGCTGGTGCTTATGCTGACCTTACTCGCTCAATTCAGGCGGATGGTGATTCTATCCTGGGCGTGTTATTGAAGCTCCGCGACACTGTAGGTGGTTATCTTGAGGTTGATAATAATGGAGACCTGAACTGGCTTGAGACCATCGGCGAGGACAAAGGTCAGCAGATTCGTTACAAGAAGAACCTCATTGGAATTGAACGCGATATAGACTATTCCTCATTAGTCAATCGACTGTACGCCTATGGCGCAGGGGAAGGCGAAGCCAGAATCAAACTCAGCGATGCCGATGGGCAAGAGGAAGATTACATTGAGGATACTGACTCACAAACTGAATGGGGAGGCATATACGTTGGCGTTGAAGTGGACCGCAGCATCACAAGCCCTGAAACCCTCCTAGCATGGGCACAACTTAGATTAGCTGAACTGAAGAATCCACCTATTTCATACCGGGTAGACAGTGTAGACCTATCAAAGCAAATAGACATCGACTTCTCGTTCGATGCTCTTCAGCTAGGTTCGACTGTAGTCGTCATCGATGAAGACCTTGGTATCAACGTAACCGTCAAAGTCGTCCGAATAGAGCATCCTGACCTGGGTGAACCGCAGGGGATGATTCTTGAGTTAGCCACACGAACGAAGGACATTACAGATACACTTGCTGAAGTCTATGATATTCAGCAGCTTGAGCAACACATTGCAACAAAGATTGGTCCCGGGCAAGTCATTATCGGAGGGGCGGTCACCATCAAGGACTGGCTTACGGAAGGTGAGACCACAATCAAAGGTGATGTTATTCGAACGGGGATTATCCAATCCGAAAACTGGCCTACTAGTGGAGCGTGGCTCGACTTGACCAACGGCTTAATGAAGCTTGGCCCTAGCGCAGACCCATTTCTATACTGGGATGGGGCTACCCTCCACCTTAAAGGTGATTTCGAGGTAGAAGGCTACATTGAAGTCGGTGGGGCGGCCGCTGATGTCAACGCTGGTGTGACTACAATCGCTGGCGGAAAGATAACAGCTAACACTATCACAGCTACACAGCTATCGACTGGTGAAATCATCACTGTGTCTGCCCAGATAAAGAACGCTATCATCACTGACGCGAAAATTATAAGCCTAGCTGCATCGAAGTTAACTGCGGAGTCTATCACAGTCGCCATTACGACAGGTGCGGGCGGAAAATTCCGCAGTTCTACGTCTACAACGAGGGTTGAAATAGTACCAGGAGGTCTGGCTGCCTACAATGCAGGAACTCAACGGGTAGCAATCAATAGTGACGGTTCTGGTTGGTTGGGAGCATCTTCTGGAGCTATTTCTTGGACAAATGCAGGTGTCTTGAGCGTCGCTGCTGCAAAGATATCGGGCGAATTAACAGCAGCCACTATAGCTGTAGGCAAACTACTCGAAGGGACAATCGGGGTTGCGATAACACTCTCCGGTTCAATTGCTGTCACAGGATCGATTAGTGCTGTTGCTGGGGCTGTTGTTCTTAATTCAACTGGTCTAACAATTACTGGTGAGTATCTCAAGTTTGACTTAGCTGGTACTACGAGGGGTAAAATCTATGTTGCAGGTTCCTATCTTATCATAACTAGTATGGTAAATTGGGGGGTGCAACTCAGTGCTCACCAAGATATGATATTGACTGCCGGTGTAGGAATTACCCTTAATACACCTTATGTGGACTTGCCACGATATACCTCTGACCCCGATGCGTGGGGGGGAAGAATGTATTATAATACAACAACTACGAAACTCCGCATCTATGCAGAGGGAGCTTGGCGTAGCTTCCAGTTAGCTTAATCATTAGGAGGCACGAGGAACGATGGAACTACTGCATAAGGGTAGAAACCTCGAACACATAAAGCTAGCAGCCGTTTTTGTTGGGTTGAACATTGTAGATATTGTTCTAACTCAAATAATGATAAACAATGGAGGTTATGAACTAAACCCAATAATGCGATACCTTTTAGGACAGTTCGGATGGGCAGCGTGGGCTATTAAACTGGCAGCAGTAGCAATTGCCATGTTTGTGCTTCTTTGGCGTGCAACTAAGTATCCTCGTCTAGCAAAGATAGTATTTATCTCCTTGATAATTTTTATGTTGGTTAATTGCTTGTTTAATGGAATAGGCTTGATACGACTTCTATAATAAGGAGGCAAATGGATATCAAGACGGAATTACAGGAGGCCAGGCAGAAGCAAGTCCAGACAGTCAACCGGATAAACGAGCTGGATGCCGAGCGTCAGCAACTGCTCCAGGAAGCGTTGAAACTCGAAGGCGAGATTCGGGCATTGGCCAGACTCTCCAGTGATGGCGACGGTTCAACGCCAGAGCCTACTGAGAGCTCCTAGGCTGCCCGTTCTGGGTGTCGCCTGTGACTTTACATTAACTAAGCCCTGTTCGCCCCACTTTTGTGGCCTCTCATCTTCAAGACCGTAGCCCCCGGGTGAAAGCCCGGGGACTCTTTCTATTTCAGGTGATCCACAGGCGAGAATGCCCTATGATGCTTTATGGCTTCCTCGCTGTCGATCGTTGCTGCATACTTCCTCGTCATTGTAAGGGTGGAGTGACCGAGCAACGCCTGAACCTCAAAGACATTGGCGCCGAGCTTGATGGCCATTGTCCCGAAGGTGTGCCTGAAAGTGTGGGGTGAGCATCGGACATTTCTCAGGCCGGCTCTCTTCCCCAGACGCTTGATCATTACCTGGATGCCCAAAGCCCGCATTGACCTCCGCTCTTCCGTTACCCACAGGCAGGGCAGCCCGTCATTTCGCTGGAGGAGATATTTCAGGGTCGCCTTCTGAGTCTCCCTGCCTATGCGCACCAGTCTTTCCTTAGCACCTTTCCCCATGACCTTGATAGTCTCCCTGTCCAGGTCCATATCGCCTAACTGGATATTGGCGAGTTCCGACAGTCTCAGCCCTGTGTCCAGGAAGGTGAGGATGATGGCGCGGTTGCGCATGCCCAGGAAACTGCCATCGCATAGTGTAAGCATACACTCGATGTCCTGGGCAGTGAAGGGCTTAATGAGTTCTCTAGGAATCTTGGGGGGGTGCATCCTGACCATGGGGCTCTGTTTGATTATCTCTTCCTCGGTCAGCCAGTTAAAGAAGCGATTGACACAGCCATAATAATCGTGAACCGATATGGGCTTGCAGCACTGCTGGCGGTCCAGGAGAAACAGGCGGACATGATTGGCTGTAACTTCCGCTGGCTCGACAACGCCGGCGTTCCGGCAAGAAACTACGAACCTTCCTATTTTTTCAGCGTAGTCCTTGACAGTCCGAGAGGAAAGGTTGTTTACCCGGCAGACAAGCAGAAAGATCGTAAGGCTACCTTCAAGGCTATCATTCAGGTGTGCTAGAGCAGCTATGTCTCCTATCTGGAATTGTTCATCATTCAGATGTGCTAGAGCCATTCATTTTTGGATACCCCAGGCATTTTAGCTTCAAAGTCGGGGTGAGAGGATTTGAACCTCCGGCCACCTGAACCCCATCAAGATGCACTAAAACCTAGGATACCCCTCCTCCTTTATGAAGGTGGGCTAATCGTTATCTCCCAGCTTTGAACATTGGCGCAGCCAACTGCAATGTAATATTCACCAATGCCAGCATAGCTATATGTTGTGCCTGATGTACTTTCAGGGAAAAGTACTGCCTCTACATACATTACGGTTTCCCCTCTGGGATAAACATAGAAACCAAAGACTGCATACTCAGGATATTCAGGGTCGGGAATATACGACCAATCAATAACCCATTCTATAGTTGTGACCTCGAATGGTGCGGTTGTCTTATCACTGGCTCCAATGAATGTGATAGGCGAGAACGTTTCGGGCTCAGTCATTCCATTCTCCGGCGGTGCACCATTCTCCGAAGGTGACCCAGTGTCTGTTGGTGACCCATTACCTGATGCTATGATAGCGACAACAACGATTATGAGTACGACTATGCCCACAATTATTCCTGCTTTCTTCATTTTAACCTCCTTATGCATTCAATTACCGGGGCTACCACTTGGCATTGCTCAAACTTGTATTTTTTATAGTTGTTCTCCAGCCATAATTCATCAACGACCTTCCGAACCCGTAGCACATGAAATTCATTGTCTAGGAGGCAGGCGACAATATCTCCATTGTCTATCACTCCGTCCCTGTCAACAATGATGACGTCTCCGTCATTGATTTTGGGTTCGAGGCAATCCCCATGAACGATATAGGCTTGAATGTTTTTGCCGCTTGATTTAGGGCGTGCCCTATAAACATATTCGAGGGGCTCAACACTGTCCCCGGCGTGAAAAGGGAAGGCTTCCCAGGGGTAAACCGGGATGCTCTGAGGAGTAGCGAGTTTCAACCGATCAAGGATTTCCTCCGGTGTCTCAGGGCGCGGAGAAGTGTCTATTGTTTCCTTAATATATCCTGCTGCCTGGTAGAGCTCCTCGGGCTTGATGTTGAAGGCGCGGGCTAGTTTAAGAAGGGCATCAGCAGATGGTCGATGGATACTCTTGGAGCCTTCAAGGTTAGCGATATAACCTCTATCCAACCCTGACCGCTTGGCTAGCTCCAGTTGCGTCCACTCTCTCTCAATCCTTAATTCTTTTACCTTCTGTGCCAGTGCCATGCCACTGCAAATATTTTAGCACTCTCAGTACATTTGTCAAGGCACTCTCTTCTATGACAAATGTTCTAGTTTCTTGATTTTACGAGTAAAAACTTTTTCGGGAGACCATGATATTTATTCGTAAGTTGTTCGTAAAATGCCTATTGACAAACTTTTTGCTGAGTGTTAAAGTATCACCATGCTAAGTAAACCTATCGTCAAGCTCAGTGAACTACAGGATAAGGGAGAGTTAACTGATACGGAAATGGCAGAGCGATTAGGATGTTCGCGGCAACTCTGGCAAATGACGAGAACGGGGAGAATCCCACTCAGTAACACGATTATAAAGTGCATCACTAGGAATTTCCCGGACCTCCAGCAAGATGTCATATATTTTTTAGCCCAGGATGGTGATAAGTTAAGCCAGAAGGGTGACAGAGATGCCCCCAGGCAGCCCTCAGAGGCTCAAGGAAGGGGATTAAAAAGGTTTTGCGTGGGATTACTGGCGGTGGTTAAGAGAAACCTATTAAGGAAAAGAGATGGCAACTGAAAAACACGAGGCATGGTGGGCGAAAGAGGCTCAGGACCGCATTATGGCAATGCGGAATGTAAAGCTGGCGATCGCCTTCGTCGGGCTAAATGTTCTGGATGCTGTCCTTACTGTAGCAGCGATGAGCAAGGGTGGGCTGTATGAATTGAACCCGATAATGAGGAAGCTTTTAGAGCAGCCCGGATGGATGTTTTGGGGATTCAAGATTGTTGCGGCAATAGCTTGTGCTTCATTACTTCTTTTGCTCGCTGCTAAATACCCC
>Ga0307376_10001820_pt1 | contig 22053 bp, 35 predicted proteins | sample TR2MG_FD_202536 | JGI IMG/M metagenome (GOLD analysis project Ga0307376, IMG submission 202536) | Soil microbial communities from Risofladan, Vaasa, Finland - TR-2 | ecosystem: Environmental > Terrestrial > Soil > Coastal area > Acid sulfate soil | place: Finland: Risofladan, Vaasa | collected...
TTAATTTTTTTCTGTTCGAACTTCCAACCAACATGTGCTGATGTACCATGAATTTTTTCCATAGCATAACATTCCTTAAATAAAAGGATTGTCTGGTCTTTGTAAAGATTATCAATGTGTAAATATCCCATAATATATTTTTTTTTAAAAAAAAGAGACTCCCTTAACAGGGAAGAATGCCTCCCCACGGGAGTCTCCCACAATTGTTTCCAGTTTTATCTTCATTAAACTGGCAAACTTAGGTTTGCGAAAACTTTCCTTCTTCTCATTCCTTCATTTTGTCTGGCATTCAGACCTCTCGAAAGAGGCACGTTATCTGAGATTGAACACGTAGCCACCGTGTTAGGATTCGTGATTGGAGCAGGACTCGAACCTGCACGGGTTGATTTCAAATCTAAATTCTTCTGCTTTACTACCAGAGTCCCAAGAGTTCCACCTTAATGTCTCTTACCTTGTTCAAGCGTCTACCATTTCGCCACCCAATCATCAAAAATCTTTCTGTCCGTTTCCACACGGAATACCTGAGTTACCCTCATTTGTACTTCGGTCTGCCCTTACCAGACTGCTTCACTTGGCGAAGGGTATCCTACGGCAAACAACGTCTTGGAATTGACTGTAAGTGAATCGACTGTTTTCATGGTGTAGGCTCTTATGAACACTCCTACGACCTATAACGCAGAACTTACTGTTTGCTTTCAGCAGAAAGACTATATTTTCAAAGAACTATTCTTTTTTCTCTTTTGGAAATAAATCAACCTCGTTGTCCTGACCAGTACGGAATGCTTCATCAGTCTTTGCACTGGTAACCAGTTTAATTTCCAAATCAGGTTTGTTACCGAGAACCAAACTGTTGGGGAAAGTAACTTTCATTGTTTTAAGTTCCCTGTCGATGTCAATTAACTTCTTCTGTTCCATTGTAAATGCATTACGACTGCCTTCAATGGTGTTCATCAGGGTTTTATAAAGACCAGCATCGAATTCTGGATTTGCTTCCGTTACCCATTTCATAAGTGTCTGTTGACCTGCACCAGCATCGTTCTTATATCTGGCATCCATGAGTTCAACATAGATTTCCCTGAAACCTTCTTTATATTCAGTGGTAACACCAGCCTGTTGTTGGATTGTTTTCCAAGTGTTGTCAAATACGACCTCACTGTTTTTCTGGAACGCCTTTCCAGTTTCCATTTTCTTGTTATAGGTATTACTAAGACCGACTGCCCAGAAGATGATTCCGACAACTAATACTCCGAAAATTCCTAATCCAATAATTGTTCCTGTTTTCATTTTTTCGTTTTTGATTAATAATATTTTTACAATTATACGACAAATATAGTAAAATGTTACAATAAATTCGCAATATATTTAATACTTTTTTTACTTTGTGTCATTTCTTTTTTAATAATGCGCTTTAAATAATATTTTTTTTCTTCATCTTTTTCTTTAAAAAAGACTTCAAGCATCGACACTAAATTCTTTGGTGGACTGAGTTTGTTTCGGATATCAGCACCAACAACACCACTATCAATAAGGTCGAACTCCACAAGTTCAACAGTATCCCAATCCAATTCAAGACCTTCGTAGTAGTCATCATCATCCATTAATTGTTGCATGAGTTCCAGTGTGGCAGTTTCTGGGTGCAACTTAGGGACTGCTGATGTGAATACTTCAGGACCACCACCCATGTCTTCAATATGAATAAATTCCTGAAAGGGATTATGTTCTTTTTTGTAACGTAATACTTTTACTTTCATATCATTTCCTTTTTAATCTAAAACTTTTTCCTTCTTTCTTGGCTCTGGTTTTCCATGCCTCAATAATTTCTAACCCAATGCGTTCTGCCATACTTTCAGCATTAACGCAGTGAGATAAATCTTTATGGTCAATGGTTTTACCATTAGCGGTTGCCACACCATACCAGACATTCTGACCCGGTTTCATGAGACCATCAATTTGTTTCAACTCGACATCAACAACAAGTTCTTTCTGTTCTTTGTCGAGTGTGTACTTCTGACTATATTTGCCTTTTAATTTCATCTAATATATTTTTAATGTCTTCAATAACATCATTCACATACTCCTGTTCTTCTTCGCTTTGAACATCAATTCCACAAACGGGTAGTGGATATTTTTCTCTCACCGCTTTGTGGGTTGGAAAGTTACAGTCACCCATGTGACCTTCCCAATGACATCTACCACTGTAACACATTACAGTTCAACTCTAAAACGTAATGCAACTGGAAATCTGGGTTTCAGATTCTTTCTCGTATATCCCTGATATTGAACAGTAACAATTTTTCCAATCACCAGTGATGGGTCATCAGCGTATTCCTTGAGTTTACTCATATCACCTTTGAGTTTACAATCGAAGGTCACACCCTCTGGAAGTTTCTGGTCTTCTTTGATTCTTTCACAAATGAACACCGCTTTACCAGCCATACTACCTTTCGTACCGACTTTTACATCGACAATACGAAACTCGTCATCATCAAATATCTTGATTTTTTGCAGGTCATATGAACGTTTGTAAACGTATTTTCCTTCGAAGTTCCTAACGATTGCACCCTCATAACCCTGCTCCATAAAATCTTCATAGGCTTGCATCAGTTCCTCTTTATTGTTAACAATACGGGTTTCAACAATATGAACAGGACTAAGTTGAAATAATGGTCTTAGATTTTCCAAAAGCAAATATCTCTCGTAGTTCGTGAGATTCGGAAGTGCCAAATCATACACGTGATACTGAATATTTTCATATCCCTCTCTTGGTTCATCAGGTGTTATTAATGAAGTCAGGTCTTCGAAATTATCACGGTAATCATGATTATAGAGTTCACCATCGAACCTATCTGCAAGATAACAATTTTCCAATTCATTGACAATATGTGGAATGCTCAAGATTGGCTTACGTGTTCTACTCCACATCGTAACCACCCTACCATCATTTTGACTGGTACACCTGTGACCATCGAGTTTCGGCTGTGCTAATGCAGGGTATTTAATTTTTTTCTCCTGCTCACTGAATTTGTGTGCGAGAATCGGGAAGATACCGCCTCCGATAACGTCATCAGTCTTACCTGCTTGTGCATCTTCGATTGATTGAACATAACCCTTTTTGAGTTGTTTTTCCCATCTGGCTTTAGCTTGTGCCTGTGCTTGTTCGAGTGGAGTCGTAGCGTTTGCACGACCAGTGTTTTTACCTTCCAGTACCTGCTCTTGGCTTTCCTGAATCTTACCACCAACCTGACCATAGTTATTTATAATGGTCGGAATATCTGCAATAGTAAATACACTAACAACCCATTCCTGAATTGCGCCAGTACTGGTCTTTTTGAAGAGTTTTGGAAACTCCTGAATCTGTTTTTCAAAGTCGTTTGTTATCATTTATTTTTATTTAAGTATTCGTGAAACCATCTGTACAACATGTACGGGTATATTTTATGTTCAGCAAACCCATAGAGTCCGCAGGAAAAGAAATCATGACATTCAATAACAAAAGTTTGATTAAATGTTGACCCATCAACTTCAACAATAGGTCTAACACCAACATCCAAAGTATATGCAATTGGTGCTGATTTATATTCATGAATCATATAAAGAATCGTTTTAATATCTGGAAACATACTGAAAACACCACTGTAATTCTGTAACCCCACGAGTTGTCCTTGATATACAAAACAACGCCATTCACTTTCAATATCAATGTATTCCGAGACCTGATACTCACCAGCAGGAATCGGAAGCATTGCTGGTAATTGAAGTTCAATTACTTCACAATATCCTTTTATCTCACTATTGGATTTAACAAAATATTTACCACCAATAACATTTTCGAAGTCCATATAATTTCCATTACTAATTTGTCTATTACTGAAACCAAATAATTCCTCTGGCACATTAATTGGTTTTGGTGTTGGCACATCAAATCTCTTCATCCAAGATAACACGAATTCCACACTACCCACTGGTACATAATGCTCATGAAATGGTTTAAAAAACCATACACCGTCATTTGCTTTACAATTGACATACTTCACAGTAATTGCATTTGGGTCTTGCGTGAGCCACGTCTGAAACCGTATTGATTCCAGTAACGTGAAGCTAAAGTCGTGCCTGACTTCTCTATCTATTTTTTGAATTAAGAATCTCATAATTATTTATTATCCATTGTAAATTGATATCCAGTATCACTGTAACATGGATATTTATAAGCAATCCCACAACAATTACCAATTCCTTTAAAATTAAGTGCCCCCAGATTTCCATTAACTGTAACTGGAATATTATCTGGAACTTGGTCAAGACATGTAATCACCAATTTCTTTTTAGTAAAACTATCGGGATTATGATATCTGTCACAACTAATTGCGTATTTCAATAAATCCATATCCAATACCGATTTCCTGAACTCTCCCTGAAAACCTTCAAGATTGGTTTCATTGGGGTTTTCTTTAATATAATTGGTGTCCAGACCTTCGTTGGTCATGTGACCATTACCATGTCGGGTTTGATACGCACGTGTAATATAATAGGTAGTGGCATCAGAAAATGCTGGTAATTTATATTTTTCAATGAGTTCAATTGCGTTCATTGAAGTCGTGTTGCTTCTCGTGACATGTGGAAAGAAACCGTAATTGGTATCTAACATGATTCCCTGACTTCCTTCGAAAATCAATTCGTAGTCATCATTAACAAACTTCAAAAAATCATCATCAATATCATACCTTTCAACAAGGTCATCACAAGCAATGAGAAAATCATTATAAAGTCTTTTTGTTACCGCATGCTGATGCTCGGCTTTTGGGTCGAAGTTCAGTTTATAATAAGTGTTGATGATTAGCCTGAGTTTTTCATCCCTGATTTTCGGGTAGAGTAAGTCTCTGGCATAGAGGTGAAAATGGTCTTCGTTTCTTTGAATAGTTGTACCGAAACCCACACCAACACTACCGTGATTATTTTTTTCTTCAAGACTGCGATTCTGTAAGATATCAAATGGTGTGGTTATCATCGCATTTGCATTAATAAAGAGTTTGGGTTCAATTCCCATTCCACGCAATGCATTTCCTTCTTTCAGAATTCCTGTTGGACTCAGTGTGCAGTATTCCGACCAGTATGTTGGTACTCCTAATAACGTACCTGAACCGAAATTCGAAAACACATGGCGCAAAAAAGCACCAATAGCAACAGTGTGACCGACTTGATGACCACCACTGAATCTTACAACTAAAGGATTTTCTGCTTTGGAACACAGGTAATTAACAAAAGAACCTTTACCTTCGTCACCAAAACCCAGACCTAATACAATTGATATTTTCATACTTAATTTTTTGATGTTTCAATTATAGTATAACCAGAAATGCGTAGAATTTCTCGAACCTCATACCATGCACCAGCAAACTCCAATGCGTTAATTGTTGACTGTGGTGCATCACTACGGAATTCAACGACACAATCATTAATTGAATCGTTATATGTTCGATTATATGTTTCAGGTATGTCGTTCATAATGCAATTATACGAAAAATAAATCAAAATGTTACAAAAAAAGGGAATTAATTTTCATCAATCCCCTTTTTCGTTACAAACACTTCGTTTTATAACTTAATTACACCGTCATCATTGGCTGATACTATTGAACCTTTAACAACAGTTGCCAGAGCCGTGGTAACCAGACCTGCGGTCTTAGCATCAAACTTACTGGTAACATCAGCAATATCAACACCATGTTGAACAGCAATCAGAGTTGCAATGGTTTCACAAACCGCATTGTAATCATCGAGAACAATGAGTCTTTCACCAAGCATGTCTCTCCAGTAACCCAAAACATCTGGGTCATCCCTGTAACTGGCTTCGTTGATGTGGATGTGGTACACATTATACAATCTCTGTGCTTCTTCCAGAAGTTGCTTGTCATTGAGTTCTTCTCCCTGTGCATAACCAAGAAGTTCTTTCAAGGTATCGACATCAAGTTTATCCCAACTTTTTTCATCACCGATTGTGAAAAGGAAACCTTTTTCATTACGTTTCTCGAAACAATCAATACTGGTGTGACGACCAGCAACAAGCCAAGAAAGTAAATAACTCTCACGGTTCTGACCACCACCATTACCTTCAATGAAGACACTGGTTAGCCATTTGTCGAGTTCTTCTGTACCTGCTTCGAATTGACCTAATTGAAGGGGAGACCTATCGCTGTGATGGTCACCGATTGCACCAAAAAGGATTTGAGGATGTTCAACACCATTGTCAATAATAGTGTTCATCAATGCACCGAGTTTCTCCTGTGCGATTGCGTGGGGGATTCTACCCATACTACCTGTAACATCAAGCCATACCATTACGGCTAATGATGCGGGGTGAGCGTCACTGTCACGTGCCTCTCTGATTCCAAGGTTAACGGGTGTCATGTCGCTGCTCATACTTCTTGAGAAGATGGCATCGGCACTTTTACTGGCATAACCCTTACTCGAAGTAAGATTGGTGTATGCGTCATCTGACCAACTACTATATCCCATGATTAAGCAGGTGTTTCAGTTTCGGTATCATCAGCAACCTCTTCAGTTGCTTCTGCTGTACCTTCGTCTGTTGTTACAGGCTCGGTAGTTTCGGGAGCAGTTTGAGGTGCTTCCATTTCGTTAGCCATTTCCTCGAAAGAAGTGGCATCTTCTTTGTTAATTCCCATAATTTCAATTTTAATGATTAATAAAATAATTATTCAAATGTTTCAGAGTACAATTATACGAAAAACTTTTTAATATGTTACAAATTTAACGGATAAAATTTTCTTTCAAAGTTTTTTGCAAGTATTTCTCTGTATTGAGAGTAGTCTTCGACCTCATTTTGATGCTTGGTTAGAAGGAATGTTAGTACTTCTTGATTAACATCAGTATCTCGTTTCAGTTTTGTACCTGCTGCACTTCTATCACCTAACAAATATAGTGCAATTTTCTTACAGAGTTCCAAATCAATGTCTTGGGTGGCAATCTTTTTTATAAAAAGAGTTGTTGGATACCACATTTTATACCTTGCACTGATTGTATCGGCTTTTTGGTCTAAAGGGTTCATGTGATAGAACGAAATCAAGATAATACCGTGAGTCTCAGGCACTACGAAGACAGTTGTGGGGTTCATACCCATGTGAGAGTAGCCGATATTCCTAAACCACAACACAATCTCGAACATCCTACTAAAGAGCCAGTTAACGTGAATTTGTGGTAATTTCTGTCCAGTGAGTGGAATTCCACGGTCTTTCAAATTGATGGTAAGTAGGTCTTTTTCAAGCACCATGCTTTCTGGCAGATATCTGTGGAAACCTACTGACGCTTTGTCAGTCTTTGCCTTTAATAGATTGTAATTCTTGACAGACTTCTGAATCAGTTTACGATTATCATCAGTTACTTGATATAGAATTTTCTTTTCAAAGACTTTGAAGTCACCTGTTTCGTCTGTGTATTGCACACCGTTTTCCAGAATGTCTTTAAAATAATTCATCTTAGCCATTGCATCACTTGCATTGGGTTGACTACACATATCGGGATGAATAAGTCTACTATATGATTTATAGGTGGCTTTCCAATCACCTGTAAATATATCTTGGGGTTTATCTGATTTGAGAACCTTCTCAATTACTTCAATATCTGTCATTATTAAAATGTTTCGTGTGTAAAAAATCTTTTTATTTTATAACATGTGTTCGGGGTAAGTCCCGAATAATTATCAGTATGGAAGAAGTGGTTCTGTTGCCAAAGTAACATGTCGCTATCATCATCAATTATTGCGTAACGATAGAAATCATAATAATTGACTCCGAACCAATATTTACAATTATCTTTAAGCCAGAGTGAGATATCTGTACCCCTCTCATATCCTGTACGTGGTGTCTTATCTATAATGGTAAATGTAGCACCACACGCATGAAATATTTTATTAAGTGTTAATACGTTCCAACTACTTCTCATAGATGCACTGAGCACCACAGCACTATTAGTTTCTTCACAGAGTGAGTTAAGCCAAGACATCCTATTGGGGCACATTTCGCTTTTATAATACTCCATTCGACTAATCTCTTTTCGCTTCACGAGTTTCTTTAAGTGCTTTTTTACTACCTTATATAATGGTATGCCGTCATGTCGAGTTAAGTGATTATATCTCTCGGTATAAAACAACTGACAATTCAATACACCATCGACATCAAGAAAAATAATGTTTCTTGGTGGGTTGATGATTGGAAATTCAAATTTCAATGTTTCTGTTGAACCTGACATTATTTTTGACCAAGTTTAAGTTCTTGTTGAATAAGCCTAAGATTCCTTCTGGCATTTTTAAGACGATATTCTTCGTTATTAATCTCTTGTTCCAGTCTCTGCGCTTCTTTCAATAAAATTTGTTTGAATCGGGGGTCTGTTGATTTGATAACATCAGAATCAATACTACCTTCTTCTGGAATCCATTTTGGTAATTCGCTATGTATTGCATCACCAACACTACTTGAATATGAAGCAGTGCTTCCTGCTTGCTTATAAATGTCACTACCACTGTCTTTGTCACGAATCAAATATCTCACAGGGAACTGGTCATAATATTGACGTTCTTCAAAATCACATTCTGCCTCATGTTCTTCAAACGTCACAACACTCGTGACTTCACCACAATAGAATTCGAAGACACCTTTTAATTCCTTACGAAATTCTTCAAGGTCTTCGGGAGTATCAAAATAAAAATCGTTTTCGAGTTTCCATGTTGCGGGGTAGATTCCAACGGATTCATCCCCCGGGGCGGTGATGTAAAAGCCTGTTACTTTCATAATTTTTTCAACATTAGTTAGGATTTTCCTAAATTTTTTCATGTCATCCATGTTACTTTTTTTCAGATTATACGAAGAATATCTGGAAATGTTACATTTATTTCGATGTATTTTTTCCGCACGTACAATAAATTTTGCTCCAGCTATGAAACATTCAATAGGTGTGTCTTGGTCTAATGGTTCACCTTCCACATTCTCTTTATAATAAAGGTTGGCAGCGTTTTTTATAAAATTCTCGTCCATATAATTGGTGTAATTTTTTATGCAAATATAGTCAAATAATTCCAAATTCAAAGGAAAAAGTATTTATCTTCCATACAATATGTGTAACAAATTAAAAAATTATTCGTATAATTGCAAAATAAATTGAATGAAATGAGAAAAAATATAATATATAGATTTACGATGTTAATAGTTTTATACTTGTTTTCAACGAGTATGATTGGTTTAGATGAATATAAACCAACCAATAAAATTTCAGCAATTGAACCTCTTTATTATAATATTTGGGGTGCGATTTACAATGCAGAAGTAAGACAATGCGATAACACACCATTGATTACAGGTGATGGCTCAAAGATTAACCCATATAAAGCCAGTGAACATCGTTGGATTGCGATTAGTCAGGAAATGCTTGACTGTGAATGGCGAATGGGTTTATTGAACGACAGTGCTTCACCATTATATAAAGGTAGGATTGAATATGGTGATACAGTATGGATTGCAAGTCCATATCCACAAATCAATGGTTGGTGGATAGTCCACGACACCAAAAATCAGAGGTATCGTAATAGTATTGACTTCCTACAAACCAAAGGTGATGGTAATCTATATGGAAATAACCCGAAGTGGAACGGTAGATTTGATAGCATTACAATTTTTAGGATGAAAGATGCTGAAAAATTAGGATTAATAAATATCGTGACATGAGTGACGGAAAAATAGTGATTTTAATAATGATTATAATACCGATAATAGTATTCGGTTATTTTCATTTGAGATATATTGGTTTTTTTGATAAATTTAAAAAGAAAAAATGATGGATTTAAAAGCAGTTAGCGAATTCGCAAGACTGGCACATGATAATGCTAATAACAAGTATGATGGTGGAAGCTATTACGTGCATGTAAAAATGGTTGAAGACGGTATGGATAAATACATGACAGTATTTAACTCAAATCGTGATTATCGTATTGCACGTGCTGGAGCAAGTTGTCATGATTTAATTGAGGATGCAGGACTGAATTTTAATGATATTATGATACCTACAAGTAAGTCAGTTGCACGTATTGCATTAGATGTTACAGACGTACACGAAGAAAACCGCTTATTGCGTCACCTCTTCACAATGGGTAAGACCGTGAAAAACTATCGTGCGATTATCGTAAAGATGGCTGATATGCGTGCAAATGCAACATATAGTAAGGAAAACGGAAGTTCGATGTATAAAACATATGTTGCGGAATATCTATACCGTAGACCAATATTTAAAAAGGCGTTAATGTGGTATAAGGAATATCTTGATGCTGAAGTTCTTGCAGAATTTTGGAAGGAACTTGATGAAATACATGGATATAAAAAGCAGGTGTAATGCTTGCTTTTTACATTTACTTGTGATATATTTACCGAGATTTTGAATTATTAACCTAATTAAATTAATCATGATTACAAACTTTGAAGACGTTACAGAAGGTTTAAGTACCAATGAAAACACTGTTATCCTACCCAAATTAATCGAATTATTAAAATGGAGAAATGGTAAGGACAATGCGATTTCTAATAGGAAACTCGTGAATCTATTGACTGCTATGGGACATGATGTTACTGATACTCGTGTTCGAAAAATGATTAATCAGATTAGAATCAAAAAATTGGTGTATAATCTTCTCGCAAACTCAAAAGGATATTATGTGAGTAAAGACCCCAAAGAAATCCATAAATACGTATTATCATTACGTGAAAGAGCAGTTGCAATTAATGCTGTTGCAGATTCACTTGTGCAATTACCTTACTAAATAATTAATTAATATGGAATATACAGACGTAATGCTCGACCTTGAAACGATGGGCAAGAAAAGTAATGCAGCAATTGTATCAATTGGTGCTGTTGAGTTTGATATCGAAACTGGTAAAACTGGACGTGAATTTTATAAAGTTGTTGACCTTCAATCTTGTTTGGATTTGGGTTTAAAGGTTGAAGCCAGTACTATCTATTGGTGGCTCATGCAAAGCGAAGCTGCACGAAAAAGAATTTGCGAAAAAGGTGACGACTTAACAAATGTTTTAAAACATTTCGGAGTCTGGATGCAGGATTGTGTTGATAAGGTGAAAATCTGGGGGAATGGTGCTCGTTTCGATATCGGTATTCTTGAAGACGCATATGTTGCATGTGCATATAATGATGTACCTTGGTATTTCAGGTCTGAAATGGATGTGAGAACACTTGTGGCGTTTGCACCATATATCAAAGCAAACTATCCAATGCTTGGTGTTGAGCACGACCCAATTGATGATTGTAAACATCAAATCAGATATTGTGTTGAAATTTGGCATCGATTGAATAATAAATAATTATTTCTTCACTTTTTGTAACATTCTCATTTATTCTTCGTATAATACTATATGAAAAAGAAAAAAATTGACCCAATTGCTAACGAAAAGAGGATGAATGAAATTCAGATTCATGAGTGTGAAGATGCAATCATTGATGGGATTCTTACACTTCCACCTAAACGCAGAACCTATAAGGTTGGTCAACGTGTACAATTTGGTGCTCATGAAGAAACTTATATACGTGAAGCCTATCATAACGGTATGTATTACCTTACTGAAAGTATCGGTATCGTTCGTGAGAGAAACGGTGAACCACGTAACGAATTTCATATTCTAAGGTGGAATGAATTACTACCATATGGTGGAAACAAAAACACAACCTTTACCAAAGAAGAAAAACATTTTATTCGTATTCTCAATAGTCCTATTAGTTCACTTCTACACATGGTTCAAGCTACACATGCTGGTGTTGATATGGATGTTGAGTACCAACGTGAACACGTTTGGAGTAAAGCCGACAAAGTTGCACTTATTGACAGTATTTTTAATAACATTGATATCGGGAAATTTGTTTTTATTCAACGCAATATGCGTTTAAAAGGTAAACTCTATGAAATTCTTGACGGTAAACAAAGACTTACCACACTCTCTGAATTCTATGAAGACCGCTTTAAATATAAAGGTTTTTACTTCTCCGAATTGTCTTTCAGAGACCAATATAAATTCAAAGACACTAATATTTCTTATGGATATTTGGAAAATCCATGTAAAGAAGCTATATTTGAAACCTTTATTAAACTCAACACTTGTGGAAAACCAATGGCAAGTAAACATATTACTCACGTGAAAAAACTTTTAAGTGAACTCTAAAATCCACATTTTTCTTGATATTGATGGTGTATTAACCACATCATATCAACAAAATGCTCTTCGAAAGAATTGGCATGAGGAATATTCACGCTATCACTTTGATAAGAAATGTGTGATGGTGCTTAACGAAATTATAAAAAAAACAAATCCACATATTATATTAACGAGTGATTGGAAATATGGTTTTACTATTGAACGGATGAATGAAATCTTTAAACTGAACCGTGTGAATGGTGTTATTTCTGATTACACTCGGTCATTATGGGGTATTAGATTTAAAACATTTCAAGAACTGGATGAATGTCGAGCAACAGAGATACTGAAATACGTGGAAGAATACCAAGTTGAAAATTACATTGCTATTGATGACCTTGATTTAAGTCCGTGGATAGATGACAAGCATTTCGTCAGGACTCTCAGAGCAAATGAAGGAATCAAACAAACTGAAGTGAAAGACAAAATTTTAAACATATTATTAAATTAAACTCAAAATGGAAAACGAAAAACTCGAATTAATGCTGAACAAGGTGGTTGAATATAACAACCCCAAGGCGCATGGTGGTAAAGGACACAATTTTAAGGCGTTCCTCTACAAAAACCAAAGTGGATATTACTTCAAAGTGGTTGAAATAATCACTGGTACTGATGTTGCGTTCAACGACATCATTTACTTGAAAAAGGGTGATGAAAATTTTCTTATCATCGCTGACAAACCCAAACTCATGAAAGTGAGTAAGAAGTCATGGCATTACAGGTTATTGAAATACGTATTGAGAAACAATGCACCTACACCCAGAGACATGCAGAACGGTTGTCCGTATTTCTGGTTGGTACTGTATTCAATGCTCGTTGTACCATTTATTTTATTATTTAAAGCAGTTAAATGGGTTATCCTGCTTATTCCCGAAATGTTGTTTTGGGTTCTGGAACAAATAGTAATGAGTTGGCTTGCGGGTCTGGATGACGAAACAGCCTACGACTTAAATTATAACGGAATGTATGGTAATTCCAAGATGCCAAAGACCGCCAAGATTTTCTTCGATAAGAGTGATGATGACTTTTTCAGTTTGTTCTTATCAAGGAAATATAAAATTGAAGACAAGAATGACCCCAAATATGCTGAAAAACAAGCTGAAATTGATGCAAAATGGAAAGCATGGCGTGTAGACCTTGATATAAGACGTGACGAACAACGAAAAAGGGATATGGAACGTGAGGTCGTAATGCGTGAAAAGCAAAGGATTCGTAATATAAAACGCAGAGAAACCGAAGCAAGGTGGGAAGACAGAATGAGACCAATTAATGAAGGTTTTGCTAATATAGGTGCGTGGTTTAAAAACACCTTTACTGTTGAAAGAGGCAGGAGAAACACGATTATCAAACGCACTAAGCAATTTGTTGGTGGTGTTGTTACACTCGTAATCCTTGCTGCAACATTCTTTGTTGTGAACTACGTTGCCCTTGCGCTTATGGTTGCTGCCGACTGGTGTATTGGTAATTGGGGAGTATTTGTTGTACTTGCTGCGTTTGCAGTTGTTTGTGGTATTTTTTATCTGCTTTATATACTTGTTACAAGTTGGCTACAAGGTGTTGTTAATAAATATGAGCGTGGGAAAAGGGTCTGGTATATCGAACCATTTATTTATCTCCTATGGTATCCTGTGAAGTATTTGGCACTTGCAATCGCATTTCTTGTGGTAAATATCCTCTGGCTTCCAATTAAATTCATCTTTTATACCCTGCTATTTAAGAACTTCTTGAAACCAATTGGTTTATTTATTGCCAAGGTATTCATTGGTCTTATCAAGGGAATTGGAAGTAGTTCTGGTATCTTCGGTGAGTATTTTGGTGCAAGTTACAGTGATTACTGCCCGGGCATTGAATGGGTTGATTTCGATGATAATTAATTATTAATACTAAAAACAAAAAGTCATGTATATATTTATTTTATCAATATTATTAGTTTCATTCATATCCCTGTGTTTCTTCAAGAAACGATTCTGGGAGAACAGATATTTGGTCTTATTAATTAGTGGGTGTGTGGCACTTGTTGTCACCCTCACCACTAATTATGCTACTCGTGGCAATCTTGATAAAAAGGTGGGAACGATTTGGGAAAAACCAATGAATCTTCTAAGTATTAATGATTCGCTTCTTATAAATGATTTCAATTTAACTGTTGATAAGGAATTGGAATTGACATTTAATGACCATTTGACTTCAAAAGACGATACAATCGTAATGAAACGATATGGTTCTTATGTCCTATATTATGGGAGTGATAACAGTCTTAAAATTGGTTATGCTTGGGGTGATAAGTTAAAATATGAATATGTAAAAAATGTTTATATTGCTCCAAGTCAATCTGATACTGTTGCATATTTCACCAAACTAAAACAAAATTATAATCCAGAACCAAATTATTGGATGGCTGGGTTTAGCCTACCAAGAGTTCAAACCGTGAAATGTTTTTATATTCCACCAAAGGAATATGCTGCATTACCCGATTCATTAATCCGTAAATTACCATTATAATGAAAACTAACTTAGTTACAATACTCTGGAAAAAAGAATTAATCCATTGGAAACGTCTTGGACTGATGTTCAGGAAGTTCAATGGCTGGGTGAGCAAACTAACCTTCGGGTTGATTGTGGCTGTCCTGATAATAATCGCACACTATGCTTTCGCATTGATGCACACCTTATATGAGATTTTTCTCTGGGTGTTCTTCAGAAAAGCATTTCGTGCCAATTTACAACAATTAGCATTAAAAGTATGAGTTTATTTATAGTAGACGTAGAATCTGATGGTGGACTTCTTGGAGTCAATAGTATGGTGTGTTTTGGTGTGGTTAAATTTACACCCGAACTCGACACCACCTTCTATGGTAAGACTAAACCAATATCAAATATCTATGATGAAAAAGCACTTGCAGTAAGTGGGTTCAGTAGGGAAGAGCATGAGGAATTCGATGACCCTGAATGGGTTATGTTGGCATTCGCAAATTGGCTCAGAGATAATTCCAAAGGCAGACCGATTCTAATTAGTGATAATAATGGTTATGATGCCAGTTGGATTAACTGGTACTTTCTCACGTATTATGGTAAGAACCCATTTGGGTGGTCATCGAGACGAATTGGTGACCTGTACTGTGGTATGGTAAAAGATATGTGGGCGGGGTGGAAAAAACTCCGTAGCACCAAGCACACGCATAATCCAGTGGATGATGCGATGGGCAATGCAGAAGCACTGCTTAAAATGAAAGAAATGGGTTTAAAAATTGATACTAAATAAAATGAATAAAATATTAAATGACATATTGTTCGTCTTCCCAATAATGCTGTATTACGCATTGGAAGCAGTAATCGTTGGACTATTCATCATGGTTGTCTGGAAACTCTGCTTGAGTCGATATCTCGGTGATGTCGGATACCTGCAAATCATTGGGATTTACTGGATATTCAAAATGTTAATGTTTGATGTATTTAAGTTATTATCTGGTCTCACTTCTATGGGAAGTAATATGCAGAAAGAGATGGATGAAAACGAAGAAAACGATAACTAATGAGATACACGAAAACAACACCGAGATTAACAGTCAAATTTATTGACAGTGATACTAATAAAATTCTTTTCGAAGTAAAGGACAGAACATGGATGAATATCGGTGAAATCCTTACTGATGGTGCTATTGATAGCATTATGAAGAATGAATGGAAAAATAAAAAAATGCCAGCTAATTTAATGATATTGGTTGTTGGTGAGTTCGAACTTGTATAAAGTGTGTGTTTTTTGTAACATTTTTGCGTGTTTTTCGTATAATCACTATAACCAATAATAATTAAAATGAAAAAGTTAATTGGATTAATAACAGTTTTATTGTTTTCCACAAGTGTTTTTGGACAGGCATTTATTCGAAGTTATTCGTTTATCGAAGCCACACCAACTGGAAATAACACTATTGAAGACGCAATCAATAGGACAAACATCAAATTTACTGATTTTGACTGGATATCTTATATCCATTTCGTTAAAGACGGTAAATTATTCATATTGTCTTATGAACCCAAAGAAAATCGTATGTCATATGGGAGTCGAAATATTTATCTGTATAGCAACGACATTAATAATATCAACAGTCCTTGGGAAAAAGCATCCAGTGTCATAATGAGTAATAGTTTTGGTACTCATTGTTATGATGAAGTCGATTTTTTCCTTGCCGAAAAATCGTTTGGCTCTAAAGGAAAAGTTGAATTTAAAGACGATGATAGTATCGAAATAACTATTGGTTGGTCAGTAATGAACAATGTTATCAATGATTGTGTGGGTAGTGAATTAAAATACAGATTTGTACCTGATGGTTTTGGTGGATATCTTCACGAAAGAGTTTACGAATGATAAAGGTAGTTCCATACAATGAAACTAAGGGGAGCGAGGGGTTCAAGGAATTTCTCACCAAACCCTTCACTCTCGATATGTTGTACCCTGTGTTTAATGACCAATCCTGCGATACAGTCTTTGAAAACTGGCGTGGTAAGAACATGATTAATTGGCATAGGTTCAGTAATGACGATAAAATCATACTGGAATTCTATCCTACTTATTATACTGTAAGAAAAGATGTTAAAGACGGTATAACCTACATGTTATCGATTCCCAAGACCATCAACGACTTTATCAACGATATGATTAGATTCGGGGTTCAACTCCACTGGACAGAATGGATTGACCAGAACTTTGAACCAAAAGAATATCTTCGTGTTGGTGAAATAAAGGATTACTGGACAGACCTACTCGCAAAGATGGGGAAATCACACGAATTGTTGTAATTCTTGCACATTAATTAACTTTTACCTATATTTGCACTCAATTAGAAAGCTATGAATAGACTGGACTGGAATCTGTGGAGTAATATAACGTTTAAAACACAGGGTTATCGTAAAAACTTCGACATGGTAAATTTCAATGAAAATTTTATCACGGAATACGATGGAACGATATCTGAAATCAGGTTTAAAAAGCGTAAACCCCCACGTCCTGTTGGTGAATATGGGTTTTCTGTTTGGAATATCGCAATGGGTAAAAGTTTTGCCGTTAATTTTCATAAATTAATTAAAGAACATGCATTTGAAGACACATACCGTGAATTGATTGATGTGATTAAGAAGGAAAAAATTAGTATTAAGGATTATAAAAAAATTGTTTTAGTTCACACGCTCGTTTTAAAAAAAGAGTATCGTAAGCGTGGTATTACCGAAGAATTCACAGAGATGCTTTACAGAGACTTTTATTGTGAGGACGTTGCGATAATCGTACTGGTTAAACCGTTTCAAGATAATCCAATTGATGCCGATTTCTTCAATAATCGTAAAATGGTTCTTGTAAGGGAGTCGCTTAATCAATCGGAAGTAGTTGGTGTTCCAGCAACGAAATACTATTCACTTGATGAATTAGTTGTGAATAAAGATACTGAACTAAATGAATATAAATTATTTAGCGTTGCTAATAGGTGTGGTTTTGAGAGAATAAATGAGTCCCATTTATTCCTTTTTTCACCAGAAAAAATAGCCAAAAGAATGACGGAAAAGCAGGTGTACTCACAACATACTGAAACTGAGTAGTTGACGTTTTTATAATAAATTAGTATTTATATCTACGAAATATGAATAAAATTTCAAAAATAATCAAATATATTCGAAGGAAAACACCTCGAATACGAAATTCGGTGGGTTGTAACCCTCTGAATCTCACAATACCCAGAAGATTAATATTTTCTGGGCATTTTCATTTAAATACCACCTTTTTTCTTGGTGGTAGACTGCAAGTTGCCGTGTGCAACTAATTGATTATCAGTCATAAAATAATCTTATTTAATATAAAATTATGAAAAACACAAAATCTGTTATCTCAAGAGTCGCATTCGTTATTATAATAATGTCTGCAATTTTTAGTTTTGGTGGTGGATTGTCTTCGCCAACGCAAGCAAGTAATGACGGTATTTTACGTGGTAATAATTCACAATTACTACAGGAAAACATGATGTTGAGAAAAGAATATGAGGAATTGGAGAATAAGTTAAATAAAATGGAAATTCTGGCAGCAGAAATTCAAGACTATGACAACATGTTATATTCACAGGTACTTGGTGTGGATTACGATACCACTGATTATTATCTGTATAAAAATGATAGTATTAATTTCGATTCTCATCCATACGATAGTATTTTTACTGAAGTTGATGGGCGAGCATTCTACGCAGCAGAAATGCTGGGAACACAATTAATTAAATTACAGGAAACTTCAACTCGATTTACAGAAAATAGAAATGCTATTCTTTATTATCCAACAATTTCTCCTGTGAAGACCAAAGACTTTATATATTTGAGTTCACCATATGGTTGGAGAGAACACCCAATTGAAAAAAAGATGTTGTTTCATGAAGGTGTGGATATAAGTGCTAATGTTGGGTCTGAGGTTTATTCTACAGCACAAGGACGTGTTGTGATGGTGATGTATTCTAAATACGGATATGGTAATCGTGTTGTTATTAAACACGCCTATGGATTCGAAACCCTCTATGCACACCTTGGTGATAATATATTGGTTAAAAAGGGTCAGTGGGTTAATAAGAACCAGTTAATCGCCACGGTTGGTAATACTGGTAAGAGTACGGGTCCGCACCTGCATTACGAAATTCATAAAAATGGTGAGCCACGTGACCCTTTGGGATATTTTTATACACATATTACTGACGAACTATTGGCAATGAACTAAATTTTCATTACATTTGTATTATGAAAACATATATAACAACAGCACACGAAGAAGAATATTCGAATAAAAGCAGGACATTAGGTGTCCTGCTTAACTTCGATGCAAGTTCTAAACGAGTAGATAGTCTTGTTTATATTTACCGTGAAGGTATGTATATTTTCTTCAACACAATCATGGAGATGAATGATTATCTTCTATATGGTGAGGGGAAGATGAAGAGAGCATATATATCCGAAGAAGATTTTGATAAAATCTACGATGCCCCATATATTGGTGGTAAATTTAGTGAACAACTATCATGGACGGTATAAATTCTGTCTGAGTATTTATAGACATGAATCATGGATTAACTGATAATGGATATAAATTCTGGACAGAACTCTCACATGATGAAAGGGTCGAATTCCTGTCTGAGAATTGTTTTTGGACTGGTTTTAGTCATTATCTATACGAATACCTACCAGAAGACCTTAGAGCCGTAATAGTGCTTAAAACGGCTTAAAACGATGTTTCAATAAACAAAAAAGGGTGAAACATAGTCCCACCCTTTAAAAATAATCAACAAAAATGAAATTACAATTGCCTTAATTCATTTAATAACTGAATCACGAGATTTGTTTGTGTTGCTGATTGGAATGATACGAACTCCAGTGCTTTCTCAGCATCAGTTCCGACCATTTCCCAATATTGCTGAGAAACTTCATCAAGTGGTAGAAGTTCTGCTGTTCTTTTCAATCCCAAGAAATCAGAAATCAACATCAATGGCATATTATCATACCCATTGAATTTCCAGACGTTTACAGTATCAATAATCCCCGACTCCCAAGGTTTGAGATTCAAACTGTTTTTGAGAATATATGGGATTTGTTTATTGGTTTCGAATTTGTTTCGGTGTAGAATAAACCTTTTAATTAAAAGCGGTATGTCGTGACTCATGATATTATGTCCACATAGTATTGGAAAATGTTTTGGTGTTGATTTAACACCGTCACTGGATAACTGATAGAGTTCGTCCATGAATGTTGCCAGAACAATGAATTCGTCTTCATTCACAATTTTCTTCATGTAGCGTTTCAACGTACCGTTTTCAACATATAGTGTGGCATAGGTTATCGCAATAATCTTACTATATTCTGGATAATATACTGCATTTCTCTCATAAATTTTTTGCTGATATTGCTCATTAACAACTTCACTTTTGTATTTGGTTTTCGCCAAATACTCCCATCGTTCAAACATCGGTTTGTTATTCTTTTCGAGGTCTTCGAGCGTGGGGTGAATAAGAACTGATTTTACGTTGAAAAACAGCATTTCATAAATGCTTGCTTTATTGAAAATGTCATCGAATAATTGTGCCATTATTAAATCATATTAGTGAGTTTATTTTATGCGAATATAATCAAATTTATTCAATATTGAAAAGAAAATGAAAAATTTTTACAATTACTGGCTTTTTATTTGCTTTGATTTCATTGTAGATGTCCTGTACGTCTTCAAAACTATAAGACATGAGTTCATCGTTGTCATGAATATCACCACGATGTTTAAGGATGTATGGAATTAACTTGAGTTGTTTTAATTCCTTGTTTTTGTTTTTTCGTTCGATTTCTTGCAGATACCTGTCACCCATTTCTTCAAATTCTGAAGTCAGTTGTTGTTTCTTCCTATCGGTATCTTCTTTGAGATGTTTACTCAATGAAACATATTCAATTAATTCATCATCTAATGGTAACTTTTCATCAGCCATGATTACTATTCAATAGTTTCTGTTTCTTCGGTAACTGTAGCGGTTTTGGTATTTGGTATAGTATCACCAATATTTTTTCTCGGTGGTCTGGGTTTTCTTGCTGCTTTAGGTTTTTCCAAGGTTTTGGTAAAGGTTTCATTATTTTTCTTGAACGAGTTCTCTTTCAATTCATCGAGTTCTTGATAGAATTTCTTGGCTTCTGTTTCCAGAATACCCCTCATTTCCTGCATTTTGTCAGTGAATTGTTTTTCTTTTTCAGCAATTCTCTCATTGGTATTGATAATGATTTCAACAAACGCAACCAAGTCGTCAATAACTACGTCATTTTTCTTCGGAAAAACTTTAATTATTTTTCCTTGTTCATATTCCTCAGTTACCTCACAACCAATTTTATCGTTTTCATCATAAACCCATGTTATAGGTAATCCGATTTCGAGTTCCCACCAACCTTTCACAGTATTTCTTATAAAAGAACTAATAAATCCGTTTGTTGTTACTAATGCTGATTCAATTGGTTTCATCTTAATTTAAAATATATGAAAAAAATGTCGCAATGGAAATCCAAAGCAATATTCTTTCGGGTTTTGTTAATACGAATCTTGTATCATTTTTTAATCTAAACCTTCCGTACATCTTTATGATTAGGTTTCCGAAAACGTAAATCATAAAGATGATGGAAGATATAAATAAGAACTGATATATTTCAGTAATAAAAGTCATTTCTTATTCTCCGTGACTCTGACCCTGATGAACTTTTGCTGCTGGTGTTTCAACAACTGGTGCTCCTGCTGCTGCTACTGGTGCTTGTGCTGGTGCTGCTTGTGCTGGTGGCTCTTGGAAGTATTGTTCCACTAAACCAATTTTTGCATTAAGAAGTGCAAGCTGTCCAAGTTGATAATCCATCGAATCAATTTTATTTTTATAATTCATTGCTGGGTCTTGAGCGAGACGCACGAGTTCAAGTTCTTCGTAAAACTTATCGTTATTTAGTTTGTTTACGAGGTCAATCTTTAAATTTGCCATAATTGTTTTTTCTTTTTAAAATAAAATAATTTTTGTTTTGTAAAAATAGTGATTATAAATAGTATATGCAAGAGTTTTTAAACAATCTCCAATATATTTTTTTCTAAATTAATTGATTTGTCATAAATATTGTAGACTTCAATAAGAATATTTATGAGATTTTTGTTCTTTAATCTATCAATTTCAAAAATATTTTTCCAGAATTTTTCGAAATACGCAAGTGACGTATCCTGATTGCTGGTTGCCCTATAAAATTGGTGGTAATAATATGCGTAATAGTATTCT
>Ga0307376_10001823_pt1 | contig 22023 bp, 26 predicted proteins | sample TR2MG_FD_202536 | JGI IMG/M metagenome (GOLD analysis project Ga0307376, IMG submission 202536) | Soil microbial communities from Risofladan, Vaasa, Finland - TR-2 | ecosystem: Environmental > Terrestrial > Soil > Coastal area > Acid sulfate soil | place: Finland: Risofladan, Vaasa | collected...
GGTCGATGGTGACCCTGCTGCCGCAGAGCTTCGAATTGGCCGTGGCCATGGCATCGGGGTGAGACAATCGCGCCAACCGCGGAATGTTCGCCGCGATCTCCAAGATGCGCTGGCTATAAATGTCGTCCGGCAGGGTCATTGCACTCTCAACTTGGTCGGGCAGCCTCGGCTTGCAGGCTAAACTCACGCATTATATATGCACGCCAAGTGGGCAGCGCAGTCCGGCCGCCCTAAATCATGACGAAAAGAGTGGCGGACCGAGTATACTATCCTCCGCTGAGGATTGGGAAACCGGCCGGTTCTTTCGCGGTTGATAAGGCAAGGAAGCTCGATGGACGCCAAGGTAAAGAGATTGCCCACACGCCTAGAGGTCGACATCGGCCGCGGGCCAGCCATCGAGCGCCCCTCGCGCGAAGCGGCCGAGAACGCCGTCCGCACGCTCTTGGCCTATGCCGGCGACGATCCGGGGCGCGAGGGCCTGCTCGAAACGCCGAAGCGCGTGGTGAGCGCCTATGACGAATTCTTCGCGGGCTACGAGGAATGTCCCCTCGATATTCTGTCGCGCACCTTCGACGAGGTCGCTGGATATGACGATATTGTCATGCTCCGCGACATCGAGCTGCACTCCCATTGCGAGCACCACATGATCCCCTTCGTGGGCAAGGCGCATGTGGCCTATTTCCCGACCGATCGTGTCGTCGGCATCTCCAAGCTCGCGCGCGTGGTCGAAGTGTTCGCGCGTCGCCTGCAAACGCAGGAGACGATGACCGCTCAGATCGCCGAGACCATCGACAGGGCGCTGAAGCCCAAGGGCGTGGCGGTGATGATCGAGGCCGTGCATCAATGCATGTCGATCCGCGGCGTTAAGAAGCCCGGCGTCGCCACCATCACCACCCAGTTCACCGGCATCTTCAAGGAAGACCCGGCGCAGCAGGCTCGCTTCATGCAGCTTGCCACGGAACGCGGCCGCCTGTGATGGGTGAGGCCGCGAGGAATCCATCGCGGTGACCCAACCTGCTGCCTCGAATAGCGATCAGGTAAAGATCGAAGAAGGAACCGCGTTCACGCCGAAATTCGACGCCGACGGTCTAATCCCGGTGGTGACGACGTCGGCCGCGACCGGGGAAGTGCTGATGTTCGCCTATATGAACGGCGAGGCTCTTGCCCGCACCCTTGAAACCGGCGAAGCGCATTATTGGTCGAGGTCGCGGGGCAAGCTCTGGCGCAAGGGCGAAGAGAGCGGCAACACCATGCGCGTGATCGAGCTGCGCACGGATTGCGACCAGGATGCGCTGTGGCTGGCAGTGGAGATGGCTGGCGCCGAAGCCTGTTGCCACACCGGCCGCAGATCGTGTTTCTATCGTGCCGTCCCTCTCGGCGTCGGCACTCAAGGCGGGGCGACGCTCGAATTCGTCGAGACGGAGAGAGTGTTCGACCCGGAGCGCGTCTATGGCCACGCTCACGCCGCAAAGAGAACCTTAAAGACTTCTAAGTAGGCTGGTATCGCAACAGAGCGATCCGAGAAACGGCCACGGCCCGAGGGCGCTCTGGGCGGTCCCTCGCCACGCGAGGTGCTAGGACGACCGCCGGCGTGGTTTGGGCGGGAATGACATGGCGAGACCGATCATTGGCATCGCCCTCGGTGGGGGAGCGGCCCGCGGCTGGGCCCATATCGGGGTCCTGAAGACCCTCGTCGAGGCGGGGCTTGAACCGGACATCGTGGCCGGAACCTCCATCGGCGCGGTCGCCGGCGCCTGCTACGTCGCGGACCGGCTTCAAGCGCTTGAGGAGTTCGCCGGCGGGCTCACCCGCCGCCGCGTCTTCGGCTTCCTGGACTTCAATTTCACCGGCTCCGGCCTGATCACCGGTCAACGCCTGAACAGCCGGCTAGAGCGGCATCTCCAAGATCTCAGCATCGAAGAACTCAAGCGCAAATTCGTTGCGGTCGCCACCGAGCTCGGGACCGGCCATGAGGTCTGGCTCAATAAGGGAAGCCTCGTGCATGCGCTGAGGGCCTCGTTCGCGCTCCCTGGCATCTTCCGCCCGGTGAGGATCAACGGTCGCTGGCTGATTGATGGCGCTCTCGTCAATCCCATCCCGGTTTCGGTTTGCCGTGCTCTCGGCGCCCGCATCGTCATCGCCGTCAATCTCAACAGCGACGTCATCGGCAAGGGTGGCATCATCCACGATCAGGAGGCCATCGCCGACCCCGTGGCCCCACCTGAGGACGCGCAGCTCCCGGGCAGCAACGGCCGCGCGGCGCTTCACCTGTTGCACCGGCAAATCTTCGGCCGAAACGGCGGAGCGCCGGGAATTTCAGCGGTGATGATGGACGCGATCAATATTACCCAGGATCGCATTGCCCGCTCGCGGCTTGCCGGCGATCCGCCCGACGTGACCATCACCCCAAAGGTCGGTACGATCGGCCTGTTCGATTTTCACCGCGGCGGCGAGGCCATCGCGCATGGCGCCACGGCCGCCGAGCGGCAGATCGACGAGATCAAGACATTGGTGCGCGCCTTCACCAGCTAGCCGGTGGTGATGTACTCCCGCATGGCGGCGGCCTCCATCTCGGCCTCCGCAATACGCATCTTCACCACGTCTCCGATCGAGACAAGCCCGACCAGATTGCCCCTTTCGACCACGGGCATATGGCGGAACCGGTGAGACGACATCTCGGACATCAGCCGGTCGATCGTGTCGGATTCCCGCGCGGTGACCACGGCCCTTGTCATGTAATCGCTGACCGCGTCCTTTAGGGCCTTGACTCCGGCACTGCCGATCGCCCGCACCAAGTCGCGCTCCGACACGATGCCGGCGACCTTGCCGTCGGTCCCCTTGATCACGACACAGCCAATACCGTGCTGCTGGAGCAGCTTTGCGATTTCAAGCAAAGACGTGTCTGCCGTGGTGGTGACGACATCCCTACCCTTCATCTTCAAGATGGTCGCAACGTTCATGCTCGTTTCCTCCAGCCTCGAGAACTCCGTCCCGATTGCCTGCGACATTCTGTCCTCGCTGGACCGATCGCGCAAGAGAGGGTTGCCGTGAAAGTTGCAAAAGGCGGGGAGTGCTAGGTCGGTTCCGGCACCCTTTGGTCGCCGCGGCGGTCGAAATAGCCAAACGACAGGAGCCCGAACAGGAAGCCGCCAATATGCGCTTCCCAGGCGATTTGGCCCTCGGTTCCTGCGATCGAGACCACGCCGAGGCCGAAGACGGCGTTGAGCACCACCCAGAAACCAAGGACAAAGAGGATACGGCGGTCGCTAAGGGTTCTAGAGAGGCTCTCAAGCGGAGCCCGAGCGAAGTCCGGCATCCGTTCCCCCGGTTCCGGCCGCGCCCCAAAGATAAATCTCAAGGCGGCAGCCATCTGGCCCGAAATGGCGGCAGACGCCCCGACCACGGGCGCCATCTCGCCGAAATGGAACGCAAGGTGGGTCAGCGCCCCGGCAATGCCACAGGAGATCGAGAATGTGAGGAATCCCCAGTCGCCCAGGCGCTTGGCGATGGCACTGCCGAAAGCCACCATCCACATCAGGTTGACGAGGAGGTGAACCCACCCGGCATGCACCACCATGTAGGTGACGAAGGACGTGACGGCGGTGAGATATCCACCGGGGAGCTCGGGCGCGGCCCCGCTATAGCGGGCGGGGATAAAGGCAAGCGCGAGCAGGAACTTAACACCCTCCTCATCCGGCAGCAGCGATCGGACGATCTGCATGAAGATCATGACCGCTGCCGCAAGGAGGACGCTGCGCGGCACGTTGAACATCGGCTGTGGCGTGCCCAATCCCGGATTTTCCATCAGAGCCCCTGATCATCGGGGCAGCGCCAGCCCCGCCACTCCCTCACCCACCCCGGCCGACCTTAGCAACAGCGACGCGATGGGCGCGAGCTTTCTTCCTGGCCCCCACGCCGCTCGGCTCGCGCGAGCCGGAATGCGCTCACGCTCCGCTCAACCGTGTCAATTCGGGATCGTTTACCGTACCGCGGCCACGCGAGAGGCGTGTTGGCGGCCACAATGTTGGCTCCGGTGCAAGGCGGAGGTCCTGCTGGAAGCGACGAGCCTGCACGCTTTAGGGGTTTTGCAGCCTGCCAGCGCCGCAAGCGCGAGGCGGAACACCCTTCTGTAGCATAGGCATTCCTCTCATCGGCTGCCCTTATAGTATCCAAAACTTTAATTGAATCACGACCGTTCAACCTTGCGTAACTGTTCCTAAAAATACCTTATCAATACTATTTGGAAAAACGATGTTGCTTTATCGGTATGTCAAAAGCTTTCTGGGATAGTGCCTCCCAACAATAGGGGGGTTTAAATGAAACACTTCGCTTTGGGTGCGGCATTCTTGATGTTGATCTCGTCCTTGCCCGCGGACGCCACCAAGGAACACATGGTTCGCTTGGCGCAGCCGCTGGCGCCGCAAAAGGCCGCGTTCTTGCAGTCCTTTGGCAACAGCCTGCCGCCGATCGGCTATGTCACCTTCTGCCAGGACCATCAGAGCGAGTGCCGCCCGTCCGGGCGCTACACCGACCGCCTGCAGCTCACCTCCGCCAAGCGGCGCGAGCTCGACCAGGTCAATCGCTACGTCAATCAGAAGGTCAGCCCCGTCACCGATCTCGATCTCTATGGCAAGGTCGAGGTCTGGACCTATCCCAAGGGCAAAGGCGACTGCGAGGATTATGTGCTGCTCAAGCGGCGCATGCTGATCGCACGCGGTTGGCCCGAAAGCACGCTGCTGATCACCGTCGTCCGCGACGAGAACAATGAAGGCCATGCGGTGCTGACCGCGCGGACAGATGTCGGCGACCTGGTGCTCGACAACAAGCGCCAGGAGATCGCGCGCTGGACCGACACGCCCTACACCTTCGTCAAGCAGCAGTCCGACCGCAATCCGCTGGTTTGGACGTCGCTGCTGCCGCCGAGTGACGCACCTCAAACCACGGTCTCAGCCTCCTACAGCAATTAGCCGCAGGAGCTTCGACACCGCTTTTGTCTGGAGATCAATTTTAGGCCCGGTGATCATCCCCCCCAACCCCGACCCATCCGGGCCTCAACTAGAGCCGGCCTCTTCAAGAGCGCCGGCTCATTTTTTTGCGCCAGGGCAAAGGCGAAGTGGGGGGAAGGAAGGTCGCTGGGGACTAACTGCCGAGGTCGAAATCGAGGATCGCCATCTGGAATTGATAGGCGAGCTCACCGTCATCCTCGTCGCGAAACAAGACGCCGATGAATTCGTCGGCGATATAGACCTCGGCCGAATCGTCCTTCTGCGGCCGCTGCTTCACCTCGAGCGCCGGCAGGCGAAACACCCGCTGCAAATATCGTTCAAGCTTGATGATCTCGTCGCGTGTCACGCCATATCCCCTTCAATTCCCGCAATTCGTGGTCCACGGGTCCCTAATCGCATGGGCTCGGGGCGCCTTCGGCCTCGTCGTCAACGAACTGATCCATGGCCAGCGCGGGCTCCTCGCATCCGGCCGGACCGATTTCGCGTGCCGGCACCCCGGCAACCGTCCGGCGCGGTGGAACATCATGCAGCACGACGCTTCCGGCCGCGACCCGCGCGCAGTCGCCGATCTTGATATTGCCGAGGATCTTGGCGCCGGAGCCCATCATCACGCCGCAACCGATCTTGGGATGGCGATCGCCGCGTTCATTGCCCGTATCGCCAAGCGTCACGCCGTGCAGCATGGAGCAATTGTCGCCGACTACGGCCGTCTCGCCGATGACGATGCCGGTGGCGTGGTCGAGCATGATGCCCTTGCCCATCCGTGCGGCGGGATGAATGTCCACGCCAAAGACGCGGCTCGACAGGCTTTGCAAGAACAGGGCGAAATCCTTCCGGCCCTCGAGCCACAGCCTGTGAGCGAAACGATGCGTCTGCAGCACCGAGAAACCCTTGTAGTAGAGCAAAGGCTCGATGAAACGGCGGCAGGCCGGATCGCGCTTGGCCACGGCCATGATATCGGCGCGGAAAATCTCCCCGAGGCTCGGATCGGCCGCGAGAACCTCACGGAAGGTCTTGTCCAACAGCCCCGCATCGACCGAGGGCTGTAGCCGGAAGGCCAGGCTATGGCACACGGCATCCTCAAGTGTCGGTTCGCTCAAGATCGTGGCGTAGATCAGGCTCGCGAGCACGGGCTCGTTCGCGCTCGTCTCTTCCGCCTCGCTCCGCACCTGGGTCCAGATGGGATCGTAACTTTGGATCTGCGGCTTGGCCGCGGTGAAGGTCTTCTGCATGGTAACCTCTATCGTGGTAACCCGCCGAAAAGGGGCTTCGTTAGCGCCATCCCTAGCATGGGAACTAGGGCCGCTGGGTTAAAAAGTCGAGCACGCCCTGCTTGAAACTGGCGTCGCCCACCGCCTTCATATGGTCACTGCCCTCGAGATTGAGGAGCCCCGCACCGGGAATAAGTGCGGCAAGATCGGGGCCCGAGCCAGCGATCACGTCCTCGGTTCCCACCGCCACCAGGACGGGAACCGCGATTGTGGCCAGCTGTTCGGCCGACAGCTTCTCGCGCGGGCCCCGCATGCAGGCAGCAAGCGCCCTCAGGTCGCTTCCTGTCTTCTCGGCGAAGGCCCTGAAGCTCCTCGCCGCGTCGTTGCCGACATCGTCGATGCTCCGAGCCTCCAGCGCCTTCGCCAGGGGTCCGCTCCCCACCATGCCGCGCACCAGATTGATGCCCATTCCGGCAATGACGACGCTGCGGACGCGCTCTTGATGCCGAAGCACGAGGAAGGCCGCAATGCGCGCGCCCATCGAGTAGCCCATGACATCGGCCTTTTCGATGCCGAGATGGTCGAGCAGCCGCCGGGAATCCTCGGCCATGCTGGGCGCGCCATAGAGCTCGGGCTCGTAGAGCTTCTCGCTCTTGCCGTGCCCTCGGTTGTCGAGGGCGACGACGCGGCGCCCGCTCGCTACGAGGGCATCGATCCAGCCCGTATCCTTCCAATTAGCCGCGATATTCGAGGCGAAGCCGTGAATGAGCAGGACCGGCTCCCCCATCCCCTCATCCACATAAAAGATGTCCACGCCATCGGATTTGAAACTAGCCATTGGGCTCTACCGCTCGAAGCATTGGGGGATTATGCTCATACACTGAGATCCTCCCGGAAACATATGAAGCGAATGTCATGGCTCAAACGCTGGTGCCGCATTTTGTCAACGACAAGGGCGTCGGTCGCATCAAGATCGGCGTCAAGGAATTCCAATGCATGGGCGCCTCGCCACCTTTCGACCATCCGCATGTCTATCTCGATATGGGCGACGAAGCCGAGCTTGTCTGCCCCTATTGCTCGACCGTCTTCGACTACGACGCCACACTTGAGCCGACCGAAAGCGACCCGCCATCTTGCGTGTTCGCGGCGACCTCGCCGCCGGGCGCGCCGGCCGCTTGAGCGCGCCTAAGGTGCCGGGCCGCCAGCTCATCGTGGGAGGCGGCATTGGTGGCCTCACCACCGCCATTGCACTGGCGAAGCGCGGGCTGAGCTCGACCCTGCTCGAGCGCTCGGATTTGGGCGAGGAAACCGGCGCAGGCATCCAGCTCGGCCCCAATGCAACGCGTATCTTGCGGCAGCTCCATGTCCTCGATGCGGTCGAAGCGGCATCCTTTCGGCCGGAGGCAATCTGGCTGTTCGATGCACCCTCCGGCCAACAGCTCGCATCCATGCCGCTTGGAAGCGCGATCGAGGAGCGCTTCGGCGCCCCCTATCTCACTTTGCATCGCGCCGATTTTCACGCCAGCCTCCTTGCTGCCTGCCAAGGCCTTAGCCCCATTGAGCTGCGAGAAGACTTCGACGTGAGCGACGTGCAGACCGTCGCCGACGGGATCGTGGCCAAGACCCTTGACGGTAGGGTGGCGGAAGGATCGAGCCTGATCGCCGCCGATGGAGTTTGGTCTGGCTTGCGGCGGCGGATCGCGCCTAACGCGGAACTGCGTTTTGCCGGCGCCACTGCCTGGCGGGCGATCCTGCCGCGCGAACGCGTGGGCGCGCCGTTCGATGCGCCGGTCGTCGGCCTTTGGCTCGGGCCGAGAGCCCATCTCGTGCATTACCCCGTATCTGGCGGCAGGGATGTGAATGTCGTCGCGGTGGTAGAGGACGGCAGTGCCGAGCAAGGCTGGAACAGGCAATCCGACGCCACCGCCCTGCACGCCGCGTTCAGGCCCTGGGCCCGCTCCGCCCGCGGCCTGCTGGACACCGTCGAGAGCTGGCGCTGCTGGTCGCTCTACCGGCTCAATCCGTTGCCGCGTTGGACCGATGGCCGCATGGCGCTGCTGGGCGACGCCGCCCATCCCGTGCTGCCCTATCTCGCGCAAGGCGCGGCGCTCGCCATCGAAGATGCGGCGACCCTCGCGGCGGCCCTCGTCGCTTGCGGCGGCGACACATTGCTTGCATTTCCCCATTACGAGGCGCTGAGGCAAAAACGTGCGCGGCGCATTCAGCGCCAGGCGGCGCGGTATGGTCGCCTCTACCGTCTCAACCGCCCCGCGGCGCTGGCGCGAAATTTCATCCTGCGGCGGCGCCAGCCGCAATCGCTGCTTCGGGGCTTCGACTGGCTCTACGGGCCGACGCTCCCGGGAACAGCCTAGCTCGGGGCGTGAGAGCTTTGCCGTGCGGATGAGCTGCCGGTGAGCAGGACCACGGTCCCGGCCAGCGCCGACAGGAGCGAGCCCACCAGCACGGCGAGCTTGGTCACGGCTTCCATTTCCGGATCAGAGAAGGCGAGCAAGCCTATGAAAAGACTCATGGTGAAGCCAATGCCGCAGAGGATCGCCACACCATAGACCTGGCGCCAGCTAGCTCCCATGGGCAAGGAGGCAAGGCCCGCTTTCTTGGCAATGTAGACCGAGACGAGGATGCCGCCTTGCTTGCCGAAAAACAGGCCAAGGATGATGCCGAGGGAGAGCGGTGAAAGTAGCGACGCATGGCCGGTCGCGCCGAGCGATACGCCGGCATTGGCAAAGCCGAACACTGGCAGCACGATGAACGCGACCCAAGGCGAGAGTGCCCGTTCCATGCCGTGGAGCAGCGAGTGACTGCTGTCGACCTCATCGTTGAGCGGGATCGCCATGGCCAGAATGACCCCGGCCAGCGTCGCGTGGATGCCCGAGAACAGCATCGACACCCAGAGCACAAGGCCGAGGAGCAGATAGGGCGCAAGCTTGCTCACCCCGGACCGGTTGAGGCCAAACAGGCCGCCCGCCGCCAGCGCCGCCACCGCGAGCGCCACTAAGGACAAATCCTTGGCATAGAACGTCGCGATCACCAGGATCGCGCCAAGATCGTCGATGATGGCGAGCGAGGTGAGAAACACCTTGAGCGAGTTCGGCACGCGTGAGCCGAACAGAGCGAGCACGCCAAGGGCGAAAGCGATGTCCGTGGCCGTAGGAATGGCCCAGCCGCGCCAATTCTCCGGGTGATCGAGGTTGACGGCCATGAACACCAGAGCCGGGACGAGCATGCCGCCAAAGGCCGCGACAAGGGGAAGTGCGCGCCGGCGCCAGGTGTCGAGCTGGCCTTCCATCATCTCCCGCTTGATCTCGAGACCGACCAGCAGGAAGAAGATGGCCATCAGCCCATCATTGATCCAATGCAGGACGTCGAGACCGGCTATGGGGGTGTGCAACACCTCCGCATAGGTCCCGGCCAGGGGAGAGTTCGCCACGGCGAGCCCGAGCGCCGCGCTCGCCATCAGCACCAGCCCGCCCGAGGTCTCGGACTCGATAAAGCGCCTGAAGGTCGTTCTGGACCGGCGAGATTGAGGCATGAATGGGCCTTGGCGGGACGTGGTCCGTTCCTATAGCCGCCGCCAGGCCAGGGGCCAACCCAAAGAGACGGCTAAGGCAGACGAATCTGACAGCCGCGCCGGCGGCGAAGGCGAGCGGGGGAAACCGTCTACCGCATGCGGACCGCGTTGGTGCCAGCAACAAGATCGCGCACGGCCTTGCGGAAACCGGGTGGCTCACGCGTCGAATTCGACCTCGCGATCCGGGCGGCCGATGCTCCCAGTCTCGGACAACAGCATCGCGGCCGGTCGCGTCGTCTCGATATTGGCGAGCACGAGCATGAGGATCGCGGTAATGGGCACCGCTAGGAACATGCCGACGATCCCCCAGATGGCGCCCCAGACGAAAAGAGAGAGGATGACGACGAACTGACTCAGATTCAGGCGCTGAGCCGCCATGCGGGGCTGGATCAGATTGCCGATGACGAACTGAATGGCTCCCACGCCGGCTAGAACCCACAAGAAGGGCCCCAAGTCCTGGAACTGGACCACGGCATAAAGCGCCGGTAGCGCCGTGCCGATGATCGATCCGATCGTCGGAATGAAATTCAGCACAAAGATGAGAAACGCCCAGAAAAACGCGTGATCGAGACCGACCAGAAGCATCACGCCGTAGGACAGCACCGCGGTCAGCGTGCTCACCAGGGTCATGATCCAGAGATAGTTCTGAACGTCCTCCGCGATCCGCTTGAGAACGGCGCGGATGCGGGCTCTCTTCTCTTCGTGGGGGATCACCGCGCGCAGCTTGAGATCGAAAAATTGCTGCTCGATCAGGAGGAAGATCACGAAGATGAACACCAGGGTGAACTGGCTCGCGAGGCTTGCCATGCCGGAAAGGATGTTGCCGACCAAAATGTTCACTTGAATCATAGCGAGGATTCGATCCACGACCTCGTGACTCTGGATTCCGGCGAACTGAGCGACTTTCTCGATCAACAGGCTGAGACTTGCATCGAAATTGGCGGTGTCCTGACCCATGGCGGCAAGGTTGCCGACGACCAGATCGATTATGAAGAGGCTCACCGCGAAAATCGTCGCCAGCGCCAGGATGAGCGCAATTGCCCTTGGCATCTTGAACAGAGGCACCGCGGCGCGGCGATACGCGTCCGCCAGCGCGTTGATGAAAAACCAAAGCAGGAGTGCGACCGCCAAGGGAATGAGGATACTGGCGCCGAATATGAGGAAGACGAGGATCAGCCCCACCAGCGCCAGGATCAGCACGGTCTTCGTCAGCGCGTCCATGCAGCCTCCCCTCCGGCACCCTACGCCAACCCTAGATAGCGCGAAACAGCGCGCGCAGGACGCTCACCATGCCGATGGCGTAGACCGCGGCAAGGACCACATTGACCACGCGGGTCAGAAAGATGGCGCCGCTATCCTGGGGCAATGGCGAAAGACCAAGGCCGAGCACGATCAGGAAAGTCACCAAGCCGACCGTATAGACGGGCGCCAATTGGCCGCCTTGGGCGATCTTGGCACCAAAGATCAGTCCGGCAAGCAGGGTGACGAGCAGAAGGAAGCCCGCGGATGGCAGCAAAAACACGAGCAAATAGGCAATCGTGGCGGCGAGGCCACCGGCGACATTGCCGATGATGAAGCCGAAAGCGACGCCCGGGCCGGCAATCGACGATTGGCGCAAGATCGTGATCGCCGTCATCAAGACGATCACGCTGACCGGCGACGCCGTCAACATGAAGTAGAGCACGAGCGTGGTCAGCACCGCGGCATTGGCGAGCGCGGCGGCAACAGGAACGCCGACTTCCGCCGGTGCTGGAGCGTCCTGCCTGAGCGGGGCATGCGCCGGAAACAACGCGTAAGCCAGGAAGCTCAAAAGCACGGCCAGGAAGCTTCCGGCAATCAGGGTGAATACGAGGCCATAGGCAAGGTCGATGGACGTGATCGCCAGCAGCGGCACTACGGAGATGGTGATGAGGAAGATGGCTGCTACCGCAACCGCCTGACCTCGTGCCAGCATCAAGAATCCGAGGAAGATCAGAAGCCCGACGACAAGGATAAGGGCTGTCGGCGTGTCGGCAAAGATTTGCGCGATCAGAACGCTGAAGCCGCAGGCGACCGTCATCGCCGCGACGAAGCCGAAAGCCTGTTTGAGGTTCAGAGGGCCGGGCCCGGTGAGAAGCTGAACGGCCAAGAGCGGCGGCAAGAAGGGAAAATCCCAACCGAGCACCTTGCCGAGCGTGAGGCCGGTGGCGGCGGCGAAGGCGATCCTGAAGGCCAGAGCGTGCCGTTCGCCCGCGCGCGCGGCCTCAAAGTCCTCCTTGGTGACAGCCTCAGCTGACATAGGTCAGGATGGCGACGAGCCTGATCCAAAGTCCGGCGATCGCATTCACGATCTTGTTCTTCGTGGCATAGACCACGACATTGGCCTGCGAGCCGTAGCGCATGCCCGGCAAATATTCTTTCCGATCGAGATTGACCCTCACCGCGAAGCGCTGCGGACTGCGGATCAGTCCCAAGGATTGGTTGATCTTCGGCAGGCCAGTTGCCGGGTCGATCGAGCCTTGTGACACGCCCCAGCCCACGCTCTGGACCTTGCCAGGGAAGATGCGGCCAGGGAGCACATCGAGCACGAGTTCAACGGGAGAACCGGGGCCCATATTTTCGAGGCTGTTCTCGCGGAAATTCGCATTGATCCAAACATCGCGCGCATCGATGAAGGTGAGAGCCGCTTGGCCCACGGCCACGAACTGGCCGATCGTGAGCTGGAGATTGGTGACCACGCCCTGCGAAGGGGCGGTGACGGTCGTGTGCAGGAGATCGAGCTTGGCCTTTTCCACCGCGGCCAGAGCCTCTCGCAGTTGAGGATTGTCGGCCCCTTGCGGCCCGAGGTCCTGCCGCGCCCGCTCGAGCTCGGCCTCGGCCTCCCTCACCGCGGCCTCGGCCGCATCGATCTCGGCTTTGGCCTGGTCCTCGCGGGCCTTGGCGTAGATGCCTTTCTCGACGAGCTGGAAGATGCGGTTGACCTGCTCGCGGACATTGGCCTGCTTCGCCTGGGCTTCCACCAATCGCTCCTGTGCCGCCGCCACCCCTGCGGTATTGGCCCCGATTGTCTGGCCGACTCCCGCCAGCTTGGCTTCCGCCTGCTCGACGGCGATCCGATAAGGCTCGGGATCGATGCGGAACAGCACTTCGCCGGGCTTCACCGTCTGATTGTCGGCCACGCCAACTTCGAGCACCCGGCCCGCGACTTCTGGAGCCATCGACACCACAAAAGCCTGGACGGTGGCCTGCGAGGTATAGGGCGTGAGTTGGTTGGCGATCAGCGAATAGAAGAACAGGACGACGATGACCCCGAGCACGATGAGCGTCCATCGCCGTACCGGATCGCGCGTGGCTTCATCGCGCGTGGCTTCGCTCTTTGCCATCACTTAACCCTCAGTGGCCGGTCCCTGGTTTCGGGACGATGCCGATATCGGTGAAGCCCATGATCATGAGCTGGACCGCGAGCGCGGCGAGCAAAAGTCCGACGACGCGCGCCACAATTTGCAGCGCAGCGGGGCCAATCAGGGCGATGATGCGGTCGATATAAAGCAGCGTGAGTAGATTGATCACCAGGATTACCGCAGCCGAGCCGCCAACCGTGGCGATCCCCTTCAGACCTGGCATGGCGGCAATGAGCGTGACGATGGCGACAATACCTTGCGGCGTGGCCATCAGCGGCATCGCGAGCGGATAGACCGCTATGTTGACGGAGGGTTTGCCTTCCACGGCTTCCGCCTTCTTCGGCTCGCCCATCACCATGCCGAGCGCAAACAGGAGCAAGATCAATCCGCCCGCGATCTTGAGCGCGGCGAGCGAGATATGGAAGATCTGAAGCAGAAACTCGCCGGCGAAAATGAAGATCCCGATGACGATGGCGGAGGTCACCACCGTTTTGATGGCCACCTCGCGCTTGAACGCCGCATCGGTCCCGGCGGTAAGAGCGGCGTAAACCAAGGCTGCCTTCAGCGGCCCAATGGTCACGAATAGAATGACGAAAATGTCGGCAAGACCGAGATTCATGTTTCCCCCACTTCGCCGGTTTCGCCAGCGTTCGGATCGAATATAACCTAGGCGGCAAGCTCGACCAAAACATCAATGGCCTCGCCTCGTTTGATAATGCGCGCCAACCACGCAGGCACCACCTGCTATCCTACATCTGGTGTCCACGGCAGCGTGGCTCGAAGGGGAGTATCCATGTTCATTGCCATGAATCGGTTCAAGGTGAAGCCGGGATCCGAACACGCCTTCGAGCAGGTCTGGATGACACGCGAGTCGCATCTCGATGAGGTGCCAGGATTCGTAGTCTTCCATTTGCTCAAGGGGCCCGAGCGCGACGATCATGTGCTCTACGCGTCGCACACGATCTGGCGGTCCGAGGCGGATTTCCTTGCTTGGACCCGCTCCGAAGCCTTCCGCAAGGCGCATGCGGGAGCAGGCTCGAACAAACCCCTCTATCTCGGCCATCCCGAATTCGAGGGCTTCACCGTTATCCAGGAAGTGAAAGCCGAATAGCCCCAGCTACCCGCACTGAGCGATCAATTCACGCGCGCAACCTGAACCAGATTGTCGGAGAAGGTCGGCGCGCGCCCAAGGCTGCTAAAAGCGTCCGAGGAGATCGAGTTCACCGATCCGTCCGAGCGATTGAGGCTCCGCCAATAGCCGAGTGTGGCGACGATCACGCCAGGCTGTACGTCGTCGGTAACGCGGGCGGAGCCCTCGAAATCGCCGCGGCCGTTGAACACGCGCACGGGATCGCCCTCGCGGATCGAGCGCGCTTCGGCATCCTTGGGGCTCAGCATCACGAACTGTTCCCCCTGCCCTTTGATCTTGTGCGGCTCGTTGGCGTAGCAGGAATTGAGGAAGCCGTGGCTCTTCGGTGAGATGATGTTGAGCGGATAGCTCTCGGCGAGATGCGCATTGGTCGCGGGGCTCTCGCGCGGTGGCGTATAGCCCGGCAGCGGATCGACAGCCTCTCCCGATTGCATCTCCTCGTACATCATGCGGAAGGGCGGAGCGACGAAGTTCTTGGCGTCCTTGACCAGGAACTCGACCTTGCCCGATGGCGTCGGGAAATTGCCATTGGCGTGCGGCCGCCGGTCGTCTGGCGTGCCGACCGCGAGATGGAAATAGCCGTGGCGCCGGAAATGATCCATGCCGACGCCGCCCATCTGCGGCGCGTCCCATTTCACGTAATGCTCGGCGAGTTCCATGTCGCTCATCTTGAATTGGGCGTCGTCATAGCCCATGCCCGCGGCCAGCAGCCGGAAGATCTCGGCATTCGACTTCGCCTCGCCGCAAGGCTCGATCGCCTTCTCGTTGAGCGTCAAATAGAAATGGCCCCAGGAGAACATCATGTCGTCGTGCTCGCCGGCCATGGTCGCCGGCAGCACGATGTCGGCATAGGCCGCGGTGTCGGTGACGAAATGTTCGGCCGTGACGAAGAACAAATCTTCACGGCTTAAGCCCTTCACGATCTTGTTCGTCTCCGGCGCCTGGCTGACCGGATTGGTGTTGTAGACGAAGAGACCCATGATCGGCGGGTCGAGTTTCATCTCCCCGGTCAGCGCCTGGCCCAGCTGCAGATTGTTGACCACGCGCGAGCCTGGCCGGATGAAGTCGGGCCGGGATATGCGTCCCCAATCCACGGGAAACTCCCATAGCGGCATCTGTAGCAACCCGCCGCCGACATGCCGCCACGACCCCACCAGCGCCGGGATGGCGCAGACCGCCCGGATCGTCTGGCCGCCACCGGCGTGGCGCTCGAGCGCCACACCCATGCGGATAACGGAAGGCTGGGCTTTGGCGAAGTCATGGGCGAAGCGCGCCACGTCCGCGGCGGGCACGCCCGTGACCTTTTCGACATAGTCGGGCGTGAACTCCGCCGCACGCTCGGCCAGCTCCTCGAAGCCAACGGTATGCTGGTCCACCCAATCTCGATCGACGAGACCGTTCTCGATCAGCGCGGCGATGACGCCCATGGCGAAGGCGCCGTCCGTCCCGGGCTTGGGCATGATGTGCCAGTCCGCCTGCTTCGCCGTGCGCGACCGGTAGCTGTCGATGACGACGATTTTGGCGCCTCGCTTCCGCGCTTCGAGCACGAAGGGCCAATGGTGCAGATTGGTGGAGATCGAGTTGCACGCCCAGATCACGATATATTTGGAATGGACGAAGCTCTCGGGGTCGACGCCGCCGGTCGGTCCCACCGTGAGCAGCCATGCGGTGGATGAGCCGGAGGCGCAGAATGTCTTCTCGTTCACGGTCGAGCCGAGCTTGTTGAAAAAGGCGTCGCCTGAGGTCAGGCCCTGCACCAGCCCTTCGTTGCCGAGATAGGAGTAAGGCATGATCGCCTGGCTGCCATATTTGGCGATGATCTCGGTCCAGCGCGCGGTGATCTCGGCGATGGCCTCGTCCCACGAGATGCGCGCAAACTGACGCGATCCCTTGGGCCCCACGCGGCGCAAGGGGTAGAGCACGCGGTCGGGGTTATAGTGATGGTCGTGATAATCCTTCAGCTTCACGCAGAGAGTGCCGCGAGTCATCGGGTGGTCTTTGTTGCCACGCACCTCGACCAGCTTGCCGTCCTCGACCTCATAGATCATGGCGCAAGTGTCCGGGCAGTCATGCGGACATCCGCCGAAGAACGTCTCGCGTGCCGGCTGTTCGTTCATCCCTTGATCCTCCCTTAGAGGCCATTGACCCTGCGAGCTCTTGCGGCTCGTTAGCTGGACGGAGCCTACGTGACGCCCCGCTCTCTTGTCGATCATCAAACCGGAAATTTTCGGCGCGTGCTGAGGAGGTTGCCGCTTTCAGCGCCACCCTCCGCCGATAGCGCCGAGCAATAGCGCTAGACGAAACAAGCCAAGCCTCTCATATGTTTTGCGGATGTCGGAGTCCCGTGCGTCAACGGCCGATACAACCCAGTTGCGAGCGGACCGACATTGCACTGTGGGGAGGTGCGTTTGAATCAAGGAAAGTCGCTGGAACAGGCGCTCGCCGAGGCCTTTCAGAAGGCCGACCAGCTCGATGCCCCGCTCGACCAGCGGCTCAATCTCTACCTCGACGCCTCGCGCCAGCTGCTGCCGGAGCTGGAGGCAACCTACGATCAACTGGTGCAGCGCATCGCCGCCAATGCCCCCGACAGCCAAGTCCCGGCGATCGGGGAGGTGCTGCCCGATTTTTGCATGACCGACAGCGAGGGCCGGCTCGTCAATCTCGCCTCTCTCTTGGCCAACGGTCCGCTGGTGATCAGCTTCAATCGCGGCCCCTGGTGCGACTATTGCGGCCTCGAACTGCATGCACTCGCACGCGCCTACCCGGAGATCGTCGCGGCCGGGGGCGACGTGGTCGCAGTGGTGCCGGAGACGGCCAAATATGCGCGCGATCTGCAAGCGGCCCGCGGCGTGCCGTTCCGCGTGCTGACCGATCTCGACCTCGGCTATGCGCTCAGTCTGGGCCTCGTGTTCTGGATCGGCCCGAAGATCATGGCCATGTACAAGGATTTCGGCATCGACCTTGAGCATTTTCAAGGCAATGGCGGCTGGCTGTTGCCGATCCCCGCGACCCTCGTGGTTGGCCGGGACGGCCGCGTCAAAGCCTGCTTCGTCGACCCGGACTTCAGACATCGGATGGGGATCGAGGAGATCCTCCAGGCCGTGCGGGAGGATGCCAAGAGCTGAACCGCTGCCGCCTCCGGCGGTGGAGCCGGCTTGCCAGGCAAGACGAAACCACCCGGACAGCGGCCGGCCGGCAAAAGTTTTTCTGTCAGCCCCCCTCGGCCAGGCTCTAGAGTGAACCGTCGTAGACTGGGGGAAAAACACATGTCACTCGGCACCATTCTGATCGTCATTCTGATTTTGATTCTGCTCGGCGTCATCCCGACTTGGGGCCACAGCCGGGACTGGGGTTACGGCCCGTCCGGCATTGTCGGCCTCATCCTCGTCATCCTGCTGATCTTGTTTCTGCTCGGCAGGATTTAGGCGACCCACCAACGGATGATCGCGGGCGGGGCGCGCCTGCCTGCGATCTCCCGCGCCTTAGCGCGCCTGGTTGTAGTCGAACGCCACCCGGCCGTAAGGCAGGGTGAGATCGACCACGAAATGCCGGGCGGTCAGCACCTTCCTCACCGGCAGATCGGCGACCGGCGCGTTGACATGGGGCACAAGGTGCAGCCGCCCAGGTCCGAACCACGACCCTTTGACGTCGATATCCTGCAGATTGAAGGCGACGAGCTGGCAGATTTCAGGCCGCCCGTCGACGCCGGGAATGAGCTTCAGATTGACTTGCGTCTTCGCCAGAATGTCCCGGGTGCGCTCGCCATTTCCGGCCATCGCTTCGTGCTTGTAGCCCATCGTCCCCATAGCCACGAGCTGGCCCGCATAGATGAGCGTGCCGGTCAGCGTGTCCTTGACGATTTCGAGCTTGGGGTGGGCGTATTTCTTGGGAAAGCCCCAAATCTCCCTTCCCGCGGCGATGGGCGGGTCATCGTCGAGATACATCTGCGCGACGAAATTGACCTCTTCGCCCTCGAAGCGGCAGGGGATGACCTGCCCCGACTCGGTGTAGCTGCCGAAGCCTGAGCTGTCCGGCATCTTGATCCATTCATAATGGACGATGGGCTGGTCGACCGGTTCCAGCGGCTCGGGCAGTTGCTCGCGAATGAGGTCGGGATCGGTCTCGTAGGTGATGACGAGATATTCGCGGTCGACGAAGCGATAGGGTCCGGCCGGATAGCTCGGACCGGCTGCCGGCATCGACGGTAATTTGAGAATCTCATCTTTGCGCATGACTGCAACCGTTCAGGAGGACGATCCCGGCAGGGTAACAGCCTCTTGCGGCTCAGTCGCCATCTGGCGGCGGCAGGACGAAGCCGGCCCGTACCGGTGAGGTGGTCCGGATTTCGCTTGCGCGACCGACCTCGAAGCTCGCCCTGAGCAGCAGGAATAGCGCCAGGCCGTTCAGCAGGTGCCAGACGAAGTGGGTTCCGACCTTGTGGCCCTCGATGGCGTAAGCGTTGCAAAGCACCATATCCAGCGAGCGGAACGTCACCGAGACGGCAAAGACGAGCGCGGCCCAGAGGATAAAGGGCGCCGCCCGCTGCCCCCGTTCCCACAGGAGCCCACCGATGATGGCCATGGCGGCGAGCGCCGGCAGATAGACGAGACTGCCGTTCAGGCATTCTTTCGCCTCCGTCACGCTTGCATCGGGGAAACCCACGCCGCCGCCCCAGCATTTGACCTGCATGGTGAGCACCACGACCGCGGCAAAGCCGATCAGGGTCAGCACGGTCCAGCCCGGCGGAACCCCCAACAGCCGATTCAGGGCAAAGCCGAGATAGACGAGCATGAACACATCGATGGGGATGACGTCGGTGAGCTCCGATCCTTGCGTGGCGAACAGATGGAAGGCCAGGCTGCCAAGCCCGATGATGAACACGAGCGCGATGAAGAGGAGATGATCGGCGCTGCGCTCAGCCGGCGGCCGGCGCAGGAGCAGCCAAAGACCGGCCAACGCGGCCAGGATGAAGGCGGCATTGCTTGCGGCATTGAAGGGCTCCGCCAGCAGGGCAACGCTCGTGCCCCGCTCGCAATAGAGAAATACGTGCTGGCTGAGGTTCATAATCGCCCTCCTCCCCTCGGGCTAGAAAGTGCCGGCCCTCGGCAAAGTTCCATCCCACTGTGTGTGAAGGCCCAATCACGAGACCTCGATGCGGCGAGCGTGTGATGGAGCGCGAAAGCGCGCTACAGCGCGGCGCGTGAGGAGAAGCATAGCGTTAGCGGGAAGCGGTATCACCAATGGCGCTGGCAAGATCCCGCCGTTCGAACCTCTCATTTTTTCCGAGCACGACGCCCTGCCCGGCCGCGATGCCGAATTCGAGGCTGGCGGCGATGCGCCGCGCCCGGTCGATGAAATGGGCCGCGGCTTTGGGCGGACAAAGGTCGATCGCCGTCGCTTCGAACAGGCTGAGCCAACGGTCAAAATGCTTGGCGTCGACAGGCAGCGGCAAATGCTTCTGCATGGGCTGGCCATGATAGGTGCCGCTCATCAGCGCCACGGATGACCAGAAATCGCGCATCTGGCGAAGATGCGGCTCCCAATCGGCGATGCGTGCAGCGAAAATTGGCCCGAGCAGCGCGTCTTCCCGAATGCGGGCGTAGAATTCCCGCACCAGACGCTCGATCATCGCCTCATCGATGCCGGTGTCGGCTCGAATCGCGGCGGTGATTTCCGCCCGCCGTGCGGCGCCTGATTCCGTCGGCTCTGTCATGATCTCCGTCGCTCCGGTGGGAAATAAGCAATATCAAATATATATCTTTAGTGAGGCGCTGCCATTGGCGCGAGCCGGGACAAAGCGTCTTTTCATCCCCAGTCACGCGGCCTATGTTGGAGTCGTTGGGAGACTTGCGGCTAATCAGGGACGTCCGGCATGAAATTGGGGGAAATGCCTTCTTACCGGAGCGCGGGCGCCAGGCGAATTGCCCCTATCGTGGCCGCCGGTGCCTTGGCGCTGGCGCTAAGCGGGCCGGCGGCGGCGGAGAAATGGCGGCCTGGCGATTCCGACTATCCTCAGATCACGGTTCAGAGCGACATCTACGCATCGGAGACTATCTCCGCCCCGGTGCGGCGGACGCCGCACGGTGACGAAGTTCGTCTCCCCGGCGGCGCCTGGGTCCGCTGCAGCTTCAACTGCTACCATACGCTCCGAAACTCAACGATCGATTTCTGGCGCCGCTACGGAGCCCAGTAGGTCCTATTCGTCCTGGGGAATATCTTCCTGGGGAATATCTTCCTCGTCGATCGGCGGCCCTTCCTCCTCGTAGTCATTGCTGGCCGGCATGCCAAGGCTCTCTTTGCAGCCATCCTCGATGCCTTCATTGGCCTGCATGAGATCCTCCAAGGTCGGATAGCTCTCCGCATCATCGTCGGTGATATCGTCCTTGTGCAGCTTGGTCAGCATATCCACGTCGGCCTGGCTCAACTTCGTTTCATCGAACTTGCCGGCGACGCATCCGCAATAGACCTGCGGCGTCACCTTGCTGCCGGGCGCCAATCCCGGCTCGTCCGTGACCACCGGATCCCCGACACAAGCGGCGACGAAAGCCTCGGTGTTCAGCCCTGCCGCCAGCGCCTCATTCGACTCGCCGCCGGCAAGCATGAGCACCGAAAGTCCGGCCATAACAACTCCACGCTTCACACCACGCAACATGTCACCTCTCCTGGCGCGCATCGGCACTCCGGAAGCGGAGGCTCAACTGCCGCGCCTAAGCATAGGGAATGAATCAATCTTTGGGCAACTGCGACAACCAAGCGGGACCAAAGAATATTGGCATCAATTTGAGTGAATTCTAACGTCTCCTCGTAGCTCTAAGCGGTTGGCGAGCCACGGAATCGGACCCTGGCACCGTTGCGACGGTTGCCAAATCGGGGTCAAGCGCCTAGTCCCGAAACGGCTCAAAGTTCAAAGGCATTACTCATGTTTCCGCGGCTGTTGTCGGTCTGGCGCGATGTGCGCTCGAGCCTCTGGGGCTTGCCGCTGGCAATGGTCGTGGCGGCAGCAATCATTGCCCTCCTCGCGGTAACCTTGCCGCTCAGAGCGACGATCCGGTCTGGTTTCTCTATAGCGGCGATGCCAAGGACGCACCGCAGTTCCTCTCCAATCTGGTCACCGCCATGATCACCATGGCGACCCTGGTCATTTCGATCACCATGGTGGTGCTGACGCTCGCGGCACAGCAGCTCGGACCTCGCCTGATCCGAAGCTTCATGGCGGACCGGCGGACGCAAGTGACGCTCGGCCTGTTCGTGGCAACCGTCGTCTATCTGCTGCTGGTTCTCCGCTCGACCTATGGCGCCACGGATCGCGTGCCCAATCTGGCCGTGACCGGAGGGACGGCGCTCGTCCTACTATGCCTGGTCGCGCTGCTGATCTTCGTCCACCACCTCGCCACCTCGATCATCGCCGACAACACGATCGACCGCGTGGGAGACGCACTCGACGCCGACGCCAAGCGGCTGCTGCCCGAACCTGAGTTCGAGGAGAGCCCTCCCCCACCCATTTTCCCCCGCGAATGGGGCGCGCCGCTCCATCTCACGGCAAGCGGCTATGTGCAGGCAATCGATCATCGCCATTTGGTGAGGATCGCCAAGGACGTGGACTCAGTGATCGAGCTCGCCTTCAAAGCTGGCGATCACGCAGTTCAGGGCACCACTTTCGCCTGGGTGTCTCCCCTGCCAGCCGCCA
>Ga0307376_10001824_pt1 | contig 22023 bp, 27 predicted proteins | sample TR2MG_FD_202536 | JGI IMG/M metagenome (GOLD analysis project Ga0307376, IMG submission 202536) | Soil microbial communities from Risofladan, Vaasa, Finland - TR-2 | ecosystem: Environmental > Terrestrial > Soil > Coastal area > Acid sulfate soil | place: Finland: Risofladan, Vaasa | collected...
GCATCTTCTGGAGTTGGAAAGTATAATTCATTTGAATCCTGGAATTCACCATCATCTCTTTCAACTGTATAAAACCAAGGCATTTTTTCATACTTCCATAAATGATTTTTAAGAATATGAATTTTATAAATATCACTTGGAATTGTTGATAAAATAGAAAAGTTATTAATATCCCTATCTAAATCCACATTTTTAAATGCATGATAAAAACTATCCCAAATTCTTCTTTTTAAATGCTCTCTTCCAATACCCATAGAAGTTTTGGGTTCTTTTCCTCTCTCAAAATCGAATGATTCATTTGCTAAATTACTTTTAGACCTGGATCTTCTATATTTTAAATATCGGATTATATGTTCTGATTGATAATCTTCTTCATCCTGTTGGAAAAAATCGATAAGAGAATGAGGGTCTATAAGTCTTCTATCTACAAATAAATCTGCTACTTCATAATGTTCTTCCTTCAATGCTTCCATAAAAGCCGTCGAATCATCTTCAGAAGGATCTGCTCCCATATCCAAAAGATAAATTGCATTTTCTAAATTACCATGAAATGATGACCATTGTAAAGCATCATTGATATCTTCATCCTTACTCCAATTATCCTCAGACATTGCTTTGTATATTTGTTGAAGCTTTCCAAGTCTTAAAACTGATTTGGGATCTTTTCCTCTTTCAAATTCTAATGATTCATTCTGAGATATCCATTTATAAATATAACCTTCTAATTCTTTTATTATATTAGGCTGATCTTTTACATCAGACATAATTAATTTTTCTCTGAAAGGATCTCTATCCGGATGCTCCACTAATCCCCACCATAATCCATCATTAGCAACTTTATTAGCACTGAATAATCGATCCCTAAAATTCCACATTTTTAGATTGGGATCGTCAGTAGTCATAACAAGCCCTAATCCCATAGCTTTTTTGGGATCTTTTCCTCTTTCAAAGTCTAATGACTCATTAAATGGCGAGGATCCTCCATACTTTTTATTATATGCGGATATAAATAAATTTTCAAATCTTTTTTTTATTGGAAAATATACATAACTTTCTATACGATATATTCTATCAAGATTGATATATTCCTTGAGTACTTCTTCTATGTTTGCTTGGATTATCATCGTATTAGAACTAAATTTAGAAATATGAATTTCTATGTTCAAATTTGCTCCTTCACGTTCTAGATTCATACTTCCTGCTCCAGGAACCATTTGAGCCTCATCCCATTTCTTAACTACATCATTTATCCTACCAATACCCATAGCAGTTTTAGGATCTTTACCTCGTTCAAACTCTAAATTTTCATTTATCTCTTCATGAATTTCTATATCTTTACTTCCCCATTGATAAGAAACTGAAAAAATATAAGGTTTAAACATATATTGATATTCTTCCTTAATTTTATAAGAAAGACCATATGTAATAACAGGGATAGTGTGTGAATCCGATCCGATTGGATTGATATATTTCATCAGTCCTGATTCTCTTAATAAATTTTTTAGATAGATCTTAGGGGGTTTTTTATAATCCTCAAATGTTAATTCAAACCATCTTTGACTTTTCCATATCTCAACTTTTTTGATACATCTCTTTTGTCTCCAATCTAAATTTAAAAGATCTTTAATTTGTTCCTTTACTACTCTCCATCCTCCAATATCTAAAGCTGCTCTAGGATCTTTTCCTCTTTCAAACTCTAGATTCTCTATTAAGATGCCATGTTCTTTCATTTGTTTCCCGATCTCATGGAGAAGTCCAGAGGATTGAAGTACCTGATCCTCTAATGAACGTTGGCCAGGAGTATATCCTGTCAATCTCACTTTATCCGCCCATTTAACTAAATAATCTGCTAACTCCATCGGCATTAGATGTCCTTCGACTTTTCTTATTACATCATTAGGAGAATACTTATCATCAGTAATAAGTTCTAAATTTCTTATTGCCCAATCTGCCGCATCTCCATATGTCAAGAACTCTTTTTTTATCAGAGATTCTCTTCCTATATCTAAAGCTGATTTAGGATCTTTACCTCTTTCAAAGTCCAAAGTTTCATTCATATTATCATAATCATACTCCTGATTCTGAGGAAGCATTCCTTTATATTCATCTTTGAGTGTATAATAAAACTCATAGGAAATCCCATGGGCATGATAAAAATTCTTAAATAAATTCCAAATTCCCGAATCTTCAGCTAGCTTCTTAGCATATTTCTCTTTTGAAATTAACTTACCTGTTTCTAGATTTCTAATTTTATGATCATACCAAAATCTAATATGGACTCTATCTTTGGTGGTTTTTATATCTCGAATAGATCCTGGAAGTCCATCAATTCCATATCCGCTTTTAAGATCTTGTTGAAGTAATATCTTGGGAATATTTGCAACCTGTCCAATTCCTAAAGCCGTTTTGGGATTTATTCCTCTTTCAAATTCAATATATTCTCTTACAAACTTCATTTCTTCATTACAGACAGTTCATCAATTAAATCTGTAGCATATTCAATAGCTTCAGATATTCCTGCATAATATGGATTATCTCTTTTGGTGAATGCATCATCAAACATTTCTGATAGTTTATTTCTCATTTCAGAAATTTCAGCTTTAATTCCTAGGCCTAAAGCCACTTGAGGATCTTTTCCTTTCTCAAATTCCAGATTTTCTTTGACTAATTGAGCTTTCATATGTTTACTTATATGTGTATCCGGGTAGACTTCCTCCGTATAATCTTATCAGCTCATATAAATCTTTTACAGGAGCATAGTCAATTAATTTCCATCCTCTACCGATATATTGCCATGTTTGATCATGTCTAAAGTCTCTTCTATTTCCTAATTTAGCATTGGCGCTTCCTGAAGTGAAAATTGCTTTATTATTCCTTCCATCTGACCATATTTCTATAGTAGAATCTGGCCATTCGTTTTTAACATCGATCATTGGACTTTTTCCAGTTCCAAAATTAACTCTTCCTATCGGGAGGATTGAAGCAGGTCTGTAGATATACTCATCACTTGTTTCAACTCCTTGAGCATATCTTCCTATACCGGTTCCTTTAAAGACATCACCAGTTTTAGAAAATCCTCCTCCTGCTGCTTCAGCATCAGGTTTACGAACTCTTTCAGAAGGTAGAATAGATTTCTTTTTAAATTCTCTTTCGAGTTTTTCCCCTTTTCCAACAGGTCCTTTAACCGGAGCAAGAACTCCTCTTGAAGCTTCAGCTCTTACATAGTCTCCTCCAAGCTCTTGAGCCCTTTGATGGAATATTTCCGCGATATCACTTCCTGATCCAAAGACTTGTTCAGCTGCTTCAGCTCTTGCTTTAGCTTTAACAGGATTAGTTATGATCTTAGCCTGAGTTGCTGCTAAGCTTAATTCCTTATCATGATCACCAGCAGATTTTGTTTGAATGTCCTGCATTCTAACTAAATCCTTTTGACCAAATTCTTCATTAAGAAATTCCCTTACTAGTTTTGCTTTCATTTTATTAACTTTAATTTTCATTTAATGATTCATCTAAACTTCTGCCATTTTCATAACTAGCAACTGTTGTATCAGCATCATACCAATCTTCTATTCTATAAACTCCCGGTCTGATTTCATTTACATGTTGAACAACTCCCTCCTCTTGACTTATTCTTTTCGCTTCCATTTTAACCCTACTGAGTTCATCTGGTTCCGGATCATAATATTCGTTTAATGAGTCTTTTACAAATTTTGCTTTCATTTTATTGTCTTTAATTTTTTTCGGGTTTCTTCTATCTTATCTAGAAAATCTAGATCAGTTCTTCTTTTGTTTCCATGTCTTTTATCATATTCTTCTTGCCATTTTCTATGTTCTGGATCAGATTCTATATGAATTTTATCCATTAGATTTATATTTTCTTTATCTTCTGATATAATAAATGTTTGATTTCCTGTAGTTATATTTTCTAAAATCTTTATCAGGCTTTCAGCATCCTCTTTTGATAAACATTGAAATAATGACCAGTTTCCTTTAGAAATTCTATATGACTTAACATCTACATGATCCCCCCATAATTTCATATCTTCCCATTTAACCCCTACAGCGTGTAGTTTATTTAAATACTTTTCAATATATGGATAATATTTGCTAAACAGATTTCTGGTCTTTTCCATTTGATCTCCCTCGAAAAAGAAATGGCCAAATTTAAGTCCTTTAGCTTCCCACTTCTTTATCAATTGGTCAATTCCTTCTGGCGATCTTTGGCCAATAGGCTTCTTTCCTCTCTCTATTTCTTCGTTTACAAATTTGGCTTTCATAATTTATATACTATGTTTTTTGACTAAGGTAATAGAGTGCCATTTCTTTATCACCATATAATGTAGCTCCCCATCCTTCCGAGGCAGAAAGTAATTTTCCTTTTGGTGTTGTCCAAAGTTTCAAATTATTAAAGCCTTCTTTAACCTGAATAGGGGTAGAGGATTCCATTATCTTTATTAATTTTGTTGGTCTTTTTGCTAAAGCTTTATGATCTTCATCTAAATAATATATTTGATCATATGGAATGCCTCCAAATAATTCTCTTATTCTTAATCGAGTTTGAGTTTTAGAAAAATATGGACTTCCAATTGTAAAAATCCTTTCTTTTAACTTTCTAGATATTCCTATGTCCATCGTTTCCTTTGGATCTCTTCCTCTTTCAAATTCCAGAGATTCTTTTATCTCTCCTGCTTTAAGCTTAATCAATTCCGCTAAAGCAGGATATCCTGCAAATTTAGCAGCTAAAATTGGATATCCATTTCCTGCTAAAGGATCTGCACCATGATCAATAAGATAAACAACAACATCTTTCTGACCAAATGATGCTGCTTGTTTAATGGGTTCATTATCATTATTTCTTATATCGGCTCCTTGATTTATTAGCCACTTAATATAATCTAATCTTCCTTTTTCTGCTGCCCAAGTTAAAGCAGTATTATAATTTCCATCCCATTGATCCGCACCATATCTGTCCGGATACCATTCTTGATTTATTTCTCTACGAATTTGTTCTTTAACTCCTAATCCAATAGATTGTTTAGGATCTTTTCCTCTTTCAAATTCCAAAGCTTCTTTTATAGTTTCTCTTTTATCATCAAAAAATCTATATTTTTCCAGGTATCTTTTTCCACTATTATTAAGAGTATATTTATGATCTTTATCTTTATTCACATATTGATTAAGATTAGTTCTTTGTCCCATAGAAAAGGATCTTCTCCATGTCTCACCTTTAAATTGATGATAGTAATATCTGACACAATCTGCATATCCTACAGACTCTCCTTTAATATTTTTGGTCTCAATAAATTTAAGAAGCTTCCACATTAAATACCCTCTAGAGAATTCAATTGGTTGACCTTTCTTTTGAAGAACATGAGACTTTCGTTGAGATAAAGGACCCATATCTCTCATATGTCTTCTTCCTATTCCAATAGCATCTAATGGTTCTTGGTCTCTTTGAAACTCTATGGCTTCATCTATATTTTTATAATTTAAGATCCTATCTAATATTTTTAATCTTTGGGGATCTCCTGGATAAGTAGTGAGTTTATGCTGAGCATTGGATTCTGCCCAGACAATTTCTTCTGGAGACCATTTTGATGAATTCAAAACATCCTGAAATATATTTAGATCTCCGCCTGTTACAGCTCTTTTTAAGGCCATAGCATCATTAGAATGAGGACTTACTCCTTGACCCAATAAGAATTTAACATAATCTCTTTTTGCATTAGTAATTGACCACATTAATATTTCTTCTAAATCATTACTATCCCACATCCCCATTACATCCTCTTCTCTTAACTCTCTTTTAATCTTTTCTACCATACCAAGACCCATAGCTTCTTTAGGATCTTGTCCCCTTTCAAAATTTACAGATTCCAGTAATGAAGTATCAATATTAGATGCAATTTGATGAACCATCGATCCATATGGAGCACCATCAATTTGAGCACCTACTATTTCACCTGCTACAGATTGTATTGGTGTTTGGTATTCTGGTCCTCTATAAGGTTTTTTAATAGGGTATTTTTTCTCAACAAATTCCTCAGCTTTTTTAAATATGTCCTTAATGAATTCTTCTATCTCTTTATCTTCTTTTTCAGGTATTCTATCCATTTCTTCTTCATCCCAGATGGATGCTTCATATTCTTCTATTCCTTCATAGCCTTTTTCCTTAATTAATTGGAATAATATTTCAAATTGAGGGCTTACATGGTTATCAACTTCTTTTATTATTATTCTAGCCAATTCATCTGGGGACATACCATAATAGTCTTTATATTTCCCTATCTTTAATGATTTTTTTGGATCTTTTCCTCTTTCGAAATTTACATATTGAGCTTTATTTTCTGTTAATGATAAATTTTTATGAACAAAAGCTGCTCCTTCGGGAGTTTTGAGAGAAGGTCTGTATGTATAGTTGGGGTTTTCTTGCTGAATATATTTCATTAATCTTGAGGCATATCCTTTTCTTCTGAACTCTGGACGAATAAAGATATCACTTACAGTGAGTTCTTTTTCGTATAAAACATACTCCACAACGCCGACAATATCTCCATCAATATAAATTCCAGCTTCACAATTGAGCTGGCCTGAATAAGCATCTACGACTTCGTTTGTGTATGTTATCTTACTCATTTTTCTCTGTATAATATTACTTCAACCTGACCAAAATTATTCTCTTCATGAAATACTTCCCAACCTTCTGCTTCTAAATCAGCTACTTCATAATTTATCTTGGGCTCAATTATTTTATCATATTCATCATAGATTTCTTCTTCATCATCAGCAGATTGAGTTAAAACTTTAAACTCATGACGATTATAAAGCCACATTCGAGCTATTTCTTTTCTTTTATCTTCTGGAAGATACATCTCCATTGCCGATCCTATTTCCTGATCAATTTCATCAATAAGATCATCAACCTCATCAGGGTCATTTACTCTGGCCTCAATACCAATACCCATAGCAGTTTTAGGATCCTGCCCACGTTCGAATTCTAGAGATTCGTAAACACTTCTTGCCCTCATAAAGTAAACATCAATTTACTTATATACTCACATAAATCTTAGGTGGAAATCAGAACGTTCTTGGAAGTGGCTGCTTGTTTTGCTTGAGCTACAAGACCAACATTAACTCCCGGTGTTGCTGGCATTTTAGCATCAAGAGCAGTAGCCATAGTTTGTAATAATGGAAATAATACCTCTGCAAGAACTGCATGGTAATAAGGTCCTGGACCTATTTTAGTTGTTTGGTTTCCCGCTGCTACAACTTCATCAGCAGTTAATTCAACTCGTGCTCCAGCAGCAATATTAACCTCATTTTTGGTAGTGATATTACATTTATCCCCTTCTAATTGAATAAGAGAATCCTGGTTCGCATGTTGAATAGTTATCATACTATCAGGAGCAATTTGTATAAATGATTCCCTATAATATATTTGAATGCCTAAATTCCTTTGATAAATGATATTTAGTTCCTCATCTGGATCAAAAGCAATCACATGGGTTCCATCATAATCATCCTTAATGGATTGAATTAGTTCGGTATCTATATTTTGGATAGTATAATATTCCGGAGCATAAACATCTCCATTATTAAATTTAACTCTAACAAATTGTCCTATTTTTGGAACAGATAAGGATCCTGCCCCATCTCCAGCAAAGAAGGTTGAATTAATAGGAGTAGCCCATGGAAGATCTTTACTATCTACATCATCCATTAAATTAAAAACTCTTATCTGACATCTTCCAGAAAATAAGGGATCCACATTATTTGTCACAACACCGATCCAATCATCATCAAATAGATCTCTTACTAAAAATTCAGGAGTTTTCATATTAATTTAATTTTTTATAGGGTCAATAAAATATCCATCTACAACTTCTTTACCCACATAATTCTTAATAGCATTATAAGCTGGCTCATAAGACGTAGACATTCTTAGTGCAAAATTTAATTTACTTGGATCTGGTTCATAACTTAATAAAAGTTCTACCATAGCTAAATCCTTATTCTGAGCTGCCCACTGAATAAAATCAGGCATTCCCCTTTTCGCATCTGGATCTACTGAATGCCTATCTAATAAGAACTTAGCTAATTGGTGATGATTATATTCTACTGCCCAAGCAATTGCGCTATCCGATTCATGAGGATCATTAGGAGTCCAGCCATCAGCTTTCATCATCTCTCCTATCTTTTTATATATAGCAGCATCCCCAATATTCAGAGAAGTTTTAGGATCTTGTCCTCTTTCAAAATTTACCGTTTTAGCTCTCATTAATCTAATTTATTATTTGTAGCTTTACTAGGCTCAGGTATTGGTAATGGTTTTGCCTCTATAGGATCACCATCAACAGCTTCACCGGGTTGAGGAAGATTTAGTTTTCCTCCTTCTATTTTAGATTCTGATATAACTCCTTGTACTAATCCTCCTTCTGTTATATTTCCAGTTGTGGCAGCTCCTGGCTCTGGCCTACTTAATTGTCCCTGAGCACTTTGACCTAATCCAGATTCAGGCTGAGTTAATGATTCTCCTGCATCTGATCCTAATCCATCTTCTGGTAAAGTTAAGGATGCTCCTGCATCGGATCCTAATTGAGATGAAGGCTGCGGTTGAAATCCTCCTGGAAGGGTTCCATCAGTAGAGCCTAAATCTGCTGAACCAATATTTTCTATTTGTATATTCCTTTCATTAGTTGCTGCCCCTGGAAGAGGTTGCTGTATCTTTTGACCTTCTAATTTCGCTCCACCAGTTGCTATTGAAGAAGGAATACCTTCAAATACCATTCCATCCTGAATAGGAACTTGTTGATATACTTGAGAAGCATAAGAAGATCTTAGTGTGCTTGCCCCCTCTATTTTAGCCAATGTGTTAATTTCATTTAATGCTTCTGATACTAAATTAGTGGCTTTTGATAAATCTTTTATCTCTTCCCACTTACCTTGATCAGAAAGAATAAGATTAGCAGCTTTCTGTAATTCCAAAGCATCTCCATCAGTAGCTTCAGAGTCCACGATACCTTTTAGAAAAGCTTTAAATTGAGTATCAACTAAATTATTCTCTAACTCCTGAGATGGCAAAGTATTTTTAACTGAATCTGAAAGAGCCTTTCTTGCTGCTCCAAATAGTGTAAATACGTTTTTGGATTGTATTGCTGCAATAGCTTCATTAAAAGAAATACCTAATCCAGGGATTTTCATAAGCTTCGCTTCATCAATTTTACTCTTAACCAAATTGGTAACTAATGCTTTTCCAAGTGTTAATGTATTACCCAGCCAGGTTGCTGGATCAGTAGAATTAACCGAATTTACATCAGAATCATAATTTGGATTAGCATTATGAATATTATCAATATTTCCTGTTTGAACAAAAGGCTGACCTGATTGATGTGATTCTGTGGACAAAGAAGTCACCTGAGCTCTACTGATCATAGCTGCTCCTTCAGCAGCTTGCTGAGGATTGGATGAAGCTCTATAAGTTTCTCCTGATTGAGCAGTTCGAGAGAATCCATTAATCATTGTATCATAAAGTAATGAATTGAAGATCGGATTGATATATCTTTCGGAGAAATTACCTACTTTAATACTAAACTCCAACTCTCTCATTTCTGCATTACCAACTTCAATTGAATCTGGCATTAGATTAAAAGATTCAATATCAAATTCACATCTTTCTAGATCAAGAACATATAAAGGAGTCATATTGTTAATCACCGATAATATTAAAGGTTCTCTCTGAGATAATTCTGGAACAAATCTTTGACCAGTATCTGGATTTAATTCTGAACTTCTAACAAAATTGGATTGATGAAAGGTTCTAAATTCTGTTATGTATAAAGTAATTCTAAAATATCTCATCATATCTGGAAGAATCCATCTTTGATAAGTATCATCCCAAGCTATCTTTCTGTATAAATTAAGAAGATAAGTTATTTTCTGATCTAATCCTTCTAGTGTTTTAATAACTAATCGAGCATCCTGTGCTACTCTTTTACCTCTTCCCGGAACAACACTCATTAAAGAATTAAGTCCTGATACAGACTGGAAATACCATTGAAATTGTTCTTGTAATTGATTCCATTTTGCTTTAAATTCTTCTAATAAATCCACCCTCACAATCTCATTCATATCCCATAAGTATTGAGATGTAGAATAATAATTTCTTGCATCCATTTCCTCATTAAATTGATTAGAGAAAAGGGGTTGAGGAATTCTATCAAAGTTTACATTAGTTGCTCCATTATCTCTATCATCATCAGAATAAAATAACATTCTAAATGTATAATAAGTTGGCTCATCAAAAGTCCTATCGATCTTTCGGATAGTGTCAGTGAATGTAAGGAATGGACTTCCTACTCCTCTAAACGTATTAAATGGGTTCCTTAATTCGGATCTTACTTGTTCTGCCATTTTATTGGTTTTGATTATTTTGGGTTAATGGAACTTTTGCTGGAGTTTCCTCTTTTCTTTTCTCTGTTGGTACAGGAGCAGGCCATTCTCTTCTTGTTAAAAGAAAAGTCTGTGAAAAATTATTCAATACAGATTCTTCCTTTTGCCATGATAATCCAAATCCTTTTACATAATACCATCCAGAATAAAAAAGATCTAATGCTTCTTTTGTATCAGAATCACTATCAATTAGTAGAGCTTCATATCGATCTTTTTTAATAAGAACAATAGGAACTTTATCTCCTTTAATAATATTAAGGTTAACTCCCTGAACTTCAATTTCTACATTTAACTTATCTAATTCTATAAGATTCACCACATTGTGAACTCTTGCATTTAAATAATTTCTATGTTGGTTTCCTGTCCACTTTGTATTATCATCATCTGGATTAGAAATAGTATACTGAATCCCTAACCATGGATACTTTTTATAGATATCAGTGTATTTATAATTAGCTCGAGCAGGCTCATCATTATTTATAGAAGCATCCCAATTAGCTCTTCCCCTTAATAAAATATGAGTATCTACTTTCTCCGTATCATAAACTGGAGCCGTGTCTATCTCCCAATATTTTTGGCTATCCGCATTTTCATAAAGAATATTATTGTGTTCAAAAAATCCCCCCATTATGGAAGTTCCATAATCAAAAGTTATTTTAGACGATCTATTAATAGGTCTCCAGTTTCTAATGAAAAATGAAGTAGTTCTAAATCCAATATAATTTGAAAATACTTTTGCTGTTCCAGCTGTTTCACTATCTGTATTTCCCCAGTAATATTCTTTAGGAACATTCCCGATTAAAGCTGCTTCATCAACTTTTTCTTCTGAAGCTAATAATTGTTTTTGTATATTAACAAAGTTTAAGTTATAGTAAATATCAATCCACCAATCAAAGAAAGAATTCTCGTCTTTCCATGCTCTTTCAGAAACCTTTTCTATATAATTTTTTGATGTTTCATGGTTGGAAATCCAAATTTGTTTGTCATCAGTATTATCTTCATTTGTATTAAATCCCAAACCTAATTCTTTTGCTTTTAATTTAAGAACTTCCATTGAGGTTCCTGTTGCAGAAGGAGATCCTTGATAAGCATCAAAAGCTGGTATAAATAATTCTCCAAAGAAAGTCATAGATATAACTCCTCCAAGATTTGTATTTCTTTTATTAGATACAACCCCAGTTATAACATAATCATTTCTAACAGGCTTTAATACTTCAGACTTACTTTGTATCATGATAGAAATAATATCTCCATCTTTTGGCATGTTTTTGGAGAGGAATAACTCATTAACGAAAGAAAGGGATAAAGTAATTTTAGGTAATTTATCCGTAGAATCTATGGAAAAAGAATCTATTTCATTTTCTCCAACATAATAATCATTTATTTTGATAAGAGGATATTGAAGAGAAGCTAAGTCCTCTAATTTTTGTGTATTTCCCTTTCCTGGATGAGTTTCAGGCAAAGAAAGTTCATCAAGAATAATAGAAGATTTAAAAACATTCCATACTCTTGCTCCTTCTCCTTTATTCCCATCGGCAGATTTCGTAGGGGCTTGATCTTTTTGTGGTGGTTTAAATGTGTAAGTTGCCATTATACTTTTCTACTCTTTATTACTTTTGTTAAAAACTCACTTGAACTCATTCCGTTTTTTAAACATGCACTTTCCCCAATTCCTTCTCCAAAATATACTCTTCCATTTCTATAAGTAATTCCATCTTCTCCTTCTTGGGCAATATTTGGTGGTAAAGCTCCATCAGATAATTCATCTTTCTTTCCATCTAAACTTCTATCCTCAAATTTCGCTAGACCTGTGTTTTTTCCAGGAGCTTTAGTAGGATCAATATACTTATATGAGTTTCTAATCCTTTTAGCATCAGAGGTCTCTGAAGCCTCTCCTAGTTTTTTAGTATTCTTTTTCGCTGTATCCAAACTTGGGATGAGAACTATATCTCCTTGATCAATTGAAAATGGATTAGATATTCCATTATACTTTAGAATAAACTCTGCATAAAGAGTATTATTATAAACAGACTGAGAAATAAGATCAGATCTCATTTGATAATCATTTGGAACTCTATAAATTGAATAGTTTAAATAATTATTAGCTTTGAAGTCAAACATTGTTTGAGTCAGATCTCTAATAACATTTCCATCTGATTTTTGGAATAAAGGTTTTCTATCTAATGAATTTAAAAACATAATTACTTAAGTGATTTTAGTCCTACCCAGGAAGTTGCTCTAAATTCGCTTCTCCCCCATATGTTTTGTGGATTGTTTCTTGTTCCAAATTCTGCAAACTGATTCGGAGAAGTGGAAGTAAACTTAGCCTTATTCCAAACTGAAGCATTTCCCTGTAAAGAATTTTCCCTTACCTTGGAAGGACCAGTTTTACCTCCTGAAGTAGCTGCTCCTCCAATAACATTTCCGGATCTCCAATCGGATGGAGATCTACCAGTTTTAGATTGATTCCCAGTTTGATTATCAATTCGAGTTTCATAATCAGCACTTCCAGTCATTGCATCTGGAAGATCATATATTCTTCCCATACCTCTGTTAAACATTGACTGAATAGCATCTCGATCTCGTGCCATTCCATGTTCAAGATTAACAATTATCTTTACATCTAATGGGAAATCATCAGGGCCTAATTCATTACCAAATTCAACTTCAATATTCTGACATATTAAATTTCCTATCATTGCAATAGGGTTAAGAGGATTTCCAATAGTAATATGCCATTCTCCTACAGGCTCTCCAATCAGAAGAGCACGTAGTCCTGTTAAATAAGGAATGGCTCCTTTAGATCTTTCAGCTGCTGTTGCTTTTATAATATTTGAAGCAATATTATCGCCTTTCATAACATTGTTTATATTGTCCATTATATCTCCAGATCCTCCCCCACCCAATAGGGATGAGAAGAAATTCTTCACATTATCTAATACTCCACCACCTCCAATTACCTTTGAAGAAAAGCTTTCAATAGAAGATTGACCCCATCCTACAGGATTTCCTCTATACCATTCTTGTATTCCTTTATCTCCCCCAATGAATGGATATCTCTGAGGCTGACCCATAAATCTATGTTGTCCTCCCCAGAACATAGCTGTTGCTGAACCAATTACTAAGAAGTTTGAGATAATATCTAAGAGAACTGCTTTTGTGTTAACTCCACCAATCGGTCTTGCTACATAATCAAAAGTAAGAGTTATCTTATTTTCATATTGAAGTCCCCTTTCTCTCTTCTTTACTTTGGTTATAGCATTAACAGGTCCAATGATTCTATTCTCATAAGGACCATCTTGATAAGGATCTGGTGGTAAGTTTCCTTCATTTAACATTGCATTGCTGTCAAAGTTTCCTGATGCAATATTAAGCATTTTTGCCATTGATCCTAATCCTCCAAAGAGACCTGCAGGACCAGATTCCATATCAGGATTGCTATTAGTCCCTACTTCGAACACATCGGCTTCTTGTTCACCCCAGTTAAATCCTGTTGTAAACTTAAGTATATCTGATAATTGATTATTTGTTTCTTCTCCAAAATATGTTATAGCTGTTGCCATAGGAGGAAAGTTAATTTTCTTTCCTGATCCTTGATCTTCAGCAGGATTATCTGTTCCTCTTTCTCCTTTAAAATCCGTTTGATTATCTCCTCCAATATTATCAGCTACATTCTGAAATCCGTCATCTGATTTATCGCTTGGAGTTCCTGGTCCTGAAAATCCATCCATTCCAGGGAACTTAAGATTATCTACAATAGGAGCAGGGAATCTTCTGAGGGTAATCATTCTGTTATTAGGAACTATATTCCAATGCTTACAGAATACAAAATCTGAAAAGTGATAAGGAGTTCTTCCATAAGGATCGCCTTCTCCCCAGTTTATAATAGAAGTTGTCGTTGGGTTTAATGAATAAGCCAATCTTCCATCTTGAGTAGAATCTATTTCATACCATCTTCTTTGATCTTTCTTATCAACTAAGTATTCTCCTGAGTTAGATCCATATAATTTAGTAATAGAATAAGTGTTTATAATTGACTGAACTCCAATAAAGAATGGATCATTTCTCATAGCAGAATTAGTTGCTGCAATTCCCAAAGCAATTTCATCATTATTAGGAACTTCAGAATTTCTTACCATCTCTTCACTCATATTAAAGCCCAGAGTTCCAGCATCAGTAAATCTGGTATCATATGGGATCACATTGATATAACCACTTTGAGCATCCGTAAGCATTAATCTATCAAGCCTTCTATCAAAAGGACCTGAATCACCGATAGGCGGATCTAATTGTTGGGTAGGATTTAATGGGGTATTTGCACCCACATTGTCGAATTCTCCTTTTGCTTGAAGATCTCTTAAACATTGAGCATAATAAGTTTGAGCTTCTTGTAATTTTTCCCTCCAAACTCTAATAGCTGCACGGATAACAAGTTTGGATGTATCCTTAATAGTTTTATCTGCTTTTTCTTTAGCATTATATTCAGGATCCCCAGTGATGATAGTATTATAAAGGATATTAACTTTAGATCTAAAGCACACATATAAACCATATGCAACGCCAAATTCTACCGCATCAACGATCTTTTTTACAGCAGCATCTATTTTTTCATCAACATTACCTTTTATTGCTTCTTTAGCCATGCTTCTATTTTTATTTTATATATTCACGTTGAAATAAATACCCTCATTTTACCGCAAAGGGCGGTGCATATCTGGATGCATCGCCCTTCGAAACTGTTTCACCCTATAAATGGTGCGATCAGCTAGGTTTCCAATCAATACCTTCTTTGATTGGTTTACATTCAATTAAACGTATCTTTTTAATAGAAGGAAAGAATATTATTTCATTAAAATAATTATAATATTTCTTTAACTTCGGAACATTTTGATCATCCAAAAGAACTATATCCTGAATTTTCTCCATTGGTTCAAGTGTATCAAATAGATTCTCTATTGTCCCCGATGATAAGAACTCATTGGAATAAATAATTCCTCTTATCCTTTTGGATTTGACATAGTTTTCAATGAGTTTTATAATGGTTTCATTCACAATAAAAATCCCATATTCATCTATTGTCTCATAAGAATATCCATAATCATCCAAGATTTCGGAAACATCTATTGTAGAATATAATTTGAGATTTAAAAATGAGCGTTTTAGCTTTGGAACGCCTTCCACTGTAATATAAAACTTCATATGTTATTCTTTATTGCTCGCAGCTTCAACTTCTTGTTTGTATATCTCTTTTGCTTGATTAATTGCATCAACATAGGGAACTCCCTTTACCATAAGCTCAGTAGAAATAGAAGCTATACGATTTGCAGAAACTTCATCTGTCTTTCCTTGCTCTTGTAGCCTTCTAACTTCTTTCATTCTTTTCTCTGTCTCTCTTCCATTTTTGATGTTATCTGAAATCATTTCAAATCTTTGAGCTCTTGTTAAGGATTTTTTATACTTATCAAGTCCCATTTGCTTTTCCATGTGTTTACGTTCTCTTCTGTTCATGTTTATAAGCTTAAATTATTAATATTAAATACTATAGAGTTTGAATTTATTTTAGAAATTTTTATTTTATTTTCTATTTTGGGTGCTTTTGTTCCCTCTGTTATTAGAACTGTTTTATCTATTTCTTCAAAATTATAAAAATTGTTATGAACCACAGATAATTTAGAATCTTCATATGAAATAAATGGATCCACATATACAGAATATCCCCCTAATTTTCCTATTTCGTAAATCATCCCAAAATTACTGAAAGCTTTAAGTGGTTTTAATTCAAAATCAGGTTGATATTGAATATGAGTACCTATTACCACATTAGTAATTATAAAACCTTCTCCAGATTCTTTTAGATTTAATAGGAGATTATTCAATCCTTTTTCCCCTTCTAATATAATTCCCGAAGATTTAAAACATTCTTTTGAAATAAATACAGAAATCTGCTGAGCTGCTTCATTGGAAATAGCATCTTCAACCATAGCTATAACATCAATTCCATAAGCATCCCTAAGACCTACAATTTGATCCTGAGTTACCGATATAGAGACTCTTTTTTCCTCTCCTTCCTTCAGGGACAATTCTATATCTCTTCCTGGCAAGTCCTGAAATTCTTTTTCAAATAATATCATTTCAAATTGATTAAAGTATCTCTAAAATTATATGATTGAATCAATGCAGGACCAATATCATCATCCTCATCAAATACAACCCTTTCCCCAAATTTATCAATTAAGATAATTGTAGCTTTTTCCCCTGATTCTATCGTTGCGGGAACACTTTTTGCAAAAACAATAATTGGAGGCTTCATTGACTCAAAAGCTTCCATTCTTGCTTTTTCCGTTCTACCACAAGAAAATAGAAATAAGGCTAATAATATAAATAAGATCTTTTTCATTACTTAAGTGATTGAGTATAAAAGAAGTTAAATAATCTGGTGAAAGCTCCTAAGAATAATAAATCATCTGACTGAACGACAGAAGATGAATCAATCATTCTAAATTTCTTTCTTGCTTCTTCATTCATAACATTCTCTTCGGGTTTTATTTCCACTCCTGAAACATCAGCTGCATAAACTCTTATGGGTGAATCCGAAACTAATGTATTTACTAAAGTTCCTAAGTACATCCACCTTGAAGCATCTTCTAAATTTGTTCCAGAAATCTCATATAAAACTCTATTGGCTCCAACTAAATTGGTTCCATCATCCTCAGTTAGATAATCTTTTAAAAGGGTCTGTATATTTTTTCTTTCAACCTCATTCCAAACTTCAACAACACCCATTTTATCTAATAATCCATCATTGGAAATAGTATAGGGGAGAACACAAACTTGGTCCTTTTTGCTTCGAAGATAATAATGTCCTTTTATACTTAGGACTTCTTCAAATTCACCATCTAAAACAATTTTTGGTTCTTCGCTATTCATTCTTACTGATTTATTTTTCGTATTTTACTCTTTGCTTTTTTATAGATTCTGGTATTTCCTCTTCTTTAGCCTCCCTAATGATCGGTTCTTCAACTGCTTCAGGTTCTATCATATATGGTATCTCAGGAACTTTCTGAACTTCTCCATATGCTTCTCTTAAAGCCATTTTTAAACTATCTTTTAACTTTTGGTTATCCAGATTGTTTATTATATATTCTATTACTTTTTCTCCGCCTTCTTCGAAGGATTCCTTAGCAACTTCATAAAGAGATTTAGTCGGTAAAGAAATTGTTACAGACATTTCAACATCAGTATCAAATTTCTTTGCTTTATCCATCATAAGCCATACAGGATCATTCATATTCTGTTGCTTAGCAACTTCCTGAGGAGATTCAACCTTTTTGTCTATTTTCCCAAAATTACCTGTAGATTTTCTAGGAGGAATAGGAGTAACAAGTTTTTTTCCCGGACTAAAAGGCTGAACTAAATGACTAGCTCCATCAGGGCTTTCTTCTGGGGGGCTCCATTTTTCTTCTTGTCTTCCAACCCACTTCTCATCAAATTTCCAGATATTAGTTGGATTTTCTACTTCAGCCATTAATTGATTAGTATAATTTCTCTCATTTAATGGAAGTATAAGCTCTTCATTACAACGGGATTTATCTTTGAAACAAATAAAAACCATGTTATCATCTTCTTCAATATGATCAAAGACAACGACTTCACCTTGTCTTTCTCCGGCTAAATATTGAAAAAATCTTAAATCTTCAGTACTCATTTTATTTTAATTTTAGATATATCAATTTATTACTTATTCATCTTCCAAGTCCTCGATCAAGTCATTATTCAGCATTTCCAGTATTTCTTCTGGTGCTTCCCCATATTCTAACCTATCAAATATTTCTGTCAATCCAAACTCCTCATCTGTTCTCAATTCTTCTTTAAGAGAATCAAAATCTGCTTGAGATGGTTTATTCCAATATCCAATATAATGAACAATACTCACATCTCCATTTTCATCCTCTGATAAAGGATCTATCACAATTATTCCATGAGTTATTGGTTTCATTCTTTTATTTTTATCTTTTTAATACGTACTTCCTTTACCTCAATTTCATAGGGAGATGAAGCCGGCATATTGCTCTTTGTATTCTCGCATCCAGTCTGCGTACCATCCTTCTTCGGACCATCCGATCCAGTCTTGACGAAAAACTTCGAGAGCTTTTTTAAAATGTTCTTCATATTCACCCTTGCTTAAAAAATCCATTCTCAATATAGGAATAACAAAAGTATGTTTCGTCCCTTTTACTCTCCAGAAATATGATGATATTCCTCCTTGCAACCCAACTCCAAATTCCACATAAAGAGGAGAGATCCATCCATCCGGATTTACCTCTACCGCTTTAACCTCTTCTAGCTTAGAAAAATCGTAATTGTTAGGCATTATCCTTTTTCATCTACGTTATTACCACCATTTCTTTTTCCAAAAACCCCTGCTGCTTTTCTAACTCCCATTAATAATGCTGATAAACCACCAAGCTGAATAACTTTTTCGAAATATTCCATAACTAGATCTATTTCTAGAAACCAACCAATAGTTCCTGCAACAAAAGATAAAGTAGCTACAAGGCCCATTATTACACCGACAAACCCTGATCCAGAAGTCTTTCCATCTGAATTATTAAAGGTTTCGCTAAATCTAAATTTAGACTTTTCGTAATCTAACATCGCCATTATTTGTAATTTTAATTGTTACAATATATGTATTCGTCTAAAATCACATGGCCAAATTAAATTATCTTACGATGTCAATGATCTTTGTGAGAGTAATTTGAGCTATCTCAAAGTCATATCCCTCAAGTTCCTTTGTCATTTTTGCTTCTACATCAGTAGGCGAAATACCTTCAACAACATATTCGTCTCTACGATATTTCATTTTTCCTTTTGCATCTTCGTATTCTGTCTTAACAATACATTTGTAATAATTCTTTTCAGTCATGATTTTATTTTTTAATTATTTATAATATTTAATTGGTTCCTGTAAAATCTTCTACTTGATCTTCTAATGTAGATATTAATGAAGGATATTTTTTTATTAGAACTTCTTTGTCTTTTTTCTTTTTAAAAACCATTGTAGTAGCTCCATCGAATACATCTGATAAGTGAACTGCTCCATTTTCTAATATTTGAGTTTTAAACATACTTTTTCTATCAATTATGGAACGTCCTATATAATTTGCAACTAAAGTTGCATCTGTTTCGCTTGAGATAAATCTAACTTCATTTCCTTCTGCCAAATTAACTTTCTTTGGCAATCTAATTTTAAATGCGTATGGCGATATTTTCATTATATTATTTCATTTACAATTAATTATTCATTATCTGGTTCACAGTCAGGTTTACCCACAGATTGGGGAGTTTCGTCTCTTACTGCTTTAACTTCAGCTGGTAGTATATTTTGTGTATCGAAAGCACCAGGTACTTTATGACATTTTTCACATACAATTACTGGCATTGGTGCTATTTCTTCTTTACCGCTTGGAGAAATTATAGCTGAAATCTTTTTGAAAAATAGTTTTTCAGAAAAAAGTAATCCGCCACATTCGCAAACAATATTCTTAGAAGATCTTAACATCTCTGGAGTAATCTGAGGCTTTCCCAATCCTCCTGCTGGTTGATTTAAATTTGGTCTCATTTTTTATATTTAGTTTTAATGTAATTCTTTATCCTTGCAAATGGATTGAAAAGTTCCGAGAGGACCAGCAATTTCTAAGTAAGAAACATAATACTTATCTTGGTCCATATCATATTCTTGCACATCTCCTCTAGAGATCTTAATATAATGACCCTTAGTGATATGCATATTCCAGTTAACACGGAGAATCTCTTCTCTTGTCACTCTAAATGCATCCTTTAAGAAATAGGGTTTGAGTCTCTCTTCAAAGATCTTATCTTTCACCATTAGAGGAGAATCTAATCCCTCAATAGTAAAGATATAAAATTCTGATAATCTTCGAATATCTGTGAGTTTAACGTCGGTATGTGTCCACTCTTTTCTTTTGTCATCCATGATTTTTGGGTTTAAGATTCATCCGCTGACTGCAAATCTTTCATTTGCTGATCCAATTCTTTTTCGGATAAATTAAAATTTCTTTCAAATGCTGCATTATCTAATGTTGCTCCTACTGGGGTTGATGCGGATCTATACATTGCTGTATGATTAGACATCTTTTTATAATTGACTAACATATCATCTTTAGACATATTACCAAATTTCGAGAATCCTAGAGATGATCCTGCTTCGGCCCAATTATCTAAATCAGCTCCAAGGAATATAACTTCCCATCCTGCTTTTTCTCTCTCAGCTACCATTCTTCCAATTACTTTCTTATCCCTAATTTCTGTTGATGAATTTTCATCTCCATCAGTAAGAACTGCTAGCATAACTTTTCCTGGCCTATTATAAGATTCTGGCTCTTTAGCATGTCTTTCAATAGTACTAGAGATAGCACTATTAACGGCATCGAATAATGCTGTTCCGCCAGCTGGAGCATAAGTAGCTTCAGATAATGGTTGAGCATTTTCTAATAGGATTCCTTCGGAAATCTTATTGTATCTGGTATCAAAGGTAATGAAGGTAAAAAGAGCTTCTCCTGGTAATTTCTTCTGATCTTCCAGAAATTGATTAACACCACCAATGGTGTCTTGCTTCACATCATACATAGATCCTGATTTGTCCAGAACTAAAATGATTTCGGTCAAATTTGGGTTTGAGTCTACAACTCTAACATTTTTAGTCATAATCTTATTGTTTATTTAAATTTTCAGTACTAAATAATTCAGTTAATTCATTTCCTTTTATAGTAAAATCTGTGGTTTCACTATTTCTATCTGATGCTCTTACATATACATGTAATCTTCCTCCATCATCATCTTGAACTCTAATAATATATTCAGATGCCACTAATCCCCATTCATTTGGGAATTTTCTTATCAGATCTTCTAATGTCATAACTGTATTATTTTTATTTTATATGTTGATTCTTTAACGGAGTTTTAACTATTTCCTAAATGGGTTAAATAATCCTGAATTAGTCCTCTCCTATATGCAGTTTCGTTCTCTCTTATCTTTTGTATCTTGAGCGGATTCTTCTTACGATCTATTATTTCATCTGGAATTTTTCCTCTAAATTCATCTTTAAGAATCTTCTTATGAGTTCTCTCACTAAATGGTAAAGCTAATGCTCTCCTTATTAGATCATGGGATAAGAAAGGATTTCGACATTCTATTGTAAAGTGCATAGACATACGATCAATTCGTACGAGATGATAAAATGGAAGTTCCTGGAATGTATCTGATTTCTGCGAATCATATTCGCTTATCCTTCTATATCCTCCAAAGAGTTCATCTGCTCCATCACCAGTTAAAACAATCTTATTAGTAATATCTTTAAAAAGATAATATTGAGGGATAACAGATCCAAGATCAATCATCGAATCGTTAATGTCATAGATTTTCATTTTCTCTTCATGGGAAACATTATTAGGATCTACAGTTAAGAATTTAAGATCAAGATCCCATTCCTTTTCCATAAATCTAATATACTCTCCATCTTCAGCATTGTCAATAGAATAGACATCAACATC
>Ga0307376_10001825_pt1 | contig 21999 bp, 27 predicted proteins | sample TR2MG_FD_202536 | JGI IMG/M metagenome (GOLD analysis project Ga0307376, IMG submission 202536) | Soil microbial communities from Risofladan, Vaasa, Finland - TR-2 | ecosystem: Environmental > Terrestrial > Soil > Coastal area > Acid sulfate soil | place: Finland: Risofladan, Vaasa | collected...
GTTCCTGGAACATATCAAAAAGTGAAAGAGATAGTGAAAGAGAGAGCAAACGTAGTTGTGTTCCCTGAACGATGGAATCCTAATGATATGAATCATGGCATTTTTAATCAGCCACGGGTCATGGGCGGGGATTATGAAGCAGGTCGTAAGTTTTATTTAAGATATATGCTGTGGGAGAATATTATTATTGCTGATAAACCAGAACTTGCGGAGCTGTGCAAGATTGTTGAGAATGCTTACCGGTATGTTACTATTGCAATTGCTGAAGAACTCAAGATGTTAATTGGGGAAAATTATGATGAATTGAGAAGATTATGTAATAGTAAGTGGAATATTGAACTAAAAGAAGCACGGGATGGAATTGATGGTGCTTGTCTACCAAAAGATTTTAAATTATTTAACGAGATTTTTCCTAAAAATACTTTATTGTTTAAATTTGCACATATTGTAAACGAGGAATATGTTAGAAGAAAGAAGGAGCCGATTGAATGAATGATGATGAGCTATACAGCAAAATATCAACACTTAACGCCTTGATACAAATTATGGTAACCGATGAACGATTAAAATGGTATCTGGCTGGTTTACTTGACGGCTATGCGATACATGGAAAAAGATACCCCTGAAGCTGATTGAATGAAGTACTTTATCATTACAGGTATGGGGCGATGTGCTACCAGATGGCTTGCCTCGATGCTCTCGCAGTTTGGAGAGGTTGATGTCGATTTTGAGCCGTTCAGGGCCCTTTCTGGGCTTACTAGCACTTTTGAACAATGGCGATATAAGCCGAGACCTGATAAAGAGTTAGATGCATCTACAGTTAAAGTAATAGTTGGTATGGTCAATAACTATGCACGGTTGTATCTCAAAGAGCTTAAAAGAGAACTGCCTAACTGCAAATGGATTTTTGTTTGGAGAGATCCGTTGACTTTAATCAGGTCTCTCGTCATACGGAGGAGTGTCCAGAAAACATTTTATTATGATGACATGACATGGGATGAAAAAATACGGTTTACTACCAGACAGATATTCGGTGATTTAGAATCTATGCTCGCACAAGCAGAGTTCTACTCATTGAATCCGACTAATTTCAACATGGCTGAATATATAACTAAAGATGGCTTTATTCGTCTTGCCCGTTCTTGTGGTGTTGAAATTAAAGATAGAGAGGTGAAAATGCTGCCTATCGAAAACAAAACCAAAGATTTTACTATACCTCCATGTGAAGAATGGGATGAGAGCATAAAAGATTACATCTATGATATAGTGTATAATCTACCACTTGTAGGCAAGGTTTACAGGCGGGTGGGGATACGAGTTTATTAGATGAACAGATAAAAAACAAGATAGATTCTCTTAATCCATGGTTTTATAAGTTGAAAATATCTGGTGTTGATGTAATGCCAGGTATCTATCCTGAGGGATATAGAGATAAATCATCTGAGGGGCTTGTTAACAGGCAGAGATGCAGGGAGACGTTGCTTATTAAAGAGATTGTAAAACGATTTGGCTTCAACGGGGCGACAATACTTGATGTTGGCTGCAACTGTGGATATTGGTCAAGTATTTATATTACTAAATATGGGGCAGATTCAATGGTTGGAATTGAGGGGCGGGATTTGTTTGTAAAACAGGGAAATTTATATTATTGGTCTCTGGGAATTAAAGATAAGGGTATTTTTATTAAAGATAATGTTGTAGAACATGAGTATAAAAACAGCTTTGATTTTGTACTGTGTGCAGGGATATTGTATCATGTGAAAGAGCATGAAAAGCTGTTGAGAAAGATTGCGCAGGTCAACAAAAAAGTTCTTGTTATTGATACTAGAGTCAGTGGCTTAGAAGGAGAGGAACGCAGAGAGCCAGATAATTTTTGTTTTAATTCAATACCTGAAACAAGGCACTCTTTTATCCCGGGTAAAAAGGCATTGCTCGATCTTTTGCATGAGTTTGGGTACAGCACAGAGATTATTCCGCCTAAATTCAAGACTGTATCTGGCGTAGATGGCGATGACAACTATAATATAGGCAAAAGGATTTGTATTTTTTGTGAGAAATGATAATACAACCAGAGTTTACTAATCATTGCAATTTCAGGTGCATGTTCTGCCCCCATTCAGTTTATAAAAAAGAGGGATTTAACCGTGAGAAAGGATATATGTCAGATGAGCTTTTTGATCTGTGTTTGGAGAATATCAACAAGTATGCTACAACATGCCAGATAGGGTTTTTCGGTGAGATGCTTCTACATCCTAAATTTGAAGAATACATAGGGAGGTTTCCCAGTAGTCGGCGTTACCAGTTGTTTCTTAATACCAATTGGTCTCTGGTTACAGAGAAAAATATGGATGTGCTAAAACAGGTTGATTGTGTTATACTTAGCATGGATGCCTCCAACTCAGAATTGTATGACAAGCTGTGTCCAGGTAGTCCTGTTCTTGGCCTTGATGGACGTCCACGTAGTGATAGATATGATGCTCTTATTGAAAAATTAGATTACTGGCTTCAGCTTCCAGATCATGCCCCCACTCGGATAATGTACGTCGCATCATCAGTTAATGAGCATGATTGCATAGTTTTTGTTGAAAAATGGCAGAGTAAACTGGGTTTTAGGGATAATATAACAACGAAAACTGTTGCATCTTATGGCGGAGTAATGAAAGATAGTTATATGTCTGAGAGTAGCTGTAATATTGCAGAGATACAAAACAAATTCACAATAGCATGGAACGGGGATTGTACCCCTTGCAATCTGGATGTTAATATTGCTTTGAATGTTGGTAACTTACTGGAAACGAGGGATATACGGAAAATCATGGAAAGCGAAAGATGGAAACAGGTTATCTCTTTGATGAGACAGAAAAAGAGCATTTGTGCAAATTGCTTCGATGGAAATAATCGAAGTAAAGATAAATCTTATCAGAGTTTTAGGCTTAATCAACCTTTTTAGATAGTTTGAAACAGTTCTCTCTTTCAATATCGTGTTCGGCTTGTGCGGTGCTATAATACTCTGCTTTTTTACTCATATGTGCACAATGCCATAACTCCTTTGGCTTCCATCCCCGATGATTAATCATCTCAGTAACAATATTCCTATCAACAAAAAATTTGGCTTTTCCCTCCATTTTTTTATAAATACCACGCCATAGCCCTGAAGGATACAAATCATAACACTCGGGAAAGCCATTAACCTCTTCAAGAAGACCCCGTGGAAAAGCAGTACCCCCAACTTCAAATACTTCAGGTATATGCCAAAACTCAAATGTGCAATTATTTATCAGCGGAGAACCGATCTGTGGCGTGTCGTAGATGGAAATTAACCCATCGTTATTCCTGTTTCTATGGTCTGCTAGCATGCGGTTAATCGGTGTGATACAATAGTTCTCCTTTAGCTTATCCTTTTGATTTAGAAACTTTTCAAGATGGTCAGGCGGAACCCAGGTATAATCGTCATAAATAATAACAATATCGCCTTTGCTCAATAAAATACCTGTGTTGATCTGGTTGTTCTGGTTGAAAGGAAGCTCCGGGAAACATTTCTCTTTAGAAGGTACAACATGAGCGACATTAACATTCTGTTCTCCAAGGTAATCTTTAATAATCTTTTTTCTGTCTGGTTTATAGTCGTCAACTACGATAAGTTCGTAATCCTGCATGGTCTGATTTTTAAGCGAATCAGCTAAAATATCAAATCCGCCAGGGCGATATGTCCTATAAATTATAGATATCATATTATCTCTACCTTCAATCCTTTTTCCTCGTACATGGTCCAATTTCCAACGCAAAGGACAGGCTTGTGAGTAATCCTAGATATCTCCTTTGCTTGATCTGGGCTATCATCAATAAATAGCTCTGTGTTGGATTTAGCGTATATCTCAGCCTTATACGATGCATGCCTACCTGCTTTTACTCTTGCCTCTTTGGTTGGATAATCCATCATTATCAAATTATCGTACTTGACTTTGTGCTGTTTTAACCATTTCTCAGTCAAATCTCGGTATTTTTCAAGACGGCATTTAACCAGATATTTTACTTTTACTGTGGGTATATATAATGGTTTTGTATTCTCAAGAAATTTGATATATTGCTGCCCGTCATCATTTTCTGCATCTGTCGGCGGGTCACATAATACGCCATCGATGTCCACACAGGAATTTGTCATTAGGTTTGCATGCATAACATTCCATTGGAAACAACGCAAAATTGGTACGATTTTAAAAAAATAGTCAACATGTGATGTATCCTTGCCAGAATAGACTGCTGCATACTTGATACTGCAATCCTTGTCTTTAAGCTGGTTTTTCACCTTACGCATTGTCTTACCGGAGAGAACTGTATCATCTACTACTAATACTTTATTAACCTCTGCAGGTATCTTTCCCCTTTGACCAGGTTCAAATATATGGCCATCTCTAAAGGCCTCTATCTCGCTGATGGGAAGATTCAGATGTAAAGACAGCAGTATAGCGGGTAATAATCCAGATCTAGAAACACCGACTATCAGGTCAAAATCCCGCGGCAATGCTTTTGCCCACTCAACTATGTCTTCACACAATTGCTGGTAGCTTACAAAATTCATACTATGGTAACCTCTAATATGGCTTTCTTTCCACTCATTCCCATGTTAATCCAACCATGGTCATATGCTCTTGGTTTTTTAAGACGGGATACTACTGTGAAACCAGCTCTCTTCAAACAATTAGATAAATGTTCCTCATTAAAAACAGCACGATGCCAATTATCATCCCCAGGTCCATAAGTAAAAATTCTACCATTAATCCAGAGATAGGGGTCATGCTCAGGATTATGTTTATACCATCCATCATTTTTTATAAGATCATGATTCAAATAAGCAGATATGAGTTTATCAAAATCAGGCACCCAGATTTCAACAACACCAGTGTTTCTGAGTATTCTGTACAGTTCTTTTAAAACGTCCACAGTTTGAAACCATGGAACATGCTCCAAAAGATGACTCATATAGACAAGGTCGTAGGTAGCGTCTTTTATCATTGTCAAAGGCTTACGGACGTCAGCGATTATATCGACGTTCTCCCCTGATACCATATCCATTGTTTCCCATGAGTTATCAATACGGGTATGTGTACCTATTTCAAGTTTTTTCATTTTATATGGCAATATGGCAATGGTTTAAAAATGTTATTAAAAAAAGAAAAAGAGGGTTTAATACCCTGCTTGTCTCTGCATTGATTCGCCGATGAACGTTATCGGGTATCCACTTGGATCTCCAGCGACCCATATCTCGTTAAGATTCGCTACATAGAGCTCTTTCTGGCATCCACGTTCAAGGAATAATCCTTTACCGCTTCCAGCACATCCGCTACCGGTATACGGACGGTTCCCGCTTGTTCCACCGACCCATATTCCCATAAACCAACCTGATGCGCCTATTCCTGAGAATTCTGCAGTTCCTGAGCAGGCAATAGATGGCACTCTCATTATAACCCGGTCTACATTTCCGCTTCCTAAAACCTGTCCGCCGCTTGCCTGTGTTGCAAGTAGTGTCGGATATGCATATATCACTCCACCTTGTTCTCTAACAGGAACGCGACCTTGTCTTGTTGTTGGAACATCACCATAGGCTGTAAGGCTGACGTGGTCAATGTATATGTAGTTGTTTGCAGCTGAGTTGAAATAGATCTTACAGGGTGATTGGGGGATAGCTTGTATATGGTTTGCTCGTAATACCCCGTCTACCCATAGTTGTGCATAGGTAGGCGTCCAAATGATCTGGAAGTTATACCATGTGTCATCTACAAGTGTCACAGTTGTATATTCGTCTGCCTCTACTGCTGGAGTGTTTACCTTCTTTTCTGTATGAAATCTACCTGCTTCATATGTTACCTTTGAGTCTTTGGCTGATTCTGTCCATTCACCCACAAATCCGAATTCCATACCCGCTTCATTGGCATCCTCCAAATATACCTGGAATGATAAGACACCGTATAGGAATGGGTCCATTGTCTGCATTATTGCAGCTGTAGCGGCATGTTCCAGTTCACAGGCACCATCTCCTACTACTGCTGTTCCCTGTAGTAGCTCCCATTTACCTGTATCGAGTGTATCACCATCGAACATATCGTGGAAGCGGATATGTTTATTATCTGCTCCTGTGAGCAATCTTGTCTCCGGTACCATCCCTTCATATTTACCAGATGTCACTATTGCTTGAAGTTCTTGTATCGCTGTAACGGTTTTTATTACCTCTACCGCACCACTTGCAACGCATCCTGATGCTTGGACATAATCTTCACCAAGGACTACATTCTGCTGACCAGAGGTCTCAGCGATTACCGTACCACTTACCAGTATATGACCGCTTACCGCGATTACTCCTGATACCTGAATGCCTCCGTAAACCACAGTATGTATACCAGATGCAAGATACGCACCGGATTCAACCTGTACACCAAGACCGCTTTCTACAATAACATGAATACCAGATGAAACATCTACGGCTACATCAGCAACAACATGGAGCCCACTTGCAAGGTAAGCACCGGATTCAACTTGTACACCAAGACCGCTTTCTACAATAACATGAATACCAGATGAAACATCTACGGCTACATCAGCAACAACATGAAGACCGCTGGCAAGGTAAGCACCGGATTCAACTTGTACGCCCAACCCTGACTCTACAACAACGTTTAAACCTGAATCAACAACTATAGCACCTGAGCCTATGTTAAGGATGTCACCAGAAATAGTCACAGGCTGACCGCTAGTATTTATGATTATACCACTAAGGTTAACAACAGCTTCTATACGCATCTCCCCGCTGGCATCAACAGCAATTGGCCTCCAATCACCACTATCAGTATAATATCCTTCAATCCTAGAGCGCTGACCGCTAGTTCTCGCTTCCACTATATCGCTAATCTCAGCATGGATAGCAATCTCACCGCTCTGATCAACTCGTACCGCTAACCAATCCCCGTTAGCATCACAATAGCCTCTTATCCTAGAGTTACAAGTACTTGGTATAGAATCTACACCCATAATATTTCACCAAAAACAAAATACATTAATAGTATTTTAAATATTTTGTCAATTTGGCAATGAACCATAGAAAAGATTAAAAGGAAAGAATTCTTTTGATATTTGGTGAAGTTATATGAAACCTGAACAACATACTTCTCATTGGAGACCTGTTCCTAAAGAAGAGGAAGAGAAATTTATTGGGGCTCTAAAAGAACAAGAAAAAAAGGAAGAGCCTGAGCCTGAAACACCATCTGAGCCGGAACCAAAGGAAGAAGAAAAAGAAGAGGAACCTGAAGAACCAAAAGCAGAAGAGACGCCTGAAGATGAACCAGAGCCGCCACTGGAACCTGAACTAGAGGAAAAACCAGAAGAACCTCCAAAAGACGAAGAACCATCTGAGGAAACACCTAAAGAAGAATGATCTATCGGGTGGCCTCAAGAATAATCGAAATCGATGGGTGGGTGGTTAAAGTCTGAGTTTGAATTGCCTCTGACCGTGATTCAAAAGGAGACACTTTTTTAATTTCTTTAAAATCTGTTTGTTCCAACATTTTCGTCAATGATTTTTCATCATAGATTGTTTTATGACCTGATAGCAACAAAGAGAAATAGGCCTCTGCATCATCAGTTGCTTGTTCAATACCAGTATTAATGTATCTATACTCCCAGATATTTCCATCGATGTATTTTTGTGTAATAATCTGTGTATCTGGGGTGCTAATCCGCATTATTCCGCCTGATTTTAATACACGATGGCATTCTTTGAAGAACTGTCGCCCTTCAGATCTGCTGATGTGTTCGATGAAATGGTTAGATGCTATGATATCCACGCTATTGTCTTTAAATGGTAAATCTTTTCTTGCGTCATGCTGCAGGAAATTATAAGCCTGATTATCAGCAAACGATTTAAGATCGAGTATATCAATATTTTTCCATCCATAATAAAAACAATCTAAAAAGCTTCCTATATTCAGTTTTACAAGGTTATCTGGTATTGGTGGTGCAATAGATGTTGGTTGCGGCTGATGTTCCGGATGTTCGTACTCCAATAAACGAGGATGCTTCAATACAACATCGTAATCTGGAGCCAGGGTTTTAAATTTATTGTTCCACCAGCTCTCCGACTTAGAGGTAACATGTGTAATATCTATATCTTTGTCTGCTTCTTCATATGGGCTTTCTGTGAAATGAATACCATGCAAGCCACGTTTAGAAACACGAACTATCTCACGGATAACATCATCTAGTTTTTCCTCCGAAATATGTTCTAAAAAATTGATGCTAAAGCTCAAATCAAACTCTTTATCTGCAATTCCTGATATTTTGGGGTCTGCAAATGCCACCCAAGGTGTTTTTGTTGCATCATGCAAAATAAAGCTATCAGTCGCACGGGTATGCCAACAATGCTTACTGATATCCATGCCAATCGCTTTTATTCCATGATTTTCAAGTATGCGTACAACATAAGCCCGCCCACATCCCAAGCTTAATACACTTTCGGGTTTCATTTCTTCTATAATGCGAGCTGTGGAATAATGCGTAGCGAAATCCCTATAATTTTTGTAACCATATGTTCCATCCTCAAAATAGCTTCTCTCAAAAACCTCTTCTTTTTTCATTTTATATGCCTCAATAATAAGATCAGTAACAGTATCCGGATGAGGAAACGTCCTTATAAGTGTGAAATCAGCGTTTTTAAACAACTCTTCAGCATACTCTGGGCTAAAACCCATCTTATGAGTGCCTCCGTGATCGGGAAACTCCTGGCTTCCAAAAAGCAACTCTACTGTATCTTTATTTATTCCTTCATCCACAATTTTTTTACATTGCTCGTATGTATTTGCAGTAATAATAATTGCTTTACCTCCTGGCTTCAAAATCCGATAAATCTCCTGTATAAAACACTCTACGTTGTGCCAGCTGATATGCTCAATTGCATATCTTGAAAAAATACCATCATATGATTCATCTTCCAACGGTAGTTTCTTGTTAAAATCAGCCACAATATCCACGTTAGGACCAGCGATAATATCTACATTTGGATGTATTGCAGGATTAGCGCCACCTCCAAGCTCTATAACATTTCCGCCATGTTTAAAATTCAGCATATAAGACATTTTTTACCTCCGGATTTTAATACAAACAACCGAATATACTTTTTCCGCATCCTCCTGGCTAACCATGGGGTATTTTTCAAAAAGAGTTCCTATAACACTAAGAGCCGATTCATCAGTCATACCATGGGCCGCTCTCCATCCACCAATAAAATATTCCGCTAAAGCTATATAAAAATAACATGAACCACTATACTCGCCAACTAACCTAAGTAGCCTCTCTTTATCATATACCCGCCAAGTATCATCTTTGAGGAAAGCACCATAAGGCACTGTAACAAGTAGATTGCCACCTTCTTCAAGCATGTTATATAGCTTCTTCACAGCCTTAATATCTCCAATCTCATCAAGCTCTGCGAAATTACCATAAGGCAGACCAACATGTTCAACTGAAGAAATAGCATAGATGCATTTGAATTTCTCCTTTAAATCCATCTTTAAAAAATTGCCTTTGTGAAACTCGTAATTTTCAATAGCTCTATCATCTTCCTCTAAATCCACGCCGACAACAGTATACCCCCTTTTCGTAAAAGTCTCAACTGTTTTATCAAGGCGGCTACCGAAATTAAAAATCCTGCAGGGCTTCTCCGGGAGATTATTTCCAACAAATGTATACTCTATATTTTCTGCCATAGATCCACATATTCCCCCAGTACCCGTGTCCAAGTATATTTCTCAGATGTTTTACGGGCTTCTAAGCCCATCCTTTTGAGCTCAGAGGGATTGTCGTGGAAGTAGATTGTTTTATCTCTAATGGCTTTAATATCACGCATAGGGACAACAAAACCATCCTTGCCATCAGTAATCAACTCGGATACGCCAGCACCATTAGAAACAATTACTGGCCTTCCATAAGCCATTGCCTCAAGTGGAGTTATCCCAAAACCATCCTGAATCGACGGTTGAATGTAAACAGATATCTGCTTGTAGAACTCGCCTATATCTGCTACTCCGCCAATTGTTTTAAATCGAGAATTAAAAGGCTCGGGTATCTTAAATATCTCCGTGCCCCTTCCCCCGATTAATAATTGTAAATCTTTGTACGGGCAGTTAAGCCAACCATCAATCATATAACTAATTCCTTTATCAATCCCAAGGACGCCGAAATACCCGGGTGTAAACTGTTCAGGAAAACTAGGGATTTCAGCTGGCAGATTACAACCGTGGGGTATAACAACAGGGTCATTTTTTAAATTAGCTGTTTTCTTTATGTAGTCCGCTGATGAATGTGAATGGACCACAACGACATCGGCAAGACGAAGATGACGAAGATATAGTTTCAATAGCCAAGGGTCGGTCAGATGAGGAAACGGATATTCTTTCGTAAGTTTGATATGTTCCTCCTTTGAAATAGCGATGTTATGCGGTGCGAGATCAGCTACTACTTTGCATGATGGGTTTTTCTTGAGCTTCTCGATAGTAAGCCCAAATGGACAGGCATAGGTCTGCACAAGTTCGATAGGTTCATCAGGAATGAGGTTATATGCTATGTAATCCTGGATAAATGGTGTAGGTCTCCACGGTGGCTTATATCCATAATCAAGATGGTTCAACGAAAAAGCAGGTATCTCCCCATATTTGTCATCTTTGAATTTCTGATTTGAAAGAATGCATTTCAACTCTGAGCAGGACTGCAACGCTTTAATAAGATTATAGCTTACAATACCACCACCTGAGAATTGGTCAATACCCGAGTTAGTTATAAACATAGAATTTTTAATCATTCTTTTTTTCCTCCTCTTCTTTCTCTATCATATTATGTAATCGTACGCAATCTCACATACTTTCCGGCTAAGCTCCGCAATCGTATCCGCAACCTCTGTTGCAATTTGCTGTATCTCCTTTAACTCTAAATTTACCATCCTTTCCCTTCTATTATTTCTTTGAAACTCTTTAAGTAATTCGCCCCCATAATTTTATAATCGAAATCCTCGGCACGCTTCCTGCAATTCTCAGGTTTTATATCTTCAATCCTCTTAACAAAATAAGCGAATTCATCATTTGTATTAGCAAAAAAACCATTATAGCCATGAATAAGGCTCTCGACCCAACCGCCATTAGGCGTTACTATTGTTGGTGTTCCTGCAGCTCCGGCTTCAGCCACCACCAATCCAAACGGCTCATGCCAATCCCAAGGACCTGGGTGTCCCATATATTTCGTTGTATCTTCATTGGAGATACTTTCAATAATCGGGAGGATAACACATTTAGCATTGCGGTAGAGCTCTAGTTTTTTAGCAAAACTAACGGGTCCAAGAAATGTTGCATATTTACTCTCCTCGCACATCTTCTTAACAAGTTGTTCATAGGCTGGAATTTGTCCAAAAGAACCTCCGGCTAAATCAATAGGTATCTTGAGACTATTGGCTATCTCAATAGCACGATGAGCACCTTTAGGATAATACAGGCGACTTAGCCACAATAATCGTTCTCGCTCAGCAAGAGGCTTCTTATTAACTGTGTATTTATAGGTTGGTATGCCATTGTATACAGTACGCCAAACCGTTCCCGGTGCTATCTTCATCATCTGTTTAGCATGACTGAAACTAATAGAGATAAAATTAGGTTTTTCATATGGAGGTTTAGCTCTGAATCCTGGGTCTGGTCCATGCCAAGGATGACAAACATGTTTAAGCTCATTAAAGACAGAGTAACAATAAAAATTCCAGCTATGGTCGCATACGATATCTGCATCTTTCAAAACTTTCCGTGTGCGCGGGTCATCCCAATACGCCTTCCATGCCTGTATCGGATTTGTTCCCTTCTCACCGACAACATAAAGATGACCCTTAGGGGGATTCCAGCTGCCCTTACATCCAAAAAGATGCACTTCATGACCCATTTCATCGAAGTATTTTGCCTGAAGGCCTACAATTAATTCGAGTCCTCCATACTCGTCAAGATCTGGAGAGGTTGGGATTACTTGAGTACTGTAAAGAGCGATTTTCATATTGTCTCAGGACTCCATATGTAGAAAAAAGAATTCATTTTTACAGCCTCGATAGTTCATATCCTCCATCTGCTCCTCGTTTTATAGTCATTGTTTCATGGTCGCACAAAACGGCTGTTGCTAGATGGGGCTTTATCCCTAGTTCTTCTTGTAATCTCAAACAAAAATAGAAATCTTCGCTGACCATCGGGATTTTCTTACCACCGGGTAACTGTAGTTTCTGTCGCCCTAATCCCCAGCAGAAGAACGGAAGGTCTGGGTTTTTCTCATCTAGTTTTTTGAATATTTCTGTTTTGACTAGCATGCAACCAGACCCGCATACATCTACTGGTACTATGCTTCTTTTTTCAAGGTATGGTTTGATATTCACCGAGCCGAACTCATATTTGCCTGTTTCTTTATTTTCATTCAATTTTATCCATGCCGCCGGCATGGGTGCTCCTGGTTTTTTTGCCCAATATAATCCAGATAAAACAGGTAGGTTGAATTGTTCTGAGAATTGTATCATAGCGGGTATAGCATTAAGAGGAATTAGGGTATCGCTATCTAATGAGAAGATATATTTGACGTCTTTTTCCATTAGTCCTCTCACACATACTTCTCTCGCTGTATCATATGGCTGGTTTTTGTTGAACATATAGATATGCGGTGGTATGTCAAGTTGTCTGAAACGGAGTGCCCATTCCATTGTTACGTTTTGTTGGTATATTACATATAATCCCAACTCTGGTTTTCCAGTTGTTCCTCCTGCTGTTGGTTGTGATTGCCCGCTTAAAATCTCTGGTTGCTCCCATATAGCCATAAAATATTCCTCATTGTCAAGTTGACATAATATAAAAGGTGTTTAAAAAGATTTCTTTAATTTTATCCGCCGAATGAAGTTCCGCCTGTGCCTGGTCGGGGTCTTCCTATTCCACCTTTTACTCCGGCTTTAAGCCCGAGACCCATTGGTGGTTTTTTAACAATTGGTGGTGCTCCTGTTGAATAGTTGCAGTAGATGCTGTAGTCTCTCGTTGTCCCAGGGTCAACGACCCAGGGATTTTCGGGGGTATCGTATGTCTGAGACTCGCTATATGAGGATACAGCTGTAGCACCAACCGTATCATAATATACCTTATATACATCATCTTTTACACCCGTAACATCGCACATTATATTCAGGATATAAACCGTTTCCGAGACCAGGTTCTCACTAGCTAAGTTGAACTGTTCCCAATGGGTATCCACACTACAGGTCGGGTTCTCCTTGGTAGCTATCTGACCGTGCTGACCTGCCGCTACGCTGTCCTTCTGATTTATGAAAACCGTGCAGTCTGGCGTTACTGCCGTTCCACTGACATACGCCTTGATCCAATTAGCTGTACCGTTCTCGGTCATCGTCCACGCCGAACCTCCTCTAAAGGTAATATCCTCAGCACCCATGTTTAAGCTAAGAGCACCAGTGGAAGTATATCCAAAATCAGGATCTATAGTTATTGGATAAGTGGCTTCATCTAAGAATTGTTGTGGGACTGTAAGTGTGAATAATGTTTCATTGATTTCTATAGAGCACCAAGCCTTTTCACCTAATGCATCCTCGGCTATGGGCCGGTAGATATGAAATGCCTTTCCGCACTTGTATTTTTCAGCATCCTTTTGACTTCGATGCATATTTGTTCTGGTAGCATGATAAACAGCATAGGAACCTTCTACGTTCAAGGGAGCTCTTGCCCCATCCAAAATATCTTGCTCTGTTAAAAAGGGCTGGTAATTAAACCTCAGGTTCTTTACCACTATGGGAAACGAGAATGAATTACCTGCAGCAGGTCTTTTCTTCTTGAGAACAAGCTCAAAACGTAGCCCGCCATCGTGGCACTGAATAAGATTAGTTGTGTCACCATAGAAGTCTCCAGTGGAGCGAGTGTCAATTGGGTAAACTCTTAGAATGAAATCAGGATTTTCAACTTCTATCTTATTCTCTGAAAATATGTGATTTGGGGTTGGAACCGCATCAAGAACTATTTGAAGCGATGTCTCTTCACCCCACTTGTAAAGATTAAGATAAATGAAATCATCCTTATGCTCTATGTTCACCCGCTGATTATCCTTCGTATTGAAATGATACTTTTTAGGAGTGCCTTGGATAATTTTAAGTTTCTCTTCTGGCAAATCAGTGCCTCCGGTAGTCTTTCACGGGACTCCATCGTCCATACTTAATCCATTCTTCTGAGATGTGCTTCTCTTTCTGCCCCACATACCCATCCAGTAATCCCCTTTCATTAGGATTTAACGAGCCCTCGACGAAGTTGGCATTGAAAAAAGACTCAAATCCCCACCTCAGGCTCTCTTTCAAGTTTTGAATCGTAATCGAAGGATTTAGCTGCCTCAGGGGCAAAAACCATTTCTCAATGTTGTTTACAGGCTTTTTCCGCCATTTCTCCTCTGGGAATAGCAGAGCTTTTTTTGTTTCGGCTAGGTTAACATCTAAAATAAGTTCTCCACTTACACACATCTTATGCAAACCCCGTGAGTATGATGACATACCGATGCGTCTGTTACCCACGCGGTAGTCGTTATCAATGTATTTTATTGAAACATCATAAAACTTTTTGAGGGCCATATTAATTATATCAGCAACAACTATACTACTATCTCCACTTGGTATAAGGGATGGGGTAAATATAAAATAAAACCATAGATTCGTATCTTTTCCATCGTAATAGACTGACCGACCAGGATCAACAGGGGACCTCACAATCGGTATACCCTGTTCTTTACAATACTCTGTGTTTACGTTTTTTTCCATCACACATGTTTTTCCAACCCATACAAGCTTGGGGGGGAGAAGAAAAAGTAGTGTCGTAGGCGATTCAGAATTGAGTATCGCTTTTTCAATATTCATAGTCTCAACTGGGTCGTCTACCTTTAATTCTAGTAATCTCCACTCTTCCGTCATTTCAAACTACCCGCCGAATGAAGTTCCGCCTGTGCCTGGTCGGGGTCTTCCTATTCCGCCTTTTACTCCAGCTTTAAGCCCGAGGCCCATCGTTCTCAACTCGTTTAATAGGCATATAATCACTAATAATCCGTTCCTATCCAGGATAAAGCATTCCCGCTGTCACATATTCCACAGGCCCATACATCACAGGGGCTGCATACATCTAGGTTTATTGCTTCTTGTCCATCAAGTACCAAACCATGACCGCTATACGGTTTACAGCTTACTCCGCCGATGTAGATAGGGCAGTTACCACTTATGCTTTTAATGATGATCGAATGTATCGGACCGCTACATACCCATCCACTTGCACAGAGAGAGGCCCCGCCGCTATTAGTTGTTACGGGTTGTAAGTTCCCTGTTCTAATTGTATCAGCACACCCAATATGTACCATTTGACCGCTAGTACTAGTAGCATCAACGAGAACGCCAGCACCAGACTGAATCAGAACACCAGCACCGCTCTGTATCTGTACTCCCGCACCAGATTGAATCAGAACACCTACGCCAGATGCTAGATAAACGCCAGATTCAACAAAGACATGATCGCCAGAAATAGTTACAGGCTGACCACTGATGACAACATGAAGACCAGATGAAACCTCTACCGCTACATCAGCAACAACAAAGATACCACTAGCAATATAAATACCAGACTGAACAACGACACCCTCCCCACTCTGAATTTGAACTCCTGCACCACTCTGAATCAGAACACCAACACCCGATGCAGCATACAGACCAGATGCTAGATAAACGCCAGATTCAACAAAGACATGATCACCAGAAATAGTTACAGGAGTGCCGCTAATGTTAACATGTAGACCACTGGATACCTCTACCGCTAAATCTAACTGTCCACTAGCATCAACAGCGAGCTGTCTCCAATCACCACTAGCATGATAATAACCATAAGCATAGGTATCGATGTTATCCCCGCTTTCCAAATGAACATGTTGACCACTGATAAGTACATGAAGGCCGCTTTCTACAACTACGTTTAATCCGCTTTCTACATAAACATGCTGACCAGAAATAAGGACACCCAAGCCTGACTCAACAACAACATGTAACCCGCTATCAACAGTTATGTTACCTGATTCAACTATGATACTTCCACTCATAACATGGACTTCACCGCTGCTCACAGATACCTGCCCGCTTGTAACATTAAATCGATATTGCCCGAGTTCTGTAGCTCTTTTTACAACGCAGTCATCAACCCGTATGTTGTTTAATGTATCTCCTGCGGCTGAAAAACCGACATATACAGCTATAAATTGTACATCTTCTAATCTACAACCGGTTCCAAGGCTACCATCTACATACATCATGGAATGCATTATGTGATTCCAGCCAGCATTAAGCTCCCCTACATCCGTCTGCCAGTACCATAGGTTACCCGCAGCTGTCCCAAGAGCGGTATATACCACGGTTACATCTGAGAGATCTGCTAGATATAAATGATACAACAGCCATGCATGAGTTGAATAGTCTCTTATGTTTTTACTAGGTATAGGACGGCTGATCATAGCATATGCCTGTGTAACACCTGTCTTGTCAAACTCCACTGAGTATCGACCTTTGCCGCGATGGTTTGTGCTAAGAGTCAACCCGGTGATATCAGGACTTGTGTTAATGCCAGCTGTGCTCTCCCAACCTTCAATATCTGTCTTAGCTGGAGCGGTCTTCAAAGAGTTGTCGTCATAAAGATCTGTGATGTGGCCACTTCTATCTGTTATCATTACTGGCTGACCAGAGATCTTACTCACTACTTCCCCGCTTAAAATACTGACTCGACCTGATGAAACAGTAACGGGCTGACCAGAGACTGTTACGGCATCTCCGGAGATATCAACCCTGACTTCCATCTCTGTGACAAAATGAACACCGGACGCAAGATAAACACCTGATCCAACTTGTACGTTTAATCCCGATGCAACAACGGCCTGCAAACCAGACTGAACAATGACACCGGCACCAGATTGAATCTGTACACCTAGACCAGACTCGGCGATATCAGCAACAACATGAAGACCACTGGCAATGTAAGCACCAGATTCAACCTGTACGCCTAACCCTGACTCTACAACAACGTTTAAACCTGAGTCCACAGAGATAGCTGCAACAACATGAGCACCGCTTTCAACATAAACGTGCTGACCACTGATGAGAACACCAAGACCAGAGTCAACAGTAACATCAGCGACAACATGTATACCTGAGGCAAGATAGACACCTGATTCAACATAAACATGGTCACCAGATACAGTTACAGGCTGACCTGAGACAGTTACAGCTGCTCCTGAAATAAATACGTTTAAACCTGAGCTGACATCCACCTCGATATCTGTTTTAATTGCACCGTCTTCACTAACGGCAATATTGGTGGGTGTAGCACCATATTCTCCCATTATCTGTACTTTTTCTCTTGGTTCAGTCATTTTAAATCACCTAATCTTTAACTTTATTAACTATCGGTGTATTCATTTTCCGTTTCTTTAATTCTGCTATTGTTGGTTTTTCCAACTCATCTTCTTCATCCATATACAACATCCTCCACTGCTCCGTCGGCTGTCAACACCATGTCCAGATAATCAGGAGGCCAATGTGATGGGTAACTCCTATCCATTATGGCATTAAATGCCATAGCATACGTTTTGTTCTGCATTACTATGCCTGCCGTCCATTTAAGAGTTGCTTTTTTAAATCCTGCACTTCTACCTAGCGCAGTTGAGTTTATGTCAAAAATAGCATCATAGAAACTAGGATATTCAAACCAAGCTATATCGACTAAATGATTTGAAGCGGACTCGGCTGAATATTGGTAAACATGAATTGGTAATGTTTCTTCATATAGACGAGCATATAGTTCTCCTGTTGCACGGTCCAAGCCTGCCCGCACTGCATCTGATACTATCTCATCGAATGTCTGACCCCCGATATACAATGGAGAGGTCCACAAATATCCCCAATCAAAGCTAACGTATCCAAAAGCCGGAACCGCATATGTATTATATGCTATCCTGCGTAAATGCGATCTCAAAATGGGCTGGACTGAATATTCAACATTATCTGAATAATCCTTCCGTCCAGTTCCCCAAGTTTCAACCATTCATTTCTCCTAAGATGGCAGCACTGAGGCCACTCTTAAATAATATTCTTTCTCTCCCGTTACAAGTCCGGCCATAGTATAATGGTAATTTATGCTCGCATCTCCATCATTTGTGAGTGCGGAGCGGACAGTTCCAAAAAATGGAAAACCCTTCAGGATACAATGAGATATGTTTTGATAATTCTTATCCTGAAATACATATGTTGAAGCACCAGCTACTGATATCGCATATACTACCATGGAGATCAAAACATTGGAATCGGCGGAAAAATTAAAATCATACAGCATGACTACAGTCTCTGTAGTTATCGCGGTATTTATCGTGGTTGATGCTCCAGCTGCCAAAGTGCCCGTCTCTACTACAACATATTGCTGTTGATAGCTTCTGATAATTGCCTCTGTTGCATATTCAACGTTTTTAGAATAGTCTTTTCTTCCTGTTCCCCATGATTGCACAGTCATGTTATGGCCCCGTATATGTAAGTTTTTCTTCTATGAGCAATATTGCGGAAATAGTATGAGTTTCTGTATCATCATGGTTTGTAACAACTACCTCAAGCGGGTCTCCTGTCCCAACAGGTTCATTAATTGAAAAAGACTGCGTGGTACCATCAAGTGCGATACCTGTAACTACTCCACCGCCCTTGGTAGGGGTGGGTAGAATCCGAGTAGTTTTATGATTTATAATAATCTCCACGAGGCTATTTGTACCTGGTGGAAAATGTAAAATCGCAGAGTTGAGGATGCCATCTACAGGTGAATATTTCGTTATTTTACCAATATTTAACGACGTTGTCGTTATACGATAATTTACTTCAGCCATTTTTTTACCTCTTCTATACTATGATAATGTGAATATCAAGGGTTTTCACTATGAATGGTACTAAATAGACCTTTCTTGGTCTATTTGAGTGCTACTCCGTCACTATTCTATTGCTTGTGGGTCTATTATCACTACTAGCGTTGCTCTTCCCCAGAGGGTTTCATTATATATCCTTATTCCGCTTTGAATTGGACCGCATACTTCATTTGGGTCCCAGGATATCGTTGTATTTTCAGTAACACCGATCGGGGGAGTTATGCGTGCTCCTGCCTCATCCGTAAGCCAAACTCTTCCTTCGGTTCCGCTTAGCTCGGTAATAAGAAGTTCGCTTATGTAGGCTACTTTCCCGCTGGCTACGATGTATCCGCTGGTATGTGTCCCTGACGTGAATACTACGCTGTTGAAATCATATACACGTACATCATCTAAAGGTACTACTAGCTGCCCTTCTTTATTACGGGTTTGCTCAAGGGTTCGGGTTTGTTCTGCCATCTATCACACCTCCGATGGTGATACCATGAATTGTTTGTAGTTTTTCTTCAGCCATCCTGGTGCACCTATCGGCTTCCATGGATCTCCCATTGTCCGTATGGTTGCACGTTTATCTCCTCTTAGGAACTGCAAGATTTTATCCTTGTTTTCTATCACCTGATATGAAAATGCAGTTATGTAAAAAGCAGCACCTATTACTTGGCTTTCTCCGACTATACCTGGGTTTTCCGCATTGAACCATGGAACCTGATCATTGACAACCCATAGTTCCGTGCATGGCCCCGGGTCACGATAAGGCGACTGTTCTCCATCCCAGTAACCGATTGGGCCTGGTACGGCTCTCGGGCTTATCAAGCTCAGCCTATCTTCACGCTGGGTATATTGCAGATACAGTTTTGTTGTACTTGGAGTAATCCCTGTGAAGAACTGGTACACAATGTCTTCTTCCGGAGGTTCAAGATAGTTTCTTCCTTCCGTATCAGCTGGTGTCTCCCATCCGCTTGTGCCTCCGGCAGCTACAACTACACCTTCGTCAAAGGCCCATGGGGCATATATCGTGGTCGGTTGTTTACGTATGGTTTTAAAAAACCAATAGCCTTCTTTAAAAAGCAGTCCAACAAAAAAATTTGGCTGCGGTATGAATTTTTCAATTTCTAATATTTTATCACCTCAGACTTTTCTTTTGGTTCTTTGGCGAATTATCACTTCACCTATAAAATCTAATAGTATTAGTATTATTTAAAGTTTTGTCGAAAAAAAAAGAAAAAAAAGAGAGAGATTAGTGTCCAGCTGCAATTATGTCTACTCTAAGTCCTGATGTCGGAGCACCTGATGCCCATGTGAAACTATGACCAGATGTCGCCAGCCACAATACCTCTATTGCGTTTCCGCTGCATCCGCCGCTTACAACAGTTGTATAATATCCTCCGGAACCTGGAAATCCGGAATGACCGATAAGTGCTGCCGCTGGTGCATATTGTACCATTGCCCTATTGACCTCTGTTAATGGAGCAAGTGTTATTATCTCTAACGCTGATGCGTCTGCTTTGTTTGAATATAGCTCGGTAAACAATATGATTTTTCCGTCTTTATCTATAAATACGTCTTCATTATTTGCCATATTTTTTTCACCTCTTTTAAAGAAAAGAAGAGGGGGTTTTAATGTCCAGCTGCGACTATGTCTACTCTAAGCCCTGATGTCGCATAGCCTGATGCCCATGTGAAACTATGACCAGATGTCGCCAGCCACAATACCTCTATTGCGTTTCCGCTGCATCCGCCGCTTACAACAGTAGCGTAACAGTGTCCAGATACTGTTTCTGCTGGTGCGGTTTGTACCATTGCCCTATTGACCTCTGTTAATGGAGCGAGTGTTATTATCTCTAACGCTGAATCGTCTGCCTTGTTTGAATATAGCTCGGTAAATAATATGATTTTCCCGTCTTTCTCTATAAATACGTCTTCATTAGTTGCCATATTTTGTTCACCTCAAACTAATTTCTTAGTCGCAGGCTGCAGCGTATGTCACTATCGTATTTGTGCTACCTTCGTATGAGCTTGCGTTCAGGAATGTTCCAAGACCAACACAGAAACCGCCAAGTCTCAGTTCAAGAGCTCCGGCTGCCTTCGCCTGAATGCTTATAAGGACATCTATGGATGGACCCCAGAAAGTTGTCGGTAGCGGATACAGGCTTATCCCTGATCTTGCGTCTCTTATCTGGTTTGCCGCACAGTCATAATAGAGGATGTCACTTCGTCCTATGTCTATTTTCACTGTCTGCAGTTTCGGGCTTGTGCTCTGTTCGACGATGTAGAGCGGTATCACAAATTGGTCTTTGTGTAAAGTGAATGCTGTTGCTACTGTGTTCGGGCTGTGTATCCAACAGTCGTACGCCACGTTATAGCCGGGTACTGTTGCGTTTCTACGTGTCCAAAGCCAGGTGTTATCGCCCTCCTCGTTGGAAGAACCATCACCAGCTAATCCAACTTGACCTGGTCGGATTGTGCTGATGCCTATTTCGTTTGCACCTGAGTTGAAACCACCAAAATTTCTTTCATCCAATGCGTTTTTAGCAGCTCTTACCCCTTGGTCTACTACAGCCCTTCTGGAGTTTATTAACTCTCTTTCAAGACTCCATGAGGGGAAGAATAGATCTTTCCATTGTGCATTAAACAGCTCCATTTCCTTCTGCGTGAGAGCAGTCTCCGCGAAGGATTCGTGTTGTACATCTAAGTCAACCATTTTTACTTCACCTATAAACCCAAACTGCTTGCCTGTTTAAATAGTTGTGTCCGACAGCAAACTATTAACGTAATGACTTGTATTAGGATGTAATGAAAAAGCAAATTATTTATGCACGATTAGACCGGGAAGACGTAAAAAAAATAGATAACCTAATCTTAGAAAAAGAATTTGATAACCGGTCATCGTTTGTTAGAAAAGCAGTAACGAGATATCTGAAAGAACTAGAACCAAGAATACTAGCATAGTGACATTATGGCAAAGTTTTATATACTGGCTTT
>Ga0307376_10001826_pt1 | contig 21993 bp, 18 predicted proteins | sample TR2MG_FD_202536 | JGI IMG/M metagenome (GOLD analysis project Ga0307376, IMG submission 202536) | Soil microbial communities from Risofladan, Vaasa, Finland - TR-2 | ecosystem: Environmental > Terrestrial > Soil > Coastal area > Acid sulfate soil | place: Finland: Risofladan, Vaasa | collected...
CCCGCAAGTCGCATACGAAAAGGACCCGCCGACGCCTTCGCACGCTCGGCATCAGAGTGGATCGATTACGCTGCTGCGTACCGGATGAACCGTGAAATCCATGACTAAGCGGCGCTGTAGTGCTAAGCGACGGCTTTACGCCGTCGGGGATAGTACATCCCGTCAATGCTGCGAGAGCGAGAGCCAAAACGAGCATGCGACTGAGGGCTAGCGATCGCGTTCCTCCGAAGGCGCCATGGAGGAATTGATTACGGACGCGCGATAGCTTCGATGCCGTGCGCTCGCATTGGGACGCCTTTTGGCCGACATCTCCCATTTGCCGTCTCTTTGCCGTCTTCGAGAACACCATTGTACTGAAAGTCTGGCCGGATTTCGACGCTAGGTCAACATCCTGACGAGGCTGCCTGCGTTTGAGCGCCGAATCCGACTTATCCTTGTTTGAGAAGTAGTGCGACGGGCGTTCACGCGTCATGCGGCGCAGCAGCAACCGTTCGCTGACCGGGATCATCATGCCCGTCGCCTTGTCGCGACACTCAGCCACGCTGCACCAAGGGCGATGGACATACACCCAAATAGGATTTCCTCCTGAAGGGTGATACCGGTTCGCCACTGGTCCCCGGTCATCGTCCCGCTGAAGAATGCCAAGACGATGGTGAAGATAGTCACGACGATGCCGGATGCAGTGAGCGTGCCGGCGAGGCCGACTCGCTCATACACAATCGACACCTCCTTGATCGCGCCGCTGGTCTCCTTGATGATCGTAGCTGCCGTCTTGAACTTCGGCGCAGGCAGGTTGCTGTTACTGTCAGGATGTTCGTGGCTCTCTTCGCCATTGCTCATACTGTTATCTCATTTGCCTCAGCGAACGACCAAGCAGAGCGGCATGAGCCTCGTCAATACAGATCGTTAATGCCTCTGCAACGCTTGGGATGGGGTGATATATGGGTTCTGCAAGAGACACCTAACCGTCCCCTTTAAGAATCGTCTGCGGCCGGGCCGTGTTCCGGTATTCTAGAGTGCCCGCCTCGGTCGCGCCTAGCCCTTTTCGGAGTCTTTTTTGTGCGGCTGGTGGGGACGGACCGAGGCCGCTGAGGGCTTTTTTGCAGGTCCGATGGGCGCCCGACAGGGGAAAGGTGGGTCAGACGACCCACCTTACGTGTCTACGCCTCCGACAGCAGACATGCCCACGCAACAGCCGCGTGAGCATGCCACCCGCGAACGGTGGGTCAGACAAGCCACCCTACATCTCTGGGCGCATAGCACCCGCTGGGATCGTCGTAGAGGGGGCGAAATTGAACGTCTTGCCGGGTCGTCCACAAGGTACCATCCCATCTGCCGCAGGCGCGGATGGCAGGGAAGGTGATCCCCCACCTCGCCGCGGCGAGACGGGATACCCCCAAAGAACATGCCCGCGTCCGCCGCGGCGGACTTGAGCACGCCACCCGAGAATCGATCCGGCGCCCTTCGCGTCGCGAAGGACGGGGCACCCGAGCACATCCCTGGAAATCCCCTGGGAGACGCTTGCTTCGTGACGATAACAAGTGTACACTTGGAGTGTACACTAAGGAGTGAGCGGGTATGAAGGCGTCGTTTGTAGATCTGCGGAAGAAATCGGCCGAGATCATCCGGGCGCTGGAGCGCAACGAGCCGGTAACCGTCCTGTATCGCGGCCGGGCGAGGGCGATCATGCAGCCCGTCGGCGGTGAGGCCAAGCGGGCGGGCAAAGCCAAGGACCACCCCGCGTTTGGCCTGTGGGCCGACCGCAAGGACCTGGGGGACGTCGGCAGGCACGTCCGCAAGCTGCGGAAGGGGCGCTTCGGTGATCTTTGATACCGACGTGCTCATCTGGCTGTTTCGGGGAAACGCCAAAGCCGCCCGGGCCGTCGACAGCGCCGACGCGCGAGCGGTGGCCATCATCACCTATATGGAACTGCTGCAAGGCGCGCGAGACAAGGGCGACGTGAAGGCGATCAAGAGTTTCCTGGCCGACCTGGGGTTTGCGACGCTTCCGCTGACGGAGAACATCGGGCATCGCGCATCGATCTATATGGAAGAGTATGGCCTGTCGGTCGGCATGAGCATGGCCGACGCCCTTATCGCCGCGACGGCTGTCGAAAACCACGACGTGCTGCTGACCGGCAATCAGAGGCATTACCGCACAGTGAAAGAGTTGGAGTCCAAGACGTTCAGGCCGGGGACGAGAGGCGGATAGGAGCGGGGCGCGTGCAATCCCGCGCGACTTGTGGGGGTAAGCCGCGGATGGTGGGTCAGACGACGCACCCTACATGTCTCAAGCGAACGCGCCCGGCGCACTGGGGGGCAAGCCGCCAGTGGCACCCAAGTGAGCATGCCACCCGAAAACCCGTCACCCGCAGAAGACTTCTGTTCCGCGCGGACGACGAAGCCCCGGGGGCCACGTTGTGTGTCATGGCATCTCGGTCCACAACGTTTGGGCAGTATCGCACTGGCTGGCGACCGTAAAGACGCGGTGGTTTCGGCCCCGGCCAAGCCGTTCAGGCAGCGACGAAGAAAAGGCATACGGCGGAGCACATCACCGTCAGGCTGCGAGGGCGAGTTCGAGCTGACCCGGGGGCCCGATTGTTTGGGCGGTCCGCAGGGCAAACATTACCCTCCGCAACCCGGCGGAACCCACCCAGCCGCAGCCCGTAGACGGCATGCAGCGCACGCGATAGAATCTTGACCATACAGGTATGGACTGTTCCCTGCCTGGTGAAAAGGAGATGGATCCATGAACCGTCTGAGCATGTTGGTGTTGATGGGAGTGGGCCTTGTGACGGCGACGGCGTTGGCGCAAGAGGAGGGTGCGGCCCGGGCCCGGCGAGGCCTGCGCGGCGTGGGCGATGTGGAGCAGGCCGTCACCCTGACGCAGGAGCAGAAGCAGAAGGTCGGCGAGCTTCAGGAGAAGCTGCGCACGGAAATGCGCGAACAATGGAGTGGGCGTCAACGTGACGAGGCCGCGATCGAGAAATGGCGGCAACTCCGCCAGCAGGTGCTGGAGGCTGCCAAGGCCGGCGACGATGCGAAGGTTGAGGCCCTGCAAAAGGAACTCAACGAGACGGACAGGATGGCGCAGCGCCGCAAACTGGCCTCGAACTACTACGACGAGGTGGCCAAGATCCTCACCCCGGATCAGAAGAAGCCGTTCGAGGTATGGCGCAAGTTGCAGGATTCGGGCGTACCGGCCAACCTGCTGGCCGACCCCGAGGCGATGAAGGCCGCCCTCAAGACGGTGGACCTGTCGGACGCTCAGAAGAAAGAAATCGATGCCGCCTTCGCCCAGCACGAGGCGCAGACCAAGGCTTTGAAGGCGGAAGATGCCCCGGCCAAGCAGGCGGCCGACCAGGCATTGGCGATGGCGGTCGCGGGCCAGCTCAAGCCCAGTCAGAAGGTGCTGCTGACCGAGGCCGAGAGGGAAAAACGCAGGCACAGCCAAGGCAGTCAGGGCCCACCAAGCAGTGGCCAGGCCCATTGATCGTATTACGGGAATACGTGCAGCCTCTCGACAACTGTCGGTATCGCGCGAGCGTGGCCTGGTCAACGTTGCTGGCTGGTGCGAGCACGTAGGACACGCATGGTTGGGGAGTGCCTGTTTGCTGTGCGCGTGGGCTGGGCCTGTCCGACGCGCGAGCGGTGGGCATCGTCACCTATATGGAGCTGCTGCAGGGCGCGCGAGACAAGGGCGACATGAAGGCCATCAAAAGTTTTCTGGCAGACCTGGGCTTCAGAACGCTGCCGCTGACCGAGAACATCGGGCAGCGGGCGTCGATCTATATGGAAGAGTATGGTCTGTCGGTCGGCATGAGCATGGCTGACGCCCTTATCGCCGCGACGGCTGTTGAGAACCACGACGTGCTGCTGGCCGGCAACCAGAAGCATTACCGTACAGTCAAAGAGCTGGAGTCCAAGACGTTCAGGCCGGCGGCAAGAAGCGGATAGGGTGCACGGCGCCCGGCACCCTTTGGGGCGATCTACAGTGACAAATGGTGGGTCGGCAACCCACCCTACATCTCGGCACAAGCGAATGGTGGCTCGACGAAACGCCCGACGTCGAAGCGGGCCGCGTGCAATCCCGGCGACTTCGGCGTGAGCTCAGTCGAACGCGCCGGGACACGTCCTACGACATCTACACCGGCAAGTCAGAGATCCATTCGCACCCTAGGCGTGGACACGCCACCCGCCAGGCGAATGGTGGCTCGACGAAACGCCCTGCGGCGGTTTCGGAGCAGACATGGCCACGCAGAGAACCCGAACATGTGGTCCGGCGCGTGCGTGTATGGATCGAGAAGGTGGATAACCACATCCGCGCGCGGCGCTTCGACTCGCCGTGCTCGCTCAGCACAGGACGTGAGCATGCCACCCGTGGCGCGCGCTTGTGCCCGACGCGGAAGCGCCGTACCATTCAGCTCCTAGCTCGTGGGAGGAGCGGACCGATGGCCAAACGCAAATCCGCAGAAGGACGACGGGTTCGGAAGGATGACAGGCTCTTCACGCTGGAGGTTTTCATCTTCAGCGGGCCGATGACCGAAGAATTCACCAAGAAAAACAAGGTCATCTCCCGGACCATCCAGATTCGCGGCGACCAGACGCTGGAAGAGTTGCACGACGTCATCTTCGACGCCTTCGGTCGCTTCGACGGGCACATGTACGAGTACCAGATCGGCGGCAAGCGTCCCATGGACCCGAAGGCCCGAAGATACGGCCTCGGCGATGGGTACGAGGGGTCGGGTCTGGACAGTCCCGACCTGGCGGGCGACGTGACGCGCACCACGATCGGCTCGCTCGATCTGAAAGTGGATGATGCGTTCGGCTATTGGTTCGACTTCGGCGACGACTGGTGGCACCAGATCAACGTGGTGTCGATTGAGGACAAAGCGCCCCGTGGGAAGTACCCCAAGGTCACCAAGCGTGTGGGCAAGAGCCCACCACAGTATGTGGATTGGGGCGAGGAAGATGATGATTAGCGACAACGCCCCCGCCGACGACGCTTTGCGCAAGTTGATGGCCGGCGTGCCGAAGGATTACACCGCTCGTTTCGCCGAATTGGTGGGGCTGACCGACGCCTTTTGCGACGCGCACCTGGATGCCGAGTACAGGGATTTCTGCCGCCAGATAGCCGCTACCCTCTGCCAGGAGGGATTGCCCGTACTCAAAGGGAAAGGCGTCGGTTGGGCCTGCGGAATTGTCTACGCGTTGGGACAGGTCAACTTCCTGACCGACCCCGGCCAGACGCCCCACGTGACGGCCACCGCCATAGCCGAGGGTTTCGGGGTGTCGGCGACGACGATGCACGCCAGGGCGAAGGTCATACGCGAGGCGCTGGAGCTGATGCCCTTCCATCCGAGCTGGTGCCTGCCAAGCAACCTGGCCGAAAACCCACTGGTGTGGATGCTCGAGGTGGACGGTTTGCTGGTGGACATCCGCGGGGCCCCGCGCGAGGTGCAGGTGGCAGCCTATGAACAAGGGCTGATCCCATACATCCCGGCGACTTCGGCGTGAGCTCAGTCGAACGCGCCGGGACACGCCCAAGGATCTGCCTGCAATTGAGGCTATGCACCGACGTGTGATCAGCAAGCTGCTGGCGCTGCAAACCAAACTCCCATCGCGTGCCAAATGAAGACAAAACATAGGCCGCAGTCAACGCCGGTTAACCTGTCCTGCCGGCTGGCGCGCACGCGAAACGTAAGAACACAGGGGCCCGCATGTGATGCCTTTCAGGACTGCCCGACGATCCCTGCTTTCGACACGGCGCACACCAAGCGCCGGACGTGAGGAGTGCCGTCGCGGCGATGTTTACTTGAAGTGCGCCCGCGGCTGGCCGTGCATCCAATCGCCGTGCCCATCAAGATACAGCACGTTCAGACCACTCTTGTGTTTGCGGGTGTGGGGGAAGGGAGCTTTTTTTCGAAAGAAGTCGCTCAGCACCCAGTAGTCGCCCGGACGATCGCTCTGGAGCGCCGTCGGCGTGAGCGGGTCGCTCGGCTGCAGCGGGAGTGGATCGCCCGCGTTGCGCAGCCGCCGCGGTCGGAACGAGTCCATCGACTCGTCATACTTGCGGTGGTTCGTCGAGCGCCACACGCTACGGTCGCGGAAGCTCCAGTAGAAGTAGCTGATATTGCCCGCCTGGCGGTTCTCCGCCGTGTCGATGACCGACGTGCTCTCACCAGTCGGTGGGTAATCGGTAACGTTCCCAGCCACCTCCTCGACGTAACGGGCCTGCGGGCAATACATGGCATCGATCAGCCCGGTGGCCTCGGCGTCCAACGCCTCGATCAGCACGCGGTGCGGGTTGATCTCCGTTGGGGCCAGCGGGTACCAGCCGTTGCTCTCGTTGGCATAGACCTCCAGGCCCAGGTGAATCTGATGCAGGTTGCTCCGGCAGCTCACCTCGTACGCCTGGGCCCGCGCCAGCTTCAGCGAAGGCAGCATGATGGCCACCAGCAGCGAAATGATCGCCACGACGACCAGTAACTCGATGAGTGTGAATCCTACTCGCTTCATCGGTGATACAACGTGCCGCCCGGCGGCTCTGCTTTCAGCACCTCGGCCCCTCGACAGCACACCAGGTACCTGCAACTATCGTAGTTGATTCGCGCTGTTTCGCCAACATACCCGAAAACCACGCAAGATCGCTATCAGAACTCCCGAGAAGAGGTGGCGTCTGTTTCGCCGGTCGTGCCCGGACGGCCTCGCGCGCCGCGCCGGCAAGGCATCGGCAAGCCAACGGTGCCTGTGGTATAGTACCTGCTTGAGGATGTGACGTGGCTGACGTACTGCCGGGCACTTCGAAGGACTTGCACAGTGGGCAATTCGTGCCGACTCGTCGCGTTGGCCGCCGCTGGCGGAACGCCGTGGTTCTTGGCTGCATCGGCGGATGCCTGCTGGCGGCCCACAGACCAGCTTCTGCCTGTTCCGTACCGGTATTCCGCTACGCACTCGACCGTTGGCCAGCCGACAACTTCGAGCTTGCCGTACTCCATCGCGGGCCGCTGACGCTCGACGAGAGCGCACTGGTCGACCGGCTCCGACAGTCCGCAGCCGGCCCGGCTGCCCGCGCCAATCTCACGGTGCGCACCGTCGACGTCGTGCTGTCGCCCTCGGGCCGATCCGCTGCAAATGATGTGCAGCCCGCCGAGCCGGGCGACCTGCCCCGCATCGTACTTGGCTATCCGGAAAAAACGCGAATAGACGGCGAGGCCTGGTCGGGCCCACTCAACGCCGCATCGGTTGGGGCCTTGCTGGACTCGCCCGCACGGCGTCAGATCGTCAACCGTCTTGCTGACGCCGAATCGGCCGTCTGGGTGCTCCTGGAATCCGGTCACACCCAGAAGGATCGAGCGGCTGCCGAACTCTTAAAGACAGAACTGGCAAGGTTGCAACGAACACTCAAGCTGCCCGACCCCAATCAGGGAATTGGCTACGACGCTACGTCAGCCGAGACCGCCGAGTCGCTGAGAATCGCCTTTTCCACCGTTCGACTGGCTCGCACCGACGAGGCCGAACGCGTGCTGATCAGCATGCTGCTCGGCACCGAGCCGGATCTGCACACCTACCGCGAGCCGATCGTCTTCCCTGTTTTCGGACGCGGTCGCGTTCTCTATGCCCTGGTCGGTGAGGGCATCACCCGTGAAAACATCAGCCAGGCCGCCGGCTATCTGGTCGGCGCCTGTTCCTGCCTGGTCAAGGCCGAGAATCCCGGCCTCGATTTGCTGGTCATAGCCGATTGGGACGCCGTCCCCGACGTGCCGTTCGATACGGCGCAACCGCCGGAAGTGGTGGGCCTGCCGGATCTGTCCGCGCCGATCGTCGCCCGCACAGATACACCGGAGCAGAATCAGGTTCCGTCTCATGTGCGCCCCGCCGTTCTGCTGGGCAACGCGGCTCTGGCTGCGGTCGGTATGGCGCTGCTAAGCGGCGTTCTGTTTTTCTGGCTGCGGAAACGACGGGTGGACTAGGCCGTGAGGATTCGGCGTCTGAGCTTCAGAGAAATCGCCTATCGCAAGCTGAATTTCAGCTTGGCGGTGCTTGGTGTGTTGATGGCCGTGGGGTGTCTGGTGGCGGCGACGACGTTGCTGCGCAGTCATGACCTGTGTACCGACCGGATCATGAGCGTCAGGCAAGCAGCCACGGCCGAAGCCATGCGCGCCCTGGAAGACGATTACCGCAAGATCACGAAGAAGCTGGGGTTCAATCTCCTGATCCTGCCGCGTGGCCAGAACCTGGCGGATCTCTACGCCGAGGACTACGCCTCCTGCACGATGCCCGATAGCTACGTGGACAAACTGGCCAATGCGTCGATCATGTCGATCAACCATCTTCTGCCGACGCTGCAACAGAAGATCGTCTGGCCCGAGCACAAGCGAACGGTCCTGCTGACAGGCACGCGCGGTGAGGTTCCCATCCTGCACCGCGACGCGAAGATGCCGATCCTCCAGGCCGTCGCGCCGGGCCAGGCGGTGCTGGGCTACGAACTGCACACAAGCCTTGGTTTGGCTGTCGGCGATGCGATCACGCTGATGGGCGAAGCATTCATCGTCAGCAAGTGCCTGCAACAGCGCGGCAGCAAGGACGACATTACGATCTGGATCGATCTGGCCCAGGCGCAGAAACTGCTGGACAAGCCCGGTCTGATCAATGGGATCCTTGCGTTGAGCTGCCACTGTTTCGGTCCACGGATGCCGAGAATTCGCACGGAGGTGGCCAATATCCTGTCGGACACACAGGTAATCGAGTTTCTGTCGCAGGCCGTCACACGGGCCGAGGCACGCACGCGAGCCGCGGAAACGGCCAAGCAGACAGAGGAGGCGGCGCGGGTCACGCGGGCTGACCTGAGGCGTCAGCGCGAGGCGTTTGCCGGCGTGCTGATCCCCGCCGTAACGGTCGGGAGCATGGTGTGGGTGGGATTGCTGGCACTGGCCAATGTCCGATCCCGCCGCAACGAGATCGGGATTCTGCGCGCGGTAGGCGTCGGGTCGCGGCGCCTGTTCTCGCTGTTCCTGACCAAGGCCATCCTGGTTGGTCTCGCGGGAGGCTGCCTGGGCTATCCGATCGGCTTCCTCGTTGGGGCCATGCTGGGCGGAGGTCCGGTCAACACCCGAGCCCTGTTCGACCCTGCTGTGCTCGTGGCCGTGCTCGTGGGCGCGCCACTGCTTGCGGCCCTGGCCACTTGGTTGCCGGCTGCCATCGCGGCCCAGCAGGACCCTGCCGTAATCTTGCGAGAGGACTAGTCGCCGTGGCCGCAATCGAACTCCGCAGTGTGGGCAAACGATACCGCGGGCCCGATGGATTGGTTGTGGCGCTCGATGACGTGTCCCTGACGGTCTCCGGCGGTCAACTCGTCGCCGTCAAAGGTCCCAGCGGTTGTGGCAAGACGACGCTGCTGCTGGCTGCCGGCGGCCTGCTCCGGCCGGATGACGGACAAGTGCTGCTCGATGGCACGGATCTTTACGCACTGTCACCCGAAGCGCGTGCGGCTGTGAGAGCGACGACCGTTGGCTTTGTGTTCCAGCAGTTTCACCTGATTCCTTATCTGTCGGTCCTGGACAATGTCCGGACGGCCACGCTGGGCGCGCCGGCGGGTCGCAAAAGTGGTAAAGCTATGGCGATGCTCGACCGTTTTGGCCTGGCCGACCGCGCCCGACACGTACCGGCGGAGCTAAGTACGGGAGAGCGTCAACGTGTCGCGCTGGTCCGGGCCATGCTCAATGATCCGATGCTGGTGTTGGCTGACGAGCCGACGGGCAATCTCGACGAAGAGAACGCCCACATCGTGCTTCGCCATCTTGCCGAGTACGCCGAAGCCGGCGGCGCGGTGTTGCTGGTTACGCATGACAGGGAGGCCGCGGAGCGCGCCCACCGGATCATCCCACTAAGTAAAGGTCGTGTAGTCTCCGCCTCAGCGGAGCGCGACGCGCGCCAACTGTAAACGAGGGCTCCTTCATGGCCGGCCGAAGTGTGTTGCTCGCGTTTGTCCTGCCGTTGACTGTGCTCGGTATGGCACCCGCTGCCTCCGGCGCCGACTGGCCCATGTGGCGGTACGATGCCAACCGCAGCGCGACGTCGCCGGACGCCTTGCCGACACGGCTAGGCCTGCATTGGGTTCGCGAATACCCCGCGCTGGAGCCGGCGTGGGAGGATCCGGTTAACCGCGACCGCATGCCGTTCGACAAGGTCTACGAACCCGTCGTCATCGGCACGACGCTTCTGATCGGCTCGAACCGAAACGACACCGTCACCGCCCTGGACACTCGCACCGGACAAATGAAATGGCGCTTCTACGCCGACGGGCCGGTCCGATTCGCTCCGGTGGCGTGGCAGGGCAAAGCGTACTTCGTCAGCGACGACGGCTACCTGTACTGTGTCAGCGCCGATTCCGGCGACTTGCTCTGGAAGGCCCGCGGCGGACCCGACGCCCGCAAGGTTCTCGGCAACAGCCGCATGATCTCCGCCTGGCCGGCTCGGGGCGGACCGGTGCTGGCCGACGGAGTCGTCTACTTCGGCGCAAGCATCTGGCCGTTTATGGGCATCTTTGTCCACGCTGTCGACGCCGAGACCGGCAAGGCCATCTGGACCAACGACGGACTCGGGGCCACGTACATGGACCAGCCACACGGCGGTTCGGTGTCGTTCGGCAGCGTGGCGCCCCAGGGCGCGATCGCCGCCATCGCCGACCGGTTGATTGTGCCCGGCGGACGATCCGTGCCGGCCTGCCTGAACCGTCACAGCGGCGAAATGCTTTACTACCATCTGAGCGGGAGCAAGTACCACACGATCGACGAAGGCGCCAACCCGAAGCGCGAGGGCGGCTCCCACGTGTCGGCCATCGGCAACTTCCTGCTCAACCATCGCGGCCTCAACACAAGCCTCTACGACCTGGAGACCGGCGAGATGTACCTCATGTGGGAAAGGACGACGTATCCCGTGCTTACGCGCGACGTCTGTTATCTCTCCGGCAACCCGGTCCTCGCATACGATCTGAAGTCCATACGCAAGGTCGCCTACCAGGCCAAAGTCAAGGATAAGAAGACCGGGCAGATCAAGGAGGTTACCAAGTACCACTGGCAGCTCGACAGACTCTGGGAATGCCCCGTCGACGGAAGCGGCGCCTTGATCAAGGCCGGCCATCGCCTCTACGCGGGCGGCCGCAACGTCGTCTCGGCCTTGGAAGCTGGCGAAGGCGGCGCGCCTGCCATCACCTGGACCGCCGACATCGACGGGACTGTCGGGCGAATCATCGCGGCGGACGATCGACTCTTCGTGGTCACCCTCGAAGGCAGGCTCTACGCCTTCGGAGCCGACCATCGCACGCCGGAAACATTCACGACGAAGCCCAGCGTCGTGCCGTTGCCCCAGCCCGTTGCGACGCAGGCCCAAGAGATGATCAGCAGCGCCGCGGTCGACCAGGGCTACTGCTTGGTTTTCGGCATTGACGATGGCCGACTGATCGAGGCCATCGCCAAGCTTTCGGATTTCCACGTCATTGCCGTCGATCCCGACGCCGCAAAGGTCGCCGCGCTACGCCGACGGTTGGATGCAGCAGGCCTGTACGGTACCCGCGTCAGCGCTCACGTCGGCGACGCAACCACATTCAGGGCGCCCTCGTATGTCGCCGCCCTGACCGTCTGCCAGAGCCTCGAGGCCGCCTGCATGCGCACCGACGGAGCCTTTCCGCAGGAGGTGTACCGCTCAATGCGCCCCTACGGCGGCGTGGCCTATCTGCTACCCAGCACGCAGAGCGAAGCCGACATCCTGCTCGATCGGATCCGCACGGCCCACCTGCCGGGAGCGAAGCTCACGAACACCAACGGGCGATGGATGCTCACCCGTGAAGGGGCGCTGACCGGATCCGCTCCGTGGACCCATCAGTACGGCGACGTGGCCAACACCGCCAAGTCCGACGACCAACGGGTGCGAGCGCCTCTGGGCTTGTTGTGGTTCGGGGGCAACACCCACCACGACGTCCTGCCCCGTCACGGTCACGGTCCGCCCGAACAGGTTGTCGGCGGGCGGCTCTTCATCGAGGGCATCGACTGCCTCAGTGCCCGCGACGTCTATACCGGAAAGGTGCTGTGGAAGAGGTCGTTCCCCGATCTGGGCACATTCGGAATCTACTACGATAGATCGTACAGAGACGATCCGCTCGACACGACCTACAACCAAGGCCATATCGCCGGCGCCAACGTGCGTGGCGCCAATTTCGTCGCTACGGCCGACAGAGTCTACCTGGTGATCGGCGGCGACTGTCTGGTCCTCGACCCGACCACCGGCCGGACCATTGCGACCTTCTCATTGCCGCCGGAAGCCGATACCGATCAGCCCCCGACGTGGGGATACCTCGGGGTATACCAGGACACGTTGATCGCCGGCGCTCAATTCGTCCGCTTCTCCGAGACCTACAAGGTTAAGCCGACGCGGTGGCACGACTTCGACACGAGTTCCAGCCGCAAGCTCGTGGCGATGGACCGTTATACCGGACAGGTACGCTGGACACGCCAAGCCACATACGCGTTCCGACACAATGCCATCGTGGCGGGCGCCGGCAAACTGTTCTGCATCGACAACCTGCCTCAGCCGATCGTCGACGCGATGAAACGTCGCGGCAAGACGCCCGACGTTCAACCTGTGCTGATGGCTCTCAACGTGCGAACGGGCGAGCCCGTCTGGAGCGCTTCCGACGACGTGTTCGGCACCTGGTTGGGGTATTCGGCCGAGCACGACATCCTGCTTCAAAGCGGCCGCAGATCGCGAGACATGAACGCTGGCGAGCCCCCCGATCGGATGATCGCGCATCGAGGCGCCGACGGCAGCATCGTGTGGGACAGTCCCGTAAATCACAGCGGGCCATGCATGCTGCACGGCGACACGATCTACCTGAATGCTGAGAGTAGTCACGGCTCGGCCGTAAGCCTTCTGACCGGCCAGCAAAAAGTGCGAATGCACCCTCTAACGGGCCAGACGCTGCCCTGGCGCTACCACCGGGCCTACGGCTGCAACTCGGTCGTCGCCAGCGAGTACCTGCTGACGTTCCGCTCGGGCGCCGCAGGCTACTACGATCTGGTCAGCGACGTCGGTACGGGGAACCTGGGCGGGTTTAAATCCGGCTGCACCTCCAACCTGATCGTGGCCGACGGCGTCCTCAACGCGCCCGACTACACCCGAACCTGCACGTGCAGCTACCCCAACCAGACGTCGCTGGCCCTCGTCCACATGCCCGACGTGGAAACCTGGAGTTGCAGCATGTTGCCCAAGCCCGAAAGCCCGGTCCGCCGCGTGGGCCTGAACTTCGGCGCACCGGGCGACCGGCTGGCCGACGACGGCACGCTGTGGCTGGACTACCCCAGCGTGGGTGGTCCTTCGCCGGATATCGCCGTAAAAACAACGCCAGAACAGCCGCAGTGGTTTCGCCGTCACTCGTCGCGGATCGAAGGCGAGGGTCTGCGCTGGGTGGCTGCCTCGGGCGCCAGAAACCTGTCCGCCATAGAGATCACGCTTGCCGACAACGCCGCGGAGCCGCGGCCCTATACGGTTCGACTGCATTTCGCCGAGCCGGACCCCCTACAGCCCGGCCAGCGAATCTTTGACGTGTCGCTACAGGGCGATACCGTCCTCAGCCGGTTCGACATCGCCGCCCAGGCCGGCGGCCTGAACCGCCCCGTCGTCGCCGAGTTCAGACGCATCGCCATCGCAGACACTCTCGTCGTTGACCTTAGGCCCTCCGCAGCAGAGTCGGCAGCGCCACCTGTGATCTGCGGTATCGAGATCGTGGCTGACAAATGGTGACCGTTCGGGCCGGTTACGCATGATGGCCCTGGACGGCCGTGAATAGGGGAGATGTCGGACAAGGGCTTGGAGGCGCGTGCCATGCACTATGAGGAGTCGTCGAGGCAACTGCCTGTTCGCAAATTCGATGTTGTTGTCGCAGGCGGCGGTACCGCGGGTGTCGTGACGGCGCTGGCGGCGGCTCGCCAAGCGGCGAAGGTCGCCCTGGTAGAGGCCAAAGGGTATCCCGGTGGCCTCGTCGTCGAGGGCGGCACGGCGCTGCACAGCTTCTACAACCTCTGGAAGGCCTTTCCCGGTGTCGAAAAGAGACGGGTGGTCAGAGGTATTCCCCAACAGATCGTGGATCGTCTGGCCGAACGGGATGCTACCTCCGGCCACGCCGAGATGCAGAAAGGCTACGATTACGACTCGGTCTGTACCGCGATCGACACGGAGCTGTACAAACTCGTTGCCTTCGAGATGCTCGAATCAGCGGGCGTGTGCGTCTTCGTCAATACGCTGCTGACGGGCGCCATTGTCGAGGGTTCCCGCATCAAGGGAGTGACGGTCGAAAGCCGCTCCGGCCGGGAAGCATTCCTCGCACATGCCTTCGTGGACTGCACCGGGTACGGCGACCTGGCCGCCTACGCCGGCGCTGACTACACCGAACCCAACGACTACCCGGTGGCCAACAGCATCGGCGTCGGGGGTGTGAGTGTGGAGAGGTATCACGAATTTCTTGAAGCTCACGGTGCCCTTACCGAGTACAGCGAAGGGCGACGCAGCGGCTGCGCTGGCCGGATTGTGCGTCTCCATGGCCGCATGAAGGACCTGCCGCCCGACTTCGCGCGCCAGGCCAGTGCCATCGGTATGTCGACGGTGACGACCACGGTGCATGATGATTACTTCATGTTCATCAAGCTGAACTACAAAATGTCGCGCAGCCCCACACACCGGGATGAAGCAGCCAAGGCGGAACTCGAGTTGCGCCGCCGCCAGGCGATGGCGGTGGATCTGTTCCGCAGGTACGTCCCAGGCTGCGAGAAGGCCTTCATCGCCCGAACGAGCCCGTCACTGTGTATTCGGCGCGGCAGGCTCATCGTCTGCGACTACGACATCAGCCTTGATGATGTGTTGGAGGCACGCCACTTCGACGACGACGTCATGGTCTATGGCTTCCACGACTCTGCGCCCCGTCTCCAGGTCAAAAACGGGGGCACCTACGGAATCCCCTACCGCGCCCTCCGCGTGGCGGGCATGGGTAACCTACTGGCCGCCGGCATGCTGATTACCTCCGACCACGAAGCCCATATGTCCACCCGGAACACCGTATGTTGTATGGGCCAGGGGCAGGCCGCCGGTACGGCCGCGGCGCTTTGCGCGAGGATCCGCTGCGGCACGCGCGAACTGCCCTACCCACAACTGCGAAAGGCTCTTGAGCGCGACGGCGTATACTTCGAAGACTAGCGGTCCGCCGGAATGCAGCTACACCCGCCCGGCTTCAGCACGCCGTCCGTGTTAGGTCAACAAGCCCTGAATGATCAGCTCGACGGCTTCTTCCTCGGTCAGCCCCCGAGACATGAGGGTTTCGAGCTGCTTGGTGTCGACGCTGCCGATGGCCGCCTCGTGCGTCACGTGGGCCTTGGAGTGTTGGACGTCCACCACGGGAACCGCCTTCGCGCTGGCGTTGTCCTGGACGATCTCCTTGCAGTCCACGTGTCCCCGAGCGTATGGCGCGCAGGCTACCAATGTGTTGCGGACCTCGCACCGCGCTTCGTCTCGCACCGCGATGTAGCTCGTCAGGACGCCACGGGCATGCTCGCCGCAGAGGTGAGCGGCCTCGGAAATCTTGATCTGATCGGTTCCGCGCCCACTGATGCGTGCGACCATCTCCAGGACGCTCCGCTGCCCGACGGCCGCTTCATAATCGACTTCGATCGTGCCGACGCGGCCCTGGACGAGCTGAAACTCCGTCTTGAAACGCGCGTCATCGCCGACGCGTATGCGTGCCTTCGGCAGCACCAGGACACCCCCCGCCGGCCCGTGTACGTGCCGTTCCAGATAGGAGTACTCGGCCCCATCTTCCACCACGATCTCGGCATCCATCGCGTGCGTCACGTCGACCGCATTGGGGAACGTGCAGTGGGCCAGCAGCGTCGCCGCAGAGCGCTGCTCCATCCGGATCCGCAACTCGATTCGCTGCAAGCCCTTCTCCGGCAGCATCCCGAAGCACATATGGACGGGCTGTGCGATGCGCACGCCTTCCTTCACGGTCACCACGGCTGAAATTCCGTCGGGCTTCTCCTCGACCTGAACCTCGAAGCCCGGCACAAGCTGAGTCCCCAGTACCCGGTTGTGATGGACGATCACGCGAGCCGCCTGAGGCGGCGCGTCGCCCATGCCGATGGATTCGTAAAGCGTTCGAACGATCGATTGATCGGTCATGGCCTACCCGCCCCGGCCGGCGCGACTTCTCGTGCATTGTGGTGGTCGCATGGGATGCACTTGTTCTCAAAGTATCCTGCCACCCGATCGATCGAGCCCTTGTCCACCAGGCTGCCGCAACAGAGCAAAAACGCATGTTCGGCGTGCCGAAGGACCGTCAGGCTGTGCGTGATCAGAATCACCGTGGCGCCGCGCTGCTTCAATCCCTTGACCGCGTCGAAGATCCTCTCGAGCGCCTCCACGTCGATGCCCGAATCCGGCTCGTCCATCAACACGATTCGCGGCTCCATGGCCAGGATGGCCGCAAGTTCGATCCGCTTTCGCTCGCCGCCGCTGAGCGTCTTGTCCACCTTGCGAGTAAGGTACCTGTCGGGGTCAAGCCCTACCTCATGCAGAACCCGCGCCACGGTCTCCGGCGACTTGTCGGCCGCACCCGCCAGGACGAAGGCAGGAACCGTCAACCCCTCGTAGCGGGCCGGCTCCTGCCAGCCCAGCGTCATGCCCCGTCGCGCCCGTTCGTCGACCGACTGGCTCTTGAGCGACTGCCCGTCGAGCAGAATGTCGCCCTCGAAGTCGCGGTAGCCCGCCAGTCCCATAATCGCACTGGCCAGCGTCGACTTGCCCGCCCCGTTCGGCCCGATCAGGGCATGCACCCGCCCCGCCCAGAAGTCGATGCTCACGTCCCGCAAAATCTTCCTGCCGTCCAGGCACAACGACAGGTTCCGAATCTCCAGGTGCCCGTTCTCCGACACGCAGACCTCCTTGCACGCCTCTACACCGACGGCGGCGGGGCCATTATAGCCTCACTCTGGCTTTACGACATGACCCTCGCCCAACGGCGCGACACCTCCTTCGGCGCGACCAGTGTCCTGACGGGCCCTGCCGCGGTCACCGTCGGGGGGCGGGCAAGCCGACAGGGATGATCCAGAGAACGTTTCGTTGCGTCGATGGCGCGGGTATACTCACGCCGCAAGCAGTCCCCAAAAGGAGGATCGGCTCATGGGGGATACGTACTTCGTCGGGCGAGCCGACGAGTTGAAGGCCTTCACTGAGTTCCTGCGCGACCCGAACGGGCAGGCGGCTTTGGTCATCGGGCACGAGGGCCTGGGCAAGACCGCTCTGCTGGGGCGCGTGGCCCAGATGGCTGTGGGCCTTCCCGACTTGCGATGCGGCGCCGTGCGGTACAGGATCACGCCGGAGACCCCCTTTGAGACGACGGCGACCTTGATGTTGGATGATGCCATGACGGCGGGACAGTGCGTGGCCGGATCGTTCGCCGCGACGCCGCGGCGGGCCGCCCAGTGGCGGGCGCTGATCGATGCGTTGGTGCCCAAGGGCGAGAAGCTGCGCAAGCTCTTCGAGTCGCTACGATACGTGCGGCGCCGCCACAAGCGCGAGGAGCTGACCGAGCACCTGGAGCTGGTCTCCCGCCTGCTGGACGACGAGGCACGGGTCCTTTTCGTCATCGATCCGGAAAAGTACATGAGGCCGGGCAGCGAGGACGAATGGCGCCTGGTAGTCGAGGAACTACCCTCCAAGATCAAGTTTGTGTTCGCCCAGCGGCCCGACGACCGTCTGGCCGTTAGCTCTGCCTTTCTTGCGTTGGACAACGCGGTGAAGATTCCGCCCGAGCCGCTCTCCCCGCTCGATCAGCAGTCGGTCGACGAGCTGATCGATTACTACGGGGCGCAGGTGACAGCGTCGCCCCCGCAGTTGCGGGCGGCGCTGGAGCGCTATCACGGTCATCCCTATGCGGTCGAGGGGGCGCTAAAGCTGCTGCGCGCAGGCGAAACGATCGAGGGCTTGCCCGCAGACCCGACACCTACGCGCATCGCAGCCGAGCAGTGGCGCAGAGTCCGCCAAGCGGGCCCGGCGGCCATCCGCCTCTTTCGGGCCTATGCAATCCTCGAGGTGCCCGTCCCGAGCGACCTGGCCGAGACCGTGGCCGACGTCGGCGCCGAGACGCGGCTGTCGGTGCTGGCGGATTGCTTTCTGGACGGCCTGCTGGCTCGTGAGCCCGACGGTGAGTCGATCTATCATGCCCTCCTGGCCGATCACGTCCGCGAAGACATCGCCGACGACCAGGCGACCCAATACCACGAGCGGGCGCAGGAGGCCTATCGGCACCGATTGAACGCCGACACAAGACCCGACGCGCTGGCGGCTGCGAGGCTGCCGCTTCACGTCCTGGCGACCGGCGATGTGACGTCGTTCGCCAAGGCGCTCACGAGCGAGTGTATGCAGCCCCTCGTTACGCTGGGGCTGTACGATGAGGCCGAGGTCCTTTCCCGACAGGCGCTGAAGCTTGTTTCGCCGGGCTCGGCGGCAGAGGCAGCCGTAGCGGGCAACCTCGGGAATGTCTATCAGACCCGCGGCGACCTGGATCAGGCCGAAGCGATGCACCGCAAGTCGCTGGCGATCGAGGAGAAGCTCGGCCGCCTGAAGGGCATGGCCATCGCCTACGGCAACCTCGGGATTGTCTATCAGACCCGCGGCGACCTGGATCAGGCCGAACCCATGTACCGCAAGTCGCTGGCGATCGAGGAGAAGCTCGGCCGCCTGGAGGGCATGGCCAACCAGTATGGCAACCTCGGGAATGTCTATGGGACCCGCGGCGACCTGGATCAGGCCGAACCCATGTACCGCAAGTCGCTGGCGATCAACGAGAAGCTCGGCCACCTGGAGGGCATGGCCGCCAACTACAGCAACCTCGGGGTCATCTATCAGACCCGCGGCGACCTGGATCAGGCCGAAGCCATGTACCGCAAGTCGCTGGCGATCAACGAGAAGCTCGGCCGCCTGGCGGGCATGGCCAGCACCTACGGCAACCTCGGGGTCATCTATCAGACCCGCGGCGACCTGGATCAGGCCGAAGCGATGTACCGCAAGTCGCTGGCGATCAACGAGAAGCTCAGCCGCCTGGAGGGCATGGCCTACGACTACGGCAACCTCGGGAGTCTCTATCAGAGCTGCGGCGACCTGGATCAGGCTCGCAACTTGTGGGTGCGGGCCGGCGACATCTTCCAGCAAATCGGGATGCCGCACATGGCCGCCGAGATCGAGGGGTGGCTCGATGGGCTGGACGGCAAGGGCAGCGGGGCGAGTCGAGCCTAAACGAATCCAAAAGGCTACCCGCCACGCTACCGACCCCGCAGGGCTCAGCTCGCCCGACCGACATCATGCCTGCGTGCCCGACTTCCAGAGCGGGGCGCGGCGCCTCGGCTGGCCGGATCTCCTGCAATAAACTGCACTTAGCCGCCTCGTAGACACCCCTTCACGCTTGTCCGGGATCTTTGCCGATATTTTTAAGGTGGCCCGAACCCGGGTTGCCAAAGGTGCGCTGCCGGCTCGGAAGCTGGCAGAACTGAAATCCGTCAATGTCATCTGTTGGCATGGCGAGGCATCCGGCAACGAGGAACGCACCCACCGCCTGGGTGACGGGCCTGCTTGGGAGAAACCAATCATGGCAAACGCGAGAAGCCAGGGGCGCACGTCCGTTGCCGAAGCGCCCACATCGGCCAAGCCAAGGGCTGGACGTGGTCGCACTGTCGAGGAACGTATCCGTGCCCGCGCCTATCAGATCTTCGAAGCGCGTATTACGGGCGGGGCTCCCGGCGACCCGGCGGCCGACTGGCTCCAGGCCGAGAGCGAACTGCGACGCCCTCGCAAAACGCGCCGGTGATAGGCCGGTTGTCTGTCGTCGGCATCTGCTCAGGCCTCGGCGACTCAGCGCGCCGTCTCCATCGCCCTGCATTAAACACCAAAAAAAACGGCAAAACCCGGCGGAACGCGGGAACGGTGTAAGTGGCGACGGGGGTAGGAGTTAGGTCGCGACGGGGGAGGGGGGGTCCTACTTGGCAAAAACGGCGGGTTCGGGCGGCGAGTGGTGTTGAGACGGGAATCTTGCCGACCGGGAGGCGAGGGGCGCAACTGTCGTTTAATAGAGGCGATTACGGGCGTTTTAAGGGCCGTTGTGGCGCGGTCGGCGGCGCGGCAATCGGCAATGGCGCGGCAACACAGACTACCCATTCTGACTTTCCTGAGTATCAGCATCGGCAGAGCGGGTTCTCGGGATCGCGACAATCATTGGCGGTAGTGGGCTACGCGCGGGGCCGACGATCTTAAGCTGTTTCAGGCCAGGCTGTAGCACCGGCGGCACTTCCTGCGTTATGAACTGATCCAGGAACGTCGCTTCAGTCTGATCGACCGGCACCTGCTTGTGGCCGCCGTTGACCAGCTTGGACATCGCACTCGCCACGCCGTCAAGGAACATGAACGTCCGCTCTATTGATGTTGCGCCGCTCAGTAGAGCCAGATTGACATACCGGAGAGTAAGGGCAGCGGTTTGCATGGGTGTCTCCGCCAGGATGCCAGCCCAGCGGCCGATGTCCTCCTGAGTGAGTCGTGGAGAGCCCTTAGCCTGTCCCCAAGCCTGGAAGGCGGCGAAGAGAGACATCTTCACGACGGCGCTGTAGTACGCTCGCTCAACGGTGATCAAGGCGTGTGCTTTGGAGAGCTTGTCCGTCTCTCCCCAAGCCGCTGCCAGCTCCTCGGCCATGGCTGCCAACTGGCTGTTGGTGCGTTCCTCCAAAGCTTGCAGATCATTGTGTATGGCGGCGTACTGACCGGGCTCAGGCTCTTTGGGCTCTGACGGCAGGGCCGGCGTCGGTCTTTCGGCACGGCGCCCGATGCTGTGGCCCAGGGTGACGGATGCAACAACAAGACCGAGGCCCACCGCAAGAGCCCAGGCCAGCTCACCGACCAGAGACCAATCCATAGCGTGCCCTCCAGGCGAAGATGCGGCGTGGCATAGATTGGTAGTGTGGAGGATCGGTGGGGGGAATTCAAGGGTGCGGGTGAGCGGTCAGGGGCGGAGGTCTTCGCTGGCGGGGTGGGCGGGGGCAAGTGTTCTGCAGGCCAAGGGGTCCGCCGTTTCTGATACAATAGGCGGAGGCCAAGCGGGACCTGCGGCGCGTATGAAGGAGACCCTATGAGCAAGATGTATTTCCCTGAAACCGAGGGGGTCATGCGGTGCCCTCACTGCGGCGCTAACACAGCATTTTCGGCTCGTAAACACGGGGATATTGTAGAGAGCGTTGACTGGTCGCACGATGGGAGAGCGATCAAGGCGCCACAGAAAAACCATCAGGTGGAGGTGCGGTTCTGTCGCACGTGCGGATACCCAATCATCAGGCACACCGCTACCTGGAGGAATGAGCGGCAGGTGCTCAGAACGGAAGCGGAGTTGTATCCGCAGGCGCCACGGCGCGATGAGGCGCCGGCGGAGGTGACTAAAGAGGATGGGGGGCTCGCGAAGGACTACAAGGAGGCGGTGGACTGCGAGCCGCACAGCCTGCAGGCGGCGGCGTTTCTGTTGGGGCGGTGCATGGAGCGGATACTGATTGCCAAGGCGGGCGTCGAACGTGGGTTGACGCTGGGGCCGATGATCGAGGCGGCTATCGCGGGCGGGCGCGTCCCGCAAGCACTGTGCGAGCCACTGGAGAAAGGGTTTCTGGTCGTGCGCAACCAGGCGGGCCACGTGTGGGTGAACTCGAAGGGAGAAGACCTGCGTGTCGACGAGGATAGTGTGGACGGAAGCTTTGCGATCGTAGATGCGCTGTTTGATGAGCTCTACCTGGGGCCAGCTAACACTACAGCGCCGCTTAGTCATGGATTTCACGGTTCATCCGGTACGCAGCAGCGTAATCGATCCACTCTGATGCCGAGCGTGCGAAGGCGTCGGCGGGTCCTTTTCGTATGCGACTTGCGGGC
>Ga0307376_10001827_pt1 | contig 21987 bp, 23 predicted proteins | sample TR2MG_FD_202536 | JGI IMG/M metagenome (GOLD analysis project Ga0307376, IMG submission 202536) | Soil microbial communities from Risofladan, Vaasa, Finland - TR-2 | ecosystem: Environmental > Terrestrial > Soil > Coastal area > Acid sulfate soil | place: Finland: Risofladan, Vaasa | collected...
TTCTTGATCGGGAAGCACCCATTATTAGAAGCTGGGGGTTAAGGAACAGAAGTTCAATGGTCAGGGTGCCGTATTCCCAAAGCCCCGAAAGCACGAGGATCGAGTTGAGAAACCCCGATCCAGCAGGCAACCCGTATCTTCAGATTGCGACGTTAATTGCCATGGGTCTTCAAGGCATAAAAGAAAATTTTGACTGCGGACCCCCGGATATCGGAAGCACGTATAAAAAGAAATACAAATACCGCCTTTGGGACAAGCGGTTTTTGCCCAAAAGCATGTTCGAAGCTCTGGTTGAAGCCGATCGGAGCAAATTTTTGAAAGATTTTCTGGGAGATCGGATTTACAATGCCTACATGGCCCTTAAAATAAATGACTGGGAGGATCACAGAGTTCACGTTACTCCAAGAGAACTGAATAAATATCTGAGCATATAGGAGGATTATATAATGGAAGCATGGGTTGAACAACTCCAAAATAGCGTCAATACCCTCGAGAGGCTTAAGGAATTCATCAACGTTACCCCGGAGGAAGAAACGGCCATAAATACGCTCAACACCCAATGGGGGACAACACCTTATTTTGCGTCTCTGATGGATCCGGATAACCCTGAATGCCCGATACGCAAACAGGTTATTCCCTCTATGAAGGAAACAGAGAATCGATACGGAATGCCTAATTATTTGATTTGGAAAGAAAACCGTGACACCGATGAGGTCAGACCCGATTGTATTGCCAGACAGTATTATGACCGCATCGCCTTTACAGTGACGGATGTCTGTGCAAATTACTGCCGTCACTGTTTTCGAAAAGAACTCGTGGTCGACCGTAATCTTAAGCTTCGCTTCGATTTTGAAGAAGGTATCGAGTGGATCACGGATCATAAGGAGATTCGTGACATTCTGATTACAGGCGGAGATCCTTTCATACTTTCAGACGACAAGATTGAATATCTTATTCACAAGCTGCGAGAGATTCCCCATATAGAGATGATTCGTTTTGGAACGCGAACACCGATTGTTCTGCCCCATCGAATCACCGACAATCTTAAAAAAGTGTTAAGCGGCTTTCATCGGGTTCCCATATGGGTGAATACCCAGTGCAATCATCCCAAAGAAATTACGGAAAAGACGGCAGAGGCGGTCTACAATCTTCTTTCCTGCGGTGTGAATGTCGGCAATCAGGCGGTGTTGTTGAAGGGAATCAACGACGACGTAGAGACCTTCAGGGAACTGCATCAAAAACTTTTGGCAGTTCGAATCCGACCTTACTATGTTTTCTACTGCGAGCCTGCGCCGGGAATCGATCATTTCCGAACACCGGTTGAAAAAGGCGCAGAACTCATCAGAGATGCGCTCCGGGGTCACACCACAGGTCTGGCCCAGCCCATGTATGTCATTGCAACAAATATCGGCAAGATTCCTTTAATGCCGGATTATTATATTGTGGATAAGAATGAAAAAGAATACACGCTGAAAAATTACCAGGGTATTTATACCGCCATTCCGAATATTTCGGAATAGAATAAATTCTGTGATGACGCCCCATAACCCCATAATAACGTTTTTAAAGGCGCACAATCGGGAAATGTTTGCGCTCCTTGAAAAAATGGTGCTGATTCAGAGCGGCAGCACCAACAAGGAAGGTGTCGATGCGCTGGGCCGGTTCATAAAATCGACGTTTCAGTCCAACAATGTCTCATGCCAAGTGATCGAGCAGGACAAATATGGAAATCATCTCGTTGTCAGATCCCTCTGTCGGGGGCAATTCGACACACAGATACTCCTTGTGGGCCACATGGATACTGTATTTCCAAAAGATACCGGCTTTAACTGGTATAGAGAGGAAAACACCCACTGTTACGGTCCGGGTGTCATCGACATGAAAGGCGGTCTTGCCGCCGGAATATTCGCACTTAAAGCGCTGGATAACGAAAACCTTTTAACCCAGATACCTATCACATTCATATTTAACTCCGATGAAGAGATCGGCTCTCCCAGTTCTAAAATACTGGTTCAACAAGAGGCAAAAAACAGTATTTTTGCATTCGTGCTGGAGACAGGGGGACGGAATGGAGAAATCGTCACCGGTCGAAAGGGAAACCTTTCCCTTGAACTCAAGATCAAAGGAAGGGCCGGTCATGCTGCATTTGCCGGCAAGGATAAAGCCAGCGCGATTGTTGAGCTGGCGCACAAAATCATTGAATTTGAATCCTTAAACAATCCTGATAGGGGAATCAGTGTAAATGTGGGTCGCGTCGGCGGAGGAATAGGACCCAATACCGTGCCCGAGCATGCTTCAGCCCGGATCGATTTTAGGTTTTTAAATAGTTCGGACAAGGCGTATCTCGAAAAAAAGATGGCCGAGATTACCCAGAAACAGAACATCCCAAATACACGCTCCCAGTTTGTCGTATTGAGCGGCAGGCCACCCATGCCGGTCTCTGAAAAAAATAAAAAACTTTTTAACGCTGTCAAAGAAACGGCAACATCGATTGGATTGTCTGTGGACGAAGAATTCAGGGCCGGCGTATCTGACGCCAATCTGATTGCCGGAGAAAATACACCGGTCATAGATGGTCTGGGTCCCATCGGCGCCATGGATCACAGCGAAGACGAATACATGATCAAAGAAAGCCTGTTACAACGGTCAGCGTTGCTGGCGAATGCAATAATAGAATGCTGGAAGAAGTACAATCAGGGACTGCTATTCTGAAAGGCGCTTCTGGTAAACGGGAGGTTCAGTAGATGTTTAAAAACCTCCCATGGGTTGGTTTGAGTTCTTTTGAAAAGCGATAAACTTGTTCAGTAAACCACGCCGGAGGCGAATAATTTTTTTGAACTCGGGCTATCCTCCTCAAACAGCGACAAATTTTATGCATCTGGCAGATACGGTGTTAGGTCACGGACATATTCCGTCAGCACTTTGAAACCTTGGTCTCTCAACGCCGAAACCGCGTTATCTTTATCTTTGGCGGCCACCCGCATAACCAGCTGATAAATACCGGGGTAATCTTTCTCCGGCCAGGTAACGAGGCTGAGGATGCTGATTTCCTGATCTTTTAGGATCCTCGATACTTCGGCGATGACCCCGACGCGGTCTTCAACCAGGACAATAAACCGGGCACTTCCCTCGCCAAATCCGATGGCACGAAGCAGAACTCTCATGACATCGCTACTCGTAATGATCCCCACAAGTTTTTCATCTTCAATGACCGGCAACGCATTGATTCTGTTTTTCTGCATAATTAAAGCTGCACGTTCAATGGTTGTGCCGGGTGGTATGGTAATAATCTTCTTGGACATTATCTGTTCGACGGTAAGTTGGGTGAGCAGGTAATTCAGCTCATGGACGCTGAGTGCGGTGGCCGGAGATGCCGAGGTCTGTTTAATATCCCTGTCCGATACAATTCCGGTCAAATTTCCATTTTTATCAACCACCAGAAGGTGGTTGATCCGCTTTTCGTCGATAATCTCCTTTGCTTTTTGCAAACTCGTATCCGGGGGAATGGTCATAAGGTATGTATTCATAATTCGGCCCACGTACATTGGAATACCTCCTTCGCATGATGAAGACGACAGAGCAGAAAAATAGGTATAATTTAACCTTAAGCGTTGCGGAAGAGAAAAATCAATTTAAACAATATCTTTGCTGTTTAAAGAAAATCTTCCTTCTTCAGCATAATCGATGGCATGTATAGCATAACTGTTATCAAATGACACCTGATAAAGTTGTATCGCCTCTAGTATTTCACAATCCTTTACACACGTTTCTTTAGGTTGATTTTTCTTAATACAATCTGCACATGGAGAAGAAATCATAATGGCCTCCTCTATAATGCCAATATTAAAATGAAAAACCACTTTTATAAATCAACGATGCATCATCTTCCAACCTTCCGACAAACTTTAAACGATTTTAATAAATGGAGTTACTATGCGTCACCAACAGACTTCTTCTGATCATGAAAGACTTCACAGTGCTTACACCACTTGCGTAAGTTCCCTTTCCGAAAAATTTCCGTGCAAACCTCACGATAATATTGAATTTTCGGGTCTTTAGGGCATTTTATTAAAGATTCGCCCATTCATACCTTCCTTTTCTTTGTTGTTTCAAATCGTTGATATTTTGGAACAAAATTTAGGATAGTATATAGAAAAATATCTTGTGTGTCAAGGAAAATATACCACAATATATTGTGATATCGGCCGGAACACCGTTTAACCCAAAAAATCAAAAAATAGAATAAATGGACCGTTTCCGTTAAACCTGCCGGCAAAGGAAGATTCTGGAAAGGTTTGGAAAATGCAAGACATCTTGCAATGATCCCATGGGATATGATATATTATTACGACAACTTGTCAGATGCTTTAGTACAAACCTGAATAATGCCAAATAAAGGCTGTCAATATGATGGATAAAATTTTTATTTACACAGACCATAAGGCAATAATTATTTGCCCTAAATGTGAGAAATTTAAAACAGTAGATGTATCCGAACACGTGCATACCCATGCGGCAGTGAAATTAAAACACCCGTGTGCGTGTGGATATGTGTATAACGTACTTTTAGAAAGAAGAAACAGATACAGAAAAATAGTCGATGTCCCGGGCACCTACACGCATTTTATTTCCGGGCGACAGTTGTCGAAAGGTTCGATGACCGTAAAAGAAATCACGCGCGCAGGATTGGGCTTAAAGCTTGATGCGGATGGAATAGAAAAATTTAAAATTGATGACACACTGTTCGTTGAGTTTCATCTGGACGACGAATCGAGATCTTTAATCAGGAAAGAGGCGATTATTAGAAATATTCGGGGTCCTTATATCGGGGCTGAGTTTTCCTCTGTAGATCTTTATGACAGGTCCCTTGGGATTTACATGTTCAAATAACAGTTCGGGATAAAATTATGGATATAAAAATACAGCTGAAAAAATTGATACAGACTGCAGAACTTTATCGATCTCAAGGGTTACTATCCGAGGCAACGGGGAAATATGAAGATGCGCTCACATTGTTACAGGGATCTGAGCTGATAGGGGGCGGTCAAAAACTGGCAGATATTATTTCAAAGAAAATCAGCGCTGTAAAAAATGATATTAAAAAAATAGAAAAGCAGCCGATATTGCCTGAAGTGTCTAGGGAGCAGCAGGATATTATTAAAAACCTGTTCACAGAGGCCAAAGACACGAGCAAAGAATCAGAAGTTCTCGAAGGCGCACTTACCCTGGCCAAGTTCGGACAGTTCGAGAGGTCTTTAGAAGAGTTAAATGAGCTGTTAAAGACACCTCACCTCCGAATGAAGGCCGCTAAAAATATTTTGCGATGCCATATGGCTCGAGCTTCAATAGAAGATGCGTATTCTCAATTTCAGAAATGGCAGTCAAGCAACCTTTTTTCTCCAAATCAACTGATCACCATACGCCTGTTTCTTGAAGTTTTTCGTTTTGACAACCTGAAGGAAAATGTTTCACTTCAATTAAGGGATCCTGAACATGTTGATGAACTTGAGATAACCGATGGAGAGTTCCCCGATATCTGCTCCATGATCATCACTTTTGATGACGGCCCCTTAAAGGGGGGGACATTTGTTCTGGATGTCAGTTTCCAGACGGGAAACGTAATCACGCTGTTTGTTGCCGGCCACAAAGAAGAAATGCTGGACAATTTTAAGGTTGGTAAAATACTGAAAAAATTACAGTTTAATACCACTATCGCCATATTTAAAGGTCAAGGGATCGTCGCTGAAAAGATTAAAATCGATTCCGGACCCAGACAGGGAGACTACCGACTGGACATCGAGGTAACGAGTTCGTAGATATTATTTTAAATCCTCATCCTTTTTTTGGGGTATCTGCCCTTCGGCATGGCCTTTCTTGCTTGTCACCTGACAAGAATCTTGCACTCAGGTGGGAATACCCAATTTGGGCAGGATATACGCCTGCAACAGATACCACACCCCCACAATTATCAATAACAAAAATATTTCATTCATATTTCCTCTCCTAATCCGATTTTTTCCGATCGAATTCGTTGATTTGTCAAACGTTTAAAAATAGATGGAATTAAAGACGACGCTCCACGTAATCGTGTGCATGTTTTACAGCCGCGGTGATCTCTTTGAAGTTCGGGAGGGTTGCCTCAATCTTCTCTATGTATTCACGTTCTTTAACTGCACGGAAAGAAGGGATAAAATTAAGATCAAATACCCAGCTTATCTGGAGCAGTTTAAAATCGTTGAGTGTCTTTAAATCTTGAATACGGGCAAAACGGCCGTTGTTCAACGCAGCGATAACGCTTGGCGAGAAAGCTGGATCATCGGGAAGGCCGATTTCTACAGCCGCGTTCAGCTGTTTATCACGCACCTTGTAATAATCTATAAAAACCCGCCAGATATCGAGCTTGTCGGCATCCCGAAGCAAGCGAATGAACAAAAGTGTTCTCTCATCCTGGTCTTCGGGAATTGTCATTGTATTGTGAAAGGCGATGGCTTTTGCGATCCATCGCTTTTCATCCCGATTGCATCCGGCCAGAACTTTATGCGCCGCCATCTGCCGGAGTCCGAGCATGGCATGGTTTTCGGAATCCATGTCCTTAAACGTTCCGTACACGGCATACTGTTTAAAGCGTCCGATATCGTGAAATAGACCCATGATTTCCGTCAATATCATATCCTGGTCCGACAGACCCAGAGCATTGCCCAGAAAGATCATATTCCGACACACACCCTCCGTATGTTTTTCTTTGAGACGGATGGTGCTGTTGTTTACGGGGTCGTCTGTGTAAAAGTCGGCAACATAATCCGTAAACCATTTTTTTAAATATGTTAAGTTTTTTCGGTTCATAACCATTTGATCGGTCGGGAAATTTTAGTATCGGATCTGTTCTGTTTTTCGAACCGCATACACCTGTCGGCACGGTGTTAAAAAAGCATCTAAACAAAATACATGAATCATACAATAGTATCGGAAATTAAGTTTAAAAGGGACGCATGTCAAGGTCAATATAACGATGTCCCTTTCCGCCTTGACTCTCGGGCACCGTTTACTTAAAATCGTTGCAAGAAAAAGCGGCATTAAACGGTTCATAAATCAAATCCATCGATGCCCTCGTCAAGACTATCATTATTGCAGCGGTTCATCACACTGAATTTTTTTTCGAATAATCGTCATTTTGTTTACGCTTATTTCGTAGAACCCTATCAATTATTATAGGGATAGAAAGCTGGACAAAAACGGCATGCCGGTTCCCAAAGTTGCACGGCAGCTGGGGCTGGAGGGTTTAATAAACCCCAAGGGTGACCTGTAAATCCATGAATCAAATTCTTCGCACATACGAAGACAAGCTCATAAAAAGCGGCCTGGTCAAAGCGGGAGAACCGTTACTGGGGTGTTTAGGTGCTGACCTTGAATGGAACCGAACGGACACGGATTTTGCCGTGTTTGAAGCGATATTTGAACGGCTGAACATTAATTCCCTTATTTTTTCTCGGCCTGCCGAGCCCTACCGCAGCATCATCGATTACCTGGCGGAGACATCCAACGGGATCATCACGCCCCACGATTGTGAAACCAGAATGTTTCTCCATGATCTCCCGGTTTCATTCCGGTTTTTGTCGGATGAAATTACTTCGATCTTGAAAAAGCGTAAAAGCATCATCATACCGGGCAGGGGTATTATCACTTACGGCATGGTGGGCATGGAGCAGGCATATGTCACATACGCCTCGGTATGTTTTGCATGTTTTATCAAATTCTTTTCCGATTTCCTTTGGGATGCAAAAAGGGGAAATATTGATGAACGGAAACGCAACCTGTTTGATGGTGTCGTAAAGCGGCTTGATTCACCGGCCGCGTTTCACGGCTCACTGATGAAGGGACCGTTTAACTCGGCAGACAGCGTTTGCGAAGCGATTCAGGAAGCGGGAAGGCTGACCGTCGAGCACCGTTTGGTCGATTCATATTTCGGTAACATCTCGTTTTGCCACGGCCGGACACTTTATATCAGCCAAACCGGAAGCAGTCTGGACGAACTGGGAGGATGTATCGATCCTTGCCCCCTGGACGGCTCGTCTTGCGTCCCCATTACCGCTTCCAGCGAACTTCCGGCCCACCTGAAAATTGTGCAAACGACCGGATATCGCGCCATCCTTCACGGGCATCCCAAATTTTCAGTCATACTTTCCATGGACTGCGACATTGAAAACTGCAAATGCCGCGGGGCGTGCCATCTAAAATGCCCCCATGACCGGTCTGTCCGCGGTATTCCGATTGTTTCCGGTGAAGTGGGTTCAGGTCCACACAGCCTTTGCAACACCGTTCCTGAGGCAATCAGGAGTGAACCCGGCGTAATCGTCTATGGCCATGGAGTTTTTACAGCGGGCACAACAGATTTTAACCGGCCTTTTAAAACCCTCATTAAAATCGAAAACAGTTGCCGGGAGGAATATTTTGACAGAATTGGGTGAGCTTTTATAATAAATCCAAAACTTCCGTAATATTGTCCAAGAGATCGATGATCAGAAGCTTGTTTCTTAATAGAGATCCTCTGCCCAAAATTATTTTGACAACTTCTGCGGTTTCAACGGCGGCAAGAACCGAAACCGCCGACGGAAGGCAGCCCAGCGAGGCTTCGGCGCCCCTTGATTTGAGATCGTCCGGTTGACCATATATCAACTCCAACCCTCGGTCCTCGGGGAAAATCGTGGTGATGTGTCCGGACAGACCGGCGACAGCGGCGGATACCAGGGGCGATCCAGCTTTTTTTGAAGCGTTTTCCAGAATAAATCGGGTTTTTATATTATCGAGACAGTCAACAACAACATCGGATCGACGGATAAGCGCGTCCGAATTCTTATCATCCAGATATTCATCGTGTCTGTGAACGGTAATCGACGCGTTGATTGCTTTGATCCGCTTAACGGCGGCTTCTGTTTTGTATTGTCCCATCGTTTCACGGGTACATAAAAATTGCCGATTCAGATTGCTGGCTTCAAAACGGTCGCCGTCTATCAGGTTAAGGGTGCCGATGCCCGTACGGGCCAGAATTTCAGAAACCGTCCCGCCCAGCCCTCCCAAACCCACAATACTGACCTGTGATTTCAAGAGGTTCGCCTGGTCTTCGGGGGAAAATGTCTTCATATTTCGAGCATAGCGTTCGGGTACCATACCTTCCTCAAGAGCGATAATTTCAATTTTTCGGCTGTCAATTTTGAATGACGTTGCAAGACTTGGAATATCCTCGGGAGAGATGCTGGTATAATCCGTATCGTCGGGATACTTTTTCGGGCGGGATCTCTCTTTTAATTTTTCGATAATTTGAGTTCTCAAAAAATCATCCTCCTCCCACCGGCGGGAAGATCCCTAAGCGGTCACCGTCGGCTAAGGTGGATGTCAGATGGCCCTTAATGCCGTTGATAAAAATAAGCCTGACATCATCTTCGGGGACACCGAGCGTCTCAAGGAGATGTTTCACGGTAGTTCCGGGCGCTATTGGATAGCGGTCTCCTGAATCCGGCGTGAATCGACTCAGTGTGGCAAATAGTTTTAAGGTAACATGCACCATCATGTTTACTCCAAATGAATGGTGTGGATCGGGTCTTTATCCACTCTTAGATACGGCTCCCGCTCCATCTCAATTTGGCCTTGAGAACGTCAAAATAATCCTGGTCGGGCATGGTGATCATGTTAACGGGATAGGCGCTTTTCCGGATAATGATGGTGTGGGCTTCATCGATCTCGATGCCGGCCTGTCCGTCGAATGTCAGCATGATATCCGAGGACTTTTTTTCAAGTCTTATTTTGATACACGCCGAATCAGAGACGATCAACGGCCGGTTGGTGAGGGTAAACGGGCATATGGGTGTCATTAAGATGCCCGGCACCGCCGGATGAATAATCGGGCCGCCGGCGGCCAGGGAGTAAGCGGTCGAACCGGTGGGGGTTGCAACAATGAGTCCATCCGCACTGTAAGTGGTCAGATACTGATCGTTGATGTAGGTTTCTATATGCGCAAGTCTGGCAAGTGCGCCCTTGTTGATGACAATATCGTTCAACACGGTTTCACATACCCGTTCTTCCCCATCACGGATTACTCGAACCAGAAGGCGCATCCTCGGTTCTGTGGTAAATTCATTGTTTAATACCGCTTCGGCAACAGAAAAAAGGCTCTCTTCTGCAATTTCAGCCAGAAAACCGACTTCGCCGAACTTGACGCCGAGAATCGGTATCTTCTGATTCCCTATCCAGCGGACCGCGCTCAAAAAAGTTCCGTCTCCGCCCAGCACGAAGACGCAACACAGATCCGCCGGAGCAAATGATTTGTCTCTGTCCGAAATTCTTTGCTTTGGCGGCAAGTTCTCTCTTCTGAAGGTGTCGATATTTTTTGATCGAAGCCAGCTTTCAAGTTCATCGGCCTTCTTGATGGCTTCGGTATCCGGTTTTACGACAATCCCTATTTTTTTCACAATAAAGGGTTGCTCCTTTTTTTTGCAATACTCAGATATGAATTCGCCGCAGAGCAGATTGATTCTGCTCATATGGATCCACTTCAATTTTATTACTAACATCCCATTCAAACGGCAAGCAATATTTTTAAAACAGGGGTTAATTTGGCCGTTTGAAAATCAGCTGAAAATAGATAAACTTCTTCGAGATAAACGTGGTCTAAATTCTTTTGTCTTGACTCTTTTTCCACATATTAATATAAATTTAGCTTGTAACGTTAATACATGATTAACAAAAATTCAAAAGGAGGATCTGTTATGAAGAACCGTTTTGGAAAGGTACTCGTGACTGCCATTATTGGAATGTTTATGGTGTTAACTTTAACGGGTATGGGGGGTGCTGCCGATACGATCAAGCTGGGTGTTGCCGGACCCCATAGCGGCGACCTTGCGTCTTATGGCCTTCCCACCGTAAGGGCAGCCGAGCTTGTGGTCAAAGATGTCAATGCCAAGGGCGGTGTCCTGGGCAAACAGGTTGAACTGCTTGCTGAAGATGACGTGTGCAAGCCTGAAGTCGCCACCAACACGGCAACCAAGCTTTTATCAGAAAAAGTAGACGTGGTGTTGGGACACATTTGCAGCGGGGCCACCAAGGCGGCCTTAGGGATATATAAAGATTCAAAGATCATTGCCATGTCCCCTTCGGCCACCAACCCGGACCTGACACAGAGCGGTGATTATCCGAATTTTTACAGGACCATTGCATCCGACGACGCTCAGGCCAAACTTGAAGTCGATTTTGCCCTGGATGTATTGAAATTAACGAAAATTGCCGTGCTTCATGACAAAGGCGATTACGGAAAAGGACTGGCTGAGTTTGCAAAGGGATTCCTGGAAAAAGATAAAAGGGCAACCGTTGTTCTATATGAAGGGATCACGCCGGGTGCTGTCGATTATTCCGCTATTGTTCAAAAAATAAAACGTTCAAAAGCTGAAGCCGTAATATTTGGCGGTTATCATCCTGAAGCATCTAAAATTGTGACCCAGATGCGTAAAAAGAAGATGAAAACATTTTTTATTTCAGATGACGGTGTAAAGGATGAAACCTTTATTAAAGTCGCTAAAAAGTATGCCGAAGGCGTTTACGCCACCGGTCCAATGGATGTTTCAAAGAACCCCATGGCGCTGGCTGCCAGTGAGGCCCACAAAAAGGCATACGGAGAAGATCCGGGTGCATTCTTCCTCAACGGCTATGCAGCTGCTCTGGCGCTTCTCAATGCCATCGAAAAGGCCGGAACAACAGATTATGATGCTGTGGAAAAAGCATTGAGGACCGAATATGTTGAGACGCCTCTTGGCAAAATCCGCTTTGACGAAAAAGGGGATGCGTTGGGTGTCGGTTTTTCAATGTACCAAGTACAAAACGGAAAATTTGTTGAATTAAAATAGAACACGGATGGACAACCTTTTCAGGGGGCAGGCAGAAACCTGTCTGTCCCCTGATTTATTCATAGGCTGTTGTTTTGAGTCGAAGATGAGCTGCTAAGCATTACAAAATGGAATATTTCCTTGAGCTTTTTCTTGGCGGGCTAACCCGAGGAAGTATTTATGCCCTGATTGCCCTGGGTTACACCATGGTCTACGGTATTATCGAACTGATCAATTTTGCCCATGGTGAAATCTATATGATCGGAGCATTTACAGCCCTGATTGTCGCCAGCGTCCTTACGATGTTGGGGTGGAATCATATTGCAATCCTATTGATCGCATCCATTGTTGCGGTAATTTACTCGTCTGCGTATGGATATACCGTTGAAAAACTGGCATATAAACCCCTACGCCAGGCACCCCGTCTGTCTGCGCTCATCAGCGCCATCGGCATGTCCCTTTTCCTTCAAAACTATGTTCTGTTGGCCCAGACGTCAGACTTTCTCCCTTTTCCGAGCCTGATTCCGGATTTTAAATTTTGGGAACCCTATTCTCATATCATCAGTTCATCTGAACTCGTTATCCTCATCACCACCGCAATCGTGATGATTCTTTTGACATTTTTGATCAAGTTCACCAAAATCGGTAAAGCCATGCGGGCCACCGCCCAGGACAGGAATATGGCAATGCTGGTGGGTGTGGATGTGGATCGGGTCATCTCCGTAACATTTTTAGTCGGTTCGGCAACGGCTGCATTGGGGGGTGTCCTCATTGCCTCCCATATCGGTCAGATTAATTTTTATATCGGGTTTATCGCCGGCATAAAAGCTTTTGTCGCCGCCGTACTCGGCGGAATCGGCAGCATCCCCGGCGCGGTATTGGGAAGTCTTGTTCTCGGTTGGACAGAAAGTTTTTTTACCGGTTATGTTTCAAGTGACTATGAGGATGTTTTTGCCTTCTTGTTCCTGGTGTTTATTCTGATATTCAGACCGGCAGGAATTCTTGGACGTTCTGAAACAGAAAAAGTATAGTTGAGATTTACGATTTGATTACTTTTCAGGAAATAAAAAGATCTTTTCTGGTCTCTGTCTGGTTCATGTTTTTGACCTTTCCCATTATGGTTATCCGGGTCAATACCGTCCAAAACGTGATTGAATGGCGGTGGAAAAATTTACTGTTCGTGGGGATCGGAAGTTTTATCCTCAGCTTTGTGTGGCGTTACCTCATACAAAGAAAGGAAGCCGGCAAAAAAAAGGCTGAAGCAGGAGAAATTGATAAAATGCCGCTCAGCCAGAGGATTTTTGAAGAGCGAAAAATTTTTGTTCCAGGACTCATTACACTTTCCGTTTTTGCGCTGGTCTTTCCCTTCATATTTTCCCTGTATCAGACCAATATCATGATCACCGGCCTTATTTATGTCATGCTCGGCCTGGGACTCAACATTGTTGTCGGACTGGCCGGTCTGCTGGATCTTGGTTATGTGGCCTTTTATGCGGTAGGGGCGTATTCTTATGCACTCTTGAACCACCATTTCGGCATAGGCTTCTGGGCTGCGCTTCCCATCGGCGCCGGCATGGGTGCGCTTTTCGGTATTATTCTGGGCTTTCCTGTGCTTCGTCTGCGCGGGGATTATCTGGCCATTGTTACTCTGGGATTTGGTGAAATTATACGGCTGATTCTAGAAAACTGGAATGAATTTTCTTTCGGACCCAGCGGAATCGCAAACATCGCTCGACCCTCATTTTTCGGCATTCAATTTTCTGTTCAAAATGCAACGATTTATTTGTATTATATTATGATCGTACTGATCCTGTTTACCATTTTTGTCGTAAACCGCCTGCAAAATTCCCGAATCGGAAGGGCCTGGATCGCCTTGAGGGAAGATGAAGTCGCCTGTCAGGCCATGGGAATCGACAAAAGAAAAACAAAGCTGACTGCGTTTGCCCTCGGTGCAACCTGGGCAGGCATGGCGGGTGTTATCTTTGCAGCCAAAACAACCTTTATCAATCCCGCAAGTTTTACCATCTGGGAGTCGATTATCATCCTCTGCATCGTTGTGCTGGGCGGCATGGGATCCATTCTCGGCGTTATATTAGGGGCCTTAATCCTGATTCTTTTACCGGAATACCTCAGGGCATTTTCCGAATACCGGATGCTCATTTTCGGGGTTATGCTGGTGGCCACGATGGTTTTTTGCCCCGGAGGAATCGTCCCGGATATACGGCGAACGTACAAGTTTGAAGGTCTGCAAAACAATACGAAAAACAATCCGTAAATGGAACCTTTACTAAAAGTTAAAAATCTGACCATGAATTTCGGGGGACTGCGAGCCCTCGATCGTCTGGACTTGGATGTTTATGCGGCCGAAATCGTGGCCCTTATCGGTCCCAACGGTGCTGGGAAAACAACCTTTTTCAATTGCATCACCGGTATTTACCCTCCGACTGAAGGTGACATGGTGATTTCACCCCCCGGTAAAAAACGAGAACGTCTAAATGGTCTAAAGCCAAACCATGTCACCGAACGGGGTTTGGCCCGGACCTTTCAGAATATTCGCCTGTTTCTCAATATGACGGTTCTGGAAAATGTTATGATTGGTCGGCACTGTCGCATGTCCGCCGGTATCGCAGGTGCGATTTTCAGAGGGCCAGACACTGTAAAAGAAGAAAAAGCGGTGGTCAGAGACAGTTACATGATTCTCGAAAAGATCGGTATAACGGACTTTGTCAATGAGCTTGCCATGAACCTTCCATACGGAGCCCAGCGTCGTCTTGAAATTGCCAGGGCCATGGCAACCGAGCCGTTTATGCTCCTTCTGGACGAGCCGGCCGCCGGCATGAACCCTCAGGAAACCAAGGAACTCGACGACCTGATCATATGGATCCGCGACAATGAAAAGATTGCCATCCTGCTGATCGAACATGATATGAAGCTGGTAATGAGCTTGTCCGACCGCATTTATGTGGTCGATTACGGTAAGAAAATTGCAGAGGGCACCCCCGAAGAGATCAAAAACAACCCTGCTGTAATCAAGGCATACCTCGGGGAAGAGATCGATGCTTAAGCTCAAGAACATAAAAACCTTCTATGGAAACATTCAGGCCTTAAAAGGGGTGAGTATAGATATTTCCGAGGGGGAGATCATCACACTCATCGGCGCAAACGGCGCCGGGAAAACCACAACACTCATGTCGATTAGCGGAATTATTCCACCCAGATCCGGCGAAATACTCTTTATGGACCAGCCGATTCACAATTTAAACCCGAACAAAATTGTTTCCCTCGGAATTTCTCAGGTCCCGGAGGGCCGCCGTATTTTTCCCTATTTAACCGTCGTTGAGAACCTTGATATGGGTGCGTTTTTGAGAAATGACAAAGAGGCAATCAAACAGGATCTGGAATATATCTTCGAGCTCTTTCCGATTCTGGCTGAACGGCGGCACCAGGCCGGCGGCACCCTCAGCGGCGGCGAACAGCAGATGCTTGCCATATCGAGAGCCCTGATGGCCAAGCCGCGGCTCCTGTTAATGGATGAACCTTCTCTTGGACTTGCACCCTTAATTGTAAAACAGATATTCGAGATCATAAGAAAGATAAACGCAGAACAGAAAACAACAATTTTTCTTGTGGAGCAGAATGCGAACCTGGCGCTGAAAGTCGCCCACCGGGGCTACGTAATGGAAAACGGCCAGATAACACTCACCAACTCTGCAAGCAATCTTCTTTCAAATGAAGCCGTCAGGCGTGCGTATCTAGGGATTTAGTCCGAGTTTCCGGGTCAAGCCTGGAGTTGATTTTTACCCGTTCTTGAAGATCCTTAAGGCGACGGCTGAGTTTAACCGGATAGGTTGCCGTGGTGCGAATCGACTTGTACTTTTTATCGAGGCGGGAAAAATTTATTTCAAATCTTTTTCGTAGGGTCTGAAGGGTTGGGTGCGACCGTATCGGCTTTCCGTTTTCCATCACCTTTTCCAGCAAAGGTTCCCCTTCCTCGATCCTTTCTTGTCTCAACCCGATGATATCTTCAATGTAACGTCCTGCAGGATCTGACTTTCGAAAAACCTGTTTCGCTCCGGCCAGTGTGATTTTGCCGGGGCTCAGCTTCCTTTTGTCCTGCCCTTTAAACCGGACCATCTTATAGACGACATCAACAAACGGGGCATCTGCAGAAACCCCGACCTTGGTGCCCACCCCAAAGGCATCGATCTTTGCACCTTCGGAAAGAATTTTTTCAATCTTAAACTCGTCAAAGCCGCTGCTGGCAAAGATCTGAACATCGAAAAGGCCGGCATCATCCAAGATTTTGCGGACCTCCCGGCTCAGGCCGGCCATATCTCCGCTGTCGAGGCGGACGCCGACGAGTGTATGCCCCTTTTTTTGCATCTCTTTGGCGACGGCAGCGGCATGTCGCGCGCCTTCAACACTATCATAGGTGTCGATAAGAAATATTGAATGATCAGGAAATGTATCGGCATACGCAAAGAAGGCATCACGTTCGTTGTCAAAGGCCGAAACATAAGAATGGGCCATGGTTCCGGAGATGGGAATACCGTATATTTTTCCGGCCAGGACATTGCTGGTCGCCACAAATCCGGCAATAAACGTGCTGCGAGCCACCTTGATTCCAGCATCCTGTCCCTGAGTTCTTCTCAGAGAGAAGTCAATCAAGGTCCTGCCAGCCGCGGCATGAAAACACCGGGCCGCTTTGGACGCGATCATGGTTTGAAACCCGATGGTGTTCAACACAAAAGTTTCGATGAGTTGGGCCTCAACAATCGGTGCCGTCACTTCCATGACCGGTTCATTGGCAAAAAAAACCGTTCCCTCCGGCATGGCATAAACGTCTCCGGTAAAGCGGAGTTGCCTAAGGTAATCAAGGAAATGTTCCGAAAAACGACCGGTACTTCGTAGGTAGCTTATATCCGGGTCAGAAAATTGGAAGGCTGCCAGTTCATCCAATACCTGCTCGAGACCTGCAGCTACAAAATAATTGCGGGTGGCATAAACGTCTCGGATGTACAGGGAAAATGTGGCAACATCAAACACCTTGTTCGCAAAATAACTGGCTGCCATGGTCAATTCGTAAAGATCTGTAAACAAAGGACCCGCTCGGTGGTGTTCTGTCATGAGACATCGGCTCCGTATATCTTTTCCATCCGTTTCAAACTGAATTGGTGCATCTCAGGATCAAAATCGGCAACCCCCTTGACGGGCACAGTGATTTTATAGTCCCGGTTGGCCAGCCCGCCCACTGTATCCATCACACAAATCGACGTGCAGACACCCACCACCTCAATTTCATCCACACCGGCGGCTTTGAGAACATTTTCAAGATCGGTTCCGTAAAAACCGCTGTATCGCTTTTTTGGAATCACCGTTTCACCGGCTTGAGGCGAAAGTTCAGGGATAACCTCACTCCCCCAGGTTCCTGTAACGCTATGTCTGGGAAATTTTTCAAATTCTTTGTCATCTTCATCATGCGCATCCTGAAGGTAAATAACGAGATTCTCGCGATTTCGATAAGCCATTAATCTTTCTTGAATAAAAGGGGTAATCAATCGCGCCGTGTCGCCACAATAGAGTGCTCCCATTTCATCCACAAAATCGTTTAACATATCGACGATGATCAATGCTTTTTTTGGCATTCCCGCCTCCTTTTGTGGCTGAGGGTTTTTATCTTAAAATATGAGTCAGAATCGAAAATTTCAAGGAATTTTTGGGAGTTTTGGCAATTATTGACTATTTGCTCGATTTAAGGTTACATGTTTAGCAAACAAAAATTATATCACTGTCTATCGCGAAAATTAAAGAGGATCATTTTACATACCTTTTAAAAAGATTGCCACTCAAATCTGCTCCTTATGTTGGGAAGATTACTGTGATAAATGTATTGACGCGCACGAATGTGGTGAAGATTATGTAATGCCGATTGTGAATTCACCCAGAACCGGCGTTTGCGGATATTTTGGTCCGCTTGAAGAATAACCGATCAATCTATTAAGATGTCCCCGCTACTCATCTATGGGTGAGAATGAATAAACTTCATTTGACGATTGACAGGGGGTAAAGAATTCTTATATAATTATCAAAATTAACAAGCAAGATATAAGATAATTATATTTGAGGGGGATGTCATGATATTTAAAGGAAAGGAAAAAGAGGTCCTGGATCAAAGGATTATGGCTGCAAGACAGGCAGCAGGTTTTTCCATTACCGAAGCAGCTCAAAAACTGGGGTTTAAAAACTATCAGACTCTTTCCGCCATTGAAAAAGGTGCAAGGAATATAAATGCCCATGAATTAATTATGATGGCTCGTTTATATGGCAGGAGTCTGGACTATTTCTTGGAACCCGACGTTACTCCCGATCCTGTGCTCTTGTGGAGAAAAGCTATAAAAACAGACGTAAATCAAATACAGTGCCAATTCCTTTCTTTTCTGGAAAATTACAGCAAACTTGAACACCTGCTTGGGCTCAAGCGACGATGGAAAGATATTCAGAAAAATTACGATCGGGATGATTTCTCTTATAATGGCTTTGAGAAGGCCGATAAACTCGGTGCTGAAATTCACAATTTCCTCGACTTAGGTTCTCGTCCTTCCTTGAATCTGCTTAACGTACTCGAAAATAAGCTTCGTTTCAAAATCCTTCATTTGCCTCTAGGGGAGGGTATCTCTGGCGCAAGTGTGGTGGATAATACCATAGGGGCTGGCATACTTATCAATGCCAATGATGTGCCATGGAGAAGAAACTTTGATCTGGCGCATGAATTATTTCACGTTGTCACATGGGATGTCTTTTCTCTTGAAGAAATCGGTGATGGTACCCAAAAAACAAGGCCGGAACAGTATGCGGACATCTTTGCATCAAGTTTGCTCCTACCCGAAGATCATCTCCGCAATGCCCTTAAAGAGACAGTAACAGGCGGTGAGATTAGACCCATCGATGTCATTGAGCTGGCAAAGGATTTCGGTGTTTCAACTGAAGCGGTCCTCTGGCGGCTTGTCAATCTGAAAATAATCAGGAAACCCTTGGCGCAGAAAGTCATAAAAAACTCGCAATTCCGAGATCTGGATCGCAATATGCGTCGAAAGTTTTATGACAATGACAGGCCGTCCAGGTTTCCTTCAAGATTTATATCCCTTGCTTGCAGATGCTTGATGGAAGGCAGAATATCAAGAGGCACCTTTGCCGCATATATGGAAATAGATCGGGCTGAAATAGATGAAAATCTGGCCGCTGCGGGATTTGTGGAAGGAAACTATGCGAAAATTGCTGCTGCTTGACGCTGATGTTACCATTGATCTCCACACACTCGATCTGTTTGGAATAATTAGAAAAGCCTATGACATTTGCCTAACCAGAACTGTTTTTGAGGAAGCAAGATACTATAAAAAAGACGGAGCAAAATTCTATATTGATCTCAAAGATGTTGCTATAATCAACAATGTTGATCTTGAAAGTCTGAGAAAAGTACAAAGGGAAGCAAAAGAGGCGAGGTTGGGAATAGACCCTGGAGAATCCACCTCAATAGCTTATCTAATCCAGACAGATGAAGAAATAACTTTTTGTTCTTGCGATCAGGCAGCCATTAAACTCATTTCCTATATGGAGCTTGAACACAAAACAATCAGCCTGGAAAAGGCCTTTCGATCCGCTGGATATCATGGCAAAAACCTGTATCCGAGACATTTCGAGAAGACCTTCAAGGCAGCCGTTAAAGAAGGAAAGACGCTGAGAATTCAATTTAAAAAACTCGTATAGTGTTTGCTTTAACAACTTCATTTTATGGAATGGTTATGTTTCTGGTTTCAATAAGAAAAGCGAGATGAAGAAAAATAAGATTGGCAGAAATCAACCGTGCCCCTGCGGCAGCGGGAAAAAATTTAAAAAATGTTGCTATGGCAAAACATCTGTGGATAAGTCTTCTAAATTGAATGAGTTAAATATGCTTTTGCCACTTTTAAGCGAAATTAATTATGGATCGCCTTTATTAAACGATTCTTTTTTTATATCGAATCGGGTGCATGAAATTTCTGCGCCACGTTTGGTTTATTCAAATTTATTAAATCCCGAAGTTGAGCAAATTGCATCGAAGTTGACAAGCCAATTGATAGATCGTGGACGAAAAGAAGCTATTGCCATTGAAAAGGCAGAAAATACTGATGAGCTTATTAATTTAATGCGCAAGGGGGTAGATGTTTTAAATCATGAAATGTTAAAAGAAAGGCTATTGCAAAAAAAAGAAACAACGGTTCCAATTATTTTAAATGAATTGAAGAAACCTCAAAGTTCTCAATTTGTTGAAATATCAATAAAAATATTGTACTTATCAGAGATAGATTGTTCAAATGAGATTTTAGAAATATTACACAAAACAAACTTAAATGCGTATACGGTGTCATTGCTTTGCATTCTTTTAGGATTTTATGGTGCAGAAGAATATGTCGAAATATTGTGGAAATATTACCATTATTTTAAAGATCGATATCCTAATGAGACATTTAGTGATGGCCCATTAATAGGTTTATCCGAGATATGGGAAAGAAAAAAGGAAAGTAGTTAGAGATGATGGCGGACGTTTACACTTTGGGAATTTATTGGAAGAGGTGAATCGGATGGCACGCAAGAAAAAAAGCGCTAAAAAACCGATCGAACAGTATGATCACAAGGGGAAAAAACGGGTCAACAATCCGCCGGTCGGTCTGGTGACCCCGGAGACCGATAAAGAAACCGGTAAAAAGACCTATGCCTATGACCCGCATATCGATCCAAGCCTGCAATGGGCCGGCAAAACCGAGCATACATCGTTTGAAGTCCCTACCGTATCCTTGCATGTGCACGAGCGCATTGATCCCCGCACCATTATCGAGGCCGTGCGCAAAACAAACGCCCAAAAATTCGAGCAGCTTTCCCTGTTTGCCACACCCGAAGAAAATCCGCCACTGAGGGAAGCCATCGAATTCTACAAGCACAAGCATAACTGGTCCAACCGCCTGATCGCCGGCGACAGCCTGCTGGTGATGAACTCCTTGCTGGAAAAAGAGGGCCTGGCCGGCAAAGTGCAGATGATCTACATCGATCCGCCTTACGGCATCAAGTACGGCTCCAATTTCCAGCCGTTCGTGAACAATCGGGATGTCAAAGACGGTAAAGACGAAGACCTAACTGCCGAACCCGAAATGATTAAAGCCTTTCGCGATACCTGGGAGTTGGGGATTCATTCCTATTTGACCTATCTGCGGGATCGACTCTTGCTGTCCAGAGAACTTTTGACCGAAAGCGGCAGCATCTTTGTGCAGATCAGCGATGAAAATGTGCATCATGTGCGGGAGTTGATGGATGAAGTTTTTGGGGTAAAAAATTTCATCTCAATTATTTCTGTCAGAAAGACTGGAGCAGTCAGCAGCCCAGATGCCAGGTTAAATTCACTTGCGACGCTTGGAGATTACTTAATATGGTACGCAAAAGACAAAAATAGAATCAAGTACCGTCAGCTATATATTTCTAAATCCGATGTTGAAAAATCCTTTGAGCAATATAATCTAATTTTCAGGAAAGATGGAACAGTTAAAAGACTTGGGATAGATGAATTGAAATCACTTCCTGAAGCCGAACTTCATAATGTTTTTCAGTCTACAAGTCTTGAATCTAATGGCTATGCTGAGAAGTTTCATTTCGCCATAGAGCATCATGGGGAAAAATATAAACCTGCACCTACTCGACATTGGAGCACAACGAAAGAAGGAATAAATCGTCTCATATCTTCGGGGAGGGTAATAGCTACAAAAAATAAACTTCGTTACATCCGTTACTTTGGAGATTTTCCTGTAACTCCTTTGGGTAATATTTGGACAGATTTGATGGGTGCTATCAACCTGATTTATGTAGTTCAAACGAATGAGAAAGTCATTGCTCGCTGCCTTCTAATGACCACCGACCCCGGCGACTTGGTTTTCGACCCCACCTGCGGTTCAGGCACAACGGCATATGTGGCCGAGCAATGGGGCCGGCGCTGGATCACCTGCGATACATCACGGGTGGCCGCAACTCTTGCTAAACAGCGGCTCATGACCGCTTTATTTGATTATTACGAACTGGCTCATACCGCAGAAGG
>Ga0307376_10001828_pt1 | contig 21963 bp, 16 predicted proteins | sample TR2MG_FD_202536 | JGI IMG/M metagenome (GOLD analysis project Ga0307376, IMG submission 202536) | Soil microbial communities from Risofladan, Vaasa, Finland - TR-2 | ecosystem: Environmental > Terrestrial > Soil > Coastal area > Acid sulfate soil | place: Finland: Risofladan, Vaasa | collected...
AAACTGGATACTTGATTTCTATGCATGGGCTATGAAAGCAAAGGCAGTAAGTAATAATGGGAAAATTAAGGGGATACTTCTAATAGACGAGATCGAACAGCATATTCATCCTTCGTTGCAAACAAATTTTTTATTGAATCTTTGTAAGCATTTACCCGACATACAAATCTTTGTTACAACACATAGTCCAATAGTAGCAATCGGAGCAAAAACAGATGAATTAGTTGCACTGAAAAGAAATGGGGAACATATAGAAAAGGTAGAGCCGCCCAATATCAGAGGGTACTCTGCTGAAGATATGTTAGTTGATGAAAAATTGTTTGATACACAACCATATTCTCCTGAAATCAATAGCAAATTACTTGAATATAGAAAACTTATCGATATTCCTAAGAATCAACGCAAACCAACAGAAAGTTCTAGATTGAAAACGCTTGCAAAAGAACTACTCTCACAACAAATTATAGAAAAAACAGACGATCAACTCTCACGACTACTTAATGAAATTCGTGAAAAATACGAGGTTTGAACATATTCAGTGATTAAGATAGATAGGAACAGAACAGATGAAAATGGAGATGTTGTATCTATTGAGGGAGTTAATCCTACGAAGATAAATCGTGAAGATGCTAAGAAAGCATTATCAATATGCAAAGCCGAGATTGCTCAAGGCAAGTTCGAAATAGAACAAACGAGCAAACCGATATTTTTCGAAAAACTACTTAAACAATATTTAGAGTATTCAGAATCAAACAAAAGACCAGGTTCATACGAAAGAGATATAACTTCATCAAAACATCTAAGTCACTACTTTTTTGGCAAGAAAATACAACAGATTTCAAATTGGCAGATTGAAAGATATAAAGTAACCAGACAGAAAGAACCCATGAAAAATGGCAAGCTTCCATCTAAGGCTACAATTAATAGAGAGCTTGCAATGATAAAGCATATGTTTAATAAAGCTGTAGATTGGAAGGTGATCTCTCATAATCCTATAGCAAAAGTAAAACTCTTTCCAGAGAAGCCAAAACAATTGCGTGTCATAACGGAAGAAGAGTTCTCAAAACTATACAACGAGGCATCAGATTTTTTAAAGCCGATACTAATGATAGCTGTGCATATAGGTTTAAGAAGGTCTGAAATATTAAATCTTAAGGTTTCCGATATAAGTCTAAAAGATAGGTATATTCTAGTTAGAGAAAGTAAAAATGGCGAAATAAGACACGTGCCTATCAATTCACTATTGATGAAGACCTTAAAGTCTGTTATTAATAATACCGATTCAGAGTACCTTTTTGTAGGACCGACCGGTGATCCGGTCAAATCAGTTAAACAAGGTTTCTGGGCTGCTCTTAGAAGGTCAGGGATACCACATTTAAGATTCCACGACCTTAGACATAGCTTTGGGAGTAATTTATCAATGGCAGGCGTAGATATTGCGACAATACAAGAACTAATGGGACACAAAGATATAAGTACGACAAAAAGATATTTACACCCCTCCCCTAGTCATAAGAAAGAGGCAGTTGAGCGTCTAACGTTCTCACCTATGGACACCTATTTGGACACCAAAGGAGAAAACGACAAGGCCGCAACAACCGTAATCATTAAATAGTCCCCGTAGCTCAGTAGGATAGAGCGCAGGATTCCTAATCCTGAGGCCAGAGGTTCGAATCCTCTCGGGGACACCAATAATTTCAAGCACTTACGCAGATGCCTTGTTATTAAATAACAAGGATGTCAGTAGATTTGTCAGTAGTTGGTTCTGAATTTTTATTTGCAAGTAACTCCAATGCCTGAACCAGAGAGTTCTCAGGATGTGAATATCTCATTGTTATTTTTATATCGCTATGCCCTAGTATTTTACTCACTGCGACAATTGATGCTCCTGCTTCTACCATCCTAGTTGCTGCTGTATGTCTTAGGTCATGAAATCTAAATCCAGTTATGCCAGCTTTCTTACAAGCACTCCTGAATGCATTATTCAGGCAATAATGAAATTTATAAGGAGTCCCATTCTGAGATAAAAACACATACTCGCTACTAACGCTTTTTAACTTTTGTTCATATAGCAAAGTTCTGAGTGCTGAATTAATAGGTACCCTTCTCATCTTTTTACTCTTAGTGTTAGTCTGATTGATAGTTATAATCCTGTTACTTAAATCCACATCTGACCATTTTAATGTTAGAATTTCAGACTTTCGCATACCAGTGTGTAGAGCAGTAATAATTATTGGTTTTAAATATTCATTTGAGCTTGATAGAAGTTTTTCTTCTTCCTCAACTGCTAAGATTCGCTCTTTAACATTTTCTTCAGGCAAAAGACGGGAAATGGATACAGGGTTCTCGCCATAATACTGATTCCGCCTTTTAGCAAAATTATATATTTGTCTCAAGGTTGATAACTCTCTATTAACGGTTGAAGCTTGTACACTTTTTAATCTTATTTCTTTAAAGTCATCAATATCTTTGGGATTAATTTCGGTAAGCTTTCTATCCCCATAAAGACTTACCAAGCAATTTAAGCTGTATTCGTATCTGTACCATGACCTTCTCTTTAAGGTATCCTTCACATAAGCAATATAGGTTTTACTTACCTCTCTTAATGTCGGGATTTCATTATCTAACATATCGTATTTACCAAGCTTTATCTGATGTTCAATCTTTTTTACAATTTCTCGGGCCATAGTCTTTGTAATTAGGCTTTTCTTACCAAGTGTCTTTTGTACTGTTTTACCGCGATCCTTGTATTGACCAACCCATGAATTACCTCTTGGATATACGCTTCCCAATTTACTTAGTTCTCCGAATTAAAATTTTAGGTAATGTTGGTTCTTTAATATCAATCCCTTCTGATTTCATTGTCTCGTGAATCCATCCTCTAATAAGTTCTGATACGGTTAGGTAGTTGCTTTCTGCATAGTCCTTAACGAACTTGTCCTCTTCAGGATGCAGATAAATATGAATCATATTGGGTCTGAAACGTTTTGCCATAATGCTTATATATTATATATTCATCTAGATAAAGTCAAGCTATAACGAGATACAAGAGAAGTCTTATATATAGGGTTTCATGACGAAAACTAAGCCTGATAAAAAGGGACTAGAACAAAATATTTGTTCATAACCTAATTATAAAAAACAAGAAATACATCCGTAAATATATTTTAAATCGTTTTCCTAGTGTATAAGCAGACCTCTGATCAATATTGTTCAAGTTCTAACACTGTAATAACTTTTGCATGTTTAATAAAAACTAGGAGGTCTTAGAATGAAAATTTATCAAACTTGAGAAAAAATTAAACATGAATCACCTGATGTTCAAGACATGTTTCTTGCAACACTAGACGGTCAGTTAAATGTACGTTTTAATCAAATTATTGAACAGGAAATAAAGAAAATGGGTAAAGTATATGAAGATTTACCCCGAGGTGAAGATGGCCGCTTAAATTTATTATTATCTGATGAGAAATGGCATGAGTTTGGATATGATAAAAACTATTATCTGAATATATACAGAAATCTAAAATTAGTAGTAAGAGTATACTGTGTACTGCTCCCCATTAAGAACGAAGTAAAATTAAGTTGGTTAATAATCTGCAACTATTGACAATAATTCTAGTAAATATTGCAGTTGTCCACTAATAATAGTTAATTCTCCTAACTGTGAAACTATAATTCACGAAAAATACTTGCAGAAACCGTGCAAATTAAAGAGTTCTCATGCAAAGATAACCCTATACATAGGTTTTACTGAGATTGCTTGAATTTGAGAAGATTTAAGTTGCTCTAACTACTTGTGATAATAATCCATGATGTAAACTTGCTAAGATTGACCTGCCCCCCCCCTATAATAGGTCCATAAGTTAAGTTATTTCTTAGAGTGAAGCCCCTATGTATAGGAGGTCAGAAGAATCGTAAAGAAGCCTAACATTCTTCATAATTCCAACTTAAACCCAGGTTGACAAAAGGGGTGCAGTGTTTAAGTTGGAATTATAGAGAATTTGTGGGCTCCCCAATTGTCAATATATTCGGTCGACCCATACTAACTTTGCTTGGGTCCATTTTGGTGTGCAGGTCAGTTTATTCCGACGATAGCTGTGGCGTAATGTTAGAAAGAACACATACGCCATTTTCATTCTACGCGAACTATCGGGGGAAGTTTCCACTGCCCGTCGAGGACAGCCTTCTTCGGCCAGTAGCACCGCAGTATCAAATAGATTGGTCCATCTGGAGCAGGCAGCCAGTTGGACTCCTTGTCCTTGCCCGGTGAGTCTTTCTGTATGTAGATGGTCAGATTACCATCAGCATCACGCTTCAACTCGGGTAGCATCGGCGAGTTTATCAAATACCGGTCAATAGGATTCGCGACTAGAAGCTGGGTTTTGCCGTCATACATCGTTACTGACCAAAACGCATTGACCGGAGGCAGCTTGTCTTTCTCGAAGGTAAGTGTGTAGCGGTTGTCAACGCCGTTAAGCGCATTGCCGTTAGTATCGGTTCGCCACGCAAAGTAGAATGCTTCGTCTTTGGAGTTTCCATAGATACCCATCTTCGCCCCGACTGCGCGTTTCAGGTAGTTGTTCTTCATGAACTCACGGGTACCAAACAGGTTGGCAGCCGATTTCTCAGTCGCCGCCTTCTCATCTATGGCCTTCAGGCCAGCGGACATCCCGGATTCAAGGGCCTTCTTCACCTCGGGGGAGAAGCTATCCGAATTGAATGGTTTAGCGGGCACGATGCCTATCTCGGCAAACTTCGCACGCGCTTCCTTGTCGCCCGGAACAGTCGGGCAGAACTGGAGGAGGAAGTTGAGGTAGTCGAAAAACCCAAGCGTCTTGACCCCATCCGGACTATAGGGTGGGAAATCCACCTCGGGGGGTGCTGGGGGGGCTTCTTCACCCAAGAACTGGCTCAGTGGTCGTACTGTGTAGCTCGCCTGAATTTTCTTAACATTGTCTATGTCTGCGGGGTTGAAGAGCTGAGTGCGATAGCCGATGAGGACGAAATCAGTATCTGCGCGAATCACCTTCTTAACGCCTTTGGGTACCTGGCCATTCCAGTTGGGACCGGCAAGCAGGAACTTTCCCTCATCATTACCAGTGGCAGCGGTGCCAACGTAGGTGAAATTGTAGGTATAGAGGTCGACGAACTGGAGGGAATAGTAACGTTCTTTTTCGATTTGAGGCACGCCTAACACCAGAGGCTCCGCTCGCAGGTCCGCCCAGAGGAACGAGTATGGAGTGTCACTGTTCGGGGTGACAATGGTTGTGTCCTGCGGAGTATAAACCCCCGGAGCGTTGTAAATCTGATTGAACGGCGCCTTATACGACGGGTTGTTCTTATCGATGGCGTATGCATACATGGTCTTATAGTTCTCCACCATAGGGTAACCGTAAATGTAGGCTTCCTTCGCGACGGCTTCCGCTTCTGACGGGCTCAGCTTATTAGTATCTTGTGCGTGCGCAACAGCTACTATAAACATAACTGTCAGCATCAGACCTGTGCGTAACATTAGTTTTTGCATCATTGTGTTCTCCCTCGTCATTCAGTGTAATTTAATAAAAAAATGTTATAGTCGGCTAACTACTACTTAGGCTTTAAAATGAATTATAGCATACTCAATGAGGGTCTCCTATAAAGGCTTGGTACTGCAATCTAATAGTCAAGCAACATTCTTATGTGAATCACTATTCTTGTAATACATTTCTTCCGCCTGAATGGGTGTTCTATATCCATGTGCAGAATAAAGGTAACCGCATCAAGTTTTCTACTAGGTTCTTAAAGGGGAAGCAGTACAATTTTTCACATAAGATACATATTTTTTCAATGAGTTATTAGCAGGCATAACAGATAGAAATCAAGAATTCTAATATCACTACATTCGAGACTGATTTATGGTTTATTTTAAATCATAATTTGTCCATATTTGAAATCCTGAGGTGTTAATTCTACACCTGATGGTCACATATTTGGTCACATTACTACTTAGCGGCACATTTCGGAAATTATTAGCAGTGGTAACTTGCTGGAAAGAATAAGGAATTTTGGTAGCGGGGGTAGGATTTGAACCTCCTCATTCGAATGAAAAGAGCCGTTTATGTATACATATAGTCATTGGGATAATAAAAATCGTATACAGATGAGGTATATTAACTAAATACTCTCTGAATATTATTTAAGGAAACTTCAATGAAAAGAATAATGGTTCTGAACTTAATCATTATCTTCTTTATATTCTTTGCTGCCGGCTGTGGGTATAAGAAAAACGACCCTCAAGCATCAAATACCCCAGAATCTACTGGGCAGAACCCTCACTCAGAAAGACTTTATACATTCAGCTGGCAATACGGCGAGAATAGTCAATTAAAACCGAGAGGAGGTACAACAAAAGGTGCCCCTGTTTTACTGGATAACTCCGAGAACAGCGTATGGCTGTCCATTTATGAGCCGGGAATTAGCAAGTTCGAACAAGATAGAAGAGCCATACTTGCTATGGCTGGTGATTATAGAGTTACTTTCGATTTTATTGAAACAGTACCCCTTAGAGGTGGCTACAAGCCGCAAAATCCTTATCAATCCTGGGCAACAGAGTTTGTGAAAGTGATAGAAGACAGTGGGGCTTTTATTAGTCTTCAGCATATTCTCGTTATGTATGTAGAGAATGTTCAGGGAGCAATTGAGGGACCGTTTGTAGCCAAGCACTGGCGTCATGACTGGAAGTATGAGGACAATACAGTGCTAGAGTATATAGGTAATAATACATGGCGAGTGAAAACAATTCCGTCAGAAGTATCAAAAGGTAAATGGTCTCAGGCAGTATACCAAGTTGATGATTCACCAAGATATGAGGCAATTGGAGAATGGATTCATGACGGAAACTATTCTTCATGGACTACTGCCGGCACGTGGCGCCCGCTTCCAAGAAGAGAATTTAGCGTCAGGGATGACTACAACGTTCTTGTTAGTGGAAACAGGCACATAATCAATGAGAATGGATGGGTTCACGAGCAAGATAATATTAAATTAGTCGTTGATGAAAGTGGAACACCAATAAGAGAAAACCCGTACCTAGTAAAAGAAGCAGGTTTAAATCGTTATGAAAGAATCACAGATACTGACTTTAGTGCCGGAATAGATTATTGGACTAACACCGCTGAGTTTTGGGAAGATGTAAGAGACGCATGGTCACAACTATTCTCTCAAAATGAAATCATCAAACTTAATAGTAAATATGAAAACAAAAAACTCTATCAATACCTTTTTCAATATGCAGATAATTTAGACAAAGGAGTATATGATTCAGAGGAAGGTTCAAAATTTGCAACCAGCACTATTAATAATTTCGTCATAGAAGCAAACGATAAACCAGACATCTCTACTTATTAGTTATGACCTCAGACATACGGCTGCAACAAGAATGGTCGAAAATACAGGCAATATTGAGCAGTGAATAAAATTCTTGGCCATGCTGACTTAAAAACAACTATAAGGTATGCACATACAGAGGATAGTCTTAAAGATGCAGTTGAGGCTCTATCTAACCATAATTCAGAACCAAATGGTCACAGATTTGGTCACATTTCAGAATCGAAGAAGTAGATAGTGCGGAACAATCTTTATAAGATATTCGAATTAAACAATAATTCTGGTAGCGGGGGCAGGATTTGAACCTACGACCTTCGGGTTATGAGAGCACAGCGCAGTTAAGCTTCAGATATACCTAAGTTTCTCTGTCGCAATACCTAAATCCGGGTGCTGTCCCTGCATTTGATTTTTTTTACCAGAAATAGTTTAATATTAAAAAATTCGTTCTGGTGAGAGAATAAAGATGCCGGGAAAAATTTCAAGAGTTTTAACTGTATTGGTTTTTATATTTTGTATTTCTAGTTCATCCGAAGCTCCTCAACACTGCATCCCCTCACTGGAGAGATTGTTGCAACTCGTTTCATACCGAACCTCCTTTACATCCCACGGTCTTGGCATGGGTGCTAATTTTTGTTTATCTTTTCTGAAATATTTCTTGCCCTCTCTGTTCCTTTCTCCTCAAAAAATTTACAAACTCCTTCTTTATAAACACCGGTTTTTGCCTCTAAGATAGCTTCGGGCAAGGATTTGCTGAAATGTTCAAAAGCCCAAGTGTCCGGCCTTGAAATATTGAGCCTTATATAATCGGTTGCTCCTATGCTCCCGAGGCCATCTCCCGGATAGACAGCAACACGGCGTTTAAATAGGGCTACGGTAAGCTCCTGTGCACTCACCCCAGTACCTGAGACATCTATAACCATAGAAAACCCGTACTGTGGTTCTACCGGGATTGCTACATCCGAAGTCTGATCAATAATCTCTTTGACGAGGGCATAGTTTCTACGGACAATCGCCTCTGATCTCTTTACATATCCCTCATCCTTAATAGCTGCAAGAGCGCCGTATTGGGAGACAATATTTGTGTTAAGCCTGGTTAAGCCCACTTTGGACATTAGACAGGCTCTCATCAAATCAGGATGTCCGGCTAAGAACCCAAGTCGGACCCCCGCCATGCCGTATCCGTGAGAGACACTAAAGGTTGAAATCACATTATCAACATCGGTCTCTTTCCAGAGAGAAGTAATAGGGTAGTGAACAGCATTAGGATCTATACGCTGGGTGTTATGAGTAAAATCGTCAATTATTAAAATGTTGTGCTTTTTAGATATCTCTGCGAGAGCTATTAATTCTGCTTTTGTCTGCACCGTACCAAAAGGGTTAAGAGGGTTGCAGACAAGTAAGACCTTTGTAAGCGGGGTAATTGCTTGCTCTACTTCATCGGGGTTTAAACGGTAGCCGTTATGCTCTGTAACCGGAATCCTTACCGGTACTCCCGCGGCCATAAGGATTGCTGATTCAAAGTGGAAATAGCCCGGGTCTGTAATAATTACTTCCTCTCCAGGATTAATGAAAGTTTGAAGCGTGTACGAAATTCCGGCTTGTGCTCCCTCTGTACCTATAACCTCAAATCGGTCGCTTCTTTCTCTTTTGAATTTTATTTGGGCACAAGCATCTCTAAGTGGATTGATAAGGTCAGGAGAATAGGGATTCATATTTTCAGCGGTTGTTTGCTCTCGCATTGCTATTACAGCGCTCTCTGGAGGGCCTGCATAACAAGTCATCCACCCTAAATCAGCCCACTCACTCGGGTCCAGGTCAACCCGTCCGTCTTTGTAGATATCCTGGGGTTCCATGCCCAGTATCTTAATGGCGTCACGGTAGCTCATATAGTTCCACATTGCATGAGGGCTTGCCATTACAGACTTAATCCTCCCGGACAAAAAAGGAGCCGACAGAGACTGCTCTCCTAACTGTTTTTCCCAAGATAGTACAAATCTTTGTTTTTTCATCGTTTAAAATTACCTCTCCTGATTTTTCATCATAACGACTGCATAAACTCCGCAATCGTCCATTACAATCTGGGGCTCAACAAAACCTGCTTCTTCAGCCCATCCTATTACAAGCTCTACGGGGCGAAGGTGCCAGACACATCGCTCCCCGTCACGGTTCACAAGCGATCTTGCTATTAACTCAATCTGCGGATTATAAGTCTGAACATTAAACAGTATTGCCTCTGGATTGAGTATCTCTTTCAGGTCTAAGAAATGTCTCCTGATTTGCTCATCGTCATGAATAATTCCATAAAGTCCGACCTCGATTACAAGGTCCGGTTCAGGATCGATTTTTCTAAGACTTTCGGTATCAATTGCGCTTCCAAGCTCAAATCTCAGCTCATTTGGGAGATTCAACTTCTGGGCTATAGCTTCGCTCTCTTTAAGTGTCGATTCATCAATATCGCGAAGTAGAATCTTTGCCTGAGAGTTTGTTTCCAATAGCGCATCGTAAAGGTAGTCAGCTTTTCCCGACGCGAGATCAGCAATAAAGGTTGGAACTCCGTTTCTTTGAGCGAGGTAGTCCTTAATCATGTTTTTTTGGATTTCCTTGATAGACCTAAAAGCTTTACATGTAATTTGATTCAGAAAGACTCTATCAAGAGCCTTCCCGATATAGAACGTTCCCTGAGGAGTATCCTCATATACGTAGTTCATAATCATCCCGGAGTCAAACCCATGCGTGTAGCCGGTTTTAATTCCTCGGGAAAGCGTACCTATTGATCTGAGCAGTAGTGACGCCCCCTCGTAATACCATCTCTTGGGAGAGTATATAGGGAGCGGTTTTAATAACTCTTCAAAGGTCGGCATCTTGCTGGTCAGCATGTTGCCACCGCTTTCATTAACGTCTTTGTTGTATTGCTATTTATTTGATCACCCCGCAGCTTCCGAGCTGCATTACTCAGTAAAACATATTTCTAAAACATAGCGCTAATAGCACCTAAGCCCTTTTACATAGATGTCATTCCTCCATCTATGTTAAGCGCAGAGCCCGTTGAAAATGACGCTTCATCTGAAGCTAAGAAAAGCGCTGCAGCCGCAATCTCTTCCGGATGGCCGAATCTGCCAATTGGATATTTTGAGAGTCTCGCTTGTTTTTTCGCTTCAGTATCATCGGTTTTAAGGAGGTCCTGTATTAGAGGCGTTAATGTTGTACCGGGATTTATACAGTTTACCCTAATTTTATGGGCTGCAATGACCTGCCCCCTTAAAATAGTACCAAGGTATAAGTTAGATTTTTTATAAGTGAGCCTTACCCAAAAGCTGTACCACGTAAATTAGAGATTTCTGGCTTTTTTAAGCGCTTTTTCACATACTCCTGGGGAATCATATTATCCACAGCCCAAAAATATTTTATAGAGAATATAAATAATCTATAAAATATCGTTGTCTATTGCATATTATTCTATATAATATTATCCATAGGCTATAATATATAGAGCAAAAAATGAAATCTACCACTTACAACATAGATAGAGAAAAGATTTTAGACCTTGAACAAAGAGCAAGGCTAATAAAAACATGTAGAGACAAATCTGAGCTGGATTTATTGCATGGACGTGAAACATGGGTAAAACGTTACATGTTGGTGGATTTAGCACTTTTTAGCGGTTTACGTGTAGCAGAGATCACTAACTTAAAAATAGGCGATATTGAATTAACAACTAAAGATCCTTATTTAATTGTAAGAAAAGGAAAGAGGGATCCAACCTAGATACTTTGATAGAAAAAAGATAGCAAAAAAAGAAGGTTTAACTCTTGATGATATAATTAGTCAATATTCACTTCAAAAACCAATATATGAGATAGAGCAAAAGTTACAGGAAATGTCAGTGAATTTGTCAGTAACTGAAAGGTAGAATCTGTATAAACCTGTATAAAGGAATATCCAAATGTCGTGTAATGACAGTGCCTTATATCAACTCTGTATAACCCCATATAATGCTATAGACTAGCTAATTAGTATTCCTAATCCTGAGGCCGGACGTTCCAATCCTCTCGGGGAACGGATAAAACCTATAACCAAAGAGAACCCCTCTAACCAATGACAAGATGGAAAAAATAATGCTTGACTTGTTAAGAGAGATACTTTATATTATTTATGAAAGTTAAGTAACGCACTTAAATCATCCTCCATCCTCCTTTAAGAAAGGGGAAGCAGTTCAGAAACGACTTGCTTCCCCTTTTCTTTATTCAAAACATCTTTACTATAGGCACAATGAGCTATTGTAGAATGATAAGTTAAGTACTACTTATTGATGTTTAGAGCAAGAGTTTTCTATCTCCTGATCATAGTCAGTAATGTCAAAGATATTACACATCGGGCGATTTCCCAACTTTCAGAAAAGAATCCTCTCAGCAGCAACTCACTATCTTTAAACAATATTATGTATTTGTTTCAAAGAAGAATAAAAAAAGACTTGACTTGTTAAGGACAACGCTTTATATTATTTATGAAAGTTAAGTAACGCACTTAAATCATCCTCCATCCTCCTTTAAGAAAGAGGAAGCAAATCAGAAACGACTTGCTTCCTCTTCTCTTTATTTAAGGCACTTTTACTGTAGTTTTGATCAGTTATAATTAACAAACTTATTATGGATAAGATATACATAATTCTATTTTATAAATTTGCGGATATAGACAATCCTGAAGATTTTGTAGAGCAGCAACTCAATTTCTGCATAAATGAAGGATTGCTTGGAAAAATACTTGTAGCTAAAGAAGGCCTAAATGGCTCACTTTGTGGATCAGAAGATCAAATCAATAATTATAAAGAATTTTTAACAAGCCATAGTCAGTTTTCTGATATTAATTTCAAAGAGGAAATCGGAACATTTAATCCCTTTAAGAAAATGATAGTGCGTCAAAAGAAAGAAATTATAAGAATGGATCAGGAATTAGACTTAGACAATAGAGGCAAATATATATCACCTCAGGAACTAATGGAACTATACAATAGCGACGAAGAGTTTGTAGTGCTCGACACCAGAAACAGTTATGAATCAGAGGTTGGAAAGTTTAAAAATGCTATTACACCTGACATAGAAACTTTCCGCGAATTTCCAGAAGCGCTCAAATCACTAGAGGATATAAAAGATAAAAAGATAATAACATACTGCACCGGTGGAATAAGATGTGAAAAAGCAACTTCTTATATGATTAAGGAAGGATTTACCAATGTTTATCAATTACAAAACGGCATAATCGACTTCTGCCAACAGTACCCTGACACTCTTTGGGAAGGTAAATGTTTTGTATTTGACCAAAGACTCCTTTCGGATGTTGACCCGGACGCAGAACCTATTACTAACTGTATACACTGCAAAGAGAGTTGTGAGCGTTATCAGAACTGCAAGAACCCAACTTGTGATGATTTTATCGTACTGTGTGAGAATTGCAGCAAGGAGTTTAATAGCTGCTGCTCGGACAAATGTGTAGATGAATATCAAGCCTATTCCCTGCGCAAATCAAGAGAAAGGCAAAATTATAAAAGCAAAGAAAAGACACAGAGAGAATAGAATGAGAACTTTATTATTAATTGCAATTTTAGTAATATCGACCAACTTTGCATTTGCATAGTGCACGGAATACATGCAGGCATTCAACAAACATCAGCTAGTAATGAAGGGCCTGATGGATTTGAATTTTCAGAGTAAAATGAATTCAGAAGTGGCAGATTACAATTGGCAAACGCCTTCAAGAAGCGCAAGAACCTCTTGATTCAGGTGAATATAACAAGGCTTGCGAGATGTATGATTCTATTCTGGAAGATTATGGTTTTGATAAGTCATTCGGCGAAGCTCCGGTACCTGAAAAAGAAGAATCTACCCACAGCAGCTCAAAGAGTTTAAGCGATGAGGCTAGCGCAACTTCATCTTCGGCCGATTCTGAGCCGACAAACGAATAAAGTTTAGCAGATTAGATTTAAGATAAGATTATAAGGCTAGCAGAGGTTTTGATATTCTCTTCAAATCTTTGTAATGGACAGTTTCACTAAATTAATCCTGATCATTATCCTGTTCTTTTCGAGCACGCATAATAACAGCTATTACAAAACCGGAAAGACCAAGTGCATAAATTACGGGTCCTAAAATTTCCATAGTTAGAAATTAATACCCCCAAGAAGTTTATAGGCATATTATGCTTTACCGGAGACTATATGTCTATAGTCTCCGGCTCGGCTTATACTTTCTTTAAGGCACTTACTTTTTCTTTTTAGCAGGGTTCTTAGCTGTTGAATTCTTTTGAATAAATTTCTTAAGCTCTTTCTGATTAGACTTAAGAAGCTCTGCTATACGAGGTGGGTTTACCTCAGCAACAATTATGTCCCCTACTTCCATATGGACATCTCCGAAGATTCCATGCTTCTGCATTCCTTTGGTCTGCATTTGGTTATCAGCAGTTGGGCTGACGTAGTGAATAGCAACTCCTTTATATCGGTGTATCAAGAAAAGGGATAGCAACGCATTTAAGCGCTTCTGACGGTATTCTGCATCAAAGGTGTTCTGATCCCTTACCGATATAAATGTTTTTCTCATACGGTCATGAATGGTTGAGAAAATAACATCAGCTATTTTATTGTTTCCTTCATCAAATACTGCAAGCTCAAGGAGTTCTGAACCTGCCGTATGAGGTCTTAACTGTACTCGGAAGTGGTCTGGAAAGTTATAATGATCTCTCCAGATTTCAAGCCACTGTTCCAGGAGTCTTGGTGGAACCTCTGTTTCAACAAGATGCTGTACCTGAGTTGACCCTTTACCCATAGCCTTTGTAGTTGCTGTACGACCAGAGGATGCAGCTAATGCGCTATCCATTCTCGGTCCTCCAACAAGTGACTGTGGTGTCTTGTAAGGAGAATCAACTAGCCTGAATTTTCTCTGCAATCTGGCAAGCGCCAACATACCGTCCTGTTGAAGAGCGGTTGAGAATTCTTCTGCAGCAAGTCCGTCTATCTGATGTCCGCCGTAGGTAATAAAGTCGAAGACAAATCCTAGTTTCCCAATCTCTTTTGGGAATATCCGCATTTCATCCTCTGTCATACCTGTGGTATCCCAGTTAAATGAAGGAGAAAGGTTATAAGCAAGCATCTTATCAGGATAAACTTCATGAATCGCTTCTGCAAATTCACGCGCTTCTTCCAAGTCTGCAGTCTTTGTTTCCATCCAAATCAAGTCAGCATATGGTGCAACAGCAATAGATTTTGCTATAGCGTATTCAATGCCGCCCTTAACCTGATAGTATCCCTCAGGTGTTCTGGACAGCTCACAATCCCATGATGCCTCAATTCCCATTAATCTTGCTTTTTCTCTTGCATAATGGAAAGAAACCTGCTTTGCGAAATCAAGCCATTCTTCAATGGTCATATCCAAGTCTCTACCCTCTTCAATTTGAAACTCCATTTTTTCTGCAACGGCTTGAGCAAAGGTCATTAGAGCAGACTCAGCTTCCCAAATCTCTACAAATTTGGACGCTGCGTTGTCTAGAGGCTTGCTAATACTTCTTTCCTTGCCGTCTTTAAGAGCCTGTATGCTTTCATCGATAATTGCTGTTAGACCCACCTGATCGAACCATTTATAGGCCTGCTCATATTCGTCTTCTGAAATATTATAAAGCTTATGACCGTTAACATCAGTAATGCCCTTATCATAAAATCTTTTTAATATCGCAAGATAGCAGTTTTTATAGCCCGGAACATCTGTATTTGTAGCCCCAAGAATAAACGGATGGTCGCGCTCATCCCCTCTTCCGTCTAAGAGATTTGCCGCCTCAGCATCAGTTCTAGCAACAATGATTCCAGGGACTTTCATAATATCTAACTGAAACCTTGCGGCGTTTAGTCTCTTAATTTGCTCATCTATTGGAACAAGCACCTTGCCTCCCTGGTGCCCGCATTTCTTTGTGCCGGGTTTTTGGTCCTCAATGTGATATCCGGTAACACCGACTTCAACGAATCTACGTATTAAGTTTCTTACGTGGGCATCGCCGCCGTGTCCAGTATCTGCGTCAGCTATGATAAATGGTCTGTAGTCGTATTTTGGAGTAGCTTTTCTTTCACTATCAGACATTCTTGATCTAAAGAACTTCTGGTTTCTATCAGCTGTTAAAAGTGCCCTTACTAATGTAGAAGCTTCATCAGGAACCTGGCTAAGCGGGTAGCTTGCAAGATCCGGCCCTGGATCCTCATCCTTAGAACCTTTAGCTGAAGTTGCCCATCCGCCAAGGTATACACCTTCAATACCAATACGTTTCATCGCTACAATCTGGCTAGGTGAATATGGGCCAAAACTTGTAATCTGTTCGCCTTTAGCAAACAGCTCTCTTAACCTGTCATAGAATTGCGCAGAATATACTCTGGCAACTGTATAATCAGTATCAAGGGTTCCCCGTTGTTGTACTACCTGGCGTGCAGAGTAAAGACGCGCAATACCTTTAAAACGAGGGCTTGCAAAATATTGCTTTGTTTCGTGGACCTCCCTCTCAAAATCGTCCATCTCATCTTGTAATGATGTGTCGATCCCCTTTTCAGGAACGAAATCCAGATTTTCTGTTATTCTTGTACCGTCTTTTCTAAATGAGTCCATATAGTTTGTTATCCTCTCTTTTGCTGTGGCTAGATCGTGATTATTTAGGTTAATGTTGAGCAGATCTATGTACCACGGAGTTTTTACTTCGTCCAACACATATGCTCTTACGATTTCTTTTGCAATCGGAAGCGTTGTTGGTTTTGAATCATCATGTACGTCTTTATCTTTTGCTTTGAGTAATTTTTTATATTCTTCTTCAAGGAGTTTTTCAAAAAGCTCAACTGTGAATGTGTCCCCAGCTTTTACTTTTGTTTCTTTATCAGCTTCATTGAGTTTTCCACCCTTGTGAAGCCATTCCCACAAGATGCTTAAACGAATCTCTCCGGTTGCCGCATCTTCCATTAGATATAAGATGTCGTCGTTACCAAAGAAATCTGCAGGCTTAAGTGCCGCAGCTTGAAAACCCTGACCGAAAGCGTTTCCATACTGAAGAGCAACGCTGATTAAGTTGCGAGCTCCCCTAATTGTTCTAGGTGCTTCTTCGAGAAGAGTGAGTCCTTCTGCATCTTCGTCGGTATATGTAAGGGCAGGAAATTTTCTTCCAAGCTGGTTATCATCCCCAACCTTTTCCCAAACAGGCCTAATAATATGTACCATCTTCCAGTGGGCTACCCACTTTCCGCTGGCACCCTCTTTTTGTTCTCTTACTGCTCCGGCAAGTGCTTTTTCCATACTGCTTTCAACACCTTCTTTAGAACCTACTGGGATGTTAGGTTCCATACCGCCCTGCCATAGGGCGAAGTTGCCTTTAATATCCGGTGTGTTTACAGCTCGTCTGACCCGGTCTTCATAATTTCTCATATAACCATAAGTCATGGTGATAGGCTCGATGTTTGGGTTGATAAAATATTTATCCCAAGCCATAGCATCAGAGACGCTGTTTATATAATCCCATCTACCGGTGTTAAATCCTACAAAGTGTCTACCCAGCGCAGCGCGGATTTCCATTAACTGGAATGTCTCTTCAAGCTGCTCAATAAGAACATATACCTTTATAGAACCGCTTGGTATATTGAGATGTTCCTCTAAAGCGCTAAGCAATTCGTTCCAGAAAGCCGCTTCTTCGGCAGTCTGGATTTTAGGGAGATAAAGTACAATTGAAGCCCCTCGTTTCTCTAGTTCTTTGTAGTTATTAACAACAAAAAGAACAATGTCTACAATTGAAGCCGAAAGAGCTAAACCGTTTTCATCACGAATATGTCTGTCATCAAGATGAAGTCCTCTTGCTCTAAACATAATAGTTGTAAAATCAAGTTGTTTTTTCCAATCCTTTATTGTTTCTTTGCCTAAAAATCCTTTAGCCCATGTGTTTATTTCTCCGGCTACTTTTTCAGCCACTTTTAAAAATTTAGGGTCTTTGCTAATAGCCAGCTTAAGGTTTCTTTGGTTGTCGAGCGACATTGAAGTTATCTGCCCTAGAGCATCTTCCCCATCAAACATCCAGCCGTCGGCACCTGATAGCAGAGCATAAGCAACGTTTCGAATACTGCTTTCTAAAGCAGAGTTAGGTTTTGCCGCAGGTCCAGTGCCTTGTATCCATTGTCTTTGTAAATCATGGGGGATTTCAGATCCGACAAACTTGCCGTCTCTGGCATCCTGCACCTTAATATTAGTGCCTGGTATAAAATCGTGTGGATCGAGGAATCTGATCCTTTCTTTATTACGAACTCTCTGAGCTCTTCTTGCGTATCTTTTTTCCATAAGCAACTTCTGATCCTTATTGAAAACAGATAACGCCTTTAAAGCATCAACAACTTCGTCTGTATATACGTCCGGGTATTCGTTATCCAGACCGTCTCTGATCTGTAACCCCTTGTTTGCTGAAATCACTTTAAGTGATTCTTTTGAGAAATTTCTCACCGTGCTCATAAGCTCCTATCTCCTTACGTTGCAATTTTTCACAGAACCTTGAAAATAGGTTTATCATTATAATATAAGAAACAGTTAAATCAAATCTGTATGTGAGAAAGTTCAAAAAAAATTATTATTTCTGTAATAACGATAGTTTACAAACCACAGCAAGTGCAAAGCGCATTGTGCAGTGCACAACAAAACGAACTAAAAACCAATAACTTTGTATCTAGAATTACTCCTATTTTTATTGAAGTCGTCAATTATCATTTCGCAAATCATAATTAAAGTCATGTTTTATATTTAGGGTTCAAATTTCCTTTCTTATTATATACAATATGTAAGAGCGGTAAATCCACATGAACGAGAGTAAAAACTTTTGAAGGCCATATACTCATTGAATCAAAAAAACTTAAAATACATACCCATTGCTATAATTCTCTTTGTATTATGTTTTATAAATACGTTTAGAAGTTTTGGGGAGGAAGTGATTGTAGAACAAGAAGTGGTAATAGCAGAAGTTTCACAACTAACATCAGAAGAAGCTCTGGTTATTGCGGTTGCGGAGAATCCAAAAGTTAGAAATGCTTTTCTAGAAACAAAAAAAGCAGACAATGCTATCTGGGCTATAAAAACAAGGCTCTTTCCAGAATTCGATTTCAGCTTATACGAAGCATATCATCTAACTGATGAATCTTTTGATTTTAAACAAGGGGCTTTCGGAGACTTTCCAGTAATTGGTCCGATACCGGCACAAAATACCAGCATTGAGACAACTCCGGATTTCACCATATTTATTACAGCAACCGCTTCACAACCTATCTCTCAGTTATATGAGATTTCTCTACTTTTAACTGGTCCAGTTACCAGGGGGGGGGAGGTCAGTCCTAGATATTAAGATTGTTAAATGGGAAACAAATGAAAAGTAATACTTCATAAACCAAACTATATCTCTATAGTTGTGTTTTTTGGATTCGCAGATTTCATATGGACTTAGAATATAAAGAGGATTTACTTTTAGTGTTTACCCAAGTTCTTCTTTTAGGCACTTCACTATTTCCTCAACTGCTTTCTTTCCGTCGCCAAAGAACATAAGAGCATTATCCGCAGCAAAAAGAGGGTTGGGAATTCCGGCGAATCCAGGGCTTAGGCTTCGTTTTATAACTACAACAGTTTTTGAATAGTCCACATCCAGAATAGGCATACCCGCTATCGGGCTATCAGGATCGGTTCTTGCAACAGAATTAACAACATCGTTAGCACCAATAACAATTGTAACATCAATCTGTTTAAAACTCGGGTTGATCTCGTCCATATCCTTAAGTCTTTCGTATGGAATGTCAGCTTCGGCCAGGAGTACGTTCATATGTCCGGGCATACGCCCCGCAACCGGATGAACTCCAAACTCCACTATTGTGCCGTGCCCTTCTAAGAGATCAAATAGCTCTCTTACTGCATGCTGAGCTTGAGCAACAGCCATTCCATATCCCGGCACTATGCAAACTCTTTTTGCTCCCTCTAGAAGCATTGCAACCTCTTCAGCAGAAGTTGACTTAACCTTTCCACCGTACACTTCATCAGCAGAAGGCCCCCCTTCTGTAACTGTAAAGGTTCCAAAGAGCACATTTGCCAATGATCGATTCATGGCTTTACACATGATTATCGTAAGAATTATTCCGGAAGCTCCGACTAATGTTCCTGCTACGATCAATACGGTATTAAATAACACGAACCCCGTTGCCGCAGCAGCTAGTCCGGAGAAAGAATTAAGGAGAGCAACCACAACTGGCATATCCGCTCCGCCAATTGGGATTACAAAAAGTATTCCGAGCACCGAGGCAAATATTACCATCAGCCAATAAGGTGTTGAGGAATCAGGATATATAACCATCATATAGCCTAAAACAAGAATGACTATCGTGAGTACTACCTTTACGATTTGATCGCCGGGATAACGTACAGAACCGTCATTAGTTAGTCCTTGAAGCTTCCCGAATGCTACCAAGCTGCCCCAGAAAGTTACAGCTCCAATCAAACCCGATGCGAATATTGAGATAGAAAACTGAGTATTAAGAGCTATTGCGCTCGAAGTTCCTGTAAGAACCGCTACTTCTAATAATGCCGCTCCAGCAACTAGAATTGAGGCAAGGCCGCCAAAACCGTTAAATATGGCAACCAGCTGCGGCATATCGGTCATTTTAATCCTGACAGATAAAACAGCTCCGATACCGCCTCCTACAACAATCCCTGCCAGAATTATTCCGTAACCAACTATGCTTTGGTCAAGCAGAGTGATGACAACAGCCAATAACATTCCAAGAGCGCCTAATTGGTTTCCCCTTACGGCAGTCCTTGGATGTGTAAGGCCTTTAAGACCAAGGATAAACAAACTAGCAGCTACTAAATAAGCGATATTTACAAGTCCAGAAGACATACCTTAGTCCTTCCTCTTAAACATTTCTAACATTCTATTTGTTACCATGAAACCGCCAACCACGTTTATTGTTGCCAAAACTACAGCAACAAATCCAAGCCCGGCAGTAAGCCAAGTGTGTTGTGCACCCGCTGATAAGATGGCGCCAATTAAGATAATTCCTGAAATAGCGTTTGAGCCGGACATCAGTGGCGTGTGGAGTGTAGGAGGAACCTTGGCTATAACTTCAAAACCTATAAAGGCTGCTAATACAAATATTGTAAAAACCATTGCAAAGCTATCCATGACAATACGCCTCCTATTGAAAGTGTTTAAAGGCCCAAACTTTCTTTAACTCTCTCGTTAACAACATTACCGTCGTCAACAACAAGTGATTCTTTTAGTATTTCATCTTCTAAATTAATGTTTAATTCTTCATCCTTAACCATAAGAAGAAGAAGGTTTGCAATATTTTTGGCATACATTTGACTTGCGTGATAGGGGACGCTAGAAGGAACGTTTACAGGACCTATTATCTTAACGCCGTCTTTCATGATCGTTTCTCCAGCTATAGTTGACTCGCAGTTCCCACCGCTCTCGGCAGCTAGATCAACGATTACAGAGCCCGGCTTCATGCCAGCCACCATTTCTTCAGTAATTAGAATAGGGGCTTTTTTGCCAGGTATTGCAGCAGTTGAAATCACTGCGTCATTCTCTGTCACTACTTTAGCCATCAATTCACGCTGTTTCTTGTAGAACTCTTCATCCATAGCCTTGGCATAGCCACCCTTATCTTCAGACTCTCCTGTCTCGAGTTCAAGCTCTACAAATTTAGCGCCCAAACTTTGGACCTGCTCTTTAACTGCAGGGCGTATGTCGTAAGCCGACACAATAGCCCCAAGACGGTTACAAGTAGCGATAGCCTGAAGCCCCGCAACCCCAGCTCCAATCACTAAGATACGAGCGGGAGTCATTGTACCTGCAGCGGTCATCATCATAGGCAACATTCTGGGGAGTGAATCAGCAGCAATCAGAGCAGCTTTATACCCTGCTATATTTGCCTGGGAAGAAAGAACATCCATAGCCTGCGCGCGTGTAATCCTTGGAACAAGTTCAAGGGCAAAAGCTTTGACCTTGCTTGAAGCAAGAGACTTAACGGCTCCGGCATTTGTTAAAGCATCAATTAAGCCAATTACTATCTGCCCTTCTTTAAGGGCTTCAATATCATATGAATCAGTTTCAGGGTTGGTGCCTACCGCTCTTATTTGTAAAAGGACATTGGCTTTTGCAAATACCTCAGCGCGGTCTGAAATCACAACTCCCTGGTCTTCATAGAGCTTATCAGGAAAACCGGCTTGAATTCCTGCCCCGGATTCAATATGAACTATAAAACCCGCCTTTTGTAAAGACGGAACAGTGGTAGGAACTATTGCTACTCGGTTTTCACCAGGAAATGTTTCTTTTGGAATTCCAACTATCATGGCTTTACTCTTAATTCCCTTAATGTGACCTTAATAAAAAATCAAGATGCAAATTTATACCTGTAAACCAAGAAGAACACAATAATTAATTTGGGGCTGTCCTAGATAACAGAGAAAGGTTATCATAACAGTCATACGAAAGAGCAGATTAAACAAGGATAAGCAGCAGCGTTTGATGGAGCACTTTATATCGGGTTCTACTGCAAGGTGTGCC
>Ga0307376_10001829_pt1 | contig 21955 bp, 19 predicted proteins | sample TR2MG_FD_202536 | JGI IMG/M metagenome (GOLD analysis project Ga0307376, IMG submission 202536) | Soil microbial communities from Risofladan, Vaasa, Finland - TR-2 | ecosystem: Environmental > Terrestrial > Soil > Coastal area > Acid sulfate soil | place: Finland: Risofladan, Vaasa | collected...
ATGCGAGCATGCGTTACTACGTGAGCTCTCATGGATCGAAGGATATTGATTCCCCGCTCTCTTATGACGTCGTGGCGCAGATACGTCACGACCTTGAAGAGTATTGCGGAATGGATACACAGGCGTTGGTCGACATTCTGGAAGTCCTCGAACGCAGCGTCAATGGCTAGACGAAGAGTTCGCGGATCATCTTCGCGTACTTGTCGTGCAGTACATGCCGCTTGATCTCCTGTTTTGCCGATAGTTCCCGCCCAATCTCGAAAGTGTCGCCCACCAGCCGGAATCGGAATATCCGTTCGAAGTTTTTGAAACCGCTCTTTGGATTCACCCGTTCCGATATTTCACTGTTGAACAGCTCTATCACGCGCGGATGTTCGAGAAGGGCTTCGTAGTCGGTTGTCGGAATCGATTCGGTGGATGCAAACTGCTCAAGTGCTTCTCGATTTGGGAGAATCAGGGCCGCAAGATACTTCTGATCCTGCCCGAGCACCATGGCCTGCGAGATAAAGACGGATTCACACAGCTTCTGCTCGATGGGAAGCGGCTCGACGTTTTCGCCACCGAGCAGGACGATGGTGTCCTTCGCCCGACCGAGGATTTTCAGCTCATTGTTCAACGTGAGCATCCCCAGGTCACCAGTGTTCAGCCAGCCATCCGCTGAGATGATCTTGGCGGTATCCTCAGGTCGCTTGTAGTAGCCTAGCATGACCTGAGGTCCCCGGCCAAGCACGAGACCCTTGGTACCCGGCGGAAGCGCCCTGCCGTTGTCATCGACAATCTTGACCTCGGTTCCCGGGAAGATGGGGCCCACGGTTCCCGGAACAGGGTGATGCTGAGCGCGTACCCCGAGTACCGGCGCAGTTTCGGTGAGTCCGTAGCCCTCCAGAAGCAGGACGCCTGCGGCAGCGAAGAAGCTGTCGACATCTTCAGGTAGCGCGCCGCCACCGGATATTCCTGCGACGAAGCGGCCGCCGAGCCGCTCATGGATTGCCTTGAACACCAGGAGATTTCCAAGTGCGCGAAGCGGTGCAAGCAGCAGATAGGGGAGAACGGCCATGAGCACTTCGAGTACCCGCGACCGTGCCTTGAAGCGTGGCAGAAGTCCCCTCATCATGTAGGAGAGGCGGGCGTGTGTCGATGCAACGGCGACAAAGAACGCGAAGATTCCCCGCTTGACTGCGCTCTGATTCGAGACATTGCGGTAGATACCCGCCTTGAGTGCGTCCCAGATGCGGGGAACTGACGCGAGCCAGGTCGGACGAATTGCCTGGAAGTCCTGCAACATGATTTTGCTGATCGGCTTCGAATAGGCGAGCGCTGAAGCCGTACCGAGTGCGACATACTGCATGATTCGCTCGAACGAGTGCCAGACGGGCAATACGCAGAGCCAGATATCACCGGGGCCGATATCGATGAGTTCGGGGACGCCCTTTACCTGATGGAGGAAGTTGCGATGTGAGAGCATGACTCCCTTCGGCTCTCCGGTCGTGCCGCTGGTAAAGATGATTGTCGCAAGACTGTCGCCGGTGCCAGCATCGATCTCCCGTTCTATCGCCATCGGGTCCCGCGCGAGCATCGCCGTCCCGGAGTCGCTGATTGCCTCGAATGTGTGCAGTGTCATTCCCGGTGCCTTCTGCTCAAACTCCTCAGCCGTGAATCCCTTCTCAAGCACGATGATGCTTGTCAGTAGCGAGAGTGATTGACGCATGTCGAGGACCCGCTCGAGTTGAGCCCTGTTCTCGACAAACGCTGTCCTGCAATCCGCGAATCCCAGTATGTACTGGATTTCCGCCGCGGTTGAATCGCAACCGCGCGGAACGTCCGCCGCGCCGATACATTGAAGCGCGAGGTCGGCAACGAGCCACTCTTTCCTGTTGTCCGAAATCAAGCCGACGTGATCTCCACGGCCGACTCCGATCGACATCAGTCCTGCGGCGAGGTTTTGAACTTCACGGTACAGGTCCCCATAGGAGGTCGGTTGAAAGATCCCCGCATCATCCTTGCTGTGCTGGGCGGCAAGATTCGGATACTGTTCTTTCACTCTGCGCAACATCAGTGGTATCGTCGGTTCCATACATTCTCCTTCCGGTTCTCTGAGCCCTGTCCGGGATGCCAAAAAAAGGCCCAGGTTACCCTGGGCCAGTCACGATCGCCTGTCCGCCCGACGGTTACGGGTTTCGCAACCGGAGAGCGCAACAGGTCACGCAGCAGTTTGCCGAAGCGCAATCTACTGCTGAGCGGTCACCTTGTAGTTCTGGAAATTGACCGCCATTCCGTTTGTGCGGAATGCAATATCGTCTCCAGTCAACTGCGATGCCGGAAGATTGAAGTAGTACCAGAGTGACGGTGCCGTCGGATCCTGAACCAGTATTCGACCGGTGTTCGTATCTACCTGGATGTTGATGGGAACATTCGCAAAGAGCAGATTGTTGTTCTGGACGTAGTTCAGCAGATCCTGGAGAGTAATCCCAAGCGCCGCCGGGATATCAACGTTCAGACTTGGAACCAGATCCATGGTCGTGTCCCCGGTGCTCCGGTAGACCTGTGCACGGAAGCCGTAGTGCTGCGGATAGTTAGTCATGGTGGACGCTCGCGTATCAAGGTTCAGCCAGAGCAGATACGAGGTGCCGTCACCCCAGGATTTGATCCCCAGAGACGGATTTTTCACCGCAATGTGCAGACCAAAGCCAGCATGAAGGCTGTTATTGGCAAGATCAGCCTGGCTTGCATAGCCGCCGCCGGCGTACTGGACGGTGAAGGAAATTTCATACACACCTGTCTGATTCAGCGCGTGATCAATTCGTGCCATCGGGGCACTCGTGTCCTGCTGTTTCAGCTGATTTCCCTGGACACCCCAGCTCCCGCTGGCCGTTGTCCATCCACTCATCGAGGCAAAGTCGTTTTGCTGGAGAACCTGTTGTGCCGCCGCCATGAATGGCAGCAAGAGCAACAGCCCCCCCAGCAACAGGGCGAACTTCTTCATCTTATCCTCCTAGTCCTTGGTCTTACCCCTGCACGTGAGTTGAGTGCTTCGTGTACTATGATAAGCCCAGAATGTCGCATGCACAACCATAAATTCTTAAAGATCGCAAAGTGTGGATTGGACAGATGTGACCCTGATCGTCTATACTCCGCTTCATGAATGACCTGAGATCCACGCATGATACGGCGCTTTCAAGGGCGGGCCGTCGCGAGCTTATGCGGCGCGCTCACGATCTTGAGCCGGTGGTCATGGTGGGAAAACACGGAATTACCGATGAGCTGATAGGCGCCTGCAACGAGGCACTGGAAAACCATGAGCTGGTGAAGGTGCGCTTCCAGAACTTCAAGGATCAGTGCAGTGAGTTTGCAGCCATGATTGCCGAACGGACGGGCGGGCAGCTGATTCGCACGATTGGACATGTCGCGATTCTCTACCGCGAGAACGTTGATCCTGACAAGCGCCGATATAACGTGCGATGACCGGTTCATTTCGCAGCTTTGACAGTTCCTGTTAGCCGAAGCTATACTGAGTCCCCATGGAACAATCCCGAATCGATCACTCATCTCTCGGCAGTTTTGCGCTCTCTCGCATTCCTGAGCTCCATTTTGGCCCCGGCGCACTTCAGCAACTTCTGGTGATCCTTGGCGGACGGCAAGTTGGACGCGTCGGAATCGTTTCGGGAGGACATTCATTCAGCAGCTCGACGTACCGCGGGCCGCTGCTCGATGCGCTGCGCGAGCGGGGTGTGGAGGTACATGAGGCGGGAATTGCCCATGAACCTGATCCTGCCTTCGTCAACGACACATCCGACCTCTTCCGGTCGATCGGAGTCGAAGCGGTTGTCGCCATCGGCGGCGGAAGCGCAATCGACGCGGGAAAGGCGATCTCAGCGTTGGTTGCGATGGGCGGGAACATCGAACAGTATCTGGAAGGCGTCGGAACGCGGGCGCCTGACGGAAGGAAGTTGCCGTTCATCGCGATACCGACCACGGCCGGCACCGGATCCGAAGCCACAAAGAACGCGGTGATCAGCAGACTCGGACCGGACGGCTTCAAGAAGTCGCTCAGGCACGATGCCTATGTCCCGGATGTTGCGATCATTGATCCGGAATTGAGTCTGCAATGTCCGCCGGAGGTCACCGCGTCCACCGGTCTCGACGCAATTACGCAGCTGATCGAGGCTTACGTGTCCACCGGTGCGAATGCCTTTACCGACGCGCTTGCTGAAAACGGCCTTGCCGCAGCGGCGAAAGGGTTTCTTGCGGCATTGCGATTCAGCCGATCGGCCGGGCCGGAAAATGAGGCTGAGCGTGAGGCTCACCTCGAGGCCCGCGGAAACATGGCATGGGCCGCATACCTTTCGGGTATCTGCCTTGCGAACGCAGGCCTCGGCATAGTGCACGGTGTTGCCAGCCCGCTTGGTGCGCGGTTCCCGATCCCCCACGGCATAGTATGCGGCAGGTTGCTGCCGGGATCGGTACGTCTGACCACGCAGCGCCTGCGAGAAGCCGCTGCCGATCGGGGCGCCGAACGGGGAGCGCGTCCGCGGCCCGGCGAATCAAACGGTACTCCAGACGGTGTACCGTACGGTACACTCGAACGCTATGCTCGAGTTGCCCGGATTCTCGGCAGCAATGATACGGGATCAGGCGAACTGTGCGACTCACTTGTTACGATTCTTGAAAGACTTCTCGCTGAGGCCGAATTGAAGCGTTTCTCCGACTGGGGAGTTGATGAGGGTGCCGCTGAGGGTATTGCCCGTGCGTCATCAGGGAAGACCCATCCGGTATCGCTGTCGACCGGCGATATCGCCGACCTTATTATCGAATGCCTGTAGAAAGTGACATGAAGGAGAGGTAAATGGCACGCTATCTTGCGGTCTGCCTGAGTCCGACGTTGCAGCGCACCATAGTTCTGCATTCGTTTCGCGAGAATGAAGTGAACCGCAGTTCCGAGCACTACCTGGATGCCGCCGGAAAAGGGGTGAACGTCGCGCGAGTGCTCACTCAGCTTGGTCAGTCCGCTGTTCATCTGACCCATGCGGGCGGACGTGACCGTGAACTTCTGCTCGGCCTTGCCCGGTCTACCGGAGTGGACGTCAGGGCAATCGAGTCACCGGCAGAGATCAGAACCTGCTACACGCTGGTCGATTCGAGTTCGCACACGACAACCGAGATTGTCGAAGAGGCACCCGGGGTGCCGCCGGAGACCGAGGAGCGCATCCACGCGCTGTATACGGAACTGCTTGATGAGCATGACGTGGTCATCATAGGCGGGACGAAATCACCGGGATTTTCGGATGCTCTGTATCCATCGATGACCCGGGAAGCCAAGCGGCGAGGGCTTGGGGTTATCCTCGACATCCGCGGTCGTGATCTGCTGAACTCACTCGAATACGGACCGGATGTGATAAAGCCGAACCTCGCCGAGTTCGCCGGCACCTTTGCAATGGGTACCGCAGCTACCACAGGAGCCGGTCAGGCAGTGCCGATCAGCGAGCACACGCAGGATGCACAGCTTCTTGATGCCGTAATCAGGCAGATGGAATTGATTCACTCGCGGCACGGGACGGTGACCGTCCTGACCCGCGGCGGGAATGAAACCCTGTTCTGGAACGGGACCGACGCGGGCCGTGAACCGCCCGGTCATCTCGTTCCGGTGAACACCATCGGCTGTGGCGATGCGTTCACCGCAGGTTTCGCCGTTGCGTGGGCGGCTCGCAATCCCTTAGCCGAAGCCGTGCGTGCCGGTCACGCCGCAGCTGCGCAAAACGCGCTGCGAATCCGTCCCGGCACGCTGAAATAGCCGTGCAGCTATCGCTGCTCGTGCTCGATAGTCAGAGTCGGACGGTTACACACCTCATCCGGACCGTAGTACTGGATCGCTCCGGGATAGAGGTAGGATGTGGTGACCGCCCAGCTGTTCCGGTTCTGCTCGAACGCCGCGAATGGGGCTCCATCGAGTCCTACCAGTGCCTTCCTGATGACCGGCTTCATCTGTCCGTGCCGTTGCTCCATATTCATCATCATCGTCAACGGAATGCCGCCCGCCTGCCACTCCCGCGCGGGGCGTGAAAGGTTTCGCACGGATGCAAGATACCCGGTAACGCCGGAGGCGATGAGCGCAAACGCGGTGAACCCGAGCGAGTAGCAGTAATCGGCATCGAAGTTCGAGGGAAATGCGCACCGGCCCTCGTAGCCGAAGAAGTGAGTCAGGCTCGAAAACGTTCCCCTGTAGGTGCCCGTTCTTTTCTTGTTCGAGAGCTCTGCCTCGACCATCTGCGTGAGGAGCTTCTCGGTCTCGATGCGTGATACCTGCACGTTTCCGTGCGGATCGCGGTCCATGAGTAATTGCCGCTGAATCTCCGCCGGAAGCCGCGAGAACACTGTCGCACTCTCCGCATCAAGCTGCGAGCCAACCCAGTCACGCTGCGATTCGAAGGTGCCAAGCTTTTCGAACTGCGGCTTATTCTTCGCGAGAAGGTCGTTCAGTTCCGAGATCAGGCGTTTGATCTCGGGAATAAACTCAATGAGTCCCTCCGGGATGAGTGCAATGCCGAAGTTTTCGCCGTTGTCGGCTCTGCGCGCAACCACATCGGCAATCTGATTCACGATGCTGCCGAGAGTCTGCTTCTTCTGCTCCACCTCTTCGGAAATGATGCAGACATTCGGACGGGTCTCCAGCGCGCACTCCAGGGCTATGTGCGATGCCGATCTGCCCATCAATTTGATGAAGTGCCAGTACTTCTTTGCCGAGTTAGCATCCCGGGCGATGTTACCGATGAGCTCCGAATAGGTCTTTGTCGCAGTGTCGAAACCGAATGAGGTCTCGATATATTCGTTCTTCAGATCGCCGTCGATTGTCTTCGGCACGCCGATCACCTGGACGGTCGATCCGCGTTTCGCGAAAAACTCGGCCATGAGCGCGGCGTTCGTGTTCGAATCGTCACCACCGATCACGACCACCGCCTGGAGCTTGCGCTTTGCGCAAACGGCGAGCACCGCATCGAACTGTTCGGCGGTTTCGATCTTCGTGCGGCCTGAGCCGATCATATCGAACCCACCGGTGTTGCGATAGGAATCGGCAAAGTCAGCGGTTATCTCTACAGCCTTGTCTTCGAGGAGCCCGGATGGGCCGCCGAGGAATCCGAATAGCCGGGAACCGGCGTTTGCCTTCTTCAGTCCGTCGAGCAGACCGCAGATGACATTGTGGCCGCCGGGGGCCTGTCCGCCCGAGAGGATCACGCCGACATTGACACTGTTCCCGATCTTCGGGTTTGTTCCTTTCACGAAGGTCGCAATCGGCGTTCCATAGGTCTTTTCGAAAAGCTGCTTCATTTCGCTCTGGTTGTCCGCGGATTCGGTGGGCTTTCCGAAGGTTACGCCGATCTCATTTACGGCTGCGGCAAGGATTGGCGGCAGCTTCGGCTGGTAACCGTGGCGTGCGGTTTGCAGTGGGGATCTATCCATAATCAGTCTCCTTTTCTTATTTCGGGGGAACACGATCGGAAGTCACTTGATTGTAGCCATCGACCGATCGAGTTTCAAGGTTTCAGGCGATCAGAGGAGCGCGACGGCGCCCGCAGATCTGCTGGACAACCGCGCCACGCAGCCGCTTCCAAATACCGACTCCATCGCCTGAATGTAGGACGATGCAAGTGGCACCGGAATGTACGCCTGAATGGTCCCTGCAAAGCCTCCACCGTGTACGCGGACCGCGCCGAGCGGGTGGGTGAGGGGGCCGGAACGGGCTGCCGAGGGTTGGGCATCTTTCAGAAACTGTGCAGTCAGCGCAATTCCCAGCGAAATGCCCTGTTCCTGCGGATTCTTGTTCGTGAAGCAGTTTTGCAGCAACTGCCAGGATGAAGCACCTGACTCCCTGACGAGCGAGAGATAGCGCTCAATATCGTTTGAACGCAGCGCGTCGATCTGCATCGTTACCCGGTCATTATCATCGAAGTAGTGTAGCGCACGGAGAATCGCGCGATCGCCGACTTCACTTCGGATCGACGCAGCATGCAGGATCACCTGTGCTCTGTCTGTTTGCCGCAGGAGCCCGACGCCGAGCTTGCCGGCTACCGCGCGCATCTCTGCGGGAATCGACGCATAATCGTCAGTCAGATCGGCGTGGTTTCCTCCCGTGTTTACGACCATGAGCTGATAACCTGAAGCCTCGAACGAGAAGGAGACCCGCTCTATGACAGGCGTTGCCGGATTCGCGAAGTCGATGGCGATGATGCCGCCGTAGGCGCTTGCTGTCTGATCCATCAATCCGCACGGTTTGCCGAAGAACTCGTTCTCCGCAAACTGCCCGATTCGCGCGATCGTGACCGGGTCGATTGATCCCTGGTTATACAGGTGGTTGAACGCCGTTCCGATCGCGACCTCCACGGCTGCCGACGAACTCAAACCTGAACCGGGCAGGACGCGGCTTGACATGAAACCGTTGAAGCCACCAGTTGAAAACCCATGATCGCCAAGGCCGCGGGCAACTCCGCGCAGCAGCGAAGTGGTGCTGCCGCGTTCTGCTGCCACCGGCTCTCGCGTTGCAAGGTCTGCGACAAATGGCTTATCGTAGCCTTCCGAGTAGAGAGTTGCCCGGTTGTCGGTTGTCGCCGAGACCGCGATAAGGCAATCCAGGTCGACACTGCCGGCGAGGACCCGGCCGTTGTTGTGGTCGGTGTGATTGCCGCCAAGCTCGGTGCGTCCCGGGGCGCTGACTATCCTCAGGTCTGCCGATTCTCCAAATCGCTTTTCGAATGTGTCGATGAGCGAAATGTACCGGGAGCGCTGCGCGTCGACGTTTTCCGATCCATAGAGATCCGCGAGTCGCTCATCGAGTTGACCTGACAGGATGAACGTGCGCGTTTCAATTGTGTTTGCTTTCATGGGCGATTTCCTTAAACTTGTTTGCAGCTCGGCGCAGGGTATCACGAATACGAACTCGCGGAAAGCTGATCACTTCGTTGACTGTTCCTATCAAAGCCCATACACTCTTTGCATGCCGATTTTTCGCATGCTAAACCCAATTCAGGAATATGATTGGGGGTCGACCACTTCAATCCCCGAATTGATGGATCTTCCGAATCCCGGCCAGGTTCCAATGGCCGAACTCTGGTTGGGCGCACATCCGAAAGCGCCGTCCCGCATTGAGGTGAATGGCCGCGAGATGTCACTGCTCGATGCAATCGGTGAGGATCCTGTCGCGATGATTGGATCCTCGGTTCGCGAACAGTATGGAAGCGCCCTGCCGTATCTGTTCAAAGTGCTCGCAGCCGAAAAGGCGCTCTCAATTCAGTCTCACCCGAACAAGAAGCAGGCGGAGGCGGGATGGGCGCGCGAGAATGCCGCAGGTATCTCACCTGCTGCCGCCGACAGAAACTACCGGGACGCGAACCACAAGCCGGAATTGATCTGCGCGCTCACTCCGTTCTGGGGGCTCAGGGGTTTTCGCCCGATCGTGGACATCACTCACGATTTTCGTTCGATTGCTGATCCGGATGCGACCCTGCTCGCAGAACAGCTTGCAGCGCGGCCGAACTCAGACGGCCTGAAGCAGTTCTTCTCCTCTCTCATGGGCCTCGGATCGAACGCACGGGAACGTCTTCTCTCCCATGCAGTTGCATTCGCTGCCGGTCGGTGGAGCACGCTCTCCGGAAGCGACGCATCGCTTCAACCGGGCGGACCGCCTGCTCAATCCGTGTCAGCTGTCGGCGAAGCTGCTCCTGAACGCTACTTCTGGGTTGGCGAACTCTCGCGTCAGTTTCCCGGCGACATCGGTATTCTTGGCCCGTTCTACCTCAATACCATCTTTCTTCGGCCAGGTAACGCGATGTACCTTTCGGCAGGAGTACTTCACGCATACCTTCACGGGACGGGCGTGGAACTCATGGCGAACTCGGACAATGTTCTGCGCGGTGGATGTACCACCAAACACATCGATGTTCCCGAACTGCTTGCGACTGTCGAATTTGAACCCGAGGTGCCGCAGATCCTTCTGCCGGAGGGCGACCGGTTGCAAACCTACCGTTCAGGAGCGCGCGAGTTCAGGCTCTCAGTTGCGACCTTGGCTGCGGCCGAACCGGAGCTCTCGATCGAGGGCGGCACGCCGAAAGTTGTTCTTTCCGTGGTGGGCAGCTGTGTGGTGACCGAGATGACTACAGACCAGCCTGCCGCGATGAAACTGGAGCGAGGGCATTCGGTGTTTGTTTCGGCAAACTCGCCCGGAATAACAGTCAGGGGCGATTGCGCAATTTATGTGGCGGGGATTTCGCAGGGTGGAAGCTGAAAGCGGAACTGATCGAGGCACCGGAAGGGGAAACCAGATGCAGCCGGAGACGCAGTCATCAGCAAATGCGCTGCCGACGATCTGGGTGGATGCTGACTCGTGCCCGCTCCGCGTTCGGGATATCATAGGCAGGGCGGCGGATCGTACCGGTGTTACCGCGGTCTTCGTTGCCAACAGAAAGATACCGCTTCCACCGAGCACACATGTGCGCATGGTGGTGGTCGAGGCGGTAGAAGGGAGCGCTGACGCCTACATTGTCGCGCACGCGACGCGGGGCGATCTGGCTGTGACCCGCGATATTCCCCACGCAGCCGATCTTGTCGAGCGCGGAGTAGTAGCACTCAACGATCGCGGCACTATCTATACTGCGGAGAATATCCGTGAACGACTGTCGGTCCGCGACTTCATGCACGACCTCCGGGCTTCGGGCGTGGATGCTCCCGAGAGGTCACGTTTCGGGCCGAAAGAGATCGCACTGTTTGCTCAATCCTTCGACAAGACATTGAGTGCGCGTCTCAGGCTGAAGTAGAGCAGCGGCCACTCTGTTCGGCCTAGAAATCGGCGCTCTTCACCGTCCGGGGAAATGGAATGACGTCCCGGATATTCTGCATGCCGGTTACGTACTGAATCAGGCGTTCGAATCCCAATCCGAACCCCGCGTGCGGAACCGTCCCGAAGCGGCGCAGATCAAGATACCACCAGTAGGCTTCCTCTCTCAGCCCGAGCTCGCGGATTCGCGCTTCAAGGCGGGTGAGATCCTCCTCGCGCTGGCTTCCGCCGATGATTTCGCCGAGCCGGGGTACGAGCACATCCATTGCACGCACCGTCTTTCCGTCGTCGTTCTGCTTCATGTAGAACGCTTTTATCTCCTTCGGATAGTCGGTGACGATGACCGGTCCCTTGTAGACTTGCTCCGTGAGGAACTTCTCGTGTTCGGACTGTAAATCGGATCCCCATTCGACCGGAAACTCGAACTGGAAGCCTGACGACTGCAGCTCCTTCATTGCCTCAGTATAGGTGACCCGTGCAAACGGCGTGTCGACCACCTGCTGCAGACTCTCGATCAATCCGGGTTGAATCCGCAGATTGAAAAACTCCATGTCTTCGGAGCTGCCCGACAGTATTTCGGCCAGCACGTATTTGATGAATGACTCCGCCGTATCCATGTTGCAGTTGATGTCACAGAACGCCATCTCGGGCTCGATCATCCAGAATTCGGCCAGATGGCGCGTCGTGTTTGAGTTTTCCGCACGGAACGTCGGTCCGAACGTATAGACCCGTTCGAGCGCACACGCGTAGATTTCAGCATTCAGCTGGCCGCTGACGGTCAGATAGGCCGGTTTTCCGAAGAAGTCCTGTTCGTAGTCCGGCTTTCCGCCTTTCGAAAGACGGTCGAGGTCGAGAGTCGTCACCTGGAACATCTCTCCTGCACCCTCCGCGTCGCTTGCGGTGATGACAGGCGTATGAACGTAGACGAAGCCGCGCTCCTGGAAAAACCGATGGACAGCGAAACTTGCCGCGTTGCGAACCCGTGCAACGGCACCGAATGTGTTCGTCCGCGGTCGCAGATGCGCAATCTCCCGCAGGAACTCGAACGTGTGCCGTTTCTTCTGAAGCGGGTAGGTATCTGCCGGTGCCGGCCCGATTACCTGCACTGACCGTGCGGTGAGCTCGACGCGCTGATTTCCTCCGGGTGATGCGGAAAGCGTGCCACTGACCTCGACGCTCGCTCCGGTCTGCATCAGGTCCAGCGCGGACTTTGGTTCAAACGCTTCCCGGTCGATGACGACCTGCAGATTCTGTAAGCAGGAACCATCGTTCAGCTCGAGGAAGGATATGTTCTTGGCATCCCGCTTGGTGCGAATCCAACCGCTTACCGAAAGTACGTTCCCCTGCGGCTCGAGGCGCAGGATATCTTTCACTCTCTGTGTGTTCATGATTTTCTTTAAGTATCAGTAGCACAGAACGAACACCTCGTCAAACGGCAACAGCTCTGATACTCTCTTGCGCAATGAACCTGCAGATATTCGGCACTCACAAGAATCAGGATACCCGTGCCGCTGAACGCTTCTTTCGCGAGCGCGGAGTAACCTATCAGTTTGTCGATCTCACCCAGCGGGAGCTCGGAGCCCGGGAGCTCGATGCGATTATCCGTGCTGTCGGTGCTCAAACGCTCATTGACACCGAGTCGCGCTCATACCGGGCGCGTGGCATGCAGTACCTCGAGTTCGACCCGACGGAGGAACTTGCGTCCGATCCTCTGCTGATGCGGCAGCCGGTTGTTCGCGCAATTGGCGGGGGAGTCACGGTCGGTATGGATACCGCGACCTGGGAGCGCTGGCTGCGAGAGGAAACGGGGCGCGCCACTTGAAGATGATCGCGATGCCCCGTACTATGGAACGCAGGATTGACAAATGGGAACAGAAAAAACTAGCGATCTGCACATACAATCGGTAACGCCGCTCATTGCACCGAAACTCCTGAAGGTGGAGTTTCCCATGACTGATGCCAGCAGGCAAACTATCATCGAGAGCCGAAAGACAATTGCCGACATCATTTCAGGCAAAGATGAACGGATGCTCGCGGTGGTCGGCCCCTGCAGTATTCACGACCCTGCTGCAGGCATCGAGTACGCGCACCGGCTGAATGAACTGAGGAAGCGCGTTGACGACACTCTTTACGTTGTAATGCGGGTCTACTTCGAGAAACCGCGCACGCGACTCGGCTGGCGCGGCCTCATCCTCGATCCGCGCATGGACGGGAGCCGCGATATACGCGAAGGTCTCGGAGTCGCGCGAAAAATTCTGCTCGAGATCACCGGCATGGGAATGCCGACCGGCTCCGAAATGCTTGATCCGATAGTTCCTCAATACATCGACGACCTGGTCTCCTGGGCTTCCATCGGCGCGCGAACCACAGAGTCGCAGACCCACCGGGAACTTGCGAGCGGCCTCTCCATGCCCGTTGGATTCAAGAACGGCACCGACGGAAGCATCGAAACCGCCGTGAATGCTCTTGCATCATCGATGGAGTCTCACAGCTTCATAGGAATCGACCAGGACGGACGCACCTGCGTGCTGAACACGACCGGGAACCGGAACGGTCACATCATCCTGCGAGGCGGGAACGACGGACCGAACTATCACGATGAAAATGTCGAGGACGCAATTGCGATGCTGCGGCAGGCCGATCTGTCGGAGTCTATCATGATTGATTGCAGCCACGCGAACTCGCGGCGCGATCACCGGCGCCAGGAGAAGGTGCTCCGAAGCGTAATCCGGCAGCGTGTCGAGGGAAATCGTTCGCTCATCGGCTTCATGGTCGAAAGCAACATTCACGAAGGACGGCAGGGTATTCCGCAGAACCTGGCCGAGCTGATGTACGGAGTCTCGGTGACCGACGCCTGCATTTCGTGGGAGAAGACCGAAGAGCTCCTGCTCGACGCGCACGGAGCCCTTTCTGGGGTGATTACACCGCCTGAGCGAAGCGCACAGCCTGTCTGAAAAAAAAGGGAGCCGAGTGCTCCCTTTTTTGTATTCTGATCTCAACTTCTACGCGTTGTAAGTTCCTGCCGCAACATCGCCGCCGGTGCCTGTCCAGTTCGTGTGAAAGAACTGCCCCCGCGGTTTGTCAGTCCGCTCGTAGGTGTGAGCACCGAAGTAGTCACGCTGAGCCTGAAGCATGTTCGCCGACAGGTTGGCTGATCGGTACCCGTCATAGAATGCGAGGCTTGTTGAGAGCGCCGGTACTGGTATGCCGAGGTAAGCTGCCTGCGCAATGACCTTCCGCCAGGATGTCTGGCAGCGGGCGAGTACTCCGCTGAAGTAGTCGTCGAGCATCAGGTTGTACAGTTTGTCGTCCTTGTCGAACGCTTTCTTGATGTTGCCGAGGAACACACTGCGAATGATGCAGCCACCCCGCCACATGTTTGCAACGCCGCCGTAGTTGATCTTCCAGCCGTACTCTTTCGCGGCTTCCCGGATCAGCATGAATCCCTGGGCGTAGGAGACAATCTTGCTTGCAAGGAGCGCCTGACGGATATCCTCGATGAACGCCTTCCGGTCTCCATCAAACTTTGCGGTTGGCCCGACAAGTTTTTTCGATGCGGCGACGCGCTCGTCCTTCAGTGCAGAGAGTGCACGGGCGAAGACGGCTTCGACTATTAGAGTTACCGGAATCCCCATGTCGAGCGCATTCATGCCGGTCCATTTTCCGGTTCCCTTCTGGCCGGCGGTGTCCAGGATCTTCTCCACCAGTGGCGATCCGTCGGTGTCTTTGAATGCAAGGATGTCGGCGGTGATTTCGATGAGGTAACTGTCAAGCTCTCCCTTGTTCCATTCGGTAAGGACCGAGTGCATCTCATCATGCTTCATTCCGAGTCCGACTTTCATCAGGTAGTAGGCTTCGCTGATAAGCTGCATGTCACCGTACTCGATTCCATTGTGAACCATCTTCACGTAGTGCCCGGCGCCGTCCTCTCCGACCCAGTCGCAGCACGGTTCACCGTCCTTTGTTTTCGCCGATACGTCCTGGAAGATCTTCTTCACCAGCGGCCACGCCTTTGCGTTTCCGCCCGGCATGATCGACGGGCCGTTTCGTGCACCCTCTTCGCCACCCGATATGCCGGTGCCGATGTAGAGAATGCCTTTGTCGGCAAGTGCCTTCGTTCGGCGCATGGTATCCGGGAAATGGCTGTTGCCGCCGTCGATAATCACGTCGCCGGTTTCAAGGTGGGGGAGCACCTGCTCGATGAAGTTGTCGACCACATCGCCTGCTTTCACCATCATCATCACCTTGCGCGGCCGTGCGATGGAGGCAACCAGATCCGGAATCGAGAACGCTGGGATTATCGACGCGTTCCTGCCCGGTCCCTCTGCAAACTCCGTCGTCTTCTCAGCGGTTCGATTGTACACGGCGACGGTGTAGCCGTGGTCGCACATGTTGAGAACCAGATTCTGGCCCATTACCGCAAGTCCGATCAGGCCGATATCGGCCTTCTGCTTCGCTTCTGACATCTACTACTCCTTCTCCTGGGAAACTACTGAATTGTCGAGGTCTATAGCCAAATATACTAAGTGTTGAATCGATCCCTGCTTGCCCAGAGTCCCACCGCAGGGTTCGAAATGTAAAAGATCTCCTCACCGTCAGGCATTCGGTGATAACCGTCAGTGAGTTTTTTCGGATCGTACAGTTTCTCCATCGCGGCAAGTTCGGCGTAGCGGTAGTTCACCTGCTCAACTTCGCTTCCGGTCAATCCACCGGTGCAGTATGTCACCGTGAACCTGCCCTCAGTCGAACCGTGGATGAGGTGAGCGGCGGCGCTCAGACTGCCGGCAAGGTCCGAATTCTTCGCGGTGAGTTCAAGGATGCGCTCAGTTCCAACGTAACCGTATTTCCGAATCAGACCATCAATGAGCGGGTCTTCGCCGAAGTGCTTAACCCCGGGGGCAAGCACGATAAGCTCTCCGCCGTCGGCAATTGCCATGCGGGTGCGATAGATCGATTTATCGCCGAGCCAGGTGCTTTTGAACTCGTCGGGGTCGAGGTATACCACCACCTTCTTCAGCGGCTTATCAACCATCGTAAAGTTCACCTCAAGTGAAAGCCGGGCTGCAGCCTCGAAGCACTCCTCATCGTCACCGATAAAGAGCCCTTTTACCGCGAGGTTGCCGTCAGGCTCCCTCCCAACGACTGTCAGCACATAGACGATTGGCAAGTCCCGCGTAAAGTGAGCCGATGCATAGTTCAGTACCCGGCGCACCGGCGTGTCTGCCCGGCCCATCATGCGCTCCATTCCGTATACGGCGCCCAGATAGTGGCTCTTGTCTATGCCTTCTTTTCCGCCGGTGCCGACGAAGATGTTCTTGTTGAAGTTCGCCATTCCCACCACTTCATGCGGAACAACCTGACCTATCGACAGGATGAGATCGTGTCCTCCTCCGGTGAGGAGCTTATTCACCTGCGCCGGCCACGAGAAGTCGAGGGCGCCTTCCGAAACTTCCCGAATGAACTCTGCGGGCACCGTACCGACTGTGACGACGTCGTTGCGCCAGTCGTGCGCCCGGAAGAGGTTCTGAGGTGTTCTACCGAACATCCGTCTGATTTCGTTTTCGGTCATGGCCACATGGGTACCGGTTGCCGGCATGACGTCGGTCAGCGACTCCTTGAAGTGTTCCCATACCCATTCGGTGAGCTTCCCGGCGCGGGAGTGGAATCGTGTGAAATCAGGAGGCAGGGCAAGTACGTGTTTTCGCGTCCCGAGTTTCGAGAGCGCGCTCTCGAGCCCACTCCGCATATCGGTGTCAGTAAGCACACTCTTGTTGTCGCCGGCTGCCAGATACAGCATTGTCGCTCCTTCTCCTGCAAAAAATCGTCACGTTTCAGGGGCTTTGTCAACTTTCGCGATCACAGTTTCAAATTCTTTCGATTTGCTGTACCATACGAAAGAGCTACCGCGAGATCGGCATAGCACGGATCGATCACGCTCGTCAACGCGACAATGTCTGACGTTGACACCGATTCGACTTACGGAATATGCTGATATTCAAAAGATATCGAAAGGCACGTGGCCGGTTGCAATGCAGAATGAACGTCAAAATGAGATCATGCGAATTATCTCGCTGCGCAAGCGGGTGGCCGTTGGCGAGCTCACCGGCAGACTCAACGTCTCGGAAGTAACGATTCGCAAGGATCTTACGGTTCTCGAAGAGATGGGGTATCTCGTGCGAACACGCGGCGGTGCGATGCTCGCGGAAGACTGGGAGCACCATCGTTCGCTGGTAGCGCGAAAGGAAGAGCACAGCGTCGAAAAAGCCGCGGTTGCTCGAAAGGCGCTGGAACTCGTTCAGGAAGGCGATACAATCTATATAGATTCCGGATCAAGCTGTGCGCTTTTCGCGGCCGAGCTTGCCGGGATGAATCTGCGCGTCGTTACGAACTCGATCGACGTTGTGCTGGCGCTCGGTGATGCACCGGGAATTGCGCTCCACTGCGTGGGCGGTCACTACCGCAAAGAGGCGGGGAGCTTCATCGGTCCGGTGGCGCAGGAGACGCTCACCGGGTTCAACATCGAAACTGCGTTTCTCGGCACTACCGGCATTTCGAAAGCCGGAGACTTTTCGTCACAGAATCTTATCGAGTCGCAGCTGAAGAAGGTTGCAATTCTGCGCGCACGGCGAACTGTCGTGCTGACTGACCACAGCAAAGTCGGCGTCGAGGCGTTCGCCGTGTTCGCCCATGCCGATGATATCGACGTGGTAGTGATTGATGACCGGACGGACAGGGCGGCGTTCGCCCGCCTGCCGTTTGAAGTGATTATTGCGGAACCTGCATCAGGCTCAACGCCTGCAGGTTCACCGACGAGCTGAACAGGAGGATGTGCAGGTGAGTTTTGTCGACGAAATGTTTGGGCTGAACGATGTCCGGGCAGTGATAACAGGCGGTGCGGGAGTTATTCCGGGCGCCATGGCAGAGGCCCTCGTGAATGCCGGCGCAAAGGTTGCTCTCTGGGGAAGGGGCGTGAGCCACCCGGTGGATGAAGCTGTCCGATCGCTCGCCGAGCGGACGGGCCGGGCGGATGCGATCGTGGGTGTCACCGTGGACACCGGAGATGAGGAATCGGTGCGCGCGGCTCTGACGGAAACCGAGCAGAAGATGGGGCAGCCGAACCTTCTGGTAAACGGCGTCGGCGGCAACCGGGGAAAGGCACCTTTTATCGAGATGGACCTCGCTATCTTCGAGGAAGTGGTGAAGCTCAATATCATGGCGGGTGTCGTCATTCCTACGAAGGTGTTTGCGTCCTACTGGATTGAGAAGAAGATTGAAGCGTCGATCATCAACATATCTTCGATGAGCTCCTATATTCCACTTTCCGGCGTCTGGGCGTACGACGCGTCAAAATCTGCGGTGCTGAATCTGACGATGGCTACGGCAAAAGAGTTTGCGCCATATGGAATCCGGGTGAACGGCATTGCTCCCGGTTTCTTCGTAGGTCACCAGAACCGTGCACTTCTGGTCAAGAATGAAGCGACCGGCGAACTTACCGAGCGGGGCGCCGCGGTTATTGCCCATACGCCGTTTGGCCGGTTCGGCAACTTCGCGGATCTGCGCGGCGTAACGGTCTTCCTCGCTGCACATGCGGCATCCTCGTTCATAACCGGCGTCACCATTCCGGTTGACGGCGGATATCTCGTCCAGAATATTTAAGGAGTGAACCGAGTGAAGGCTTTTCTTGACGATCAGGATTTCTTGCTCGACACGAAGGTCGCGCAGGAACTCTATCACGATTACGCAAAGTCGATGCCGATCTTCGACTATCATTGCCATCTTCCGCCAGCTCAAATTGCCGAGGACCACCGGTTTGCGAACCTGACTGAAGCGTGGCTCGGCGGCGACCACTACAAGTGGCGTGCGATGCGGACGAATGGAGTGCCTGAGGCGAAGGTTACCGGCAGCGCGACGGATCGCGAAAAGTTCCAGGCGTGGGCGGAGACCGTGCCGTACACACTCGGCAATCCACTTTATCACTGGACGCATCTTGAGCTTGCCCGCTATTTCGGCATCAAGGGCGTACTGCTTGACGGCGGCTCCGCCGAGAAGGTGTGGAGCGCGGCGAATGACAAACTTGCCTCTGCCGGTTATACCACGCGCGGTCTCATGTCGCGTATGAATGTGAAGGTCGTCTGCACAACCGACGATCCGGTCGACGACCTTTCCCATCACCGAAAGATAGCCTCGGACCATTTTGGTGTGAAAGTGCTTCCGGCGTTCCGTCCTGACAAGGCGATGGCAGTCGAGAACGTGAAGGCGTTCAACGACTATCTGTCGCAGCTCGAGAAGGCGTCCGGAGTTGCGATTAGTTCATGGAAGTCCTATCAGGACGCGCTTATCAAACGGATCGACTACTTTCACGCCGCAGGCGCGCGCATTTCTGACCACGCGCTCGTGACGCCTGTTGCCGAGAACTATACCGAAGGCGATATCACGCGAATCTTTGCTGCTCTTCGTGGCGACAAGTCGGTGGACCCCATCGAAGCGTCCCAGTTTCGCACCGCGGCGCTCCTGTTTCTGGTGCGCGAATACCGGAAGCGCAACTGGGTGTTCCAGCTGCACCTCGGTGCGCTGCGCAACAACAACAGTCGCTTCCTGAAGCTGCTCGGACCGGATACCGGGTTCGATTCAATGGCAGACGCTCCCATGGCGGCACCTCTTGCGCGCTTCCTTGACCGTCTGGACGCCGCCGATGAGCTTCCGAGAACGATACTCTATATACTGAACCCAGCTGACAATGATATGATAGCGACCATGATCGGGAACTTTCAGGATGGGTCAGTTCCCGGAAAAGTACAATTCGGATCCGGCTGGTGGTTCAACGACCAGAAAGACGGCATGGAACGGCAGATGGGCGCACTTGCGAACATGGGGCTCCTCAGTCGTTTCGTGGGAATGATAACCGATTCGCGAAGTTTTCTGTCCTACCCGAGGCATGAATACTTTCGTCGGGTCCTGTGCAATCTGATCGGTGGATGGGTTGAAGGCGGACAGGCTCCGCACGATGTGGCGATGCTTTCCCGGATGGTGAAGGATATCTGCTACAATAATGCGGCGCAATACTTTGGAATAGAGGTGGGGTCATGAGAGAGATTGTCGCGATCGTCAAGAATAGTCGACTCATGGATATGGGCACCGACCAGCTTGAGGGACTGAAGAATGGGCGGGATAAGCTCCTTCGCAGCGGAAACGCCGCAGTCTATGTGAGGTCGTTGTACAAGGTTGACGGAGTGCTCTACTGCATCGGTCGGGATGCCAAAGGAAAGCACTTTTACCAGATTTCAGTGGCCCGCGTTCGCAGCCGCTTCTCCGGAGAGTCTGCCCTGGTGCAGGGCGTCAATTGCCTCGAAGCACCGATGACTCAGCGGAACATGCGCGCTCTGTGGAAACTTTTCCCCTTTACTCAACCCGTTTCCCTGCGGGACCGGAGGACCACGATCGGTCTCGGAGACCGGCTCGGCATTGCAACTCCGGGGCAGCTTCGGGCTGCACGCAAGTATAATATCGCACCGGTTCTCGCTCAGCAGAGCGTTCGTGAGCTTGAGTTGACCGGGCGGACGTTTGAGGACGTGGTCGCCGATGCATCGTTCCTGGTGTTCCAGGAGGGATATGAAGGCGGGTTCGGAGCCGATGGCGATCACCTGAAGAACATCGCTTCGATCAAGCGTGCGCTGAACGCCGGAATGCCGATGATCACCCTCGATCTGACTGAGGTCATGAAACCCGAGGTTGCATCCTGGGATCAACGCCAGGTACACGAGGCATTCAAGAAGATCCGCCGCGAGCTGCAGACCCAGCTGCGCCGCGACTACGCAGGTAAGACCTTCCGCGTCGGCAGGAACACCGTTACGATCTCACTCGAGGAGTCCGAGCGGTGCGCAGTCATGTACGGACCGGCGCTTGATTTCGCCGAAAAAGTTGACAAGTTCCTGAAGAAGAAACGCGGCTCAGAATACGATCTTGAAATCAGTATCGACGAGACAACAACGCCGACCCTGCCGGCTCATCACATGTTCATCACCCGCGAGCTTCACCGGCGCGGTGTATCGGTGAACTCCGTAGCGCCACGGTTCATCGGCGAGTTCCAGAAGGCTGTCGACTACATCGGCAACGTGAAGGACTTCGATCGCCAGTTTGCCGTGCATTGCGACATCGCCCGCACGAACGGCGACTATAAAGTGTCAATCCATTCGGGCAGTGACAAGTTCAGCGTCTACCCGTCCATTGGAAAGCAGACCGAAAAGCGCCTGCATCTGAAGACTTCGGGAACAAGCTGGCTGGTTGCGCTTTCGGTGATTGCCCGCACGAACCCGGCGCTCTTCAAGAAGCTCTTCCAGAAGGCGATAGAGTCCTTCCCTGAGGCGACAAAGCTCTATCACGTAGGCGTAAACCTCGACGCGATAAAGCCGCTCGAAAAGGTGCGTGACCGTGACCTTGTATCCTACCTCGAAGAGCCGAACAGCCGGCAGCTTCTGCACATAACCTACGGTGGAATCCTGACCGACGCAGCGCTCCGCACCGAACTGTTTGCCGCGCTCTCCAAAGAGGAGGAGGCGTACGCCCTCGCCCTTGAGAAGCACTTCGACAAGCACATCCAGCTGCTCGGAGTCGAGATCGTCTAGACGGACAGGCAGCGCGAACGTAACCATGGTTGCGCCGCGCTGCCCTCTTCTCGACACTATGCGACCCTTCGACAATAGATCCTTCATATGACAGGAACCATCCTCGTTCAGGACCTCAAGCTGCGCTGCATTATCGGAATACTCGAAGAGGAGCGCCTGACGCCGCAGGAACTCACGGTAGAGTTCGAGATGGACTACGACATCGATGAAGCCGCGCGCTCCACGCGCATAGAGGCGGCAATAGACTATGCGAAGGCAGCAGACCTCCTGTCGAGCTTCCTGCAGGATGCATCCTTCGAACTGCTCGAAACCCTGGTCTATCGCAGCATCTACTTCCTGCACGACCATTTTCCCCAGGCGGTGAGAATACAGGTGAAGGCGGCAAAACCTCAGGCGCTCGGCGGACGCGGAGTGCCTGCGGTGCGCGCTGAGCAGCGGTTCGACCAGAGGAGTGAATAATGATCCTTTCAGGGCGTGAGATCAGGCGACAGCTTGGCACGAACATCGTCATTGA
>Ga0307376_10001830_pt1 | contig 21952 bp, 20 predicted proteins | sample TR2MG_FD_202536 | JGI IMG/M metagenome (GOLD analysis project Ga0307376, IMG submission 202536) | Soil microbial communities from Risofladan, Vaasa, Finland - TR-2 | ecosystem: Environmental > Terrestrial > Soil > Coastal area > Acid sulfate soil | place: Finland: Risofladan, Vaasa | collected...
CGATCCGGTTCGGAACATCGTATCGATCGTCGACACATTTACCGGAAAGAAACCGCTCGACACCAACGGCAATCCGATCTACGGACGACTCCTGTTCGGACCTAACGGAATCGCAGGCCCTGGCGGGGGTGATCCTGGTGAGCTGCTGGTCGCGACCGGTGTTGGAGAACAGGTCAACTTCGTTCAAGGAAGTCCTACAGTCACCAACAACTTCGTTAACTTTACGAGCTTCTTCCTGCCCGGCGATCTGATCGAGGGGGCTGATGGCCGCTTCTATGAGATCAGCTCGTCTCCCGGATCAGTTACCTCGACGTCTCTGACGCTGACCACCGGAAAGGAATATCTTGGTCCGAACGCGTCGGCGACCAATCTCCGTCGACGCCGCTATCTACTGAAGTTCGTGTCGCTATCTGCTGGCTCGGAGACACAACAGACGATCACGCCGGGTACGACGATCCCCTCCGGCTCAGGCCTGCGGACCTTCCTGCCGACATGGCTCACTGGGGCCCAATCTCACTACGACGCTCATCTCGATATGCGCGCTCCGGGTGACGCTTACGCCCTCGCAACGACCGCCGTGCCGGGGCTTGGATACAACGCACCAGGCACCGGAACTCCCTTGATCGGCGCTATTCGTACGATCCAGCAATCCGGTGTGCCGGTGGGCAGCGGCAACTTTCACACGATCAACTTCACCGCTGGATCGATCACTTCTCCATCACCCGGTGTGCTCAACATCACCGCTGCGGGCCCTCCCGGAGCGCCTGGTCCCGGCGGGTCGGCCACTCCAGGGCCCACAGGCCCGGCTGGTGCCGGTTACTCGGTTATATACCCGTACGTGTCCTACGCACGCCCAATTAGTACGTTCGGAGTTTTCGCCGACGGGTTCACGCACATCTTCCCAGGGCCGATGCGGTTCTTCATGGTGAATAGCAGTCTGCAAAACGCCGATATCGAACTCGATACCGGCTACGTCGATGCCGTGACTGCCGTGTCCGGGGCATCATCAATCGCCATCAGCTTGCGTATGGATGGCGGCGGCAGTTTTCTCAATCAAGTTCTCAGAGTCGGCGTCTCCGGCGCAGGATAGTCGATGCGTCACTACATCCGTCGCACAGAGATCGGGGAGCTCGTCGGCTGCGACACTAGAACGCGTGGCTGGCCGGATGGTGCAGACCCGAACGACCAAGACACCAAGGACGCGGCGGCGGCGCGTCTTAGAGCTCTTCGGGCAAGGATCGGAGGGTTCGTAGCTTGGGTCGCCTATGATTGCCCGTGCCCACGAGACCTACAATCGTGCATGTGCGCCTACGGTATGGTCGACGATCACTACTACAATGGAGTTGTGCTGTTTCCTAAGCCGGAACTAACTCTTGAGGTAAATGAATCGGCCGTTTCAACCGACACGGTCGATCTCGCGCCGGGCTCGTCGGCCCAACTACGTCTAGTAGGCGCCGTTCCAAACGGGCATACGGTTGATGTGTTCCTTCACGATGCGCGCGAGGGCTCTGGTCCCAGACTCCTCACTACCGTAAAGTTCAACGGTGGGACATCTGACACGACCCAGATAAAGGCCCCACAGCAAGGTATGTCGCTTCTGATCCACGGCAGTAGCAAATACGTACGCAGATTCACGTTGACCGTTCGAGGTTGGGCGTAGAGATGGCGCTAGGACCAGTACAGGCATACACCGGCCCCAACACCAAGCTCGGTTGGACCGAGCTCTATGCATCGGACTCCCTCAACAGAGCGTTTACTGGAATGCCCAGGGGGGTTTACCTGGGATTTGTGCCGTCGATCACCGGCCAAGTCCTGAACCTTGGTCGGGACACCGTCATCGTCTTCGACACACTCTCTGGGGCGTTCGTGGTTGGCGACACGGTCAATGGGAACGCTAGTGGGGCGACCGCTGTTATCCGACTTGTTCAGTTGGGTCTTCCAGGACGTGGCTTTCTCCTGGTCGACTCGATTGTGGGCGTCTTTACCCCCGGCGAGACAATCAGTGCTCCCGGTCCCACAGCGGCGACCCTACAGTCGATTACGAGCGAGGACATCTCTCTCGCAAAAGTCCTAACCACGTCGCCTTACGGAGGGGGTCGAACCGAGGAGGCAATCACGGTTGTCCTAGGCACAGACGCCAGCCTCGACTTCTCTCCAGTCTCCATTACTGATGGAACTTACTACGTCAAGCTGGTCGTGGATTATGTGATTGGACAACAAACGGTTGCTCAAATCATCTCGATCAAAGATGAGCCGCCAGATCACCGGCTATCTGTCGGTATCTGCAAGGTCACTAAATTCGGCGCCGCGCTGACGCTTGAGACCATCGCACCGGAGAATCGGACCGATCCTTACGCAGACTCCGTAACCCGAATCGGCTTCATGCCGGCGGACGCGATTTCCGATCTTTCTGCCGCACTCACAACAGTTCAGGAGGTAACCGCATCACACTTCGGGTTCCGTGGAAACGACCTCGGTACGTTCGATCCGGCTAACCCGAAGACAACCGGGCTACCAGGGCGGCTGAACTACGATCTAGCCTCAGAGAGCATGGCGGCACGACTAGGAAAGAACTTGGTCGTTGTACAGGGAAACGATGTAGCGCTTCAGTCCATACCAAGTGCCACCACCATCAACGTCTCTGGGTCGTTCGCTGCCAAGATCAGGAGCATCCAACCATTTCGGGATGTCACCAACGGTGACATCCCGTCAGGTCTCAGTGTCCCAATCCTGATCAGGCCAGACGGTCGGCCAGGTCAGACATTGACCATCTCGAACGCATCAGGCGGATTCAGTATCGGCGACAAGCTTACTGGAGCGATCGGTTCCGGAACGGCCATTATCCGTGGTGTTTCCGGAGACACGATCGACATCGATGACCAGGGCCCATCTTTCTACGTGGGCGAAGAGGTCGAGAGCTCGGGAACTACTGCGACCGTCGTTTCGATTGACCCCAGAGAGGGCGCGATTACCGAACCGGAGACGGGTGTAGTGGTCACTGACCAGAACCTAGTCATTATCCTGGACACATTCACAGGCAAACGCCCTATCAACTCCGTTGGAGCCCCTATCTACGGTCGACTGCTGTTCGGTCCGAGCGGGAGCTCAGGGCCCGGCGGTGGTGATCCGGGAGAGTTACTCGTAGGAACCGGGGCCGGAGAGCAGCTCAACTTCACGAACGGGTCGACCGCTGTAGCTGGGAACAACATCGACTTCACTGAATACTTCCTCCCTGGCGATATCCTCGAAGGTGATGATGGGCGCTTCTACGAGATCAGCCCAACCGCCGGTTCGGTTCAGGTGAGTACTCTTTTCCTGACGTCTGGTAGCCCATATGTCGGTCCCAATGGGTCGTCCGGAATGGGCGTCGGATCCGGTCCGAGACGACGTATGCGGTATCTACTAAAGTTTGTAGTCAGCTCGGGCGGCGTAGAGGCCGATGAAGTAATTGGACTGGGTTCGATCCCCACCGGAGCATCCCTTCGATTCTTCTTTCCAGCGTGGCTCGATCGGAGTCGGTCGAACTATTCCGCCGCGCTTAGCCTTCGAACTACCGGTGACTCTTACTCAGTTCAACCGTCAGGCTCGGTCTACCCAGGTCTGGCTTACAACGCCAGTGCGGGACCGTCGGCGCAGATCATCGGAGCCGTAAAGAGCTGGCAGGTTGGCGGGGTGGACCCGGGCGCCGGAAACTACCACACCATCAACTACCAAACGGGCACCGTTGTGGAGCTGAGTCCGGGTGTCGTATCGATTAACGCTGTAGGACCCACCGGTCCACCGGGAGGTGCCGGTGCGTCCCCACCCGGACCGCAAGGTCCCCAGGGAAGCGGACTCGACAACATCTTCGCCTCACTCGTGGTCAAGTCTTTCCCGATTGGGGCGCCACCGGCAACCGATACCTTTGACTTCTCGCCTCGTAGGATCCGGGCCTACACGATCACCGGGGGAATTGGTGAGGCGAATTTTGCGCCTACCGGAGGACACATCGAGGAGGTCCAGCCAACCCCCATTTACGATGTGGACACCACACTCACGTTTGAGGTAATCTCTAGCGGATTCACCTTCGCCACCTTCAAGGTCTACTGCGCGGCCGCAACCAACTAAAGGAGGCCCTCAATGCGGCACTTTCTTTCCGTCGATGCGAGTGGCGCGATCATCGGCATGGCAACCCGTGGCGGCGGCTTTACTGACGACCACAATCTGGACGATCCGAGTTGTATGCACCCGGAGGCGTTGAACCACCGAAAACTTAGCGCCCGGGATCCGAGGTTCGACCGATTCGTCGAGTACGTCTGCCCGTGTACGTCCGAGGAGTTGAATTGCACCTGCGAGTGCCCGCGAGATCGGGCGAGCGATCACTACGCAGACGGCTCCGCACTCGTAGCTAAACCAGCACTCACCGTATTGATCGATGGCGCCAGTGTCGGAGACCCAATTGGCTCTACTCCCCACTCTCGCCCAACAGGCTCGGCCGTATCGCTCAAGCTGCTGGCCGATGTTCCGGACGGACACCAGGTGATCGTAAGAACCTCACGGTCGGCTGCCATCATTCGAGAAGAAACGATGCTGACCTTCAGCGGGGGCGAGACAGGCTCTCTAGAACTAAAAGCGCCGGCGAACGGTGTTACAGGGCTCGTTGCTGGTGCCAGCAAATACGTCAGGCCGTTCAAGGTAATGGTCCAAGGCTGGGAATGAGCGTTTCGGACGATCTAGTAACCCTGAACTGCAGGGTTACGACAAACCACCCGGCGGCTGGTGGAAAGCCCATTATCTGGAACCCGAAGATCGAGCGAGTTCACGACGACATTCTGCTGGTCCACAACGTGATACCAGAGCTCGACGGGTTTGAGGGTGTCGCCGAGGCCTACTCTGGGCTTTTCAGACCAAGCACGATCGTCTCGGACGAGTTCAAAGAGGAAGTCTCTGAGGAGGAGAGGACTAGCGACGAATATCTGCTTGGAGGCGTCGATTGTCCTGATGGGCTGCTTCTCTACACACTCTTCTGCAAGACGATGGAGGGGCAGGTTCTATCCTCATACTTCAGCATCGTAAATCCGCACGCAGTAGTCCACACTAGCTCTGGTTACAACCTGCTCCGTTATCGCGAGGGCGGCTTCTTCCGCGAGCACGTGGACGTTAAGCGTAACCACCCAGTTCTTGGGCAACGACGTCTCTCCACCGTCATCTTCTGCAACGACACCTTCGGTGGAGGGGAACTCGTGTTTCCTAGACAGGGACTTACCATCGAGCCTGAAACAGGACTCATGGTTCTATTCCCGTCCGGGTTTACACATCCACACGAGTCTACGAAGATCACTCGTGGGACCAAGTATTCGATAGTAGGTTGGTACTTTTAGATGTTCTACCGTTGGCGTGAGCCGAACAACATCCTGATGATGACGGACTTCGCCAATGTTTACGCAGGTGAGGATCTCTACATCCTCGGCGGGCATCCTTCTTTGAAGGATGTATCACTGGAACACCTGGAGAGTCCGGGCGTCCTGACTATGGCGCTGAACAACGTGCCTTATGTCTTCCCGAACCCGACCTTCTGGCTGACCGCAGACAAACCATCTCATTATGGAGGTCACTTCTTTCATCGGGCCGACATCGTCAAGTTCGCCCGGATGGACGTGAGTCTAGACCTCGTCCAAGAAACCGACCGTCAGCTAAGGACCTTCCCAAACACCTACTTCTACGAGCTGAACGGTGAGAAGTACGACACGAAGAACTTTCTGTCAGAGGGCGTAGACGTCGCGTGGTGGAACTCGATCTTCCCGATCGCGATTCAGACCGCCTGGCGCCTCGGGTTTCGAAGAATCTTCCTGGTCGGATGCTCCTTTTGGACATCCACCAAACGACCCTACGCCTGGCCGGCGACGATCTCGGAGGCCGAGAAAACAGAAAAGCAGCTCGTCTACAACTCAGACATCAAGCGGCTCGAAACGCTCAAGCCGCACTTCGAGGCGTCTAACCTTCAGATCTTCAGCTGCACCCCAGACAGCAGGGCCAACGAGATCTTCCAGTTTCTGCCTCTAGAAGAGGCGGTGGCAAGCACAGTGAGCTACCAACCGAAGCCCACATCGCTGACTCGCATCTACACAGGCCAGCGCGCTTAGCGGCCGTGTTCTACCGACGCCTAAACGACGAGCTCTTCACGTCCGCTGATCTGACCAATGCCTTCGTCGGCGCTCCGATCTTCATTGTCGCCGCGAGTCCAATCATCAATGAGCTCCCTCTGGGTGAGCTGGAGCGATCGGCGCTACCGACGCTGGCGTTGAACAACGTCCTCTACAGCTATCCGAAGCCGACCATGTGGCTGACGGCCGACAAGCCGGCCTGCTACGGCGGCCACTTCTTCGCCAGAGCGGACATCATCAAGTTCGCCTACATGAACTACCGTGACGACGTCGTAGGGGCGACCGGCAAGCCGCTCAAAGAGCATCCAATGCAGCTCTTCTACAACGCCACGGAGGACAAGTCGGCCGGCTTCTTCTCCGAAGAGCCGGCGTTCATCTGGTGGAAATCCGTATTCCCACTGGCCTTACAGCTCGCGTGGCGCCTCGGATCACGGCGCGTCTACCTTGTCGGCTGCTCGTTCGACAACAGCTCTGGGGCCTACGCCTACGCCTACGCGTCGAAGCTCAACGAATTCCAAGCGCAGTGGAGCCAGCTCACCTACAACGACGACGTACGTCGTCTTCGTCAGTTCGAGGCGGGCTTCAACGAACGCGGATTTCAGGTGATCAGCTGCACGCCGAACAGCAGGGCGAACAAGTTCTTGCCCTACCACCCGCTGAGTGATGCCATCGAGGCAGAGCTCAGGATGATGCCGCAGCCGACGTCAATCTCAGAGCTGAAGCACAGCTCTGAGTTCAGACCGCGAGTAGGCGGAACTTCGACTGGCTCTGGGCCTCGACCATCGGAGTGATCTTCGACTTCGGGGCGTAGCGCGATTCGGTCTTAAGTAGCAGCTTGCCACCACCCCAGTCGATGTCCGACATGCGGCTGGCCGCCCGCTGGCCGCCCTTTTTCGGCCCCATCGGACCGCCGACTTCCGACTTGCTTCGGTCGTAGGTGACCTTTGTGCCGTCTGGACGGGTGTTGGTGCTGGTACCGCCAGAGGACTTCTTCTCGCCGCCGGCCTTTGGAGCGGCCTTTGGGGCGGCCTTGGCCGCTGTGGCCTTTGGCGCGGCCGGAGCAGCAGCAGGCGCAGCAGGCGCAGCAGGCGCAGCAGGCGCAGCAGGCGCAGCAGCGGCAGGCTTGTTGCCCGGGAAGAGATCAAGCTGCTGAGGTTTCGCAGCGGCCTTGGGAGCAGCAGGTGCAGCCTTGGGAGCAGCAGGTGCAGCCTTAGGGGCAGCAGGTGCAGCCTTAGGGGCAGCAGGTGCAGCCTTGGGGGCGGTCGGCGGCCCAGGAACCTGGGCCGCCGGGGCAGCTTTTGATGCAGGGGCGGCGCCGGTTGGCGGCTTGTTGTCGTGCTCTCCGCCAGGGCGGAAAGCAGAGAGCTTGGGGAGCGGCGGAGGAGCGCCTGGAACAGGTGGCCCTCCAGGAAGCGGCAGCGGTGGTCCGGGAGGTGGGGTTGCCGCTTGCGGTGGCTGAGCTGCCTTAGGTGCAGCCGGAGGCGGTGGAGGCGTAGGCGCCCCAGAAGGTGGCGGCGGCGGAGGCGGCGCCCCGCCGGCACCGGGAGGAGGCGGTGGGGCAGGGGGCTGTGTGCCCCCTGGCAAAGGACGAGGATCATCCGGACGCGAAGCGAACGGGTCGGCACTGAGACCTGCGCGACGCTTCATCTCTTTCGCGATACCGGCCTTACGCTCGGCCTTCTGCTTGTTGCGCGGAGTCTCCGCCTGACGCGCATCACGCGCAGCCATCGCGTCTGGATCGCCGGCAGCGGCAGCGGCGTCTTGACCTGCTCTCTCCCTGCCGGCGAAGAAGTCCTTCGCCTTCTTCTGGGCGGCCTCCCAGTCCTGCATCTCCTTGTCCTGGGCGCTCGCCATTTCGTTGCCGAGCTTTTTCATCTTCGCTGCTCGCGCCGGGGCGCCGGCCTTTTTGGCCGCCGCAGCATCGACTGTTGCCTTTTCCTTTTTGGCCGCCCTCTTGTCCTGCCACTGGCCGATTCTTCCCCCAAGCGTAGAGGCAGGAGCCGCCTCACCACGCGCTGCGCGCTCCGTATCAGCCTTCTCTTTGCGGTTAGCCCTCCAGTCCTTGAAGACACCGTGGGCGGCCTTAGCTCCCATTGCCCCCGCTACGCCGGCGGCCGCCCCTCCAGCCGCGCCGAGGGCCGCAGGTCCGAGTGCGGCTCCTGCTAGTCCGGCCGCTAGTTTGCCCTTGTGCTTTCCGAGGAAGGCACCGGCCTTGTGCATGGCCGTGCCTTGACCCTTTTTGGCGCCGACAAGCCCGCGACCGACGTTGGCGAGGCCAGATCCGATGCCCTGAGCGATGCCCTTGCCGGCCCAAGCACCGGCCCCGAGCCCGGCCTTACCGAGTCCAGCGAGCCCTCTCGCCGCTAGCCCTCCGGTTCCTTTGAGGGCGCCGGCGGCCAGACCTCCAGTCCCACGGATGCCGCTCTTGATGAGCCCTTCGCCATCCCGCTCGCCGAGAAGGCGAAGCGAGGCCCTTTGGTAACCGGACTCCTGGAGCGACGGCTCGTCGAACAGGTAGAGCGGGGTCCGATAAAGCTCGGTCTCCGTGCGAGTGGCTACGGAGTCCTGCTCCAACAGGCGATAAGCACGAGTCTTGGAAGACTCGTGCTTGGGTGCCAGAAGTAGTGCTGACCTGCTGGGCATAGGGTCCAATCCTAGGTAATCAGCGACTTCAGGTAGTGACGGAACTCCATGGGACCGGCGAGGCTCGCCTCGACGCGCCCAGCCGTCAGGCGGACCCGCAAGTAGCGGTGGGTAAGGGGCATGCCGGCGGCCACCAGATCGGTGAGCTCACGAGCGTCCTTGTAGCCCAGGTTGACTGTGGCGAACCCGACCATCAGGTCAGGGTCCTGAGTCTCGCCGCTTTCGAGCTCGATGTCGGCAGCGCCACCGACAGCCGACAGCCACAGGACAGAGTCCACCGGCTGGTCGCGGAACACGACCCACAGTTCGTCGTGAGGAAACGCGACGAGTGGAACGTCGTCTTTCTTGATGTGCATCCGAGACTCCTGTTACTTCGTCTTACGAGGGCGGAACGGGGGGCTAGTCACCAGCGACGATAGCTTCCAGCTCCGTGCTGTTGGGACCGGAGGTCACGAAGAGCGCGGTGATGCCGTTCTCGGACATGAGGACCCCGTCCCCGGGACCAAAGGAGAAAGCCGGAGCCACGACGCTGTTGAACTTGATGCTGACCGGAAAGTTGGTTCGCAGGAAGATGCGCTTGGCCAGCGCAACGCCGCCGAAGCCGACCGGCTGGTCAACCGCGTTTCCAGCGACGATCATCGGGAAGTGCTGGGTGACCTCCGACACAAGTAACGTGTCGTTAAGCACCTTCTGCGCCTCGATCGTCGCTGCTGCGTTGTAGATCTGAAACGTGCCGTTGATCTTGACTGTCTTTGCGCCCATGGTCCGCACCTCGTGTTGGCATTCTACACCTTCGCATCAGTCATGCGAAGATAGATGCGACTACGACTTAGGCTTCGGCTTCTTCGTCCGAGCCTGCGTCTTCTGCTTCTTTGAGTTGGACTTAGGCGTGGAAGCTCGACCTTCGTAGACCGAATCGAGGTCTCCCTCGCCCTGGTTGCCCGGAAGGGCCCCAGCGCTCTTCAGCGCCTCGGTCTTATCGGCGATCGCCTTCACAGCCGCGTTCAGCTCCCTGACCTTCTCGTCGGCAGCCTCTGCCGCCTTGAAGTTGTTGAAGGCCGTCTCGGTCTTCTTGTCCGCCTCAGATACGGCTACAGCGGCGGCGCTCACGGTCTCCGTGGCTGCGGTTTCGGCCGGAACGATGTCGGCCTTCAGCTTGCCGGCGAACTCCTCAATGTCCTCGACACTCTGGAAGTCCGGCCCAGGAAGAACATTCACCCGGACGGTGTTGTTCTGGATCGTGTAGATCTTTCGCGTCTGACCACGGCCTTCAAGAGTCGAGACGATCTTGAGGTCTCCGAGCTGTGACAGCGTCGCTTTGAACCCATCCTCGGACGGCCGCCACGCGTTCGTGCTCTCGGGTAGGACTCCGTTCTGCCCGTGGTTGATCTCCCAGTAGATGGTTGAACCCTTCTTCATGGCGGCGATTACTTGTTCGACCAGAGCCTTCGGATGCGAGATATCGTCGAGACCTTCGCTCCAGAGCACCAGATCGAATGATTCCACGAGCTTGGAGCTGTCCGTCCGCTGGCTGAAGGTCGCGCCGATGACCTCAGAGGCGAATTCAGAGATCTGCGGGATCGCCCTGTGGTAGACGTTTCGCGGCTCCAGGACCACGACCGTGGACGCCCCGGCCCGGAGGGCCGCCACGGCGAGCCCAGCGTTGCCAGGGCATACGATCAGCACGTTCTTGCCGGTCACATCGATGGCGAGTTGCTCCATGTAAGCGACTGGGTCGTGGCGTCCCGGGAGCGAGGCACCGTCTCCGAATTCGATGCTGAAGCTGAGTGCATCACCGGGAGTGAATGAGGACGATGCCTTGAAGGTTCTGAGTCGCAGATCAAGGTCGAGTTCGGCAGTTGTCATTGATTACCTCAGCTGTCGCTGGTTGGGGGCTTAGGTTCGGACCTATCGGTCCTGGTCCGCAGAGGACTCCTCGTCGGGCCCTCCAGTCTAATGAGGTCACACAGCCGCTCGAAATCGGCCTCGTGCACCTCAAAGGTCATAAAAGGTCGCTTGCACTGCTTGCACGAGCGCCGCCGCTGCTTGACCATGTCAACCGGCTTCGTGTCAGGAAGCGTGGTCTTCAAGACATACGTCTTGTCGTGCTCACAGCGAGGACAGTTCATCGCTTGCGCAGCCTGGTTCCGAGGCTCTTCTTTGGTGCACCGACCGTGAGCTTTCCGGCCTGATAGCGGGAGCGTTGCTTGCGCTCTCGCTTGGCGCGAAGGACATCGCGCTCAGGCTTAGCCAGCTTCTCTCGCATCTTGCGCATGCGATTCTCGATGGAGCTGGCTGCGTGTGGCTCGCTTAGGCTCGCTCGTTTTGACGGCTTCTCCAGGCTCTTGAACAGGGTGGACCGATCTGCCTTTTTGCCCGCACCCGGCTTATTGAAGGGGCGGGGCCCCGTCGGCGGCCTGCTCTTAGCCTTTCCCAGGCCAGACACAGGCCTCGGGGATAGGCTCGACTCGACCAGGTACGTGTCGGCCTGTTGCACGAGATCGGCTATCTCGTGCAACAAGTCACTAACGCGCTGATGAGGAGGCAGGCGCATCTAAATATCTTACTCCCAATGTCCGGGCGTGGTCCAGCCAGGATCAGATGATGTAAGTAGGAAGTCCACCCCAATCCTCTCCGCCCTCCGATGGCAAGATCGGCTCGTCTGGCCACCTGAAGTTGCCATCGGCAGTCGGAACGGCCATGCCTGGAATACCGGTCTCAAGCGTCAGGGCTCCCTTAGACACAGACCCAATGCCAATTGCCTGCCAGTTCTTGGAGAGGTAATAGACCGTTGCTGCGAACGCATCAGCCAGGTCCTTTGAGCCAGTTTTCGGGTGGTCGACTTTGGTGCCCTGCTCGTTCAGTTCGAGCTCGCGAAGTTCCTTGGCCAGGAAAGGGTATACAGGAGTCTCGATGCGACGCTCATACATCGCGCCCTGGGCGGCGAGATACGGATCGAGATTTCTCTGGGTAGAGATCTCCTCGGTCTTGAAGCCGTGCTTAGAGATCAACTGCAGGTTGGGGAGGCCCATCCAGCGGTCGGCAGACACAGACCGGAGCGGGAGGCCGCCGGCCCTGAGCGCGTAAATCAAACCGCGAACGAGTTCGTGCTCGATCTCCCCGGCGTGCGGCGGCATGATCCTCAAGCACAGATCGATGTGGATCAACGGCGCCTCGGACTTAACACGTTCGTGGGTAGTCGGGTCTAGGCGCGATACCTCCGTTTCGCCTGCGACGTGACCAATACAGAACCCGGTTGCGTCCTTGTTCTTCGAAAGGTCCATGTGGCAGTGCCGGTGCGCGTTAGGGCAGCAGCGCGGCACTGGATCCCCGTGGACGTTGTTCATCACCAGGTTCTGCCAGATGGGGTTGATCTCCCGACTTGTGTCCCATTCGTAGATGTGGAACGGGTGTGCCCTCTCGGGCCTCTGCATGTCGTTGATGGCTTCTCGGTTTGAGAAGAATGGGCGGAACGACTCAAGGGCGATCCCAGCGATGTCTCGGGCAGCACCGGCGGGGTCGTTCAAGAATTCCTTGTGATACTCGTCGGGGAACCTGAACCAGATCTCGTGGTCCTCGGGCTGCTCGTGGTCTTCTAGGACTCGAACTCGACCGATCTTCTGACTAACGGCGGCCCGCCACCACTTCTGTCCCTGGAAGGCGCCTGGACGGACGTCCCAGGTGGCGTAGTCGCGGCAGAAGACGCTGTTGTCTTCATCCTTCATTGCCTCTCGTAGACGCCGCTCGGTGAAGTCGTGGATCGACTTCTTCGACGAAATCATGATCAGGCGGCCACGAAGTCCCTTGGCCGCATAGGTTCCTCGAATACGACGACGCAGCGAGTCGTAAATACCCTCCGACTTGTCTTCCTTACCACCACCAGCGGTCTGGTGGCCCTTTCTCTGCTTGGCGAAGAAGTTACCCTCGTCCATCAGAGCAGCCCAGACGTTCAGTCCCAGCGCGGCGCCTTCACTCGAACCACCGGCGATGATGACGATGTCCTTGCCGGGGAACCGAATCTCTTCTTTCGTGAACTCGTAGCGCCCCTTCCAGAAGGGGGAGAGCGCCATCTTGGCGACGATGCCCTTGAAGACAACTCGCTGAGCGGCTTCCTTGGTGTGCGAGATGGGGACGATGTGGATGGTTTCACCACGACCCAGGCCAAGTGTGTCGGTTGGTCGCTTGAGGCAATAGAGCTCGTAGATGATCCGGAGGAGGGCGGTGGTGGAGAAGTAGTCCTTTCCATTCAGCCCCACCGAGTCGAACCGGTGTTCGATGAGAACACGCCGGATCGGTCGGTGGGATTAGCCTCCTTTCCGTAGTGAGTAGAGACAGCGAAGTTCCCGGCAGAGGGAACAGTCATACAGTAGACGTCCCCTCGACCTATCTTCTCGACGCTTACCACGTAGTGGTTACCGACGAGCTCGCATAGGTCTGCCCAACACAGCCCTTCTCGTTTCAGTGTGTTGTAGATGGTCTTCTTGCTCACGCCCAGCCGGGCCGCAGCTGCCCTGGTGGTGGTTGAGCCGGCGTCAATGGCGGCGCGGATGGTGTCAACAGTCAGCTTGAGCTTTGGACCAGGCGGGTTATCCGGGTCGACCTTATTGGTTCTCCCTCGCCCGTAGGTTCGGCCAAAGACGTTGCGGGTGGTGAGCCCGGCGTCCTCAATAGCTTTCCTCACACGGTTGGCAGAACACCCGAGGTAGTCGGCCGCCTCCTTGATGGTTTTCGCCCCGCATCGCCTTATCGCATCAACCGTTATGTCAGTTCTGGTGACTACAGACATCTCACGGTTACGAGTAGCCATGAGCTCGGCGAACGCTGCCTTAGCCTCATCTGACCTATTGGTCCAGGCGACCTTACCCATGTCGCTGGCCTTCTCGGGCGACATGAGCTCTCGGCTCACCGCAGACTGATGGGCACGGTTCTCATCGGCGTTCGGGCCGTTCCATCTTTCGCGATTGCACGCCCGCAGGATCTCGATGACATCCTGTGCGCGCTCCGGATTAGCCTCAGCCCAGCTACTCCACTGCTCGGCGTGTAGCCGTTGATGATCCAACCATCGTAGCCATTCAAGGTTTTCTGGCGTGTTGTCTAGCTTGTTGAAATTGGCGTGATGAATTGTGTCTTCATCGCCATCGCACTTGTCGCACAGCCTTCTCGCCACTACGCGATGCGTGTATTCCCAACTGCCATCAAGCAGTTGGATTCTCTCGTAGCCATTGATGGCGTCACCACTTGAAGAAGACGACAGGACGGCATTGAATGGCATGATCGAGTCGCCGGGCGTCATGTCTCTGATCATGCGCTTACGACCGTCTCGCAAGACCATCTGGTGGCGAGCATTGCCTATGAAGCTGGTTCCATCCTCTAACGTGACTCTGAAGTAGTCATCTACGCCCGTTTTACGAGGCTCTATGGCCTTGGCCGGAACGACGTCTCCGTCCTTGTAAGAGTAGACCCAGTAAGGCTCCGGGTTGCACTTCCAGCGATCAGCTAGCTCCTTGATCGTCGGGGTAGTCCCGTCGAGAAGAGGCACTCTGGTATCCGGGTGGAGGCATAGGATGCACTCGGCGTAGTCGCCCTCGAAGAACTCGATCATGTCCTCCTTGAGCTTGGGCCACAGGGTGCGGGCCGTCTCGCCGAGGTAGTATTCGTCGTTGACCCACTGCGAGATTGGGACGGGCGGCCCGGTATCTGGGTCCCACTCCAGCCGCTCTGCGGCGTCCATGACCTCCTGGTTCTGCTGAGTGGCAAGCTCCTGAATCAGAACGTCGAGAGCTGCCCGCTCCTCGTCAGAGAGGTTAGCCACCTCAGCGGCGATCAGAGCGCGAGCCTCTTCGACAGGTCGATGGCTGCGAAAGCGCCCATTTGAGTAGGAGATCATAGGTTAAGTTCCTACTCCGGATCTGCTTCCGAGGTCTCAGGCGCATCAGTTACCACCGAGCCATCGACATCGATGGTGTTCGCCTCGTCGACGGCGACCTTGAGGATCCTCTCGGCCAGCCCAAGGAGTCGGTGGCGCGAGTTAGCGTTGTCGAGGGCGGCGAGCGGGTGACCCTCACCAAAGCGATCGGCGAACGTCGGCTGGTGGTCGACCCGGGCGCGGATCTCGATACCGGCCTTCGGCAGGTAACCAGTCTCCTGGAGGATACGGGTCTTGGTGCTCAGCGTCTTGGTGATGATGTCAAGAAACTTCGCCTTCTCGCCGCCGCTCTTCGCCATGGCGTATTCCTGGAAGGCGGCCGCCGTTACAGCATCGAGCTTCTGAACCGTTGTTCCGAGCTCGATGTTGGCGTAGTCAGGGCTGTCCTTCATCCTTCCGACGCGCTCGGCTACCTTTTCCCTCCAGAACTTAACGTCTAGCGCGATTGTGGAACGAGTCACACTAAGAAGATTCGCCATCTCCGTCTGAGGGATCTCCTGGCACATCATCTCCCAAACGTCACATCGCCTCCGCTCGATGGCCTGGGACGTGTGCTTTTTCCGCTTGATATCGAGCTGGTCGAACTTCTGGCGGAACTCTTCGATTGATGCCTGAGTGCTCTGGGCTCTTGCGCCCTGCTTCTTCTTCTTCTTGGCCATGTCAATCCTCACGCCAATGGCACATCACTATAGCAACAGATCAGTTCGTATCCCCCTAAGATAAGCTACATTACCTTGTTGAGGGTACTGTGGTGATGCTATCCTCTCAACATCTGAACCTCCATCAGTGATCCACGGAGCCGCTCTAATGTCTAACCAAGCTCAGATTGGACGTCGCACCGGGCGGGCATTCAACCTCCTGCGCAGCATCAATGAGGGCGCGGGACGCCCGCTCGGGGCATACATCAGTGAGGGCCGATCGCGCGGAGTGCCCGCACGGCTGAGCGAAGCTATCGCACGGACCGCTCTAGTGATGCTCCAAGAGGCCCGGAAGCCGATGTCCGACGAAGAGCTGGAGGCCGCTCGCGCGAAGCGTATGCAGGCCAAGGCGGGCCGGAACGAGAAGCAGCGTAATAAGGCGCGAGGAAAGGCGGCCGCCGAGCGGGCGGCCGGCAAGAAGCCGAAGAAGGCGGCCCTCTTCAAGACAAAGGAGGGATACGAGGACGAAGAGCTCGACACTACTCGGCGGAAGCTCAAGATTCCGGACGCAGAACGCGAGGAGCTGAAGAAGAAGGATCAGGAGAGACGAGCCAAGAAGCCCAAGAAGGCGGCCGCACCGAAGCCTCCGAAGGGTTCAGGCGACGGAGACGATCCTCGGCCGCCTGCGCCGCCCGAAGCGCCTGCCCAGGCAGCCGCCGGTGACGGTCCGACTGACGCTCGCAGCGAAGCTGACAAGCTGAAGAAGATCAAGTCGCAGCTGAACAAGCCGAAGTCGAGGGCCAAGGGCCCCTTCGAATACGCTAAGGGCGCCGCAGGTCTTCAGCAGATGCGCAAGCGCAGGGAACAGGGCAAGGTCGGATCCGGTGAGGAGACGGAGACCACCATTCCGAGCGGAAGCGACGCCAGCGTCCACGACAAGATCGACGCACTTCACCAGATGATCCAGGACCTGACGCAGCATGTGACTCAGGGTCGGACGTCCGTTCGCACCCACAGCCCCAGTGCCAGCCGGCGCTGGGACTCACAGCTTCACCCCGAGGACGACATCTCCCCAGAAGAGTTCGCCCAACACCAGGAGCGTCGTAGGGCGGACCTTGACTGGCACGAGAAGGAGCGACTGCGTCGCGGAAAGAGCCGCTCGATGGGCGCCAGGGGCGGTCCCATGCGGGATTACCACAGCCCGGGGTCCCACGATCGTCAGGGAGACTTCGAGCCGGCTGCGCTACGCTCGAAGGTGAGTAAGCTTCGCCGCGAGCGAATGAAGCATCCTGAGACGCGCGACCGCGACCACGACACGGCCAAAGGCCACTTCATCCGCAAGCGCGAGCGTGACGACAAAACCGGCCACGTGCGCATCACGGACGAGCACCCCGAGCACAAGGGTGACAAGGGCGAGGACGACAAGAAGAAGTCGTCTTGGGCCGGTCACTACAAGGATCCTGAGACGGGCGAAGTCAAGCACGGCTCTGGCGACAAGGACAAGGCGAAGTTCGCGAACGCGACCACGTTCGGCGCCACCGACGACGATGCGATGCTGCACACCGACAAGGACAAGGAAGGGTCACGCGGCTCGGCCGATGACGACGAGTTCGCTCTCAAGGGCGACACCAAGAAGGACCCTCGCCAGAAGTGGTATCGGGTCTCGAAGGAGGGCGGTTACGCATCCGCTATGGGCTCTCTGCGAAAGGCCTACGGCAAGGGCGGTGACACCAAGGAGAAGGTGCTCAACAAGGTGCAGAGCACTGGTTTCGTTGACCGCAAGGGCCACCAGATCGATGTTCGCCCGACCGGTGACCTCAATACTGCACGCGGCAAGTGCGACGGAGCGAAGGGAGAGGCGCTGAAGTCCCGCAATCCGAAGGAGCACTACCGACTGTGCAAGGGCTCCCACGACGGTCCTGGCGGGACTAAGAAGGGTCGTAGCGAATACACGCAGGGCTTCAACCCGCAGCACGACGATGCGAAGAAGCTCAAGGCCCGTCATGCGTCCGCCGAGAAGGGCAAGAAGTGGTCGAGTCGGGGCTAACTACATGGACTAAGGCAGTTCTCATCCCCGTTGAAGATCTGGTCCTCTGTGACTGGAACGTCAACGAGATGGAGCCCATGGAGTTCGCGGCTCTGCTTGACGCGGTCCGCGACGAGGGCTTTGATGAGCCTGGTCAAGTCATCCCCATCACTGACGGTGATGACGCCGGGAAGTATTTGCTACTCGGCGGTGAGCACAGGAAGAAGGTGTGCCTCGCCCTCGAAATGACGCACATGCCCTGCGTCATCAAGGACCACCTGTCCGACGCCGACGAAGAGACGCTCATGATGTGGAGCGTCCGCCGTAACGGGATCAGAGGCAAGATCAACGAACAGCGGTTTGCCGAGCTCCAGAAGCGCATCACTGGTCGCGGGAGGGTATCTGCGGAGGCGGCCCGCCGTCGGATGTTGGTCCGCGAAGAACGCTACGAGCAGATGAAGCAGCGCTTCACCCCTGAGGTCATCGAGGCGATGGTCGAGGAGGAGAAGAAGGCGATCGGCGACGGCTCGTCCGGTTCCAGGTCACCATCTGAGAAGGTCAACGTCGGGGCGTCTCCGGACAAGCGGCGGCCGCCGTCTGACGACGATGAGGATGACGACGACGGCATCGAGACCCAGCCCGGCAAGGGCAAGAAGAAGGCGTTTGCTGACCAGCGAGCTCTCCTCACCTCGCTGAAGGCCTTCCAGCAGGACGTGCTCCAGCAGAGCGCGGACACCTGCACACAGGGCTACCTCTACTTTGGGATCGCCGGACACACTCACCTTGTCGTGAACGAGTCGCCGGCGCTCAACAAGCTCATCGGCGAGCTGGTCGAGTGCTGCAAGGCGAACTCGGACAACATCAACGAGTTCTTGACCAGCGCGATCAAGAAGGAGCTTCCCTCATGGCAGTAGATGTTGGCGCGCTGATCGCCGAGTCCATCGACTCCTACTACGTGTCCTCGACGACCGAATGGCAGTCGTGGATCAAGGAGCAGTACGACCAGCTCATCGAGCGGGTGAGGAACAACGTCCTCTCCGAGACTTTCAACCCTAAATACAAGGGTCACCCTGACTACCGCAGTGGTTACAAGTCAGGGTGGAAACGCCACCAAGATGGTGGCGACGCGACACCGCCGCCCGCTGACCAACTCAAGACTCCTGTGAAGGACTACAACGCCTACTCGGCAGGCTTTGTCGACGGACACGGCGGATCCACCAAGGGACAGGAGATCCTCAATACAGCCAAGACCGATCCCGCCGCTGCTAAGCGCGCCGCCATCAAGCACTTCGTCAACCCCTACTTCGAGAACCATATCCAGAACGCATTCGCGAAGAACCCGGACTACCTTGACACTGACAAGGCCGAGGCGGAGCAGGCGTGGTACATGGACAATTCAGGTGAGCACGCTATGCACCTGATCAACAAGTACAACGAGAATGCGCACCTCGATGACGCTGCGCACGTGGATGATGACACCAGCCATCCTGGAGACATTCACGATGAGCTGGGTCGGATGTCCAGGGGGGCACACCCGTACTTGGCGCTGCGAAAGCAGACGGCAGAGAAGAAGGCCAGAGCCGCAGCCGAGGCGGCGGGCGTGGGCCACACGTCTCTTAGTACCGGAACTGGTCGGGGCGTCCACACGGACCGTGCACCTCTGATGGCTTACAAAGAGAATCTGGAGCAAGATCTCTTTGGGCCCGCAGCAGTCAACAGCCACAACAGGCACCGTGCCAGCGGCGGCCGCGATGGTCGGCATGACCCGATCATCCAAGAGTTCCGAAATCGTGATCACTCCGTCCCGGGAGAGGGTGTCGATCCGGAAAGGCACGACGGCCACGCGGCGGCCCAGCAGCACGCCCATGATATATGGAAACGATCGATCATCGGCCAGCTGGATGATCTGGCGCAGGCGCCTGAATCCGGCGATTGGGCGTTGCAGCCCTTGGGCCTGCCCGCGCTTCAGCCGCACCCTGAGCACGACGGTTTCCTACACGCGCCGAACACGGCGGATGCGAGCGTTAAGTTCGACCCGGTCCAATACGTCAAGGATCGTATGGATCACGGATGGTACGTGAGAGGGAGCGATGTGGCGGCCCGCCAAAAGCAACTCCCTGACTATCACTCCCCCAAGAAGTTCAAGGATTCTGGCGGGCAGACTGTGATGGTTCGACACCCTCACGAGGGCAAACTCAACGGGGCATTAACGTCGCTGAAGAGTTGGCTCAACGGCATGATCCCAGAGTTCGCACCTGACCACGAGATGTGGGGGCATCACGATGGTCTCCACCAGATTGCGAAGGGTAATGAGCTAGATTACCTTAATCCTGTAGATCGTAGGCTCCCCGTCGGCGGAGTTCGCGCTCGCGAGTTGAAGAAACTCGCCGGGCACAAGATCAAGCTGGACCCGTCCAAGGTAGCCCAGCGCGGAGAGCGTGGGGCCCACAATAAGCGCCGCCGAGTTCCGGCCCCAGAGGAGGTCGTCGACTGGGTCCTCAACATCGTGGGCAACTGGCTCCAGGAGCACGTCAGTCTCGACGAGAGCCTTCTTCCGGCCATCAAGGAAGACATCTACTCACGGGTCCAGTCGACCTACGGCCATCTGTTTGAGGTGGAGTTCAGCGTCTAATGGGCTACCTGTCGGACAACCTACCGCCGCGTCGAGATCAGATCGTGGAGTGCCCAGCGCTCTACAAGCTGGTCCTTCGTGTCCGACACCGAGACAAGTTCTACGCCATGGTGGCCGCCGAAACGGACGAGACCATCGGCAAGATCATCAGATCCGTGGTGCCAGACCCCGAGGACTGGCAATATGGAGGTGGCCGCCTGCCTGGAGGCGTGCCCAAGGGGTTCGTCGAGTTCCGCTTCCACATCCCTGGTCAGCGGTCTCGGGCCCAGGAAGAGCTGAGATTCAAGGGCTATTACACCGAGACTCGGGATGAGTAGTCGTAGAATGGTGACTTGTGCATCAACTGAGTTACCATGGCTGATGTAACTTACAGCGAGTCTGAGGTAAAAGAATGAGCAACTCGAAGTTCAGCACTGCTGCGGCCGGCTTCCGTCGCCGTCTGTCCGAAAACTCGCCACTCGAAGGTCCGGTCAAGGGCTTCAACCGGTTTGCCCGCGACATGAGTCCGGCAACCCGTGAACTCGTGCTCCGCGCCCGGATGCCTGAGATCATGGCGTTCGCAGAGGACCGCCGAATCGATCCGGCTGTGGTCGCCGGTGCCGTCGAGGCAGCGATGCGCCTTGGTCGCATTCCCGACCTGGGGCTCTACGGGCTGGCCGGGGACGAGGCGCTCGCGGTCAAGGACTTCGTCGCGACCGCCATGCTCGGCCTGGAGTATGAGCTCAACCAAGGCCTTCCCGTGCTCACCGAGGACAAGTCCAGGCAGCACAAGGGTTACGCCGACCACTACCGCAAGTTGGCCCAGGCTCACGCGCAGGCAGTGGACTTCCACGACAACGCGTCGAAGGAAGCCAATCGAGAGGGGCGGCCATTCACCGCCGCTAAGCACCAGGGCAAGATCGCCATGCTGAAGCAGCTTCACATGTCGCACGGCTCGCTTGCGGACTACCACGACTGCGAGTCAGAGCGATGCGCCAAGGAGGCCGCCGCCCGTTCTGCCGTCCCCACCGGCGCAGGACCGACCAACGTCGATCAGCCCACCGGTCAGCCCCAAAGGACCGCGCACCCGGCTCAGGGGTCTACCGCCGCCCAGCGCCAGGAGGTTCCCTCCCAGCAACGCCACGAGGCGACATCGAGCGCGGCGCTGTCCGCGATCATGAAGCCGGTTGGTTCTGGCGGTGCCTTCCTTCAGCGCGAGCCATTGGGCTTCCTTGGTGGCCGCAATCGGAAGCGCGCCAAGGATCAGGCGGATGAGGTCAAGTTCCGCAACGAGCAGGCGAGAGACGAGGCCGCCCGCCGCCGGTCCAAGTCGGCGAACGGTTTCTTCCAGCGCACCACGATGATCGAGGACATGCTCGAAGAGGCGGAGAAGGACAGCAAGAAGAAGAAGAAGGACAGCAAGAAGAAGGCGGCCAAGGCCCCCTCCGAGCGAGAGCTCGGCCTCAAGGCTGATCCCGACAAGGTCGATCTCACCGTCGCGAACGCGAAGGTGGCCGCCCTCTTCCAGGCCTTGGGCCACAAGATGGACCACGCCTGCGCCAAGGTCGAGAAGAAGGACAAGGTCAAGGACACGTGGTCCAAGAAGCTTCACGCTGCCTGTCTCAAGAAGGGCGGTCCGGCCGCCTACCACGAGGTCGTCAAGTCGTCGCTCGGTGAGCCCTGGATCCGAGACCAAGGCTTCGTAGACGAGGCGGCCCAGCTGACTCACCTGTGGCAGACATCGATGTCTGCTGAGACGGAGTCGACGGTCAGCAAGGCATCGGCAACCACTCCCGAACCTCTGGTCTTCACGATCAATCGCATGATCGACATGGCTCAGGGGCGTGGCTCTATCTACTAGGGGCCAGCAATGGGCTTGTTTCTTGGACCATTTTCGGGGCACGCGGTAGGCGGTGGCGGAGGGACTGGTGGTCCCGGGGCCACTACGCCTCCTCCTGGTATGGG
>Ga0307376_10001833_pt1 | contig 21932 bp, 34 predicted proteins | sample TR2MG_FD_202536 | JGI IMG/M metagenome (GOLD analysis project Ga0307376, IMG submission 202536) | Soil microbial communities from Risofladan, Vaasa, Finland - TR-2 | ecosystem: Environmental > Terrestrial > Soil > Coastal area > Acid sulfate soil | place: Finland: Risofladan, Vaasa | collected...
GTCATCGTCGGCAACGACTGGCGGCTCGGCCAGCGTCCGAAATACCGGGACTTCGACTGCGTGAAGCTCGCCCAGACGAACCACCGACAGCACGGCAAGTCCGTCCGGACGGTGTGGGCGATCAAGCTCAAGCCCGAGTTTCAGCCAAAACCTGTGTTCGAGGGATACGACGATTTCCCCCTAGGAGATATGACATGAGCCGAGAAAAAATGACCAAGCACTTTGGACACGCGGGCCCCTACTTCCTGCCCGTCATCCACGTCGAGAACAAAAAGGCGGAGCTTTCACTCCGGCGATCGGTCGATGCCGGTGCTGATGGGGCTTTCCTCATCAGTCACTCGATGGGGCACAGGGCGTTCGTAGAATACGCCAAGGTGCTCGCCGACGAGTTCCACGACCACCTCTGGTTGGGGATCAATTGCCTCGGGCTCCCTTCTTACGGGGTCCGGGAAGCCATTCCGTCGGATCACATTCGGGGCATCTGGGCCGACAACGGCAATATCTACGAAAACGGCCCGACACCGGCCGCCGCCATGACCACGGAGTCCTTGAGGGGCTGGAATGGTCTGTACTTCGGGGGCACCGCGTTCAAGACGCAAAGGAGGGTCGACACGAATCTTCTGAGGGACTTGGCAACCCTCGCGGCGGTGAACATGGACGTGGTGTGTACCTCGGGGCCTGGTACGGGCTCCCCGCCCAACGTCGAGAAGATCCGGTTGTTGCGGGAGGGCTGCGGGAACCATCCGCTCGCCATTGCCAGCGGGATCGACCCGGAGAACGTCGGGCCGTTCCTCCCCCTGGCTGATGCGTTCCTGGTCGCGACCGGGATCTCGGAGAGCTTCGATCTCTTGGATGCCGCCAAGACGAAGGAACTGGCGGCGCTAATCCGGGCGGCTCGGAAAGCGGGCTAAAATCGTCAGCCCTCCGAGTAGTCTCCTCGGAGAGGAGGCTGCCATGGAGCGTAGTAAATATCCCCGCAGTTTTCATTTCCCCTTTTCGCCGGGCGCAACCTCCGACGACAAGATGCTCTCCAGCGTCGAACACTTCGTCGGTAGGGAGATCGTCGTTAGTGAAAAACTCGACGGGGAAAACACCACCATCTACCCCGGCGGCTACACGCACGCCCGGAGCCTCGATAGCCGGAGCCACCCTTCCCGCGATTGGATGCGGGCGGAAGCGGCTCGGATCGGCCGAGACATCCCCGAGGGGATCAAGGTCACTGGAGAAAATTGCTTCGCCGTCCACTCAATTTCGTATTCGGCGCTCCCGGCCTACTTCATGGTTTTCGGGATGGTCGAACACACTCCAGTTCGGGTAGAAGGATCAAAGCCCGCTCGGCGGCTTAGTGGCCGAGACGGGATGGTCGAGGCGGAGACGGTCCTCGATTGGGACACCACGGTCGCCTACGCCGAGATGTTGGGCCTCCACATGGTCCCTGTGCTCTACAGGGGGCCCTGGGACGAGGCTGCGGTCAAGGCTTGCTACACGGGCACCTCCCGCTGCGGCGGCATCCAGGAGGGCTACGTGGCTCGTCTGGCGGGGTCCTTCCCCGTGTCCGAGTTCGGGATGTCCCTAGCTAAGTACGTGAGGGAAAATCATGTACTAGAAGGCGACGACCACTGGATGCACCGGGCGGTCGTCCGAAACGGTTTGGCGGGCTAACCACCGCCCCTTGCCGGGTAGGTCAGGCATGGGGCACTACGCCGACGACATCTACGACGGGCTCGACGACTGGTCGGGATTCAAGGTCTGGTCAACCGTCGTGAACCGGAAGACGGGGCTCGTCCTCAAGTACGCCCTCGGCCCCCGCAAGGCTGTCCTGCACGCCTATGCTCAGTATCAGGTCCGGGATCAGAGCCTCCGTGACTACTGGGAGAAGTACGGGCATCTCCTAGTCGAGACCGAGACCGAATGGCAGATGGGCGACTTCTACGTCTTGCGGTCCCGCAAGGCGACCAAAGAAGCCGAGCTGAAACGGAAGAGGAAGCCGAAGCCGGTTCCGCCGGGCCAGGGGAGCCTCTTCTAGCCCGGGGCCGGGTGCGGTAGTCTTCCTATCCGAGTCCTTCGGTAGGACTCGCAATGTCAGAAAAGCAACTCCATCGAGCATTGATTCGCCTTGCCCACCGGAAGCCCGAGCTTCGTCGCCATCTCGTTCCGATCCTACGGAACGCGGCGACCACTCCCGAGGGTGCTAAGGCTGAGTTCGGGCGCTACAAGCAGAAGCACCCAGAAACGAAAAAGACCCCTGCGGATTTCCTCGACAAGTCCGAGCCCAAGCCGGAAGGCAAGCCCAAGCCCTCGACAAAGGCGGTCGAGGACGCCTGGTTCGAGAAGGGCGAGAAAGACGAGAAGGGCGGGAAGGCGCAGAAGGCCAAGAAAGCCCTTGGTGCGTTCCTGAAAACAGTCAAGGGGCTTTCCCCCCAGATCAAAGGGAAGCTGGAAAAGGCCCCCTCTCAGGTGCAGCGGCTCGTCTCGGATTCCGAATTCCGCTCCCAGACGCTCAAAAAGTCTGCGAAGATGATCGCCAAGGGTGCCAAGGGCACCGCAAAGAGGCTCGCTGGCTCCGCCAAATCAGAGGTGAAGGAGCTGAAGCACGCAGCCAAGGCGTCGAAGAAGCTCTTCAAGGTTCCGCCGCCTCCTGGGCCGTTCACGAAAGAGGACAAAAAAGCGTTCTACGCGGCGGGTGCCTATGTCGCTGGTGCGCTCCTATCCACAACTCCGATGGGTGCGCTCACCAACGTAGGGATCTCTTTCGCCAAACACGTCTCGATCAAAGCCGTCCACGAGGTCCTGGACCAAGGCTTCTTGCATTTCGAGTGGGGCGAGAGCCTGTTGCACGCGGCCCATATGATCACGGGCGCTGAGGGGAGCGCCGAGGATCGAGATGTCGAGACCCTCATCGAGGGTCTTACCCTGATGATTTCCGAGACATTGAAGAAGGGTATTTCGGACGAGGAGATGAAAGAACTCCTCGCCGGGAAAGACTGAGACGCCCGGAAACCCTGCTGTCACTAATCTGTTTATCGCCACATCTTCGGTAGACGCCTCAAAGGAGCACCCATGTCAAAGTTGAAGTCCGCCCTCATTCGGCTAGCCCACGCCCACCCCGAGCTTCGAGGGGATCTACTCCCCCTCCTCGCTCCCGGAGGGAGCCTCCAGAAGACCGCCATCACGAAGGACACCGAGGACTTCACCACATGGGCGATCATGCGGGACGATCGGATCAACCCCAATGAGGCCGAGAAGTTCTTGGAGAAGCTCGGACTCAAGAGGAGGGACTATGACCCCAACGCCCCGAAGCAGCCGTCGAAGAGGGGCCAGCCCCTCCTGAAGGGGGAGCGGGTCGAGGTCAAGGCTCAGGAGAACAGCAATCCCCTGAACGTGGATGTGTGCAAGCAGTTCGACAAGCAGGACGGATACGTCACGGATGTCGGGTCGGACTTCGTCGTCGTCGATTTCCGGGGCCCCCGGGGCGGTCTCGGTCGATTCGAGGGCAGCAACGGCACGGGCAAGAAGAACGGCCTCTATCGGTACACGGACCCCCTGGAGAACGCCCCGACCAGGAAGATGATCGAGGTGGTCTACATCAGCGACAAGGACAAGCCCAAGAGCAAGAACAACCTCCGGATCGTCCAGGAGTACGTCGAAGAGGGCCTCCAGAAGGGCGAGTCTCGGTCGAGCCAATACTACAGCGGGCTTCCCCGCTCGATGGGGAAAGGCAAGGACGGGACGTTCTTCTTCGCCATGATGTCCCAGCAACGGGGCGGCTACCGGGCTTTCAACCCCCAGAAGGGCCAGCTCCTCTACATCGGCCAGCTCAACCAGCGGCCCGGTGCATGGAAGGGTGAATTCGCCGCTCTCCAGGCGAAGGCGGGCGAAGGCGAAGAGTAGCCCTTCCGGGGGAACACTCCCTGAGCCATGTCCAAGAAACAGGGGCCGTCTTTCCAATGGGGAGGTTCCCGAGGGGGAGACACGGCTTTTGAGCAGCAACTCAAGCGTGGGGCTGAGAAGATCGTAGCCGCTGCCGAAGGCAAAATTTGTGGCGACTGTGCATGGTACACCGGCACTTCCTGTCTGACGAATACGAGCACATCGACGGGCCTGAGCCTGGAGATCACGGATCCCGGGGCTCCGGCTTGCTGCTCGTGGGAAGAGGCCAAACCCCGAAAGGGTGAGATCGCACTACATCGGTACGGTCGCGGGTAAACGGATCGTCGTCCATGCAATAGCGGGCGCACCAGCCTTCGGAATCTAGCTCCCCGCCACACTTCGAGCAGAAACCCGGTTCGGTCATTTCTTCCCCTTCTTCGACCAGTCGTAGGACCGGAAACCGTGGATGGTGTAGTTCGCCTCCCGCTCCTTTTCCTCCCGATACTCCACCATGGACTGTTCATCCCGTTCCCCGTGCGCCTTCTGGCACTTGGCAAACTCGGCTTCGAGCACCTTGATCCGGGGCCGGGGCTTCATCCCCTTGGCGGCCTTGAGCAGATCCTTGAACTCGTGGTCGTAGTGGAATCTCCGCCCACTGATCCGGAGGGCCAGGATGAGCCGGTTCTCGGGGGTCATCTTGTGGGTCAACCGCCACTTGTCCCACTCGATGACCTCGGCCAGGGTGTTGTCCCGCATGGGCCGGGTGAGCCGGTGGTGCAGGCCGTCCTTGAGGAACCAGTCCCGAACAGGGTCAGTCCCCTCACGGGCGTACCTGCCGCCGTACAGGGCCTCCAAGAGGCGGTTCAGGACGTAGGCCCGCCCGTACACCTCGTTGTGGACGAACACGCCGTAGCACGCTCCCAGGAGGTCTGAGACGATCTTGCTCAACCCCTGGAGTGATGCCGACAGCTTGTCGTTGTACCTGCGCAGGGCATACACGATGGCCTCGGCCCATCCGTAGATGTCGAAAACCGCCTTGAGCGCATCACCGCCTTCGGCTTGCCCGATGAGCCCCCGGGCATCGAGGAAGGAATCGAACGGGTTGAAGGGGTCATCTCTGCCCAAGTCGTCCAGGTTGACACGGCTGGGGTCGTCTCGATGCGAGTCGCACAGGCCGACGATCGCCGCACTCCAGGCCCCTTCCGGTCCCTTGACCGGGGAATCGGCATCCCCGCCCAGCATCCAGAAGACGGGGTTGCTTTGGTTCCCGAGGAAGGCGTGCCAGAGCTGGTCGGCCAGAGCCTTGATCCGGGCAACCCCGGTGCCCGTGTAGGTGAACTTGTCCCCTTCGGGCATCTCGGCGGCGACCGCTGTCAGCCGGTGGATCGACCAGTAGAGCTTCGAGATCCGTTCTTCGTTTGAGAGTCCCATTAGAGGTTTCCGTTCATCTTCATCCTGAGGTAATCCCAGGGGGTGCAGTTCATGTCCGAGGACCACCCAGCTTCCCGGGCGACCTTCTCGAATTCGGTGAGGGAATCGGCTCCGCCGTCGTCTACCGAGACGGAAAGGGTGCCTTCTGGATCCGACTGGATCTCGGCCACCCACTCCTTGTCCCCATCCCAGACGTGTCGGGTGAGGATGAGGGGATCCTGAAAGAGCGATTTCAGGACGGCCTTGGTATCCCCCTTGATGATGGCGTCGAAGGTGATCGTCACTTTCGTTTCGGGCTGGGGCATGACTTCTCCTACTCCGTTGGGGTCTTTTTTCGTAGGCGGGATCAGCACTCCGAGGTGATGCCCCGCTCACGGCCGACGATCAGGGCGATTTGGTAGCATGTCCAACGGTCGGATCCCCCGAACTGGGCGGCGACCCGCTCCTTCTCGATGATGGCGAACAGTTGATGGTTCGTCGCCTGCTCACAGAATCGGCGGAAGTCTTGTTCTTCGTCTTGGGTCATGGTTACTCTAGATCGAGTACTTGGCCTTGAGCCGCTCGTACTCGGCTTTCTCCTGCCTTTGCCTGGCTTCGGCATGGGCCTTCATTTCGTCGAGCCTGGCCTGCCTCTCGCGTTCGATCTCTCGCTGGGCCTTCCGAGCGGCTTCGACCCGCTCGTACAGCTCATCGGAGATGTCCCCGCCACGGATGGACCGGCAAACGTGGGCGTCGGGGATGTTGCCGTTGCCCATTTTGTGCCCCTTCACGAGGTGGTCGAGGGCCTGCTCCCGGGCCTCGGCATCGTCGGAGGCGTCGAACTCGTAGCTCTCGAAGATCCCCGACTCCCACAAGTCCCCACCCCGGTACTCGTCATCGGTGTGGTAGACGACGATGTACTCGTACCCGATCTCGTCGCCGGTCAGGGCTTCCTCGACCTTTCGGAGCACGGCCCCGAGCTGGGTAACGAGGCACTCGGGCTTGTGATCCTCATCGTCCCAGCGGGAAAGACCGCAGTCGGGGCAGTCGGCGGACTCGGGACGCCACCGCTCGATGTCCTGTAGGAGGAGTTCGGCGGTCTGTAGGATCTTGACTTTGTCGTCGGTAGACATGTCTAAGTTCCTTTACTCCGCCCGGCCCGAAAGCCACTCGGAGACACGCTGTTTGGAGCCCCAGCACCCTCGATCGACAAACCCGTCGAGGAAGCACACGATCCGGGAGAGTCCCGCCCTGGAGTCGTTGTCGCCCCGTCGAACGGCGTCCACCAAATCGTTACTCAGGACGGCGGTCAGGAAATGCCCTGCCGGGTAACGGTGGATCAGGTAGTTGATCAGGCCGTTGTGGAGGTGCGGAGGCACCTCGCACGCGACCATTTTCTCTCGGAGGATTGCTTCGTCCATGATGTTCTCCTAGCCCTCGGCCCGCTTGATGATGGCCTTCCGGGTCTCCATCCATCGGGGGCCGTCCTTGAAGTACCCGCCCGAAACGTACTTGCGGTAGCGGTCGCCCTTTCGGACCTTGCCGTCCGCGTGGTCGCGGCGGGCGACGTGGACCGAGGACGTGGAAAACGTCTCGATTCGGGGCTCGCTCCCGCAGAGAGAGCATGTTCCGTCCCTCATAAACAGGTTGTGCCCGCACATGCAGTCCCCGTGGGGCTCCTCTTCCATCCGATCATCGAAATCGTGGAGGTAGGCCCGTTCGCAGCGGAAGTCAGGCTCGTCGTATGCCTTGTCAATGTCGAACATCTTGCTTCTCCTACTCCGTCCTCGGGGCTGTTTAGCCCTTTTTATCGCCAAACGGCCCGGCCGTTTTCGTCGAGCTTGACCTTGTGGACCGTCAGGGTCCGGGGGCCACCCTCGAAGTACCCAGCCGTCACGGTCCGGCGGTAGCGGTCGCCCACCTTGATGTCTCGGCCGTGGTCCTTGCGGGCCACCTGAACCGTAGTCCTGGTGAAAGACTCCACGTACTCCCCGGTGCCGCAGCACCGGCAGGTGTAGTTCGAATCCCAGTCGCACTCCCCGCACTTGCAGGGCTCGGTGGGACCCTCGTAGCAATCGGCGAGGGAGGGCATGTCGTATTCGCTGCGTCCGAACATCTTGCCTTCCCGACCCGGAAAGGGGGTTAGTTTAGCCCCAAAAAACCGGAAAATCTCTTTCGTGGGCTAAACGGGGCTGGCTTCCGGGTGGGGTGTGCAGATGACGAACACCGACACCACCACAGCCGCCCTCGTCAAGCTCCGGGGTTGCCTCGTCGAGGCCGAGGGCCGCCTTGAGGCGGCCCTGGAAGACCTCCCCGACGCCCCGAGCGGCGCTTGCCGCCACGCATGGGCCGAGCACTGCGACCGGCTGGAGGCCGATGTGAGGTTCCTCAGGACACTCCTGGCCTAGCACCAGGGGCGCACGGGTCGGCCGAAAGGCCAGAAAGAGAGACGGGACAATGGCTAAGACACGAGTGGTTCGATATCGAGACGGTGAAAAGTGGGCCGTCGCACGTCATCGTACTCAGTCAGCGACATCTGCAGACGCTCAGGAACGTGCAATCGAACGTCGCGTTCGACAGGCGGCTCGTCGAGTTATTCGCGAAGCCTTGGCGGATCTGGGCTAAACGGGCTCAAGCCCAAAGTGGAGAAGGAGATGACGATGATGATGCGAATCCTGCGAGGCGTTTCTGGTTCCGGCAAGTCCATCATGGCGGCGGAGATGCCGCAGGCGGTGGTCGTCTCCGCCGACGACTTCTTCATGGTCGACGGCAAGTACCAGTTCGACGTGACCAAGCTGGGTGACGCCCATGGCTCGTGTTTCCGCCGAGCCATCGAGGCCCTCCAGGCGGGCAAGGATCTGGTGGTAGACAACACCAACTGCTCGGTGGTCGAGGTCGCTCCCTACATGCTTCTGGCGCAGGCTTTCGGAGCCGAGACGGAGATCGTTCGGATCAACTGCGATCCGGTGGTTGCCCTCGCTCGGAACACTCACGGCGTCCCCGCCAAGGCCATCGCGGCCATGGCAAAGGCTCTCGAAGAGCCCCTCCCCCTGTGGTATCCCCCGGAGCGGGTGGTCGAGGCGAAGTAACCCGCTTTCGGAGTAGGAGAGACAATCATGGCACGCAAACGCAAGACCGTAGATGTCCAGGCCATCAGGGCCAAGATCAATGCCCGACTGGCCGACGAAGCCACGGGCACCGTCCCCCGCATGGCCCTGGCGACTCTCCTGGAGTCCGTCCTGATGGACACCGGAAACTACCGTGGGTTCAACTACCTCGGGTGGTTGAACGGCGGGTACGCTGCGTGGGAGGCCGCTGGAGAGCCCGAGGACAAGGTCCCCTTCATCGGGGACGAGACCCGTCGGGTCTACTTCTGAGGGAAATCATGCGACGATCGAAGTCTCACACCCCGGCGGCCCTTGTGGCCGCCCTCAATCAGGGCGGCTCCATCTGGGAGCTGGACACCAACGATGACGGCGAAGATGACATCCTGATCGGCTCGGCCGAAGAGGTGCTGGCGGACGTGTTCCACCACTTCGAGATCGACGCCCTGCCCGAGCGGTGGGCGCTCCGGAAGCTCGACTCGGCAGAAGTTGGGAGCCTCCGAGCCGATATGCTCGAAGAGATGGGGGGTAACCCATGAACACCGCAACACCCTTCGACAAAACCAGCATCGCTCTACTCGGGGGCCACACCTTCGAGGGAGTCAACTTCACTCTGGACCAGGCCAAGCGCCTGCGAGACTTCTACGGCCTCGACCCCAACTTCGAGAAAAGGTCGGTTCAGTGGTCCGTCGAGGCCCGGGAGAAGGAGCGGGAGCGCATCGAGGCGGAGAACGAGGCCAAAGCCCCCTTCCAGACAAAGCAAATCCCCCCTCCCCTCTCCGAGGACGACAAGAGGGGTATGCTCCGCTTCTACGAGGCCGGACGCGATGTCGGGTGCTTCCGGCGAGCCCGGACGGATGGGCTCCGGGTCATGGCCTACCTCTCGAAGTTCATGGAGAAGGGGGAAGACCCGGTCCGGTTCATCCAGGGGCTCTGCGCCGACGCGGGCTACGACGCCCCCGACGAGTGGGGCGACGATGAGGACGAGGGGTAGCCGTTTTCCGGACTAACCGAAGCCTTTGCTGGGGTAGGAGAACACCATGTATCGAGGCTACACGAAGGGGATCAAGGCCAATTTCCCAAAGGGAACCAAAGTCCGGATCCGGAAGGGGACGCCCGTCCATGGGACAGCACCCGGCAAAGAGGGTACTCGCCCGGCGGGCCGAACCTACACGGTCACCGTCGATCACGTCCTGGACGGCTTCTCCCAGCGGATCGGCGTCCTCTACCGCGATGGGTCATGGCACTGGATGATCCGGGAGAAGGATCTCTACGGGGTCATGGAGCGCCGAGGGCTGCCCTACGGGACAGCCGCCGACACCGAAGCCTCCATGGAAGTCCTCAAGGAAGAGGCCCTCCGCAACTGGCGGGAGTCGCTCCAACCCGAGGCAGGCACCGAGCACGACATCTACCTGCACGTCACCAACCCGACCGTGCGTTGGGGTGGCTCCGGGGGGTACTGGTCAGACTGCGACGTCAACCTCGTCGAGATCGTGGAAGAGGACAAACCATGAAGTTCTATGTCAAGCTGGCGAGGCTCACCCGAGAGGGGAAGCTCGTTGTGGTCGAGGCTCCGGACAAGGAAGCCGTCGAGCAGAACCTCGCAGAGGTGTATTTCAAGGACGACGCCACCGAGGGCTGGCAGCCTGACACGGATTGGGCTCCCGAGGAAGGGGATCACGAGATTTCCGACGCCCCCGTGCTGGACGCGGACAAGGTGGGAGTCGTCCTGTCCAGCGAGGGCGAAGATGTCCCTTGGGACATCACCACCAAGCGGTATCCGTAGGAGCGAAGTGCTCATCGCCTGTCGAATGCTCAACGCATAACGGGTGATCTCGGGTAGAACCTACTCGATGACCAAGCCCACATGGCAAACCGTCCCTCCACCCATGAGAGGTTTCGTAGCACAGACGCTCGTGCGCCAGATCCTCCGGCTCGAAGCCGAGATCGAGGAGTGTCGCCCCTTCGTCCCGACCGAATACCAGGATTCCCTCGTGGAGAAGCTCTCGGCGTTCTCCTCGGCGTTGGCGTACCTCGGCATTCGTGTGCCCGGTCCTGGTTTGCCCTCTGAGGAGGAGCCGGGGATGCCTTGGGAGGAAATGTCTCCAGAACTTGCCCAAGAGGTTCAAGAGGCTTTGCTGGTCGAGGATGAGCGGTGGGAAGAGAGGGCGTTTGCATCCCGGCGGCGGTTCCTGCTGGCCCGGCGCGACTACTGCTCCGAGGTCAGCAACGCTTTCAAGCTGGCGGTGACGAGACTAGGATACGAGAATGCGGTCCTGCACAGGTTCCGTTGACAGGAGAGTGAGCATGGCTGGCCCCGATGACTACGACGACGATGACTACGACGACTACTACATGCCCAAGGAGCTAGACTTCGACGACTCCGACGAGGACGAGGAGGACGACGGGGATTACGATTACGAGGAGGACGACGAGGAGGACGACGAGGAGGACGACGAGGAGGAAGAGGAGGATGAAGACGAAGAAGACGAGGAAGACCTCGACGAAGAAGAGGACGACGTGTTCATCCCCCCTGATGCCTTCAACGACCTCGACGACCTCTTCGATGTTGACGGAGAGGAAAACGACTCCGAGGGGGGTTAGCTCCCTCCTGTCCCCGTGGGAACGGGTGAGAGGAGAGGATTGGGTTTTCGAGGCATCCTTCCGGTCAGAGGGTTTTTCCATATGCGCCAGGGTTTACGAACCTGAGCCCGGTGTGTTCGAGGCCGGAGCCACAGTGGAGTTCGAGGAGGACAACGCGATTTCCATCTGGTGCGATGGCCCCCAAGCGACCGCCGAATCGGCGCAAGTCTTGGCGGAGGCCATCGTTAACTGGCTTGCTGCCCGACAGCACCCGCTCGACAAGGACCCAGAACCCTGCACGCCTTTGTGGGATCAGGCACTCGTACAGAAGTTCTTTTCGATAAAAGGGTTTTCGTGAACCCCGGCGTAGGCGACCACGTCACCATTTCGGGTTTGTCAAACCGAGCAGAGATCCGCATGGGCGGATCTCTGCTCGGCTCCCGTGCCCCCTGATGACATTCGAAGGCTGGGACGATTGGCCACTAGGGCCGCCCGAGGACTAGCGGAGTTTCCGTAGGAGCGGGAGGAGATGGCGGCGCAGGTCGGGACGCTCTTGGGCGACTTTCAGAACTTGCTGTCGAAGCTCATCTTCGGCCCGTAGGATCTGCATCCAGTTGTCGTTGTCAGCGTCCTGTTCCAGTATGTAGACCATCTGACCGTGAAGCTGGGCGGTCTTGAGTGATTTGGGCTCCCAGCCTTCGCCAACCGTCTTTTTCCATGGGTTTACCCAGTCGGCTTCCGTGCCGTAGGAACCCTTTATGACATCTATATCCGTCATCACGTAGGCCATGATGTTCGAGGCACCCATGACCATGAATTCGGTTTCCCACCCCGTTTCTACCGCCCCTTCTGAGTTGATGAGTCTCACCTCGGCTTGCCCGAATTTTGAGTCCGTGAGCGGGCTCGCCCAGATGTTTTCTACGGGCACCTCGGCCCTGACGACTCGGCCGAAGCGGGTCGCGATTCCGGGTTCGCCGGACCATGAGGTGAAAGTCCGGGACGGGATGAGTACCGGATCCCCGAGATTGGGTGGCTTCGAGTCGAGCTGGTACTTGACCCCCCGGAAAAGCGTCAGGGTTTTTATCCCCGCCCACTTGAAATAGGCTTGCGTGAACGTGTACACGTCGTTGAAGTAAGTCGCGTCCTCTATCAGAGTAGAGGGGTCTTTCATGCAATCCCGCTTGTGCTGCGTCTCATCATCATTCATGTCCCATGCGGACATACCTCTCTGCTGACAGTAGGCTTGGAGGCACCAAAGGCTGCTACTGGAACCCCTCCAGTTACTCATTTTGGAACGGTGCGTCTGGTACATATCCGGGTCTCTTTTCTTGAGATCCTTCATGTAACTCAACCCCACACGGTAACCCTGTAGGAGCACCTGGAGCTTTTTCGGGTCCTTGTGTGCCTCTTCGGCTATGTAGTCGTAGCTGATTCGGGCCTCTTTCTCCCCGCCCGACCGGGAGAAATAGAACTTGTTCTTGTCTACCTCGGAGGGCAGATACCCTGACGTAGCCGCGCCCCGCGTGGCTACGAGATGCTCCTCTATGTCGGCTTCCATCTCGGCTTTCGCCGTTTGGAACATCGCCTGGTTTTTTTCGATGCGTTTGTCTACCGCGTCCTGAATCCCGAATTGAACGACGTATTTGTAGGGGTCTACCGGGGCGGGGGCCGTGGTCTTTGGCGGCTCCGCCTCGTATGACCGAGTGCCGACATCCTCACCTTTCTTGAGGATGTTGTCGAAGATTTCTTTGATTTCCGCGTCACTGAACTTGGTGTAACGATCCCCTGCTTTGACCCATTTCCCAGAAGGCCGTTTCGTATAGAACGAAATCTTGTTGCTGGGACTCTTGTAGAGGAGTGTATTCCCTATGACGGCGTCTTGTAGGTCTTTTAGACTGATCCCCCCGGCCTGCGACATTTTCGGATGAAAACCCGCCGAGATTTGGATCGGAGCCACTACGGACTCATCCAGGGGAATCACGCTGTTGAGGAGGGCAACATCAACTTCGAAGTTGATGGCGAGCTTCTGCTTGGCGATTAGGGCAGCTAGGAGCTTTTGGGTGAGCATCTCGGGGGTGAGATTTCCCCCGCCTTTCAATTGCCACGTTCCGTCCTCTTGCTTGATGTATCGTTTGTCCTCCCCCCAACTACTCATCACCTTGATGTAGGAGTACACGGGAGCCTTATCCAACTCCGCCAGTGTGGGGGGTGGAACGATTTTGATGACCTCGATCTCTTCGCCCAGTTCTACTGCGTCAGCGAGGGCTTTTGCCATCGCGATGTTCGACACGGTGCCTTTTTTGGTGGTTCCTTCATAGAAGAGGAAATTCTTGAGACCGGCGATGTACCTATAGAGAACTGCGCCGGAGTAGAATGTGATCTCCGTCCCGACAGGCAGCTTCTTCAACACCGCCCGGTTTTTTACCGTGTGCAGGAAAAACCCATTGGCCGGGCCAGCTTTCTTCGGACCGACGGCCTTGGGGAGGAGCACCTTGAGCCTGGCGTCCATTTTGCCTGCCCCAAGGGCTCCCGCGAGTCTCTTGGACATGCTTACGGTCGAGATTTTCTCGCCACTTGCGTATGCGCTGTACTCCTGGATTTTCTTGGCCGCGAAATCGCCCTTGGGGGTTTTCGATGCCGTAATGATGTTGCCCAATTCCATGAAAGAGATAAGAGCCCCGACGGGGAGATCCTTCAGGATGTCCTTGTTCTTCTCCGCATCGTCGGAGAAACCCCCCGACGTGGCCGGTGCGCCCTTCTTGATAGGGAAATCCGTCGTAGTGATGAAAGCCGCGTCGTTTACTTTTATCGTGTAGGTGATGTCTGCGGAAGGTATATCGTACCCAGAGCTGCCAGCCCATTTCCCGTTGGGTTTTTTGACCCATTTGAAGCCTTTGGAAAATGAGACCGTACTCCCCACGGGGGCTTCTTCCAGTTCCGCCTCTGTCAGTTCACCGCTGTATAGGGTTTTTGGTGCGGTCGGGAAATTGGCAACCGCATCCGCGTCGATGAAGGCGACTACGTTTGCGGAGGTCACGATGTTTTGGCCGCTGTACTTGGTCTCCAGCGTCCACTTGCCGTCATCTTGCTTGGTGAACGTGCGCTGTTTGAGCCCCTTTGGAGGGTAGGCGGAAATGGTACTCCCTGCTGGAGCGGCATCCAAATCTGCGACTGTCGGGGAACCCTTGGGCGCATCAGGCGGGGGTGCCTCGGCGGGTGCCTTCGAGGTGGGGAGAACGGATGCGTCGAAGCTCTTCACCGGAGTGGCATCTACGACCCCGTCCATAAGAGCCCTCACACCGGCATCGGAGGAGTCCGCGAATTTGGTGCCGTTTCGCGTGACTTGCCATGTGCCGGGCTTGAGCTTGGTCACGATGAAAGAGATTTTACCCTCCTCCTTCGTCCACTTGTACACGGTGCCGAGGGGAGCATCTTCCAGTTTAGTTATGCTCGGTACGAGAGGGGGATGCGGGGCGAGTGTCAGTACGGGGCTCTGATCCGCCTCAGTCAGGTAGTCGAGGACATCGTAACTGTCGTTATCGTCCGAGGCGACGCCATCGGGCTTTTCGACTTTCCAGTAGGTGTAGTCCTTTTTGGTGGCTTTCCACGTCTTGGGTCCATCGCCATCGTCTTGGGTCCATACCAACGTGGAGCCTGGTTCCGCTTCCGACAGCTCCGACTTTGTCGGGAGCTTTAGCGGGACTTTCTCTGCCCCTGGGGCCAACGTCAGAACGGGGTCCTTGTCTGCCCCATTGGCGTAATCGATGACTACTAAGGAGCTGGTCGTGGCCCCCGGCGTGCCGTCAATCGTGACGAGCCAATTGCCCGTACTCTTTTTGAAGGCTTTCCACGCCTTAGTCCCGGAATCCTTCGTCCAAGTCAACGTGGAGCCCGGTTCGGCCGCATCCAGTGTTGATTTCGAAGGGATCTCCACTGCCGGTTTCGGCGGGGCCGCCGGTTTCGGCGGCGGCAGTTTCAGGACCGGGTCGTCATCGGCCCCGTTCATGTAGGCGAGTACCGTTTTGCTGGCCGCGCCGAAGTTCTTTGTCAGGCCGCTCTTTATGACGAGCCACACCCCGTCATCTTGTTTCGTGGCGGTCCACTTGTCGGCGGCTCCTTCCGTCGTCCAAGTCAGGACAGTGTCCGGCGGTGCGTCCGTCAGCATGGAAGATGATGGGAGTTTTGCTGGGGGTTTCACCGCCGAGAGGGTCATGACCGGATCGTCGTCGGCACCCCCCATCAGTTCCATGAGGTATTTCACTGACCAGATGCCCTGGTCTTTGTCCGCCTTGGTGATCGCCCACGAAATCGTGGTCTTCTTGACGGCGAAGTAAGGGATGTTCTTCGCATCCCACTTCACGGTCGAGTTCAGTGGGGCCGTGTCCAGCTTGACCTTGCTCGGGTAAACGATCCCGAGGTGCTTTTTGGACTCGACCACATCCGGGGTTTTCACCGGGGGTTCCGACGGCGCAGTAAAGGGGTCAGGAGCGGCCTGCTGTGCCTGCTGTGCCTCCTGGGCCGTTTGGCTGGAGAGGATCTTCTTGGCCTTGAGGAGCGTTTTGAAGACGTACTTGGTTGAGTGGTTAGGCCCCCCGGCTATCGACCACTTGTTTACTCCCATTTTCGTCCACGTCAGAGTTTTTCCGTACTGACTGATGAACGTGACGGTATGCTTCTTTTTGAATTGCGAGATTTCCGTCTGAGTGATCGCGAGCGAGCCCGACTGTGGCTTCTTCGGGGCTGATATTGCAGTCGGGGCGACGTAGGACGTCGGCTCCGGCTCCGGGGCTTTCACCACTGGCGGGGGCTCGGGGGCCTTCACCTTGGGGGCCGGTGGGGCCTCCGGCGCATCCGGGACCATGAAGTATTTGAAGGTGAACTTGGTGATAGGGTTGAGTGGGGAGGGTATTTCCTTCCGGTTGAACCACTGGGCTTTTGTGTTCTTCTTGTCCTTGAAGAAGAACTTCTTAGTCCAGTCGGCCTTCTCCTCCGCTGTCACCTCAGCGACGAAGGCGATGTATTTCCAGTTGCCGGAGTGGTAAACCACCGAGTCGATGGGCTTGGATTTCGGGAAAGACCCGAGGTTGTTCTTGACATCCAGGATGGCATTCTTGTGGTACAGCGACAGCGGGACCTTCGGGATCTTCGGGTCGTGGTCGTCGTAGGTCCCATCCCCGATGGGGCCGCCGGGCATACCCCACGTATTCCCGTTATCAAGAGATCCCGAACGCCGGAGCAACAGGACCGTGGCGTCTTCCATGCAGACAAACAGGAACCCAGCGCCCCCTTGACCATGGACTTCTTTTGCCAGTTTCGGAGGCAGCGGTTTCACCGCATACCCCAAGTCGCCCCACGCCTGCTCCATAGCTGACGAGTTTTCCGAGACGATGCCCGAGCGATTATCCGAACTTACACGTAGTTTGGCGTTGGGGATGACCATAGTACCCTACTGATAGATCCCTATAGACGAGCCACCGAAACAGAAGGGCTACTTCATGCACAGAGCGCCGGGACGGATCCACGAGTAGGCAACCAAGCCGTCCTGGAAAACCACGAGCTGCCGAACGAAGTCCTTCCTCGGGTCGTGCTTCGTCACGTAGTCCGTGAGTCGCACGATGTCCCCCTTGTAGTCGTAGACGCCCCCACCCCAGACGTGGCCGTGGCACTTCTTCGTGTTCCGCCAAAGCCAGTACCGGATGCTCAACATCCCCCTCCGCCTAGGGGTCCATTCCGTCCTTGACCCGTCAGGGTTACCGATCGTCCATGACGTGAGGTTGTCGAACCCCTTGTCCCGGAGGGTGTCGATCGCCGCCCCGAACTTCTCCCCGTTGTCCACCCCACCCCGCCTGAGCAGGAGGGTGGCCCGAACCCCGACCCCGTGCTGACGGACGTTCCGGAGGATCTTCTCGTAGGCCGGGTAAGGCTCCGAGAGCCCGTAGACCCGGGCCTGCCCGACCTCATCCGTGTCGTGGATGGACACCGCCACATTCGTCAGCCCCAGATTCCGCCATCGAGGGAGCCATTCATGGCAGAATGCCGGGTCTCCGAACAGGATCCCGTTGGTGAAAAGGTTGACGTTCGCAAAGAACGCCCCCTGGCCCGCACACCCCCTGTAGACCTCCAACGCCTTCGTGACGTCGTTGGGTGAGCACGTCGGCTCGCCGGACGATGTGAGGGAGAGGGACCAGCCGCCGTACCTGGCGGAGAGCTTGATCGCGGCTTCGTAGTTTCTCCAGTAGGTGAGATCCTCCCGGCCCTTGGCCTGTGGTCTCAGGTATTTACCTGAGCAGAACGAGCAATTTCCGTTACACGCACCTGACCCGACGAGTGCGGAAACGGAGTAGATTTTCTCGATGCACGCCATTGTCCTAATCTCTACTCGGATCGGGGGTAGGATCAGGCATGGATCTTCGAGCCCTCCGTAGCTTGGTCAGCCATTACAGGGAAGCCCTCGACATATGTGGAGGAGAGTCCCTCTCCGGTCCTTTGAAGGACTGTGCTCAGTTGCTCAACCAGATGTCCGACTGGCTCGAAGCCCCCACAGAACCAAAACCGGCGAGCACCATGGACGCGGAAGTCATTTACATCCACGAACCCGGATCAGAGACCATCGAGAAAGCCTTTCACCGGCTCCATTTCATCCAGGGGGTTTTCTTTGCTAAGGGGATCTGGACGAGGGCGGAAATCGAGGAGCACAATCGCTCAGGTCGAGTAGTAAAGGCATGACCAGATACGGCATCATTCTCCGCGACAAGATCGGCACCACCAAGGAGTCTCGGCACCACCAAGGAGTCTCGGCAGACCATCTTGGAGAGTGGGACCTCGATCAACAAGGTCCGTGCCGTCGCCCGGAAGATCAAACCCCGGATGGACCGGAAGATCATCTTCGTGCGGGACGGCAAGGAGATGATGGGCGCAGCCCTCGACCGAGAGGCCCTCGACAAGTGGCTCGAAACCAATCAACCGGGGATCCCCGAATGAGTTTCACGACGGCAAGGTCGTAGCGGACGAATGGGAAACACTCTAGGCGACCATGAGGAGAAAACCATGAGAAAGGTACTGATGATTCTGGCCCTTCTGACCATGGATTGTGATGACCGCCCAAGGAGTAGCGTCATAGGGTCGCCTGGGGTTCCGAACAACGGCTCGACGGACGTGGGCCCGGATACGGACGTCGGGCATGGCGTGGATGTAGGGCTAGTCCTAGATGCGTCTGCCGTTCAGGATGTGGGGGCTGCAACCGAAGATGGTTCTCTGGCAGAGGAATGCCCGGAAACCATCGCGATGGATTACAACCTCCAGCCTTTGCGGGACAGAATCCGGGTGCTGGAACAACAGGCAGCAAGCCTCCAAGCTCAGGTATCTCCTATTGAGGAGTTGCCTGTAGCGTGCGAAGCCTTGCGGGATAGTTATGAGGCTCTAAGGGCCCAGGTGGATCTCATGCAGGAACAAGTGAATGCGGCGTTCCGAGCATCGTTGCCGGGGGAAACGGCGGTCTATGATGGGCTCCTTTGGGTGTCCTACGAGTGCCGCCGGGGACAGACCGAGACGGTCCTCGCCTCCCCGCGCCCCGGGTTTGTTGCCGTGACCCGGATCGAGCACGTTGATAACGTGACACCCTCTTTCTGGAGAACTACCTCGGCCGGGATGCCTAATGTGCTGGATTGCACGGTACAGCCCCCCGGAACTTACCAATACGATCATGTCCGGGTCATGGTTGCATACCCCAGGTGAAAGCCTGATGCGACTCTTCGATCAACGGGTGAGCCGCACCGCACTCCGTGATGCCGAAGCCTACGCCAAGGAAGGCGGTCAAGCCCTCCACGTCTGGGACCCCGGGCCGAAACGATATCCCGGAGCCCCCGGAGTGTTCCAACGGACTCGACCATGGGCTCATTTGATCGACTACGATCTCGGCCGCCTGACCCGGACTGCCCGGCGTCTCGGGGTCCGGGTCATCAAGGTGGGGCGAGAAGGTGACCGCCTACAGCACATCGATCTCTGCGGGAAGCCCTTGGAGCAGGCGATGAGTCTCTGCGAGGAAAACGAGGAAAAGCATCAGATTTTCGGGTAAAGAAGAACAAGTGAAGAAACTGACCAAGGCCGAGAAAATGGCCGAGCATGACAGGGTCGTCCAGGAACTCAAGATCGCCAAGAAACGGCTTCGACAACTGGCGCGGTTCGCCCTCGGCATCGAGGGGTACGTCTACACGACGGACATCTACTACAGCGCCGAGAAGGCGAAGATCCTGGTGAAGAACCCAATGCACCCCAACGGCTGCGACGAGACCCGGGTGTGCCGGGGTGTTCCCGAGAACCCGTGCTTCCTCATCGCCCACTGGATCCGGGAAGAAGCCGACATCGGGAGCTTGATTCGGGAGAGAACGGTCACCCTGAAAAACGAGGGTGTGGGAGCCCCCGAACAGGAAGCGGCTCCGTGAATCTCCTGATCCTGAACGGCTCCCTGCGGGGCCAGACAGGTAACACCGGCCGTGTCACCGAGATTCTCGCCCGGCTGGCAAATGCCCGGGGTTTGGACGGCACCGTCCTAACGCTCGCAGAGCCCCGTCCTCGCCACCGCTGGGAGGCCGCTATGAGGGAAGCGGACGCCCTGTTCGTGCTCACGGGGGCCTACTGGGGCTCGTGTGGCAGCGTCCTGCAAGGCTGGCTCGAAGAGGCCACCCCGCATGAGGGGACAGACCTGTTCCTCGGGAAACCTGTCGCCGTGGGCATCACGTCGGACTCCGTAGGGGGTCTCGGGGTCGCCCTGAGATTGATCTACGCCCTAAACTGCTTCGGGTGTGTTCTCCCGGCACAAGGGATGGTCATCATCTCTCGTGTGGCCAACGAACTGATCCGGGAGCGGGGGGATTTGCACCCCGACGTGCAAGATGTCTGGGGAGCCCGGGATCTGGCAACGGCTCTGGATCATCTCCTCGCTACGCCGAGGATCGAGTACGAGTCCTGGGATGTCGAGCGAGGGAGTGGAGTTCGGGATTTCGATCCCTTCTATCCGTTCGATTTGGGCGAGGACGGGTAGGGTTTTGAGCGAGTGGGGGAAGATGGTGGTGGAGACCCTATTCGGGAGGTGCTGTATGAGGACCCTGACAGCACTGGCAATCGTCACCGTTTTCGCTGTTCTATTCGGGCTCGCAGAGAGGAGAAAACCACTATGAGAACGCTTTTGGACATCATCGAAGCCGTCAAGGACGACAAGGAAGCCACCGAACGGGAGATGCGTCTCGCCATCTGTGCCCTGGACGCCCTACTTCATTTCGACTTCAAGGCCCTGGCCGAACTCTATAAGGCCGAGAAGGAGGGTAAGAAGAAGGTGCTCCTCGGATCGGCCCTTTTCCAGTACGAGGAGGCGTTCCGGCGGCATAAGACGGCCCTGAGCAAGTCTCCCGAGGAATGGCTCGGACCGAACCATCTCCCGGAGAATCCCGACAACCAGCGGTTCCGGCGTGTGGCGTTCAAACTCCTCGACAAGGTGACGGGTAAAGTGGGGGGTGGATGATACCAAAGCACCCCCTCAAGTACGCATTGGCCCTAGTCAGATCGAGGGTCAAGGCGTGATCGCGGTCGAGCCCATGACTGCGGGCACCTTGCTCGAAGATCCCACGGAGTTTCTCCCCTACGCCGTAGGGGAGCCTGGATGGGACAACTGCACCGCGTATGTCTGGAAAGGGCAGCCCTTTGCTGACCCCACCGAGTCGAGTTGGACCCGCTTCCTGAACTCATCGGACGACCCCAACGCCACGATCGTAGAAGAAGGCATCGAACTGATCCGTAACGTCGAATCAGGCGACGAAATCACGATCGATTACAGGGTTTGGCTCCATCCGAAAGACCGGGATTATCTCATCGTATTCGGGGGGTGTGCTGGTGCCTAAGAGGCCCCAAGCGACCGCCGAGAAGTCGGGTTGCTTCCTGGTGGCCATCCCCGTCATTTTGCTGTGGGCGTACCACCCGGAGGCCCCTTGGTGGCATTGGGTGGGCTTCGGGATGGCATCCCGAGCCATGTGGGACGTGGCAGATATGATCGCCGCCCACATCTGACGCCGGATCCGGGAATACAAAGCAGGATTTGTGATCAAACCGGGCTAATACGCGGCCGATTCCGAGTAGGGACAACAGATGCTTTCGAAACGTGACCGAGAGATTAGGGATCTCATCCCGTCTTTTCGGATCCGGCGCTACGAAACGGCCGAGGATCTGACCCAAGCCGCGTATGGAGGAGAAACCTCCATGTATAATGGGCCGTTTTTGTGGCCGAGGGATCGGCTCCTCCAGAGATTGAAGAAGATGGGCTTCTGGGGTCTCGTTCGCCACCAACCCGGCCCTCCTACACTTCATTGGTGGCATGATGGAAAACGGCCCTACAGGACTCTTCTGACGTTTTTCGCTCACGAGCTTGGGCATATCGTGGACGAGGACGCCGACAATGAGGTACGGGCTGATCAATACGCCGCCGTGGCAATCAAGGCGCACAATCTCGCTCGGTATCACGCGAGAAAATCGGGTAGAGTGGGTCGATGAAATACATCGAGGCCGTCAGCCCAACCTTCGACGCCCCGAGGCCGACCGTGTTCCTTGCGGGAGGGATTACAGGGGTTTGGGACTGGCAAGCAGAGGCCCGACGTATCCTAGAGTCTTTTCCCTCCGGGGCCATGCTCAACCCCCGTCGGGCCGATTTCCCGATCCACGACCCGAACGCGGCCGAGGAGCAGATCACCTGGGAGTTCAACGCCCTCACCCATGATTCCGACTGGATCCTCTTCTGGTTTGCGGAGAAGGAGATCCAACCGATCGCCCTGTACGAGCTGGGACGGTACGCGGCCCTCGGGAGGAATCTCGTGGTCGGAGCGCACCCCGACTACCCCCGCCGCCAGGACGTACTCATCCAGATGAAACTCGCCCGGCCGGAGATGAAGGTCTGGAAGACCCTTCAAAACACATACAATT
>Ga0307376_10001834_pt1 | contig 21930 bp, 22 predicted proteins | sample TR2MG_FD_202536 | JGI IMG/M metagenome (GOLD analysis project Ga0307376, IMG submission 202536) | Soil microbial communities from Risofladan, Vaasa, Finland - TR-2 | ecosystem: Environmental > Terrestrial > Soil > Coastal area > Acid sulfate soil | place: Finland: Risofladan, Vaasa | collected...
CAATCAGGTACAAGATCAGCACGACCGATTACTACGGCATCATTGTTGCTGTCGTTGAAAATACATCAATCGACATCTATGGGGCGCCGATGAGCGGAGACCTCGTGACGCTACACGTTGGTCCGGCTCAGCGCGTAGTTCCGGTGCGTTATTTCGTTGGCGGCACATACGCGGATGTTGCAGAAGCCGCATTGCTTGCAGCCGACATGAATACTTATGAGGCGTGGGACATCCAGGCAGCTTACTTGGTGGCTTTTGCCTGCATCCACAAAACCCCCGATACGGGCACAGGGCCCAAGGTCAACGTCAAGGTAAACGGCCAGTTGGTCTCTACACATGACACCAATAACGGCGTTCAGCTCGGGTCTGGGGGAGTTTGGGTTCCGAACTCTCCGGTGGCAATCAACGTTTCGAACTACGACATTCAGTGGCACGAGCCAATCGAGATCGCGGCGACAGTGGCCGGCGGAACCGGAGACGCTGAAGACTTAACCGTGGCTTGCGTCTTCGTTTTGGAGTAATAATTATGCTCATCAATCGCCTACCGAGGTCCTGGCAGCCGACTGGCTATGATCCTTTGGATTTAGGTTGGGATTTGTACTGCGAAGCCGCGATGGAGACGGTGTATGTAGAGGACCAGGATGTTAAACCTGTCCATGATTTTTCTGGGAACTCTAGAGATATTGCATGGGTAAGTGGTATAGAAGCTATCTACAAAACTGGCATTAAGAATGGCCAGGCAGCTTATCTTTTTTCTGATCCCAGTGTGGTTTATGTCACAAATACCGGTAAACAGGTCAGTCAGCCCTATCACGTTTTTATCGTGGCGTATACAGACACCAACCCAGATCAGCAGGTCATACTTGATTCGTATAGCGCGGTTACGCGGTTTCAACTGATAGGGGGTAATGCCCCTAACCTATGGAAAGCTGCTGCAGGGGTTCAGTCCCCCGGCGTTGCAATAACGGACGGCTGGCATATTCTTGAGCTTCTTGTCAACGGTGTCAGTTCTTCGTGGTTGCTGGACGGGACATCAGTATGGACTGGAAATTTAGGAACAGTGAATTTTTCATTGGCTAGGCTTGCTAATAACGCTCAGGGTTTAGGGTCGGGTTACGAAAATTACATTTGTCTGTGGGGAGTCCACCCCGGTGCTATAGCTGCAGGAGATTTGACTGTTTACAGGAACTACCTTTCAACCAGATACGACATCGCAGTCGCATAGGAGAACTAATATGACAACTTCGAAAACAGCCTTGAGAACAAACTCGGTAATCAGGAACTGGATCGCGGGGCTGGCTTTGGCCTCGATGCTGATAGGTACGTCAGTTGCGGCATACGTAGGTCTGAACGGGCGAGTCGTGCGGCTCGAGGAAAGCAAGGATATTTTGTTGCAGATAAGAACCTCGGTTGACAAGATGCAGGAGGACATCACCGAAATGAGGGCGGAGCTTGCTGCGGCAAGAGCGGAACGTGCTGCGATAAAAGAAGAGATGCGCCGCAACAACAATTTCGACTACTAACCGAGGTGTTTGGAGCAGTGCAATGCTTGAGTACGGTCTGTCATTGGCACTTATCAGTAGTGCCCTGGACGAGGTTCGACTGGACCCCGGGCTGCTGAAAACTGCCTCGGTTACGGATCCCGGTGAACGTGAGCTGCTCGAATATCTTACCCTGCATGGCGAAGAACTCCATAAGTGGGCAACCGAGTTATTCCAGGCCTGGTACATCGGCCTGGAGAAGCGTGCCGCTGAGCATAACGCCAAGCCGGACGAGTTGATCAAACAGGCCGTTCTCGGGCTGGACCTGCCTTGGTGGGCTGAGATTCCGGCCACGGCGGGATATTTTGTCCCCGGGGTTGGGACGGCCATGTTTGGCGCCGATGCAGCCAGGCATTTCTACAAGATGTTTGGAAAGGGAATGGACTGGAAGCAGCGCCTGGCCCAGGGGCTTTACGGCGGCCTTAATGTTGGAGCTGCTGGCTTGTCGCTATTTGGTTTGGGCGGATTGGCCAAATCCCCAAAACTGCTGGGCTTGCTGGCTAGACTAGGCAAACCTGGGGCATACCTGGCCAGCAAGTTGCCGACTGCCAGCCAAGCGGCTGCAAAGTATGTGCAAACGGCTGCCGGCGCCGCGAAGCCTGGAGTTGTTGGCCGGGCAGCACGGATGGCCGGTTACAGCCCCAAGGCGAAGGCTGGTTGGATGCACAACCTGATTAACAGACTAAGAGGTGTCACATCCCCGCGCGGATGGACAGCAGCTGGAGAGCCGGCACCTGGAATCGTAGGGCGGGCCGCGCGAGTGGTTGGGAGGCAAAAAGCATACATTAGTCCGTACCAGCGTCTTGGCATTGAGGCGGCAGGCGGAAGAGGCCGTTTGAACTTCCCATGGCTGCGCTATGAGGCGGCCGCAGCACCGATTGGCGTGCTGGCAGGTGGTGGTGCTCCTGCAGCCGCAGCGGCGACGGCTCCGGTATGGCAGCAGACTCCTCGTTGGAGTGCTCCGGTGATTAGGGCGACGCCCAGAGAATTTGCTCGGTGGAGGGCATAATCATGTCAGAGGTTCCGCCATTTTCTACTTTTACGACCGTCCCGACCGTGGACACGCTGGAGCAACATATCATGATGGACCAGCAACTGGGGATGCTCGAGAAACAGCAGATCATGCAGCAGTTGGCACGAGAACTCGGCTCGATATCGAAGAGCACGCCCTTGGCCCAGGTGGTTGGCAAGCTTGGTGGCGGCGTTCTCGGTTGGTTGATCGCTAAGTATTTCAAGATGGGCATCGTTGGCCAGGCGATCAGCACTTTTGCCGGTTACGGCATTGGCAAGCAAATAGGCAACTTCTATGATTTGCTGACGAAGCCGGTAGAGGTGCCGCGGCTGTCTCCTGGGCCGTACAGCGCATGGTGATGCTTGTGAAAATTTCAGAGAAACTTGAAACCGGCAAAAAGCTGGCTACTGTTAAGTAATACTGAAAGGCTACTACTATGAGTAAAGTTTTTGCTCAGCGAATGTCTCCCGAGGAGCGGGCCGACTGCCAACGTGTCGGAGCTCTCTTGAAGTTGGCCCAACTGCACGTCCCCCCGGGTGCGGCAGACGAGGCCGTCAAGGTGGCGATCTCTATCGGGCCGGCGCTGGAGGGGTCGGCCAAAACGATTCTTGTCGGCTCGCTTTTGACCGGCATCCCGTTGGGGATCATGGCCCACATGTTCGGTAAGAAAATCACTGAGATAAAACGCCGCGAACGCGAACTGCGAACGAAGATCGATTATTACCGGGGCGCCGGCACTGAACTCGAGACCGCCATGGCGCAAGCCGGACTCACTGCCTAACGAAGGAGAATTCGAATGCCGGGATCAGATGAAGTTTTTGGCGGCGAGTTGACGCCGAGCATGTTTCCGAACCTTATGCCCCCCGGACTGGGGGCGCAGCCGACGCCGGAAGAGATGGCTGCGCAGTTCGAGGCTTACCTGCACACCAAGCAGGTACGCCTCAAGGACGTCGGGGTAAAGACTTTCGACTTGAGCAAAGCGGCGCAGGTCAAGGCATACAGAAAGCTTTATGCCGAACTTTACCGGCGGGTTTCGCGCGGCGAGACGTTGGTGAAGGAGATCGACAAACGCTTTGTCAAAGAGCCGCAACCGCGCTGGATCGTACACATCGAGTGGTGGGACTACGCTCTTGTCGTCGATGGCAAGGAAGTAAGCCCGGAGGAATTGGAGCAGATACGTCAGAAAGATTCGGCGATACCAAAAGGAGGGATTAAAGATGCCTGAGATGCAGTTGCCGTTCAATATTGACCCTAAGGTTGTGGCGCGTTACGGGCTTGGTGGCCTGTTGACCGGCGGGGCAGCTGCGGCGGCGTTGAACCTGGTTCACATGATCAGGGAACTAAGCCGCCAGCGGGCTACGAAGGAACCGACGGAAACCGACGAGAGCACACTGGTGTTGACGCTGCCGAGACAGAAGGTAGGGGCGGCTGAGCGCCCGATATATACGCCGTATATTACGGACGGCAATGTTGGCGAGTACAGCGTGTGCGAGCCCCCCGCATCAACCGGCCCGGTAAACCCGGAGCTGGGTGTCGTCAATAACAAGAATCTGCCGATAAGCGTCAAAAGGACAGCGGGTGTGGTAAGCAAGACAGTAAAGGGCAAGCGGCGGCAGGGCCCCAGGGAGTCAGGCCAGTTCGGGGTCAAGACGGCCAACTGGCCAACGTTGACGGCGGCTTTGCTGGCGATGGGCGCCGGCGGCGCCGTGGGCTACAGTCTAATCGATAAGCTTTACGAAATGCGGCGCTTGAAGGCCAGCGAACGTGAGCTGACTACGGCACGCCAGGAATACCTTGATCTGCTGTCCAAGGACAAAGAGGCTGCCGTCAATGGCCTTTTTGCCGTCCCCATTGAAAAACTGGCACTGTTCGGAGACCGGAAGAAGACCTTCGGCATGATAGATTTCCCACTGGGCCTGGCCGCACTGGCCTTCTTGCTGGGCACTGGCGGTAGCGCGTACCTGACCAAGCGCATCCTGGACCAGCTCGGGGCTAAGAGAGAGCCCAAGGGCGTGCAGCCGGCGGTTAAACGAATCGTCTTTCGTTCCGAGCCGGAAGCGGGAAACGCCGTGCTGGAAGGAGAACCGAAGGCGGCTGCAAGCATTGACGAGCTGGAGAAGGCTCAGGAGGCGGATGAAGTCTTCGACGCCGCCTTGGGCGTTTATATGGACATCATGTCCGGAGAACCGGCGGTTCTGGCCGATAAGGCCGTGGTGGCAAAGTTGGCGGAAACTGGTGAGACTCCGGCTGGATTTGCGAAGAGCGCGGCAGCGGACTACGACACTTTGATGGCGACTCTGCAGTCCAATCCGCAGTTGCGCCAATTGCTGCAGGGTGCGCTGATGGAGAGTCACCCGATCGTCAAGCACTTCAAGTGGGCAACAAAGATACCGGGGCTGCAGCAGATTGCCGACGCTATGCTGTACAAGAAGGTTCAGCAGATATTCCAGCCTGCTACCCCGGCAATGCCCAAGACTGCCGCCGAGCTGCAGTGCCAACAGCTTTGCAAGCAAGCGGGCATTCTGGCTCCTCCCCTGACCAATATCGCGGCTTCTCTTTACGGAAGCATGCTGGCCTCTAAGCTTGAAGACGAGCCTGACGCTGCTGTGGCTAAGCCGGAAAACCCGGAAGATAGGGCGCGCAAGTTGCTGGGGGGCCTTCGGCTGCTGGCACAGGATATGCCGTCAGCGCAGTTCATCATGCGCAACAAGTCGGTGATCATAAAAATCCTGAAGCAGTTGGCGGCAGAAGGCAAAATCTAAATACGGTGACGTATCGGTATGCACTTTTTGCCCTGTCGCTGGCCTCTTCGTTTTGAGCCTGAAATTGCAAAATGGTGAAAAAGTTGGCCCGAAATAATACGGAACCGTAATTATGGCAGTACCTGGATTCAAAGAGCCTAAGTTGCCGGCCCACCTTCGGGCCTTCGACGACACGGTTACGACTAGAAAGCTGATCTACGACGGCATAGTCGAGTCGCTTAAGAAGAGCTTCCCAGTCTCCGATGGCAAGCACCGCCTCGAGCTTACCGATCTGCGCTATTCCGGCCCGCAAGACTTTAGCCAGGAAGCCCAGAAGAAGGCGATCATGTCCAACCGCAACCTGAACACGCCGCTGACCGGCACCTGGCGGGTATTCGACGAGGAGACGGGCGGCGAGATCGACAAGCGCGAAGACGTGGTGTTGCACGTACCTTATTATACCCAGCGCGGGACGGTGATCAACCGCGGGAATGAGTACTCAATTACTTCCCAAGCACGCTTAAAGCCCGGCATTTACACCAGAACGAAGCAGTCCGGCGAGCATGAAGCGCACTTCAACGTCCAGCCCGGGACCGGCAAGACCTTCCGCATCTGGATGGAGCCGGCTACCGGTATCTTCCGGGTAAACGTCGGCCAGGCGAACATCCCGGCTTACCCCTTCCTGAAGACTCTCGGGATCACCGACAGCGCCATGCAGAAGGCGTGGGGTCCGGACGTCTACGACGCCAACGTAGCCAAGCGCGACAACCAGGCGTTGGCCAAACTATACCAGCGCTTCTCCGGCCAGAAGTTCAACCCCGACGCTGATCAGGCGGAACAGGAGGCCTATCTGCGCGAGGGGCTCATGACCAGCAACGTCGATCCACAGGTGATCGCCAGGACCATGGGCGTCGAGAACGCTTCCAGCCTGTCCCCGCACCTGGTACTGCGCACCACCCAGAAGTTGCTGAACATTTCACGCGGCGAGGAGCAGGAAGACGACCGTGAAGCCCCGCAGTTCTCCGACTATTACTCGGTCGAAGACTTCATGAAAGAGCGTATCGAGAAAGACGCCGGCCGCACAGCTCGTAACCTGCTGTTCAAGATTCGCCGCGACAAGAATCTGAAGCGAGTCGGACGCGGGGCGCTGAACCCGTACATCCAGTCGCTGATGCAGGGAAGTGGTTTAGCCGCAACTTTAGACGAGACAAATCCGCTACAAATCCTTGACCAACAGACACGTGTGATTAAACTGGGCGAAGGCGGCATCGGCGGCGGCGTCGAAGCGGTGATCGACGAAGCGCGTGACGTAAACCCCGGCCAGGCAGGGTTTATTGACTTAATTGCGGGGCCGGAATCGGAGAAGGTGGGAATCGACTTGCGCACGGCTTACCGGACGTACAAGGGCAATGACAAGCAACTCTATGCCGAGTTCAACGATCGCTCCGGCAAGCCGGTATACTTGAACCCGCTGGACGCATCCAAGGCGACGCTGGGCTTTCCCGGTCAGGACCCGAAGGCCGGTATGGCCCACGTGTTGCAGGAAGGCAAAGCCGCCTACGTGCCGACCAAGGACGTCGACTACTGGATTCCGTCTTCGGAGCATATGTACGGGGCGGCGGTAAACATGACCCCGATGATGACCGGCTACATGCCGAGCCGTGCCTTTTATTCAGCGAAGTACTGGTCGCAATTCCTGCCCCTGGTAAAGGGCGAGGTGCCGCTGGTGCAGTCGCAGGTGCCCGGCACCGATCGCTCGTTCTCTGAATACTACGGGCGCAAGGTAGCGGCGCTCAACAGCGACGTGAACGGAGTAGTCAGCAAGATTACCGACAAGGGCATCTCTATCCTTGACGAGGACGGGAATAAGCATTTCGTCGAGACGATCAAGAACTTCCCGTATAATCGCATGACTGCTATCAGTTACACCCCAGTGGTCAAGAGTGGCGACATAGTCCGGTCGGGCGACCTGCTGGCCAGTTCCAACTTTACCGACGCTACCGGCACCCTGGCGCTGGGCGTAAACCTGAAGACCGCTGTTGTCCCGGCGAGGGGGTATTCATTTGAGGATGCGATGGTTATAAGTGAAAGCGCCGCAAAAAAGATGGCGACCGAGCGCCTCTACGGCATCGACAAAGAAGCCCGCCGCGGCGTCGAAATCAGCCGCAAGCGATTCATCAGCGCGTTCCCCGGCAAGTTCAACCGCGCCCAGGCCGACACCATCGACGACCAGGGCGTCGTCAAGCCCGGCACCGTGTTGGCGAAAGGCGATCCGGTCGTGCTGGCCGTCGGACCGAAGCTGCTGTCGACCGCCGACGCCCAGCTCGGCAAGCTGCACAAGGCCCTGCGCAACGCGTTCCGCGACGAGTCGGTCGTCTGGGAGTACTCTTCGCCTGGTGAAGTCGTCGACGTCGGCCGCACGACTACCGGCGTCAAGGTCAACATCAAGTCGGCTTCACCGGTGCAGGTGGGCGATAAGCTCACCAACGTCGAAGCCAGCAAAGGCATCGTCGCCAAGATCATCCCCGACGATGAAATGCCCCGCGACGGCAAGACCGGCGACCCCTACGAGCTATTGCTCAACCCGATGGTCGTGCTTTCCCGGGTCGCGCCGAATCAGATTCCTGAGCTGGCGCTGGCCAAGATCGCCAAGAAGACCGGCAAGCCTTACATCCTGCCGTCCGACCCGCCCCCCGAAGGCTGGGTCGAGTTCGCCCGCAGCGAGCTGGCCAAGCATGGCATCCCCGACAAGAAGGAGGTCTACGACCCGGTTACCGGCCAGATGATCAAGCCGCTTGGCGAGGGCCACATGTTCATGTCGGTATTTCATCATCTGGCGGAGAAGAAGCTTTCCGGCCGCGACGTCGGCGGCTATTCGTTCGAGGACCAACCGGCCCGCGGCGGCAAGCGCGGCTCCAAACGCCTGTCCATGATGGATACGACTGCCTTGCTGGCCCACGGCGCCCACGAGGTGCTTAAAGACGCTTTGCTGGTCCGCGGTACCAAGAACGAGGATTACTGGAACGCCCTGCGTCTGGGCCGCCCGCTCCCCGAGCCCGGCATCCCTTTCATCTATAATAAGCTGATGGCCACCTTGAAGGCCGGCGGCATCAACGTGGTTAAGAAAGGCGACATCATCTCGATCATGCCGCTGACCAATAAAGACACCGAGGGCGTGTCCTCGGGCGAGATCAAGTCGTCAGCCCAGATCAACGCCAGGAACTTCGAGCCGGTCCCCGGCGGCATGTTCGACCAGAAGTTGACCGGCGGTATGCAGGGAAAGAAATGGACGCACGTAAAACTTACCGAGCCGATGCCCAACCCCGTCATGGAAGAAGCCATCAGACGCTTGCTCGGTCTGCGCGTGGCCGACTACCTCGCGATTATCTCTGGCCGCAAGGAGCTTGACGGCCTGACCGGTGGCCGTGCGCTCGAGCGCGCCTTGCGCAAGATCGATATACCCGCCAAGATTACCGAGCTGACTACCACTGCCAAGACCGCCCGCGGCGCCACCCGTGATAACGCCATTAAGTCGCTGCGCTACCTTACAGGCGCCCAGAAGCAGAAGATTAACCCGGGCGACTGGATCATCGACAAGGTGCCGGTCATTCCGCCGGTCTTCCGCCCGGTGTCAATGATTGGCGACATTATCCGGGCGTCGGACCTCAACGGCCTCTATCGCGACCTGATCGAGACCAACAACAGCATCGGCACTTTGCAGGCAGACCTGCCGCCAGAAGCCCTCGCCGACGAGAAGGCCCAGTTGTACAAGAGCCTGGTGGCGGCGTTCGGCCTGGGCGAAGCGATTACCCCTGAGGGCCAGTCGAAGCGCTGGCACGGCGCCATACGCCAGGTGATTGGAACTTCCCCAAAGCACGGCCTACTACAGAGTAAGGTACTTTCCAAGTCGGTCGACGTGGTCGCCCGCGGCGTTGCGGCGCCGGACCCGAATCTGGACATGGACTCGATCGGCATCCCCGCCGACATGGGCTGGCAACTGTACCGGCCATTCGTTACCCGCCGGCTGGTCAGGCGCGGCTTTCCGCCGTCACGCGCCGCCGAGATGATCGAGAAGCGTACAGCGGAAGCGCGCGACGAGTTGGACCGCGAGATGGCAGTACGGCCGGTAATCATGGATCGCGCCCCCACCTGGCATAAATTCAACCTGCTTGCCTTCGAGCCGCACTTGGTCGACGAAGACGTGGTTCGAACAAACCCACTAATAAATAGTGGTTTCAATTTAGACTATGATGGTGATGCCGTAAACTTCCATGTCCCGGTGACTAACAAAGCAGTTGACGAAGCACGGGAGAAGATGCTGCCATCAAAAAACCTTTTCAGAGTGACGGACCTGCGTTCAGTCATGCATGCCCCGTCGAAGGAGATGGTCATGGGGCTTTATCAATTGACCCGTAAATCGGACAAGGCAAAGGCCCCAATGATCTTTGCTACGGCGGCGCAAGCGAAAAAAGCGTACCAGCAAGGCTTGATTGACGTCGATGATCCTATTATAATAGGACAAGCATAACAACAGAAGGATAAACTACAATGCCGGCAGAGAGTGCAGCACAGCAGGCCGCCGCGGCCATAGCGCGACAGGCTAAGAAAGGGAAGATTCCCATGTCGCGCTTACGTGGTGCGTCAAAACAAATGGCAAAGGGTATGAGTGTCCCACAACTCGGCCATTTAGCCAAGACCAAAACCAAAGGCCTCCCAGAAAAAAAGGAGAAAGTCGCAATGGACATGAACAAACTCAAGGCGCTGTTGAAATCAGCCGCCGGCAATCTGGCTGCTGCAGCCCCCGCCGCGGCACCGCAGGTAGCTACGCGGGAAGAGGCATTAACCGCCGCCTATGCCGACGGCGTGTTCAGTAAATGCGCTGAACTTAACCTGGATTTTGAGCAAGCGCTCGAGGTCTGGAATACGCTGGCGGCCGCCGGGCCTGAAGAAGCCCCCGCCAAATAACCCAAACAACCAAAACCAAAATACCTAACCCGAATTCCAAAAGAAGGAACCCGACAATGAAAAAGACGAACTTGCTTGTGGTGGCACTGCTGGGCTTTGCCCTGGCGATGTCAGGATGCGCGACGATAAGCGGAGCGATTGGTGGCAACGCGGCTTACCGTGCCGGGCATTTCACCACTCTTACCTATCTGCTGCGAAAGGCCAAGATGTCAGCCCAGGATGTGGCAGCAGTCGAGGCGATTCATCGGGCCCTTGCTGAAGTGACGGTACCGGTAGACGTGCCGAATCTTGGTGTGTACATTGATCTATTGAAGGTCAACCTGTGCGCATCGATTGAGGACAAGGCCGAACAGGCGCTGGCCCTTTATTTATTGCAGCCTTATCTGGATGCGATAACGGTGTTGATTCCGGATACGGTTGATGTCTCTCTGCGTTGCAAGACCTTGCAAGATTTTCAGCGCGGCGTTCTGAATGCCCGGAAGGAATATGCGTTTCTGCTATTATGACAACTGAAACAGAACCGGCGCTGCCGCCGCTAATGACACGCATAGGCAACGCCCGCCAGGCAGCGCGGCGGGTGCTGGGTCGCGCCCTACGCGGCCAACCGTTGCGCGTTTCAAGCGATGAAGCCCGGCGGCGCTTGGCGATATGTGCGTCTTGCAGCTCGTACCGCGCTTCGGACAAGACTTGTGCGGAGTGCGGTTGCTACATTGCGGCAAAGGCCAGGCTGGCGTCCGAACAGTGCCCGACGAGCAAATGGAACGAGTCCGATGCACCGGTTAAGCCGCTGGTGTTGCGCGGCGCCATGCTCTTCGCTGAGGAGTTAGGTTTGCGTGAAATCGTACCGCCGGAGCACCGGCTGATTCAGTTGTTCAATCAATTCCGTATGCCTCCGGCTGAAGGCGAGTGCCGCAAGCCGGCATGCCGTCAGCGGCAATACGCGATGGGGTTGCAGGCGGCGTTGGTGGATTTCTTGGTCAACACGGCTTCATTGCGGGAGTTTAACCAGGTCAAAGCGTTGTTTCTACAGACAACGCACGTTGATCTAGGGCGCGAAGCCAAAAGCTGGACGCTATTTGAACAGGCCATAAAAGAGAGGACTTCGCTATGCCCTTGAACTACGAATTGCTGCAAGAAGTGCAGGATGGCTGGAATAAGAGCGGCTTTGTGCCGATGCCTGGAGGGCAGACCGAGCCGGTAGCCGGGGCTTCGCCAATGACCGCTGGAATGGGCGCCCCGGTTGGGGGAGCGCCAACGGGAGGAGCGCCGATGGGTGGAGCGCCACCTGGAGCGGCACCAGCCCCTGGAGGTGCAGTTGATCCGGCCCTGATGCAGCAACTGACACAGAACCCGGACTTGCTGCAGCAGTTGATGCAGGACCCGGCGATGGCCCAGCAAATGGGACTCGACCCTGCGATGCTGGAGCAGATAATTTCCAGCATGGGCGGTGATGCAGCGATGGCGGGCATGGTGAGCCCTGGAATGCCGCCGTCACCGGAAGAGATGGCCGCTCCGGCTCCTGAAGCGCCTCCTCCTGAAGTCAGCACGAGCGAACTTGCCACCAAGCTTGACGAGCTCAAAGCGTCAGTTGATGACTTGAAAGCTAAGTTGGTAGAGTTGAAAGCATTTACCCAGCTCACCGGCCAGTTGACCAAGCAAACTGAGATGTTGCAGCAGGTGTTAGACGCACGGGGTGCTTAATCGTGGGTAAGTCAAGAATAATTGTCCGTTCCTGTTACACCAAAGCGCCGTTGCTGGACACCACCGACGCGAATCAAATTGAATTTTATGATTGCGCCGGTAACCTGGTGGCACTGTTCGGTCGCATTTTCAGTGATGATTTTTGGTACTACTCGGATAAGAACGACTCCGATTGGGGGCAGGTGTTGGTGCGCACGGGCTTTTTGAGTAACGTGCAACCGGGCGCCGCGCCAATACCAGGTTGAGGAAAAACTTATGCCACTAAAAACGACGGTCGGACAACTTCTGGTAAATGAGGCATTGCCGCCGAAGTACCGTGATTATGAGCGGGTACTTATCGGCCCGGAGCTAGATGAGTTGCTGGCACGGATCGGTCACGATGACCCGGGGAAATATCGTGAGATCACGCATAGCTTGGTACAACTTGGGCGGGAGGCCTCTTTTCGTGAAGGCACTACGCTTAGCTTGGACGATTTGCAGCCACCTACCGAATTCCGTCAGGAAGTCTTAAATCATGTGGAGGCTCAGGCAGCGAAGATTAGTGCCGATACGGACATGAGTCCGGCGGATAAGCGGGAGGCCCTCACCAAGGTCCACGAGATGGCGCAAAAGCTTATAGTCGATAAAACCTACGAGCTGGCGTTGAAAGCCAAGAACCCACTGGCGATACAGATACTGTCTAAAGCGAGGGGAAACCCGGTCCAGCTTGCTGCTTTGCTGGCGACCCCCGGCACGTTCAGCGATGCCAAGGGGCAGGCAATTCCAATTTTTTCTCATCATAGTTACGCGGAGGGGTTAACTCCCTGGGAGTATTATGCAGCTACGTTCGGGGCGCGTAAAGGCATAATTAGCACCAAGTTCAGCACAAGAGATGCTGGGGACCTTGGTAAGCAGATGAATAACGTCTCTGCTGGGTTGATGATTACCGAGGACGATTGCGGCAGCACCAACGGCGTCCCGGTAGATATCGATGATCAAGATAACGCCGGTGCCGTATTGGCTCGTGCTACTGCCGGTATCCCGCTGGGCGCCCCGCTGACCTCTAAGAATCTAAAGGCCCTCAAGGCAGCCGGGGTCAAGACCATGCTGGTGCGCTCGCCGGTTACCTGCCAGACGAAATCGGGCCTCTGCAAGCAATGCGCCGGCATACGGGAAGATGGCCGGCTGCCGGAGCTACGGGACGCTATCGGGATTAAAGCGTCCTCGGCGTTGGCGGAAAGGATTGCTCAGGGTGCGCTTAACATTAAGCACACCGCGGCGGCGGGCGGCGGCAAGGTAACTAGCGATCAGGTGTATGCTGGCTTCGATATCATTAACCAGTTGGGGCAGGTGCCGACGGCGTTCCGTCACGCGGCGGCGTTGGCGGAAATTGATGGCCCGGTTACCAAGATCGAGCCGGCCGCGCAAGGCGGCACTAATATCTACATCGGCGAAGAGGTGCATTACATTGAGCCTGAACAGGTGGCGACGGTCAAAGTTGGCGAGGAGCTAGAGGCCGGGGATCAGATGTCCACTGGCATTGTCAATCCGGCGGATGTCGTCCGCCATAAGGGGATCGGTGAAGGACGGCGGTATTTTTCCGAACGGCTCACGCAAGCCTATAAAGACAGCGGGTTGGCAGTGAATCGCCGCAACGTTGAAGTTCTGTCGCGGGCACTGATCGATCACGTGTTGGTTGACGACCCGGAAGGGCTTGGTGAGTATTTACCCGGGGACGTGGCTTCGTACAGTGCGCTTGCTTACGGTTACCGCCCGCGTGCCGATTCACAAATTATGAAGCCCGACGAAGCACTTGGCAAATTTCTCGAACAGCCGGCCCTGCAGCACACGATCGGGGCACGTGTAACTAAACGGATGTTAGGCGAGCTTAAGCAGTTCGAAGTAGACAAGATTAACGTGCACGACGTTCCGCCAGCTTTTACTCCGCAGATGCGCCGGATGCGCACGGCGGCGCAATATGGAAAAGATTGGCTGGCGAAGTTGCATGGTACGTATTTGAAGAGTAATTTATTGGGTGACGTGCAGGGCGGCGCGGAATCGGATGTGCATGGAACGCATCCGGTGCCGGCAGTCGCCTATGGCGTTGAACTTGGACGGAGCCGTCCTGGCCAGATAACCTATTGATTGGGAGTTTACACGATGCCAAAGTTTACTGATTTGCTGGCAGACACGCCGGCTGACATCCAAAAGTTTGCCGCGATCGAATCGCCGGACCGGGAGTCGGTCGAAGAGGACTTTGGCCGGTTGGCTTTCGCGTTCCTGCGCGACCGCGCTTCGGCGTTGCTGCCCTACCTGGTGGGGTTTGAGATTGTCGAGCAGGAGCCGGACGGGTCGAAAGCTGTAGGGCTTTTCGGCTTCAGCATTAACAAGTCGTTCTGGTACGTGCCGGCTTTCTTCATGCGCAATCAGATCAAGGGCATGGACATGCTGTATTCCAAGGATCAGTCGTCCTTCGTGCCGTTGCGCGAGAGCTGGATCAACCATATCTTGAGCCGGAAGACGGTCGAGCTAGGTGCGCCGGCCGACAAGGACGTGAGGAAGGACCTGTCCCAACCTGATTTCAAGTTTCTGGCTACTCCTCCAGTAGGAAGCGGCGCCGGCAGCGGGTTCGGCGCTAAAGCCGCCGAATTCCTGAAAGACGCCTGTGCTATCTGGAACAAGTTGCAGGAAGACGTCATCGAGCAAATGGACAAGGATGCCGACTTCCGCGAAGCCCTGGCGGGTTCCCTGGCGAAGCTTGGAAAGCAAGCCGTGGTCCGGGAGAAGAAGGCCTCTACGCCACTGATTCGATTCTTGAAACAGTCTGGCGGCCCGCAAGCAGTGGCGACAGTGCTGAAGACCTTCGAGAATACCGGATTTCTGAAAGCCGCCTGTGCATTCTATGACCACCACGACCTGATGATTAACACCTTCTCAGAGGCGCTGGCTCCGAAGATAGCGCAACAGAAGGTAAAGATTGTCACCGAGGAGGAAGTTCGCGATGACCGCGGCGGAGCAGTGCCTACGGTTAGCGACAGTTATCGCAAGCGGATCGTCCGGGACAGTTTCACGATGGTGGATCAGCGCAGCAAGGAAGAGCGCTCGGAGGTTTACAAGACCGATTACCTGACCTGCATGGGCAACCCCAACGACTCCGGCAAATGCCTGGTGATCATGCGCGGAGGGGCGCAGGTACCTATGTACGTCTTGGTAAACCCGTACCGGGCGTATTACGACAATATGGCGATTGCCATTGATTTGTCTACCGGGCGCTACTTCAAGTCAGCGATTAAGGCCATCTTCACCAAGCTTGTCGCCGAGGACGCGGAAGCGGGCGCACAGGATAATGAGTTGTTTGCGCAAGGAGTGCCTGTCGGCGACATGGAAGTTGGCCAGATGTACATCCTGGTCAATTCGAAGCTCTCTTCGTCTATGCCGTTTCGGGTCAAGGCGAGCGTTTCCGAAGACGACGACTTGGTGCGGCTTAAAATCAAGTGGGTCGACGACTCGAACGACTGGGTCGGCAAACGTCCGGAGTCGCCTTCAAACAAAAATAACGAAGACTACAGATTCGACACGTGGGACGACTCGGACTTGCTGCCAATTGACAAAGCCGGCAAACTGAATAAGACCGGGAACGACTTGATCGTGCCGTCGCGTTCCTGGAAGGCGTTCAAGCTGCAACAGCGTAAGCAGGACGGCAACGGTAATATGTCCTCGAGAGACGGCGAGGGCTCCTCGTTCGTGCCGGCGTCGATGGGCGATATCAACGAGATGATGACGAAAGAATCGGTTCACCGGCTGCGCGTTACTTCGGACGGCGGAAGCGAGTACACGATTCTGCTTGACGGACTGGTCGATCAGCACCAACTTGGCTACAAGAGCGCGACCGTCAGACTCGTGCGTGATTACGGGCTGACCCCGGACGAGACGGAAGAGCTGTTGAAAGAAGCGCAGAGCCTTTATAAGGCCGCGCGACTGGTAAAGTTTGCTCAGGTGTCAATGCCAATGCCGCAGCCGCCTGGCCCTGGCTTTGAGGCACTTACTGACGTACAAACCACGGAACCTTTTGCTACTGAGCAACTGGGGCAGACGTTTGGTACGCCGCCGCCGAACCAGAATACTGGACCAGGCAGCGGGTTCAATCTTGGCGGAGACACGGCGAATCAGCTGGGACAGAATGTTACCGGGCTGGCCGAACAGGCAGCGGCAACCGGACAGCAGCAAGTCTTTGACCACGGCGTGATCGGCGGTCTGGCCGGGATGTACGATACCTCAAACGCCATTGACTCGTATATGCCGGAGATGATGAAGGCGCTTGACCGTGTCGGCCGCATCCTGTTCTTGTTCTACTGGAAGAACACGGACTTCGCCGAACGCTACGGCAACCAGGACCTGGCTGAGATGGAAGACCATCTGCGGGCTGTGTTCAAGTCGCTAGGCGACCTAATTCTTAGCCTGCGGCAGCGGACCATCGATGCCGAGGAGAGTGAATTTATTCAGGCAGACTAAAAAGGAAAAGCGCAATGACACCATCAGAAGAACTCTACAGATTGGGCTTTATCGATAAGTGTGCCGAACTTGGCGTCGACTTCGAAGAGCTGCTCAAGCGGGCGGGGGTAGCTACATCGACTGTTTTGGCTTTATATGCTTTGCTGAAGGGGGTTCAAAAAAAAGAGAAAGAAACCCCGGCCCAAGGGAAAGCAGAAAAAAGCCCAGCAGAAGAAGAAGCCCCCGCCAAGAAAGAGCAGGAGCAGCCTGCGCCAGAAAAGGAGGGCGCGGTTTTGGAAGACTATACGCTGGGCTTCATCGATAAGTGTGCCGAGCTCGGCGTCGACCCTGAAAAGCTGATCAAATGGGCATCTAAGCTGCGCCAGCCGGCCCGTACAGGGGCTGCTCTTGACCCCGGAGCGGGTCCTACACCGCCTGTACCCCCAGTAGTGGCGCAGCCGAACCCAGGGCTGATGTCTAAGCTTTTGAGTGGGCGTGGCGCTGGCGGCCTTGGCCCGGGTTTACGCGGTCTGAGCCGCGGTATGAAGCCTTTCTGGCGTGGCCTGACAAGTGCACCTTAAACGACAACAGGAGACGGAACAATGAATGAAGCATACTGGCAAGGATTCATCGAGAAATGCGCCGAACTTGGCGTTGACCCTGAAGAGCTGCTTAAGCGGGCGCAGGTGGGAAAGGCAGTTACTGCAGGTGTGCGTAAAGCGATGGCTGTGCTGCTTAAAGTATTGCGCAGAAAACTGCCACACGGTGCTGCTGCAATACTTGGTGGTGCTGCTCCGCAAACGGCAATCCCAAAAGCCGTCTCTGCAGTTGGGCGCTTCGCTGGGGGTGCGGCTGCTGCACCAGGTAACTTGCTGAGAAGTCTCCTCGGAGGTCTGCAGGCACCAGAGTTCGTACCTGAGCTGATCAGCCCGCGTTCTCTGGCGGGCCGCGCGGGTGAGATTGCTGGGGCGGGCGGGCTGCTTGGAGCTGGTGGGTTAGGGGTAGCCCGGCTTCTTGGGAGCAAGAAGCCCCCGGAGCCGGAGCCTTCTCCCATGGCTGGAGTGTCCTCGCAGCTGAAGGACTGGTATGAGCAACTGCGCGGTGCGGTAGCTGGCGAATAGGTCCTCGCGTTATATAAGGAAAGGGAAAGAGCAATGACTCGCGAAGAAGCATATTGGGAAGGATTCATCAACAAATGCGCCGAGCTTGGCGTTGACCCTGAAGCGCTGATCAAGCAGGCGCAGTTAGGGGCTACGATATCTGCAGGTGCGCGCAAAGCGATGGCTGTACTGCTTAAACTACTTCGGAGGAAGTTACCAAGCGGCGCTGCTGCAATACTTGGCGGGTCTGCCCCGCGGGCAGCAATACCGAAGGCTGTTTCTGCGGCTGGACGATTTGCCGGAGGCGCCGCCGCGTCGCCGGTTAACCTATTCAGAGCCCTGTTCCAGCCGGGGCAGCTGGGCGTCGGGATACCCGTTCCACGTACTCGGGCTGGGGGTCTCGGTGAGCTGTCTGCACTGCTTGGAACGCTCGGAGCGGGTGCAGCGGGCACTGTAGTAGGCGCGAAACGGCTTCTTGGCGGGGGAAAGGATGAGGCTGCAACTGGCCAACCTTCTGAACCTGCCAAACGCCGTGTACCATTTTCTCCAGGCACAATTGATGACCGTATTGCGCTTTGGAAAGCAAAAGGAGGCCTTCTTTCGGCTGAAGCTCCGTCAGGTATGCTTGGCCCCGGAGGCGTACACCCATCTATGAAAAAAGACTGGGAAGCCAAAGGCTGGGGTCCTGAAGGCAATCCTGAAATCTTGAAGCTCATGAAGGCGCTGCAGCAGCGGTAAGGGAAGAGCATGGAAATCGAAGGCCAGAGGATCGACACGCCGTTCGACAGCCCGTTCGCCTACGATCCGGACTGGCGGCACGAGATTGCCAAGCAGGTCGTTGATCATGACTTGAGCCATTACGAGCTCGACTACGATCCGTACATCGCCTGGCAGATCAATTTCCTGCGCGCGGTAAGAGATGGGCAGCTGGCTAAGTATGAAGCGCTGCTGTCTCGCGAAGACGCGTCAATCAGCGAGCGCAAAGCAATCATCCTTTGCCATACGCTGCATGACTCGGTTGGCCGCGACTGTCGAAAGGCTAAGGCCGACGCGCTGTTGCTGTGCCCGGAGCTTCCCCTGACGCAAATCGCCGCCTACATGGGCCGGGACATCAGCCCGTTGGTGATGCAGATTTACGAACGGCTGCATTTCAACATTCGCGACGATGAAGGCGCAGTTCTGGAAGCGCCGTGGGCCCGGGAATACTTTGCTACTCGTGGCCAGGATCATATTGACCGGCAGGACTCGAGCGCATACTGGAAGGTGCTGGCGTTTGAAGGTGGTCATCGCCTGCTGTTCTCCCATTGGGGCTGGAATGTCTTGCCCACGGGCGAGTCTGGAACTGAGCAGCACATGGCCTTGGTGCGCGGAGCGTTCGTGCAACTTGAGCAGCGTTTGCGCTTCGGTGATTTAGGCAACCGTGACCTGGTGCAATTGTATGGCTACCTGCAGACCGGGACGGAGGAGCTTCGCGAACGCGGAGTATTCTCCGGTTTTGGCCGGCTCAGAGATGCCGGCGGACTCGCCTTCATGGTGGAACTGCTGCGTGAAGCGGCGCCGGTTCCGATCCCCCCCGATCAGCAACGTTTGCTGGAGAAGGCGTCGGCCGTCGAGCAGAAGTTGGATATTGTCAAAACGTCAACAGGCCGTGGTCAAGCAGGCTCCGAGTCCATGCAACAAGTAGGGGCCCAGCTGGAGGCGGTGCAGGCAATTTGATCGCTACAAAGAAAAAACTTGAAGTCGGGACTGGTTTTGCCAAAAACTTGGCTTATTGTAACCTTAGCAAAAAAGGGACTTTCGCATGAGCTTTCGCGAAGACCTGATGGCGGCACTCGAAACCGCTGTGACTCATTACAATCAAGGTATGACTGATAACGAGGCGGTTATTAAAGCCGCGTCTGGCGCCGAATTCAACGTCGATCAGACCCAGCGGCTGGTCGAGTCGTTCAATACGGCTAAAAGCATTTACTTCTTTAAGGTTGCCGACGACCGGCGCGCCGCGTTTACCCTGGCCGAAATGGACAAGGTGTTGCCGGCCATGTTTAAGCCGGAGGATAAGGCAACTGCGAAACCATCGGGGAAGGCCGCCAGCGCCGGGCTGTACGACTACAGTGCTTACAGTGTGCCGGAGCCCCATTTCGATGGGCAGTTCAGCCTTGAACTTGGTGGGGCGCGCGCGTACGAGTGGTCGGCGGTCAAGGCGTCTTCCGATTTTACGCTTGACGGGTTGTACCGTTCACTGCAACGGCACGTGAAGACGGCCCGTCAGACAAGCGAACGCTGTGCCAACTCGGCTGATTTGTGCGACGTGCGTTATGGCCAGTGCCTCAACAAGCTGGCAGAGTTTATCCGGCAGGACTATCACGAGCCTGCTCGCGCCGCCGAGGTGGAGCATTACTACTGGGCGCTAAGTGGCAGCGAGATTGCCGGGCCGGTTACCGCTGACCTTTTCAGCTGCCTGGTGCCGGCATACCAGGACAAACGGGCGTCCGCCGACCAGGAAGGGCTGCCGTCCGATTTTGACAGTCGGCACCCGGATATGGCGGCTCTGGTTGAAGAATCTGTTACCGCGCGCTTTGGAGCTTGCCGAATGCGGGCTTTGGCGCAGGAATTCGGCAAGGAAGCCGACGAGATGATGATTCAATGGAACGAGATTACCGGGCTTAGACCAGCAGAGCCAGATGCCGTTGAAGAGATGATGACGACAAGAATTGCCAAGCGGGCGCAGGCATTACCGACGCCGAAAGCGCCATCGGCACCCAGAGCCAAGGCGCCCGCTCCTTCTTCGCCGTTGGGCTCACTCTTTGGCGCCGGAATGAAAGTTATCGGCGGCGGTATGGCCGAAGGCGTGAAGAAGCCGTTGGCGGAGGCGACGGGCGAACTCTTTGGTGGGGCCGGAGAGCAGGAAGAGGCGAAACTCACTGAACGCCTGCGCAACCTGCAACGGCAACTGATTTTGGAGGATCTGGTTGTTAATGACCCGATCCTTGAGGGCGCAAATCCACAAGCGGTAGCCACGGCCTACCAGACGCTTATCAGGCTGGCCCCAGATGTTTCGCTGAACAAGGAAATCGTCAGATCCGTAGTCAGAGCATCAGTAAACGCCATATCAATGAGTCCGTTCGATGCAAAAGCAATCGCAGAACTGGAGAACGAGTTGCACAAGCAGTTAACAGGTGGCAGAGAGGCCAGTAAGAAGCGATGAAAATCAGAACAGTCAAAGAGATAATCGGCAACATTTTCACTGTGCAAGTAAGTACAGACGAGTGGAGCGAAAACGACAACGAGTCGATGGCATCTTATGGCGAGCCGGAAATTGATCTTGGCGGCGACTTCACTGGACCCCCAGCATTTAGTCTGCCGAGTACGTTTTCTCGAATAAAATCCGGCTCGCCATTCATTGGCAAGTTTGACGGCGATGACGAAGCAGAAGCAGAGGACTTTGCCGACGTTTGGGCAACGGAGATAATTGCGCGCTTGAAGGCGGAGATTACTACTCTGCGGGCACTCTCCGATGAATTTACCGGGGAAACGGTCGAAACTTACTAATCGAGACACCAGAGCAATGAGCAATTCGTTGGTGGTAGTGCTGGAGGAAGCTGGGGCTGCTCTACATGAGCAGATGCAGAAGCAGTCCCAGAATCCTTTACAGGCGGTCATGGAGAACCTGACACCGGTACAGCGTACGGCGATCAGGAATGCCTTGATCGGAGCCATGGTCGGCGGCGCTGGCGGCGGCGGTTTTGCCGCGGCGGCGAAAAAGCCGGTCGGGCGTCCGGCGTTGGCTGGTGCGCTTCTTGGCGCTTTGGCGGGCGGCGGCGGCACCTACGGCCTTGGCCTGCTGACCGGGCAGGAGAAGTTTCCTGGAGAGACAGCATCACCGGAAAGTTTGATTGGTAAGGGCACCGAAGCCCTGGTGGGCCTTCCGATGAGGCATCCGCTGATGACAATCGGGGGCGTCTTGGGCGGCGCAGGCACTGCGAAATACGCTCCGACAGCAAGCGACCTGCTTAATCAGATTAAGGCGTTGGCGGCAGAAAAAGGCTCACCACTTGCCGGCATGGCGGAGAAAGGCACTCGAGAGCTGAGCAATCTATTAGAGGGGCCATCGCTACTGCAGCGCGTTAGAAGGGCTTTTCGCTCCCCCGATCTATCCAAGGTGCCGAAAGAGTGGCTGTCAGTGCAGCCGGGCCGCGTAAGTCGATTACTGTCGGCATTGAAACCGGGCACACGCGTTGGCCAGATGCTGAAGGCGTGGCCGAGGGGGCTGCCTAGACCGAAAGGACGGGCGGCGCTTGCGCTTCTGCCGGTAGGGCTTGGGCTTGGGTATCTTCTTGACAAGTACATTAAAGGGCAATACTGATGTCAATGACGAAACTTATTTACTCGGGCACGCTGCC